>Ga0256410_1000728_pt1 | contig 29029 bp, 16 predicted proteins | sample PhyWR1_FD_185983 | JGI IMG/M metagenome (GOLD analysis project Ga0256410, IMG submission 185983) | Leaf surface microbial communities from wheat plants in UC Gill Tract Community Farm, Albany, California, United States - DLSL W.R1 | ecosystem: Host-associated > Plants > Phyllosphere >... | reverse complement strand
CGCCGCGCCCATATCGTCGTTGCTGGCCAGGATTGCGGTGGGCGGCCTGGGCTGGCACAGCAGTTTCTCGGCAGCGGCCAGCCCGGAGCGGTAGGTGTAGTCGCCCTGTTCGACCAGGGCGGGGTCAACCTCCAGCCCGGCGTCGTGCAGCGCGCTGACAAAGCCGTCATAGCGCCGCGCGCTGGCACTGAGGTCGGTGCGCCCGCAGATGAAGCCGATGCGGCGGTGGCCCTGCTGGATCAGGTGTTCAGCCAATTCCCTGCCGGCGTGGAAGTCATCGATGCGCACGCAGGAAATGTCATTGCCGAGGTGACCCGGCGCGATAGCCACCACCGGGATGCCGGCCTTGACCAGCTCGGTCACCACGGGCTTCGATTCGCACAGCGGCGGCGGCAGGATGACGCCGTCCACCCGCCCGGCCAAGGCACGCGCGGCCTTGCGCTGGGCCGCGGGGCCCGGCTCGTCCCAGTAGTCGATGACCAGCTGGATGGCAGCGTTGGACGCTACGCGCAGCAGGCCGACCAGCAGTTCGCGCAGGTAGGCACCGCTGGGGTCGGTGTAGATCAGTGCAATACGCGTGTGCTGCGCGGCGGCCAGCGAACTGGCGGCGAGGTTGGGCGTATAGCCCAGTTCACGCACTGCGCGCATCACGCGTTCGCGGGTGACGTCGCGCACCTTGCCCTGGTTGATCGCCCGCGACACCGTCATCGGCGACACTCCGGCCAGGGCCGCCACCTCGTCGATCGTCACGCCACTGGTTTTGCGGCGGACCGATTTCTTCGGCTTGTCCAATACGCGCTCCCGTTCTTCTCTGTGACGCTGCCGAAGCCCGCGCACGTCCGGAGCTTACAAGGTTTGCCGGGCGCCCAACGGTCCGGTCCGGATGGCGAGCGGTGTCATTGGATGTTTGCTGCCGTGCTGGTGCTGCTGGCCTGCATCGGCGACGCGCGCGCAGAGGATGGCCATGCCCTGTGGATGCGCTACGTTCCGCTCGAACCGGCCCTCGCTGCCGACTACCGTACCCGCCTGGGGCAGGTGGTGGCCCCTGATCACACAGCCACGCAGCGCGCCGCGCGCGATGAACTGCAGCGTGGACTGGCCGGGCTGCTCGGCAGCGCTCCGCGGTTGGCAGGTACGGCAGCCACCGGCCCCATGCTGGTGCTGGGTACGCCGCAGTCGTCGGCGTTGATCGCGCCGTTGCGTGCGCAGATGCAGCCGCTGGGCGAGGAAGGCTACCTGCTCAAGCGCACACGGGTGGGCGGGCGCGATGTGCTGCTGGTCGCCGCACCGCGGGATATCGGCGTGCTGTACGGGGTGTTCCACCTGCTGCGGCTGCTGCAGACCGGCGCGGCACTGGACGCTCTCGATGTGCGTCAATCGCCACGGCTCCGGCTGCGCGTGCTCAATCACTGGGACAACCTGGATGGCCATGTCGAACGTGGCTACGCAGGCCGTTCGCTGTGGGACTGGCAGACGTTGCCGGAGTGGCGCGACCCGCGCTACACCGACTATGCACGCGCCAACGCATCCGTAGGCATCAACGGCACCGTGCTCAACAACGTGAATGCAAATGCGCAGAGTCTTGCGCCTGACTATCTCGACAAAGCGGCAACACTGGCCGATCTGTTCCGGCCGTATGGCATCCGTGTCTACCTGAGTGCACGCTTCAGCGCACCCATCGAGCTGGGCGGGCTCGACACCGCCGATCCGCTCGACCCGGCCGTGCAACGCTGGTGGCGCGACAAAGCCGGCCAGATCTACGCGCGCATTCCCGATTTCGGTGGCTTCCTGGTGAAGGCCAATTCGGAAGGGCAGCCCGGCCCGCACGACTACGGCCGCTCGCACGCCGACGGCGCCAACCTGCTGGCCGATGCGCTGGCCGCGCACGGCGGGGTGGTGATGTGGCGCGCCTTCGTCTATGCGCACGACGTTCCTGCGGACCGCGCCACGCAGGCCTACAGCGAATTCGCCGGCCTGGATGGTGCGTTCCGCCCGAACGTGGTGCTGCAGGTGAAGAACGGGCCCATCGACTTCCAGCCGCGTGAGCCGTTCCATCCGCTGTTCGGAGCCATGCCGCGCACGCCGCTGGTGATGGAAGTGCAGATCACCAAGGAGTACCTGGGCTTTGCCACGCATCTGGTTTACCTGGGGCCGTTGTACGAGGAAGTGCTGCGGGCCGACACCCGCATACGCGGCAAGGGGGCCACCGTGGCGCAGTCCCTGGCCGGCATGGCCGGGGTCGCCAACATCGGCACCGACCGCACCTGGAGTGGATCGCACTTCGACCAGGCCAACTGGTACGCCTTCGGGCGCCTTGCGTGGGATCCGCGGCAATCGGCCCAGGACATCGCGGCGGACTGGGCGGCGCTGACGTTCTCGGCCGATCCCGGCGTGGTGCGGCCCATCGTCGGGATGATGATGGCCTCGCGCGAGGCTGCGGTGAACTACATGACGCCACTGGGCCTGCACCATCTGATGGCGCGGGGGCACCACTATGGTCCCGGTCCATGGGTCGATGGCGGCCCGCGCGCGGACTGGACGTCGGTGTACTACCACCGTGCGGATCACAACGGCATCGGCTTCGACCGCACCGCACGCGGCAGCAACGCCGTGGCCCAGTATTCCCCCGGCGTGGCCGAGCAGTATGGCGACCTGGCGCGGGTTCCGGAACCGCTGCTGTTGTGGTTCCACCACGTGCCGTGGAATCACCGCATGGCTTCGGGGCGGACGCTGTGGGACGAACTGGTCGGGCGCTACTCGCGGGGGGTACGGCAGGTGCAGGGCATGCAGGCCACCTGGGCGGGCCTGCAGGGCAAGGTGGATGCGCAACGACATGCGCAGGTCACGGCCTTCCTGCGTATCCAGCAGCGCGAAGCACAGTGGTGGCGCGATGCCAGCGTGGCGTACTTCCAGTCGGTGAGCGGCAGGCCGTTGCCTGCAGGCGAAGCCGCGCCGCCGCATCCGCTGGCCTGGTACCAGGCCCTGCAGTTTCCCTCCGCGCCAGGAGATGGCCGATGAAGCCGACGTCGTGGGTGGGATGGCTGCTGCTGGTTGCCATGGGCGGCTGCGCCACGCGTGCAGCGGCACAGGAACCAACGATGGCGCTGCTGCATCCGCTGTTCCAGGATCACGCCGTGCTGCAGCGTGACCGGCCGATTCCGGTATGGGGCCAGGCCACACCGGGCGCCTCGGTTTCCGTGGCGTTTGCAGGGCGCACTGTCAGCACGCACGCGGCTGGCGATGGCCGCTGGCACGCAACGCTGCCGCCTGCCGCAGCCGGCGGACCTTACGAAATGTCGGTCCGGTCCGGGCATGCCAGCCAGATCGTGCGCGACGTGCAGATCGGCGATGTCTGGTTGTGTTCCGGGCAGTCGAACATGGAGCTTCCGGTGTGGCGCGCGCTTGATGCAGGCAGCGAGATCGCCTCCGCCACGGAACCGGGAATCCGCCTGTTCACCGTGCCGAAGGCGGCGGCGGTTTCACCGCAGAGTGATTTTTCCGCGTCTGTGGCATGGCGCCCCGCGTCACCGGACACCGTGCGTGACTTTTCCGCCGCGTGTTTCTACTTTGCGCGTGAACTGCGCAAGACCGTCGACGTTCCGATGGGGCTGATCCAGGCAGCGTGGGGCGGCTCGCGTATCGAGGCCTGGACCAGCAGCAATGCCCTGCGCATGCAGGGTGGCCTGGGCCCAGCGCTTGACGTGTTCGCGCTGTACGCGCGTGATCCGGCTGCGGCAAACGAACGTTGGGGCCAGCAGTGGCAACACTGGTGGACAACACGCGCCGATGCCGTCGCCGCCGATGCACCCTGGCAGCCAGGCAACGACAGCCGTGGATGGCAACGCGCACCTGCCACGCTCGGGGCGTGGGAGCGCTGGGGTGTGCCAGCGCTGGCCGGCTACAACGGCATGGTCTGGTACCGCACCCAGGTGACACTGAGCGCCGACCAGGCAGCCAAGCGCGCACAGCTTGAGCTCGGCCCCATCGACGAGACGGACATGACCTGGGTGAACGGCGTGGCCGTGGGCAGCCAGTACGGTGCGGGCGAGCGGCGAACCTATGCGCTGCCGGCTGGCTTGCTGAAAGCCGGCGCCAACACCGTGGTGATCAATGTGCTGGACACCTACGGTGAGGGTGGGCTTGCAGGGCCCGCGAGCGCGCACGCCATCGGCCTGGATGACGGTACGCGCATCGAGCTGGATGCCCGCTGGCAGTACCGGGTGGCGCCCGGCGCACAGGCGCCGCCGCTGGCACCGTGGCACGCCGCCACGGGGCTGTCGACGCTGTACAACGGCATGATCGCGCCGCTGGGTGCCTATGGCCTGCGCGGCATGCTGTGGTACCAGGGTGAATCCAACACCGGCGACGCAACGGCATACCTCGCACGCCTGCGCAGCCTGCGTGACGACTGGCGGGGGCGGTTCGGCGCGCACACGCCGCTGCTGCTGGTGCAGCTGGCCGGCTATGGCCAGCCACCCGTGGCGCCGGTTGAAAGTGGCTGGGCGCAGGTGCGCGAGGCGCAGCGGCTAGCTGCGGCGGAAGACCCGCGCACCGGGCTGGCCGTGGCCATCGACATCGGCGATGCCTACGACATCCACCCGCCGAACAAGCAGGAACTGGGCCGGCGGCTGGCGCGGGCAGCGCGCCATGTGGTCTATGGCGAGCGCAGCCTGGCGCCCGCCGGCCCAACTGCACACACGGCATCGGCCACGCGCGCCGGCGTGCGTATCCGCTTCAACGGGGTCACCGGCACCCTGGTCACGACCGGCGCGAACGGCCCCATCGGCTTCGAGCTGTGCGACGCCGATGCGCACCACTGCCACTACGCCGACGCGGTGCTGCACGGGCACGACGTCGTGCTGCGCAGCCCGCTGGCAGACGCGGGCGGGCGCGTGCGCTACTGCTGGGCCGATGGCCCGGTGTGCACCCTGCGCGACAGCAGTGGGGCGCCCGCCGGCCCGTTCGAGCTTTCCATCACCCCTGCGGAGGTTCCCTGATGCGTCTGCTGCTGGCTCCAGTACTCGTGTTGATGTCGTTGCTGCCGCAGGCGTGGGCAGCGCCGCCCGCGCCGCCGGTCTACTTCGACTGGTTCGAGTACAGCGGTCGCGACGCGGCCTTCGATGCGCCGTTGCCGGCCGGGCACTATCGCAACCCGATTCTTGCCGGGTTCCATGCCGACCCCAGCATCGTCGCCGCAAACGGGCGCTTCTATCTGGTCAATTCCAGCTTCACCTACTTCCCGGGCATCCCGGTATTCGAAAGCGTGGACCTGGTGCACTGGAAGCAGGTCGGCAATGTGATCGACCGACCGTCGCAGCTGGACTTCGACGGACTGGGCGTGTCGCGCGGTATCTTCGCGCCGGCCATCAGTTACCACGACGGCATGTTCTACGTGGTCACCACGGCCGTCGACAGCGGCGGCAACTTCATCGCTACCGCCCGTGATCCTGCCGGTCCCTGGTCCGACCCGCACTGGCTGCCTGGCATCGATGGGATCGATCCGTCATTGTTCTTCGACAACGACGGCGCCGTCTATCTGCTCAACAACGATGTACCGCCTGGCCCGCCACGTTACGAGGGCCACCGTGCCATCTGGATGCAGCAGATTGATCTGGCGACCTTCACCCCGGTAGGCCCCCGCAAGGTGTTGATCGACGGCGGGGTGGAGCCGGCCAGGAACCCGATCTGGATCGAGGGGCCGCACATCTACCAACGCGATGGCTGGTACTACCTCTCCGACGCGGAAGGCGGCACCGGGCCGCAACATTCGCAGGTGGTGCTGCGCAGCCGTGATGTGTGGGGGCCCTACGTGCCGTATGCGGGCAATCCGATTCTCACCCAGCGTGACCTGCCCGCCGACAGGCCGTTGCCGATCACCAATGCCGGGCATGCGGATCTGGTGGAGGGGCCGGACGGCTCATGGTGGGCGGTGTTCCTTGCCAGCCGCAACTACGACACGCGCCACTACAACACCGGGCGCGAGACCTATCTGCTGCCGGTGCAATGGCGTGACGGCTGGCCGGTGATCCTGCCGGCCAACCAGGCCATTCCGTATGTGGCCAGAGCGCCCTCCTGGATGCAGGGCGAAGCGTCGCAGGCGCCGTCCACCGGCAATTTCACCGAACGCGACGAATTCGATGCGCCGACACTCGGCAGCGGCTGGCTGCGCGTGCGCATCCCCAGGCAGCCGTGGGCGGACCTGCGCGAGCGACCGGGGGCCTTGGCCGTGCATCCTCTGGCGGAGAACCTGGACACGCTGCGCAACCCCGCGTTCCTCGGCCGGCGCCAACAGCACCTGCGCTTCGAATCCAGCACGGCCATGACCCGGCCGGCGGCGGGCGTGGCCGCAGGCCTGGCAGCTTTCCAGAGCGAGACCCACTGGTATTTCCTTGGCGTGCGCAGCCTCGGCGGTGACCGCGTGGCGGTCTTCCTGGAAGCGCGCGACGGCAGTGGGGTCACCCGCACCCTGGCAACGCGCCAGGCAACGGCAGCGACGTCGCTGCGTCTGAAGATCGCCGGTGACGAAGGCCGCTATGCGTTCGCCTTCGACAGCGGCGACGGGCGTGGCTGGCAGACACTGGCCGATGACGTGGACGGAACGGTGTTGAGTACGGATCGTGCAGGCGGCTTCGTCGGCGCCCTGCTGGGACCATTCGCGCGCGACGAGCGTGCATTGAGGAGCAAATGATGACGCGCACTCCCATCTTCCGCACGCTGGCCCTGTGCGCTGCCATCGCGCTGGCGGGCACGGGTTACGCAGCCGAGCCCGCGCCCTGGCTCGACACCTCGGACAGCTTTGAAAACCGCGCCGCTGCCCTGGTCGCACGGATGACCCTGGAGGAGAAGGCAGCGCAGATGCAGAACGCCGCGCCCGCGATCGAGCGCTTGGGCGTTCCGGCCTACGACTGGTGGAACGAAGGCCTGCATGGCGTGGCGCGGGCAGGGCAGGCCACCGTGTTTCCGCAGGCCATCGGCCTGGCGGCCACCTTCGATGTGCCGCTGATGGGGCAGGTGGCCAGCACCATCAGCGACGAGGCCCGTGCCAAGCATCACCAGTTCCTCCGTGAAGGCTCGCATGGCCGCTACCAGGGGCTGACCTACTGGTCGCCGAACATCAACATCTTCCGCGACCCGCGATGGGGCCGTGGCCAGGAAACCTACGGCGAGGACCCGTACCTCACCGCCCGCATGGGCGTGGCCTTCGTGCACGGTCTGCAGGGCGATGACCCGGTGTACCGCAAGCTCGACGCCACCGCCAAGCACCTGGCAGTGCACAGTGGCCCCGAGGCCGACCGCCACCACTTCGATGCGCGCCCGAGCAAGCGCGACCTGTACGACACCTACCTGCCCGCGTTCGAGGCGCTGGTGAAAGAAGGGCAGGTGGACGCGGTGATGGGCGCCTACAACCGGGTGTACGGCGAGTCCGCCAGCGCCAGCCGGTTCCTGCTGCGCGACGTGCTGCGCCGCGACTGGGGCTTCAAGGGCTACGTGGTGTCCGACTGCTGGGCCATCGTCGACATCTGGAAACATCACCGGATCGTTCCCAGCCGCGAGGCGGCTGCCGCGTTGGCGGTCCGCAACGGCACCGAACTGGAGTGCGGCCAGGAGTACGCCACGCTGCCGGCGGCGGTACGGCAGGGCCTGATCAGCGAGGCGGAGATCGACGATGCGGTGACCCGCCTGTTTGCCGCGCGGATGCGGCTGGGCATGTTCGACCCACCCGAGCGCGTGCGCTGGGCGCAGATTCCCGCGTCGGTCAACCAGGCTCCGGCGCATGATGCGCTGGCCCTGAAGGCCGCCCAGGAATCGCTGGTGCTGCTGAAGAACGATGGCGTGCTGCCGCTGTCGCGCAACCTCAAGCGCATCGCCGTGATCGGCCCCACGGCCGATGACACCATGGCACTGCTCGGCAACTACTTCGGCACCCCGGCCGCGCCGGTCACCCTCCTGCAGGGCATCCGCGATGCCGCCAAGGGAATCGAGGTGAGCTACGCACGCGGCGTGGACCTGGTTGAAGGGCGCGACGATCCTAGCGCCACACCCTTGATCGAAGCGACCTACCTGCGCCCGTCGGCTGATTCGCCGGAGCGCGGGCTGCGCGGCGAGTATTTCCGTACCGCCGATCTTTCCGACACTCCGGCCCTGGTCCGCACCGATGCCCAGATCGGATTCCGCTGGGATCGGGGTTCCCCGACCGACAACCTGCTGGCCCGTGGTGAAGCAGCGCCGGGGCAGGGCATCCCCAGCGATGGTTTCAGCATCCGCTGGACTGGCCAGTTGCTGCCGCCCGTCTCGGGGCGCTACCGGATCGAGGCGGCCGCCGACGATGGTTTCCGCCTCTACGTGGACGGCAAGCGGGTGCTCGACCACTGGGCCAACAGTGATCGCCTGCACGGCGATGGCGTGGACCTGGACCTGCAGGCCGGCCGCGCCTATGACCTGAGGCTTGAGTACTTCGACGCCGAGCGCGATGCCGGCGTCCGTCTGGGGTGGCGCATGCCCGGAGCCAAGCCGCCGTTCGAAGCGGCACTGGAGGCCGCGCGCAACGCCGATGTGGTGGTGTTCGTGGGCGGCCTCACCGGCGACGTCGAAGGCGAAGAGATGAAGGTCAACTACCCGGGCTTCGCCGGCGGTGACCGTACCGACCTGCGCCTGCCCGCGCCCCAGCGCTCGCTGCTGGAAGCGCTGCATGGCACCGGCAAACCGGTGGTGATGGTCCTCACCGGCGGCTCTGCCATGGCGGTGGACTGGGCGCAGCAGAATCTGTCCGCCATCCTGATGAGCTGGTATCCCGGGCAACGCGGCGGCACTGCCGTCGGCCAGGCGCTGTTCGGCGACGTCAATCCGGGCGGGCGCCTGCCGGTGACCTTCTACAAGGCGGACGAGGCGATGCCGGCCTTTGACGACTACACGATGGAAGGACGCACCTACCGCTACTTCCGCGGTACCCCGCTGTATCCGTTCGGGCACGGGCTGTCGTACACCCGCTTCGACTACGGCAGGCTGCAGCTCGATTCAACGCGCATCGCCAACGACGGGACACTCAAGGTGCAGGTCGAGATCGCCAACACGGGCAAGCGCGCCGGCGACGAAGTGGTCCAGCTGTATGTGCGGCGGCTGCAGGCCGGGCCCGGCGACGCGCGCCAGACATTGCGCGGTTTCCAGCGTGTGCACCTGGCCGCAGGCGAGCGGCGCACCGTGGTGTTCGACCTGGAAGCACAGCAGGCCCTGCGCCACTATGACGACGCGCGCGGCGGCTATGCCGTGCCGGCGGGCGCGTACGAGGCATGGGTGGGCAGCTCCAGCGCCGACATCCGCGCGAAGGCCGGGTTCACCGTGGAGACCAACCGTGACTGATGCGCGCCGCATGGAAAGCACCGGGCACACGCTGTCCATCCGGGAGAAGCTCGGCTACAGCCTGGGCGACCTGGCCGCCAACCTGATCTTCCAGACGCTGATCACCTACCTCGCGTTCTTCTACACCGATGTGTACCGGCTGCCGCCCGCCACGGCCGCCACGATCATCTTCGTGATCGGCGTGCTCGGTGCCTTCGTGTTCACCCCGTTGATCGGCATCGCCGCCGATCGCACGGTCAGCCGCTGGGGCAAGTTCCGGCCGTGGATCCTGTGGACGGCGATTCCCTTCGGGGTGCTGTCACTGCTGGCCTTCAGCACCCCCGACCTGGCGCCGCGCGCCAAGGTCGTCTACGCCCTGGCCACCTACGGCCTGTTGATGCTCGTGTATGCGGCCAACAATCTGCCGTACTCGGCACTCAGTGGCGTGCTCACCGGCAGCATGGCCCAGCGCAACAGCCTGTCGGCCTACCGCTTCGTGGCGGTGATGATCGCGCAGTTCATCATCCAGGTCCTGCTGCTGCCGCTGGTGCTGATCCTCGGCGACGGCGACCGGGTGCTGGGCTTCGAGCGGGTCATGACGGTATTTGCGGTGGTGGGAACGGTGTTCTTCCTGATCACCTTCGCCACCACGCGCGAGCGCATCGTACCGGCGAAGGAACAGACTGCCGGGGTGCTGCAGGACCTGTCCGACCTGCTGCGCAACCGCCCGTGGAAGGTGATGCTGGCGCTGACCATCCTGGTCTTCATCAACCTGTCGCTGAAGGGCGGCACCTACGTCTACTACTTCCAGTACTACATGAGCGAGGCCGCCCTGGCGGGCTTTCTCGACACCTCCGGCTTCAACCGCTTCATCGGCGCCGTCAACGCGGCACTCAACGGTCTGGGCCTGGCCGGCTTCGCCTGGCCGAAGGATCCGGCAACATCGGCCTTCAGCCTGTTCAACGCCTGCGGCATCGTCTGCATGATCCTGGGCATCGGCGTATCGCGCCGCCTGGCCGACCGTTTCGGCAAGCGTGATGTCTTTGGCGGTGCCTTGCTGGTGTCCACCGTGTTCCTGCTGGCGTTCTATTTCTTCCCGCCCACGGCGGTTGCCGTGGCCTTCGCTGCCTTCATGCTGCACGGGTTCTGCTACGGCATCACCATCCCGCTGCTGTGGGCGATGATCGCCGACGTCGCCGACTACTCCGAATGGAAGAACCATCGCCGTGCCACCGCCATCGTCTTCTCGGCGATGCTGTGTGGCCTGAAGATCGGGCTCAGCATCGGTGGCGCGCTGGTCGCCGGCATCCTCGCCCATCACGGCTACCAGGCAGGCGCACCGCAACAGCCCGAAGCCGTGGTGGATGGTATCCGCCTGACGGTGAGCGTGTACTGCTCCCTGCCGTTCCTGGCTGCAGTAGCGCTGCTTTTCCTCTACGAGATCAACAAGCGCATGGAGACCCGCATCGAGCAGGACCTGCAGTCGCGGCGCCAGGGCAGCGATCTGCAGCAACTGGCAGCACACGCCATCTCCCAGCCTCTGGTAAGCCACATCTACACGGCCGACCCTTCGGCCCATGTGTTCGAGGGGCGGCTGTACATCTATCCATCGCACGACATCGACAGCGGCGCACCCTTCGACGATGAGGGCGGCCACTTCGGCATGCAGGACTACCACGTGCTGCGGATGGACACACCCGAGGGCGAGGCCACCGACTGCGGCGTGGCGCTGCATGTGCGCGACGTGCCTTGGGCCAGCCAGCAGATGTGGGCGCCGGATGCCGCCTCCCGCGATGGCCGCTATTACCTGTACTTCCCGGCCAAGGACGCCCACGGCATGTTCCGCATCGGCGTTGCGGCGGCGGATCGGCCGGAGGGCCCGTTCACTCCCGAACCCGAACCCATCGAGGGCGCGTACTCGATCGACCCGGCCGTGTTCGAGGACGACGACGGCACGCACTACCTCTGTTTCGGTGGCATCTGGGGTGGCCAGCTGCAGAAGTATCGCGACAACCGCTACGACCCGGCGCATGAAGAACCTGCCGGCGAGGCGCCGGCACTGGGCCCGCGTATCGGGCGACTAGATGCCGGCATGACACGGCTTGCCGAACCCACCCGGGAGATCGTCATCCTGGACGAGCACGGGCAGCCGCTGCGCGCCGACGACCATGCCCGTCGCTTCTTCGAAGGACCGTGGCTGCACAAGCACCAGGGCCGGTATTACCTGTCGTACTCCACTGGTGATACGCACCTGCTGTGCTATGCCACCAGCGACAGCCCGTACGGGCCGTTCACCTATCGCGGCGTGATTCTCACCCCCGTGGTGGGCTGGACCACCCATCACTCCATCTGTGCGTTCCAGGGGCGGTGGTACCTGTTCTATCACGACGCGTTGCTGTCCGGCGGGGTCACCCACCTACGTTCGGTCAAGTGCACACCGCTGCACATGGAAGCAGATGGCAGCATCCGGACGATCCATCCCTATGGCACCTGAGCCGACTTCGCCCACGGATGATGCGCAGGCGGCACTGCCTGCCGGCCCACTGCACTGGTTGCGGGCAGGCAGGCTGGAGGTCGCGCTTGCACCGGAAGCCGGTGGGCGCATCGCCCAACTACGCTGTGACGGTGTGGACTGGCTCGTCAGCGAACATGAAGTAGGGCCGGCGGGCATTGCGTGGGGGTGCTATCCCATGCTGCCCTGGGCCGGGCGCATCCGGCACGGACGCTTCGCCTTCGAAGGCAGGCCCTATCAGCTGCCGGTGAACTTCGGAATGCACGCCATCCATGGCGTCGCCTTCTCACGGCCGTGGCGCATCGACCGCCTTGAACCGGACGGCGCCTCGCTGTCGCTGGACCTGCCTGAGGACGCCTATTGGCCCTTCGGAGGCAGGGCATCGCAGCATCTCCTCGTGCAACCCGACCGCCTGACGCTGCGCCTCGCGGTGCAGGCCGGTGCCATGGCAATGCCAGCCGTGCTTGGCTGGCATCCCTGGTTCCGCAAGCCGGATCGACTGCTGTTCGCACCCAGCGCGATGTACCCGCGCGACGGGGAGGGCATCGCCACCTTGCCCTGCGTGCAGCCAACGCAGGGGCCGTGGGATGACTGCTTCATCAACCAGGCCGAAGTGACGCTGCTTGCCGCCGGCCGGCGGCTGCGGCTGAGCGCCGACACCGATCACTGGGTGGTATATGACGGGGCAGCGCACGCCACCTGCGTGGAGCCGCAGACCGGCCCACCCGACGGATTCACGCTGGCGCCGACCCGGTTGCAGCCGGGACAACAGCTGGAACTGAACTTTGAGCTGCGCTGGGAGATCGACAGCGATGGCGATCTGGCTGGCGTCGACGCCAGCTGATCATCGCTTCCTCGCAGCGCCATGGAATCGTCCGCGGCAGCTCTGCCGTATCGAATGCCTGCCGGCCCTTCTGTTCTTCGCATCCGCCGGGCATAGCCCGGCGCTACCCATCTTCGCTTTCGCCGGGCATGGCCCGGCGCTACCCATCTTTGCGTCCACCGGGCATGGCCCGGCGCTACCCATGCGTCGCATCCGGTAGTGCCGGCCGCTGGCCGGCAACACGCGATCCGGCGCGCGCTCACAGCACGCTCTGCGGGCGCACCTTCAGCAAGGAGGCACGCCATGTCGCGTGGCACGCACCGTTGGCTTCAATTGGCCGTGCCTACCCGGTCGGATCGGCATCAGGCCGTTCGTAGTCGTCGGGCGTAGCTTTGGGGTCATCACCATCATCGGGCATGTCGTGCTCCTTCCATGTCGCTTTGTCATTCCTGAGCCTGTCCGGGGTATGGCTCTTCGACGCATCGTCCACGTCGGCGCCAGGGTTGAAAGGTAGGTCATCCCGCAGCTTCTTCTCGTTCACTGGAGTGTGCTCCTCGGGCGTGTTGACCAGCCTCTGCCACGGGGCGTTAACGCTGCAACACAGGCGGATGAAGGGCTGCCGCACGGCCCATCAACCCATGTGCGAAGCCTCGGCATGCGGCTGCGATGCAGCGCGCCTTGCCTCATTGACCTGTCGTTGACGCACAGATGTCAGACTCGCGCACAAAGGGGTGTCCGGGTGAATTGCAGGGGAGTGATCATCAGGAGAGCTGGCAATGCCGTTCTTCACTGACTCAACAGAAGTCGCCGTCGAGGGCGTCGGTGCAGCCCGGCGCATCGGCTGGATGCGCTTCGTGGGGAACGGCTTGGGCGCGCTTCCGATTGCCTCGATCATTCTGGAGCGTCAGGCGGATGCTGCGCCCTGGGTGCTGCTGTTGCTCAACGCCCTCGCATGGCCGGCGCTGGCGATGCTCCTGACACGTCGCGCCCGCGAACCTGCAGCAGCGCAGTTCCGCTGCATGATCGTCGACTCTCTCTTTGGAGGCGCATGGATCGCCTTCATGGCCCTCAGCACGGTGCCCAGTGCGTTGTTTGCCGCGTTGCTGGTGGCCGACAAGATCGCCGCCGGCGGCATCCGCCTGGCAACGAGGGCAACCCTGGCCCTGGTGGTCGGGTTCGCCGCCACCTGGCTCGCCCTGGGCCTACCTTATCAACCCATCACCTCGCAGCGCACCGTTGTCCTCAGCCTGCCTTTCCTGTTCGTCTACGGCATCGGGTTGAGCGTGCTGAGCTGGCGGCTGGCGCGCCGGGTGAAATCACAGAATCGCCAACTGCAGCGCCTGAGCCGGATGGATCCGTTGGTGGAGCTGGCCAACCGCGGCTTCCTGATCCAGCGCGCCCAGCAGGTGCTGCAGACGGGGCAGCACCACGGCGGCGACGCATGCCTGCTGATGCTTGATGTTGATGATTTCAAGCGGATCAATGACTCGCATGGCCATCGTGCCGGCGATGAGGTGCTTCGCCGCATCGCGGTAGTGCTGCGTCAGCTAGCCCAGCCGGGTGACATGCCGGCGCGTCTGGGCGGTGATGAGTTCGCCGTCCTGCTGCGCCAGCGGATACCGGCAGAGGCCATGGATGTGGCCGAGCAGATAAGGCACTACCTGCAGGAGCCGGGCGCCTCTGAAACAGCCCATATCCAGTTCAGCGTCAGTATCGGCATCGCCGCAGCGGCTGGCACGGGCAGCGCAGAAGATTGGCTGGCGAAGGCGGACAAGGCGCTCTATCACGCAAAACGGCACGGCAAGAACACCGCAAGCTACACCGAGTGATCTGCACCGGGGCAATTGTCTGTGAAGCAGTTGCCGATCCTGGGCGCTGCGCTGGTCGCGATAGGTGGCCTGGCGTTCCAGCCCGCGCCAGATCAGAGCAGCAGCAACGCCCCGATCAGCGCGGGCGGCATCACCAGCGCGCCGACACGCAGGAAGTCGAGCGCACTGACATGCTCGCCTTCCCGGCGCAGCGCCACCAGCCACAGCATGGTGGCCAGCGAGCCGGTCACCGACAGGTTCGGGCCCAGGTCCACGCCGATCAGCAACGCCGCGCGCGTCTGCGCCGGCAGCTCGGCCATCTGGCCCAGCGAGCCCGCCGCCAGGCCCACCGGCAGATTGTTGGCCACGTTGCTGAGCAGTGCGGCTGCGCCTCCGGCCAGCCAGCCCGCCTGGTGCGGCGAGGTCTGCGCCAGCGCGTGCAGGTTGCTGGCCGCTGTCTGGATGACACCGGTCTGCGAAACCGCTTCAACCAGCACGAACAGGCCGGCCACCAGCGGCAGCACGCCCCAGGAGACGTGGCGCAACAGCGGCAGCGGGCTGCGGCGCTGGCGGATCGCCACCACCGCCACGCTCAGCGCGCCCGCACAGAACGTTGTCAGGCCCAATGGGCCGTTCAGTGCGGAGGTCACCAGCAGCACGGTGCCGGTGAACAGCACGCCCAGCGCGCTCAGGCGGCCGCCCTCGGTAAGTGGGCGATGCTCGGGCGATGCCGCCAACGGCTGCGCGATCTCGCGGCGATGCACCCAGCGCAGCACCAGATACGTGGCACCGATCGCGGCCAGCGAAGGCAGCGCGAACTGCGCCAGCCACTGCAGCAGCGGCGGCATGTGGTTGCCGTACACCACCAGGTTGGCCGGGTTGGAAATGGGCAGCACGAAGCTCGCCGCATTGGCGATGAACGCACAGACAAACAGATAGGGCAGGGGGTTGGCGCGGGCCGCCTTGCACGCCGCATAGACCGCGGGCGTCAGCACCACCGCCGTGGCATCGTTGGACAGGAACACCGTCACCACCGTGCCGACCAGGAACACCAGGTCGAACAACCGCCGCCCCGAGCCGCCCGCATGCCGTACCGCATACAGCGCCAGCCAGTCGAACAGGCCCTCGCGCCGCGCCAGCTCGGCCAGCACCATCATGCCGACCAGGAACAGATAGACATCCCGGCCTTCAGCAACCGCGTGCCAGGTCGTGCCGAGCGACACCGCCCCAAGCAGCGGAAGCAGCGCGGCCGCGCCCAGCGCCCACACGTACTCCGGAATGCGGAACGGCCGGAACAGCAGGCCGACGGTGGCAACGGCCACGGCCGCCCAGATGATGAAGGGGGAAGAGGAAGCGAGCATGGAGTGGGTGGGGTCTCAGCTGCACCGGCGCGAGCCAACAGCAACGCGCGCTACAGCGATGGCAAGTGCGAGAAAGTCGGCATCATACCGTGCCGGCTGCAGCGCCGGTCCCGCCAGCAAAGGGCTGTATCAGAACCCGACGTGCGCCGGATTGAAGGCGCATGCCATTGACCGTGACGCGTCACGGTAATATCGATTCCGGACATCCGCATCGCAAGGGTGGTGCCGGCCGCAGGCCGGCAAGACGCCAAGTGGCGCCGCCTCGGCTGCGATTCGGTGAGCGGCACAACGCCGGTGGAGCAGGGGTGCAATGGACATGCGGACAGGAACCGAATTCGATTCATCCGTTCGCTGGTCACGGTGACACGATAGGACACGCGTACATCGCCGAGCGCCGCGCAGAGGACAGGGTGCAGGCCGTATCGCTGACACCTGTCACTTGTCCGGGCAATGCGTACCGCCAATAGTGAGCGCCACCGCCGCCTGCCTGGCCGGCACTCACCGAAAGGACCTCCCGTGAACCTGCTGCAGCAACTTCTCTGGCAGACCCCCATCTGGGTCTGGGTGCTTCTAGCGTTCCTGGTCTCGCGGGGCATCGCGGCCATGCGGCCGGGGCAGACCTCGCTGCGGAAGCTGGCCATCGTGCCGGCGCTGTTCAGCGTCTGGGGCCTCTGGTCGATCAGCCACCGCTACGGCGGCTCGCCGCTGGCGTGGGGCGAATGGCTGGCCGGCATCTGCGCGGGCGCAGCAGTGGGCTGGCTGCTGCTGCGCCGGGCAACGCTGACCGTGGACGCCTCCACGGGCACGCTGTGGCGCAGTGCCGACTACAGCCTGCTGCCACTGCTGCTGGTCACGTTCGTCATCAAGTACGGTTTTGAAACGGCGCTGGCCGTGGCGCCCGGCCTGAGCAGCAACGCAGGCTTCAGCGCCGCCTATCTCCTGCTGTCTGGCGGATTCACCGGCATCTACATCGGCAAGTACTGTCGCTATCTGGCGGCGTCGCGCCGGGCACCGCCCAGCGGGATGCAGCCTGCTGGCTGAGTCCAGCCCAGGATGAGGGGCGGTGGGCGCGCTCCGGCCGTGCCCTCACCACATTCACCTTGCAGCAGCGAAAATGCGTCCTTGGGCGCGCTCCAGGGCGCACCGCTCACTGCCTGCAGGAACGCAACGATGTCCAACAACCCTTTCGGTGAATCCTCATGCGCGGCCGCAGCCAGCGGTTGCGTGGAGGTGCGCGGCGCGCGCGAGCACAACCTCAAGAATGTCGATGTCTCCATTCCGCGCAATGCACTGGTGGTGTTCTCCGGGGTGTCGGGGTCGGGCAAGTCGTCGTTGGCCTTCGGTACGGTCTTTGCCGAGGCGCAGCGGCGTTACTTCGAATCCGTAGCGCCATACGCGCGGCGCCTGATCGACCAGGCGGGCGTGCCCGATGTGGACGCCATCGACGGGCTGCCGCCAGCGGTTGCCCTGCAGCAGCAGCGCGGCGCCAGCAATGCACGCTCCTCGGTGGGCAGCGTGACCACGCTGTCCAGCCTGGTGCGCATGATGTACTCGCGCGCCGGGGCCTACCCGGCCAACCAGCCCATGCTGTACGCCGAGGACTTCTCGCCCAATACGCCGCAGGGCGCCTGCAGCACCTGCCATGGCCTGGGGCATGTGTACGAGGTGACCGAAGCGCTGATGGTGCCGGACCCGTCGCTGAGCATCCGTGAACGCGCCATCGCCTCCTGGCCACCGGCATGGCATGGCCAGAACCTGCGCGACATCCTGGTCACGCTGGGCTACGACATCGATGTGCCGTGGAAGAAGCTGCCGAAGAAGGACCGCGACTGGATCCTGTTCACCGAGGAAACGCCAACCGTGCCGGTCTATGCCGGCTTCACGCCCGCAGAGACCCGTGCCGCACTGAAGCGCAAGCTGGAACCCAGCTACATGGGCACCTATACCGGTGCGCGCCGCTACGTGCTGCACACCTTTGCCAACACCCAGAGCGCGCTGATGCGCAAGCGCGTTTCGCGCTACATGGAAGGCAGGTTGTGCCCGGCCTGCCACGGAAAGCGCCTGAAGCCGGAAGCGCTTTCGGTCACCTTTGCCGGCGTGGATATCGGTGAGTTCATGCGGCTGCCACTGGACCAGTTGGCGGACCTGCTGGGGCCCATCGCGCAGGGCGATTTCAGCGCGCACAGCCGCGGCGCGCGTACCAGCGGCAGCGCCACGAAACGCGATCGCACGCAGCGGGCTGCAAGCGGCCGCCCTGTCCACGCTGGGGCCCCCGACGTGCGGCTGACCTCGGCCCTGTCAGAAGAGAAGCGCCTGGCCGCGCAGCGGCTGGCAGGCGGCGTCATGGCGCGCGTACACCAGCTGCGAGGCCTGGGCCTGGGGTACCTCTCGCTGGATCGCGCCACGCCAACCCTGTCGGCCGGCGAACTGCAGCGCCTGCGGCTGGCCACGCAGCTCAGCTCGTTGCTGTTTGGCGTGCTGTACGTGCTTGATGAACCCTCGGCCGGCCTGCACCCCGCCGACAGCCAGGCGCTGTACGACGCGCTGGACCGCTTGCGCGACGGCGGAAACTCGGTGTTCGTTGTCGAACACGACCTGGAGCTGATGCGCCGCGCGCAGTGGCTGGTGGATGTGGGCCCGGAGGCGGGTGAGCACGGCGGGCGCGTTCTCTACAGTGGCGAGCCCGACGGCCTGCGCAAGGTCCAGGAATCGCGCACCGCCCGGTATCTGTTCGATCAGGTGCCTGCGGCCGCCAGCCGGCAGCGCACCGCCAGCAGCTGGCTGGAGCTGAAGGGCATCCACCGCCACAACCTGCAGGGTGTGGATGCGCAGGTGCCGCTGGGGTTGCTGACCGCAGTGACCGGCATTTCGGGGTCGGGCAAATCCAGCCTGATGGCGCAGGCACTGCCCGAGCTGGTGCTGCTGCACCTGGGGCATGAGCCCGAGGACAACAGCGCCGAGAGTGCGCCCACTGACGCGCCGACCGTGATCGAAGCGACCCGAGGCCGGCTGGCTGGCGACGTGGACGCCATCCAGCGGGTAGTGCAGGTGGACCAGAAGCCCATCGGCCGCACCCCACGATCCAACCTGGCCACCTATACCGGGCTGTTCGACCACGTGCGCAAGCTGTTCGCCGCTACGCCCGCCGCGCGCCGTCGGCGTTTCGATGCCGGCCGTTTCTCGTTCAACGTGGCCAAGGGCCGATGCGAGACCTGCGAAGGCGAAGGTTTCGTCAGCGTCGAACTGCTGTTCATGCCCAGCGTCTATGCGCCGTGCCCCACCTGCCACGGCGCGCGTTACAACGAGGCCACGCTGAAGGTGCTGTGGAATGAGCGCAACATCGCCGAAGTCCTGCAGATGACGGTGGACCAGGCGCACGCGTTCTTCATCGAGGAAGAGGCCATTGCCCGCCCGCTGCAGCTGCTGCAGGAAATCGGACTGGGGTACCTGCGGCTGGGCCAGCCGGCCACAGAGCTTTCAGGCGGCGAAGCCCAGCGCATCAAGCTGGCGACCGAGCTGCAGCGCAGCCAGCGCGGGCGCACGCTTTACGTACTGGACGAACCCACCACCGGCCTGCATGCATCGGACGCGGACAGGCTGCTTGTGCAGCTGCAGCGACTGGTGGACGCGGGCAATACGGTGGTGATGATTGAACATGACATGCGCGCGGTCGTGCAGGCGGACTGGGTGATTGACGTCGGGCCTGGCGCAGGCGCTGCGGGCGGCACCATCGTGGCGAAGGGAACGCCGCAACAGGTGGCGCGCGCCAAGGGCAGCAGGACGGCGCCCTTCCTTGCGCGGGAGCTGCGGCAGGGTGGGTGAGGCGGGGGCGTCGCCGGGGTGTACTGCTACTGCCGTACGCCACACCGCTCATCCTCAGGCACATCGCCAGCAAGCGTCAGCAGCAGCCGATCCTGCAGCGTAGGCTCCTGCACGCCAGACAGGACCTGCTCCAGATAGCTCAACGGCACCAGTGACCATTGCAGCGTGGCCTGCAGTGGGAAGATCGCAGGCGCCCGATGTTTGGTACCCAACGCAACCCGGATCAGCAGAAGCGGCGGCTGCCTCTCCACGTGCAGCACCGGCATACCCTTGCACAGGATCTGGAAGGAAGCCGAAGCGGGCGCCCCCTCCAGGAACTCGAAGCCCTCCCGCGCCCGCGCCTCTGCGAATCGATATGCATGGCGACGCAGCGTCCAGAATGTCTCATCGGGTACATCACGGTAAGCGAGTACTTCCGGCTCAACAGGCTCTGGCGAGTGCATCTGTACGGCAACGACCAGCGCCAGAAAGAGCATCCACATCACCCCATGGCACACCTTCATTTCAGGCCCCACCGAAGTGATCCTTCACTCTGCCGGCTGCAGCCGTTCGCTTGCGTGGGCTGCCAGCCCAAGGCCGGCCATGATCAGCCCTTCCATCACCCGGTCGCCAACGTACTGCTCCGGCTCGCCGTTCTGGCGGGTGCGTTCTGCCGCCAGCAGCACTTCCAGCACCACGCGCAGGCCTGTCAGCGAGCAGTCGGCATCGGCCAGCGCCATCTGCCGGCCACGCAGCTGATGCCGCTCTGGCCAAGGCTGGCCGTTGGCGGCCACGCCCGAGCCGATGCTGTGCAGCAGCGCGATGAGGGTATTGGGGTCCACGGCAGGCCCGGCCGAGGGTGCCTCGTGGATGGGCTGTGGGGCAGGGGAGTAGGGCGTGGTCATGGCAGGGCTCCTTGCGTGCAGGCAGAAGCCGCCACCGATAAAGGTGGCGGACGATGCGTGGCTCGAAAACCGGAACACGACTCAACCCGGGTGGGCGCAAGGCCCCCACGCACCGCCCGCCATAGCCGGCAGACGGATTGCCAGCCGGCACCCCCTTGGCAGTGGTGCCGGCTGGCAAGCGTAAACAACGGTCGTGTTACCGGGATTTTCGAGACCCCGACCACCGGTTCTCGGTGGCGTGGCTAGGATTACGCCCGGTTGCACGAGGTGCCAATACAGTAAGGGCAATGCCGTCACCGTTTTCGACGTTTTCAGAATCGTTGTATGGCGGGGCAGGGCGCTGGAGGCTTGGCCTGCAAGGGCTGTCGACGGTGCCGGTTGGCTCGTATATTTTGTGCCAGTACCGACATGCTCGGATCAGGAGTAGGGCAGACGCGACAAATGGATGGACGGGGCGAACCCTCGATGCCCGATTCAGGTCAGCCCTGGTTCGCTGCAATCAGAGTGCACTGCGTGGCTGACGCCGCGCTCACCGCCATGGCACTATCCGGGATGCGTCAGGGGCGCTTGATGGGGGGACATGGAACGTACGCAAAAACGGCTAACGATGGCCGATGTGGCTGGCTGGGGTTCGGCTGTCGTCACGTTTGGCTTGATTCAGGGCGCGCTTTATCTGAAGGCGTACTGGGGCCACTTTGGCCTTGATCCCTTTCAGTTTGTTGCCGTGAGCGAACTGGCCCTGGCCGGCCTGGCAGGCATCGGCATGGTGTTGTTTCTCATGCTGGTGGCCTTGCTGTTTGGCGGCTGGATGGAGATAAAGGTGACGAGCGGCAGCGCCAAAAGCAAGCTGTTCGCATGGCTGTTTCCGATGCTTTTCTTCACTGGCCTGGGGCTGCTGCTTTGGTGGTCGAACACGTGGCCTCTTCTGATAGGGCTTCTTCTCACGATCATCTGTGCGCTGATCGTGCAACTTTCGCCGGTGGTGCCCGCGACGGTGAAGGATTCTCCTTGGCTGATCTATGCATTGGTGATGCTGGTCTACGTTTCGATAGTGTCAATCACGCTTGGTTCCGAGCGTGCCGGGACGATCTCCTCTGGGGGTGGCAAGCACGTGGCAGCTGCGACCATTGATGGAGAGGTGCAGGGCGGCCTGAGCCTGATTGGCCGTCTTGGTGATTCCTATGCGCTGTGGGACCCGGCGCGGAAGGCTGCTGTGCTGGTTCCCGTTGGCGACGTTGGGAGGTTGGAGATTGTGCGAAAGGGTGTGATGCCTGTTCCTGCTGCGAAATAGGGCTGGGGTTCTGGAAAGCGCCAGGCAGGGAATTGCTGCGCATCTGAGATCGCGGACTAGCGATAAGAGATGTTTATCGGGGGTACCGAAGGGCAGCTTGCGCCCCAAGGCGGCCGACGAATTGTCGGACTTTAGATATCACCGCTCGTGTCCGCAAATCAGCCTAGAATGCGCAGCGTGACCGTACCCGCCGCATTTACAGAGGTGAAGCGATCGGCGGCGCGAATGGCTCCGGCATCCACCAGCTCCTGCAAAAAATATGGGGTCGCCGCCGCCGTCACTGGGGCCGCGGTGTGCCGCAACTCGATGCCGACCGCCGGCCAAATGGCCGAAACATAGGAGACCTCCGACTCGTCGCTCTCTCCTAGTTCGAAGCTGGAGCCAACTACTCCGATGACAATACCGTCACCGGAGAAAACCGGGCCGCCACTCATCCCGCCTTTGGTGGTAACGGTCGCCTCGAAACATGGGTACGGGAGCATGAAGCAGTCCCGGCTGCGCTCGTGGATCGCGGCAATGGTTCCAGAGGAATCGTGCGGATTGAGGCCGACCTTCGCACGGCCCCGCTCATCCAGACGATGCGTGGAGTGCGGATAGCCGAGCGCATTGACCGCTTGGTCGACCCTCGCCTGCGCGAACGACAAAGTTGGCAGTTCCCACGCGAAATCCGCCGGCAATTTAGCCGGCTGGCGAAGCTCGACCCATAAGGCCACCACGTCGATGGTCGGTGTGTATCCGTAGCCCATCACGGCCCACTTCATTTGGCCGTGCCGTGGATGCTGGATCGAAAAATCTACGCCGAACGCCATGTCGCCGACGATTTCATGGATGCGGCAGCCGTGGAACTGTTCGGAGACCTCGTCGATGACATGGCGCGCCGTGAGTACGAGGAAGGGCGCGACGAAGAAGCCAGACCCTAAGGGCAGCAGGCTGTGGCCGACCGTATCCGACGAATCGCCGGCGACAAGCACACCCGTGTAGTGGAGCCGGGAATCGTCTGGTTTGGTAGCTTGGTAGGTACTCATTGACGTCGTCTTCAGGGATCCACTGGCTGACTGCGGTGATTGAACCGCAAACTCGGCTAGGCGTGCAATGGTGCGGCGACCACATCCTGATCGAGGGTGAATAGGGAAACTCTCGCATTCGATGATGAGCCATCCCGGCAGACGCCGCGGGTAGTTGGTAAATCTAGGCTAGCCCCTGAACACCGTTGCCGCGATCACCGCGGCTCAAACTGAGAAGGCGATCTGCTCTCTAGCAAGGCTAGGCGTACAGGGCATCCCTTGCTCCCGACTTTTGGAAAAGTCGGGCACACTGGTACCGACCGCATGGGAGTCAGCGTTATGGATGAGCTTGGGATTGATTTCGTGGATGCCGTGCCTTGGTTCGCACACGCGCAGGATCAGCCATACGTCCTGATCCATGTAAGCCCAGCGAGCGTCGCGCAACTGGCGGAAAGCATTGGCGTACCGCTTAGGCGGTGCTACATCACCGACGCCGATCTCGATGTTGCGGCGCAGCGACCAGGCGTGACGCGCGCCGAGATAGTCCACTCCAAGCTCCCCGACGCCGGGGCTACCATGTCCGGCGATTTTGGCGAGGTACTCGGCTACTACTACCAAGCGGCCCGCGAACTGCCGGGCACCGCAATCGGACCGAAGAAGTGGCGCCTGAAGCAGGACCGGACCAAGCCGGCGCCCAAGTCGGACGTAGTGCATTTCGTGATGCCGAACCGCCCGCATGCCAGTACGGCGGATGCCATTCTGTGCGCCGAGGTCAAGGCCAAGGCCACCGCGGGCGCGTCCACCCCGATCGCGGATGCGATTGCCGACTGCAAGAAGGATCGAATCAGCCGCTTGGCCAGCACGCTGGTGTGGTTGCGCGAACGAGCCCTGACCACCGACCTAGGTGACGTCGATCTACCGTTGCTCGATCGATTCATCCAAGCCGTGGATAGTCCGCCGGTTGCCAAGCGTTTCCGTGCGGTGGCAGTCATCTGCAACGCGCTGTTGGCCAACGAGCTGGTCGCGGCGCCGAACGAGGCCGATCCGGAGTTCACCCTCGTCGTGATCGGCGTGCCGAACCTGCACCAGACGTACACGGCGGCATTCGCTGCCGCACGAGCCTCGGCCTAGCCATGCGCGCGTCCCTGCAGCGGTGGATCAACAATGCCGATACCGCCCGGCACCTGCGTCATTTCCAATTCACGCAACTGCCGATCGAGCTGGGAGCCATCGACCATCGCGTCGATGATTATTACATCTCCCTGGTTGGGGAGATGTTCGCCAACCTGCACCAACCCCAGGTCGCGTCCGCGGACTGGGCGCAGCTGGGTAATGCATTCTTACAGTTCTCGGTTGAGATGACCGAGGCCCAGTTGGGTGATCGGGGCATTTCCCGCGAAGACGCGGCGTTGTTCGCCGCGGCTGCGTTCTATTTCGGCGACTTCCCCGCATCGGCGTGTCTGGCGATGCGGCGTTCTGCACGGCCCGCTGATCCGACAAGTCTGCGCTCTGCCTGCTACGACTTTCTGGCGCGACCGGGGACGTTGCAGTCGGATTTTTCGCGTGCGATCCAGGAGGAGCTCAAAGCAGGCAGCCTAGATCGCATCGCTCTGCGGCACACGGCATTGCGGGAGCGAGAGGCCCGCGCCTTAGAGGAGGGCCCCGAGGCCTGGATCGTGGCACGGCTGCTGCGCGGCCTGCTTGAGCGCTTCCAACAGACCAACTTACGTGCAGTCCTGCCGCAGGGCACCGACCCGTTCTGGACGCCGCTGGTGCGGTCGCTGGTCGACCGCCAGCCCTCGAACTGGGAGTTCTTTCCCTCGCAGATTCAGGCTATTCACGGCGGGTTGCTAACCAGCGCGAACAGTTACGCGATGCAGATGCCAACCGGCGCCGGCAAGACGACGCTGTGCGAGACCCTGCTCTACTGGCACCTGAGCGCTCATCCCAATGATGTCGCGGTACTGCTCGTACCCTTCCGCTCCCTCGCCTCGGAACTGAAAGGAACCCTCGTCACCCGCTTGAACGCGATGGGTATACCTGCGCGTTGCGCGTACGGTGGCACGGTACCCTCGGGAGATGAAGTCCACGGCTTGGACCAGATCCGGGCCTTGGTGGCGACGCCCGAGTCGCTGTCGGGAATCCTCAGCGCCCAGCCGACCTTCGCCCAGCGCATTTCTTTGGTGATCTGCGACGAGGGCCACTTGTTGGACAGCGATGCGCGGGGCATCGGGCTCGAGTTGCTGCTGGCGCGCATGAAGTCACGTGCCGGGGCCGCACCGCGCTTCGTCTTTGTGTCCGCCATCGTGCCCAACATTGAGGAGATCAATGCGTGGCTCGGAGGCACCGAGCAGACGGTCATTCGTAGCACCTATCGCCCTGCGACAGCGGAGTTCGCCGTGCTTCAGCCACTGGGCACCGGCGCGGCCGCGTCCATTCGCTTGGCCATGCACCCGCACGAAGCGCCCGAGCGTCGTTTCACTCTCGATCGCTTCTTGGATCGCAACAGTTTCACCTTCACCAATCCACTCACACGGCGCCAGAACACCTACGGCTTCGCCTCCATTAAGACGCAGGCTGTCGCCGCCGCCCGAAAGCTCCTGCCGATGGGGACCACCGCGATCTTCGCCGCCAACAAGCGAGGCGAGCAGGGAGCCGAGGGCCTCGCGAGAGAACTCGTCAACCAGTTGGCGCGACCGCTGCCGTTGCTAGCGCCCATGGACTACGCGCAACCCGGGGCCTTGCCACCGTGCATCGCCTACCTGGAGGCTGAGTACGGTACCGCGTGGATCGGCACGCAAGCCATGCGCCACGGTGCAGTGCTTCATCATGGTGACATTCCGCAAGAGACGCGCGAAGTCCTGGAGGCGTTGATCCGGGACAACGCGGTTCGTCTGGTGATCTGCACCAGCACGTTGGCCGAGGGCGTCAACCTGCCCATTCGGAGCCTAGTCCTGTACTCAGTGCAGCGTCGCAGACCCGGTGGGCAGCAGCCTGAAGCCATGCTCGCGCGGGACATCAAGAATCTAGTTGGCCGCGCCGGTCGCGCGGGCGTGAACACCAAGGGCTTGGTGATCTGTGCCAACCCCGGCCAATGGGGGTTGGTGCTGCCGGTCGCGGCGCAAGGCGCCGGCGAGCCGGTGCGCGGCTCGTTGGTGAACTTGGTTCGACAACTGAGCAACTTCCTCGCACAACAGGGAATGGCGCTAAGCAACGAGTTCCTCGAGGGTGTCAATGCCGTCTACCCCGTCGTGGACGGTGTCGACTCGACGTTGATCGACCTCATTTCCGAGGAGGTGGGAGAAGAGCTGTTCGTCGCACACGCTCGGGAACTCGCCGAGCAGACCTTTGCGGCTAGGCAGTTGGAACCCGCCCACGCGGAGTTGCTGCGCGATGTCTTCGAGCTACGGGCTCGCCGGCTCATAGGCTTGCGCCCTATCGGCCAGTTGGCATGGGTACGGGAGACGGGCGCGAAGGTGCGCATGCTCGCATCGGTATCGGCCGGGCTGTGGCCGGCTCGGCCAAATTGGCAGGACCCGGTCGATGTCCTGGATGATGGATTGCGCACGGTCATCCTAGAATGGGCCTGGACGCACGACGAACTGCGGCACGCGGTACTGCAGGGGTTCCGCGTCGAGGTAGATCAAGCGGAGATCGCGAAGCCGCGCTTCTTTGAGGTCGTCCGCCGCTGGATGTTGGGAGAGTCGTTCGTCGAGATCGCTCAACGACTCCAGATAGACATGGACGACTTGCTAGCCCTCCACACTCGGGCAATTACCTACATCCTACAAACGCTGGTAGAGCAGGGTCTGAGCCTGCTGGCGCGCCGCCTACAGGCCGATGGCTTGGAACTCGCGGCGGGCGTGTCGAACTTCACGCAACAGCTACGCTTCGGTGCGCCGAATGTCGCTGCGCGACTACTCGCAGAGTTGGGCGTGCGTCACCGTCGAGCCTACGTGGCGCTGGGCAACGCCGTTACTCAACTCATGCCAGCACCGGATCTCACGAACATCAAGGCCAACGCACGCAATGGGCTTCGCCAGCATGAGGCCGAGTGGCGTGTTTATTTGGGCGACTTGATCTACGCCAACACCCTCAAGGACCTGGCCTGAGCCAAGCAAGTGACTGGGCTCAGCCCTGGCGGGCACGGGGCGCATTCGTGGAAGGCCGTCAAGGTTTCGAGCCAAAAGAATCTCGTCGGCCTTCTCACGTCGATCTCGTATCTGTGCACGATGGCCTCGGGGCCGAAGACCGATCGATAGTCTAGGCTTCTGGTAACAGCATGTTGATTGCCTGGTGAGCGGGACTACGCGCTACGGCACACACATGAGCGTGGAAGGACTCTGTGTTGCCTGCTCATCGATCTGAGTGGCTTCTTCTGGCCGAGTCCGAGCATTGAGCAGGGCAGGGGATTAGGAAGATTTATCGTGGGTAGGGCGGATGTCCGCTTTTGACTGTCAACAAGCCGGAGATCTCTACAATAAATTAGGAGGAGTCGACGGGAGGCTAGAGGCCAAATTCAAAGATCGTGAGCGGAGACTGTCTTGATCAGGCGCGTCGAATCACAGTGGCGTTCTTCGACTGGAGAATGATCGAACGCTGGCAACTACTTCTGGGCATCCGCTGCCTGACATTGTTACCTTCAAGCATGAGGCGAAACCTAAAGTGGCTGTTCACTCGATAGATTGGAGGACCAAGTCCCGGCCCAGCGCGGGAACTAGTTCTACGCGTAGACTCTCCCGGCCTACGATCACGGCTAGCAGGGGGCGTTTGTCTTTGCGATCGCTCGCTAAACGGCGCCACTCAGATCGATCCAGCGAGGAAGGCGTAGGGTAATCTTCGGGATGCGTATGCCATTCCCCAAGATAGCGAACGGTGCCTTGACTTGCCTTCCATCGGGCCAGGGCTATGCCCGCATGTCCAAGAGGCGTTCGTTCAAACAGATATCGAAAGCGCCTGTCCCATTTCGTCGGTGCCGTTGCTTCATCGATCAGCAAGTGGACTCCATGGACAGTCCCCAGCAGCAGTCCACCTGCTTCGCAGTCCGTGTCGCGGTGCTGGATGTGGTTGTTGAAGACATCAAGCGTGGATGAAGAGAAGCACAGCAGCATCTTGTGGTCAGGGCTAGCCCAAGAACTCATGAACGGCATATCTGGCACTCTGCATCCGGTTGAAGGTCACAATCTGCGGCGGCAGCAGTTTGGGTCGTATCCAGAACCCTGGTGCGCAGCGTGGGCGACGTTTTTCCATTGGCCCAGTCGAGCACCAAGTCCATGGCCAGACTGGCTGCCTGCACGGAAACAGAGGCGGGGAAGGGCACATAGAGGCCCTCGCAGCCATGTCCTGCCAGAACTAAGGGCACGTCTCCAAACACTGAACGAAGTTCACCCCGCCGGTTGCCGTGCCAAAGGCATCGATAGCAACCGCCGCTGACATCTTCAGTCCGGATCATCGCTCGGACGGCAGTCCCCGGGCCCTCAATCCATGCAGAGATCATGGGAACTTCGCGAGGCGTCGTATTGCAGAGCCAGTGGCCCAGTGACTCCTCGCCAGTTGCGTCGATCAACAGGTCAAAATCATCGAGCACAACCTGCCGAGCATCTGTTTGGATGGCCTCAGCTTCAATCCCAGGAGCAAGGCGTTGAAGTTCATCGACCATGGCAACAGCCTTGTTTTTCAGCAGATGTGAAAAACCTAGGCGATGGCGGCCCAAATTCTGAGGGAGCAACTTGTCAAAGTCGACCAGCGTCAATTTGCCGCCAACTGTGCCAGCGCCCGCCTTGCAGAGCATCTCCGCAAGATAGCCGCCGATTGTGCCGCATCCAATCAGTCCGACGCGTCTTCCAGCGAGGGTCTTCATACCAGGAATGTTGCGCTGAGCCAGGTACTGATCATCGATGCGCATTGCCGTCAGAAGCAGCACTTTGAGGCCAAAGGTGGTGTCTCGTCTGTCCGCGAGCTTAACCTTCGCTTTGCTGCGGTCATAGATGACAGCAAAGCCGTAGGTCATGAGCGGTGAGTCGATGAAGATGAGGACGCAGATCCGCTTCTCTCGTTCGCCCTGCTGGATGCGTTCATGGATCTTGCGACGGCAACTGCGATCAAGCTGACTTTGCCACTCCAAGATGTCATTTACGGTCTTAGGCGGCCACGCGCGGGGGTTGGGACGGGGCGCTGCATCCGTTTTG
>Ga0256410_1000726_pt1 | contig 29033 bp, 32 predicted proteins | sample PhyWR1_FD_185983 | JGI IMG/M metagenome (GOLD analysis project Ga0256410, IMG submission 185983) | Leaf surface microbial communities from wheat plants in UC Gill Tract Community Farm, Albany, California, United States - DLSL W.R1 | ecosystem: Host-associated > Plants > Phyllosphere >... | reverse complement strand
GGGCGCGACTGCCTGGACTTCATCAGCCGCCAGCTGGAAGAAAACCGCTACATCCTGCCCAGCGACCTGAAGCTGGTGCGCCTGGTGCACAGTGCCGATGAGGCCGTGGAGGAAATCAACCAGTTCTACAGCAACTACCACTCCAGCCGCTGGCTGAAGAACCAGTTCGTGATCCGCATGCACCACCCGCTCAGCGAAGCAGCGCTGTTTGATATTCAGGAAGGCTTTGCCGACTTGCGCCTGAGTGGCAAGTATCACCAGCAAGCGGATAGCAGTGCCGAACATGAAGTGGGCAACTTCAACCATTTGACCCGGCTGTCATTCGCCTTCAATGGCCGCGACCAGGGCCGGCTGCGCGAGCTGGTGGATTTCATCAACTTGCCGGAAAACTGGGCCAAGCCTCAGCCAATGCATACCACGCAGCGGGCCAGGGAGGCGTTGAAGGTGAGCTGATGCCGCTTGAGATTCGCCTGCTGCACTGTACCTGTGTGAGCGGGCGAGCCCGCTCACACATGGATTGCGTCAGCTTTCTGATTTCAAGTCAGACCTTAAACCATGCGAGACCGCCTACAACTGCAGATCTGGTGGTCAGTAATCGTCGAGATCACGTCCACTGAGCAGGCGGCCGATCATGTCCATGGGGAAACCCCGGTAAGCCAGAAAACGGGTTTGCTGGGCACGGCTGCGCGGATCCTGCGGGTGCTGCCCGGCAAACTTGCGCTGCCACACATCACGCATGCGCTCGCGCCAGTCCACCTCGCTCTCGCGCAATGCCTGCTCGATATCAGCACGCGCCAGGCCACGCTGGCCCAGCTCCTCACGAATACGCGAAGGGCCATAGCCAGCGCTGGAACGGTACCTGATGAAGCTTTCGAGGTAGCGGGCTTCGCAAAGCAGCCCTTCTTCGGCGAGCCGGTCGAGCTCAGGCTCGATCAGCTCATCCGAAGCGCCGCGCTGACGCAACTTGCGCGTCAGCTCGACGCGACCGTGCTCACGTCGCGCAAGCAGGTCCATGGCTGTCCGCCGAATGGCGACGGGGGTGTCGAGTACGGCGGACATATTGGCTATCTACCGCGCAATCAATAACCGGCTTCGGCGTCAGCCACATCGTCGGCACTGGCATCAACGGCGGCAGCTTTGTTGGCTTCAGCGGCAGCACCTGCTTTCAGCAGCTTCTCACGAATCTGCTTCTCGATCTCGGTACCAATAGCCGGGTTCTCCGCCAGGTATTTGGCAGCGTTGGCTTTGCCCTGACCGATCTTGTTGCCCTGGTAGGCGTACCAGGCACCCGACTTCTCAATCAGGCCTTGGGACACACCCAGGTCAATGATCTCGCCATTACGGTAAATACCTTTGCCGTACAGAATCTGGAACTCGGCCTGACGGAACGGCGGCGAAACCTTGTTCTTGACGATCTTGACGCGGGTTTCGCTACCGACCACCTCGTCGCCTTCCTTGACCGCACCGGTACGGCGGATGTCCAGACGCACCGAGGCGTAGAACTTCAGGGCGTTACCACCGGTGGTGGTTTCCGGGCTGCCGAACATCACGCCGATCTTCATACGGATCTGGTTGATGAAGATGACCAGGCAGTTGGCGTTCTTGATGTTACCGGTGATCTTGCGCAGCGCCTGGGACATCAGGCGAGCCTGCACGGGAAGCAGTACGGGCAGGGGTTCATATAGGCTGGTGCCTACGAAACCAATGCGCTGCAAAGCCATACTGTTCATGCTTTTCACCCTTGCGGAAGCCCAATCCCAATCTACACTTCCTATCTGAACCCATTTCAGGTAGGAAAGCGATGAGCAGGAAGCCAGAAAATTTCATCGATGGTATCAGAACCTGCTGCCCAAAAGACATCCTTGCCTGGGTGGAAAAGCATCCCCCGAAGAGGCGGGCACCCTTCATCCGCGATTTCTTCCTCATCGCTCATCAGCTCGACCCAGAGTGGCATCAGAATCCCGTAGTAATAACTAATGCATGCCGTATATTTCTCTCTGATAGGCGCAATGCAGTATCAGAAACTACCGGCAAGCCAGTCAAAGAAGTAACCGTTATTTCTGACTACTCAACTGTTCGTCATTACTTGAACAGGCTTCAAAAAGCTAAAAAGCTGCCTAGCAATGCGCTGATCTTACCGAACCCTGATTCATCAGATGTGTTCTCAGAAAAAGAATGCAACATTCTAGGTTATCTGACCTTGGAAGATGCCGTAAAAGCACCATCCATGGAAGTGGCTCTGAATGAGATTGCTCAACAAATCGAAACACATAGAACCATTATCCTCTCCAAATGCAAACGCATGGTAGCAGAGGGTTATGCTAGGTTTTTGAAAGCTCCAGACATGATTTGTAGAAGCGATTTGGCTGCCATTCGACTCACAACGGACAACCTGGATCCCAACCTGCGAGCATTTGGATCAGGCCAACACATAAGCTTTTTCTCTCCATCACACCCAAACGGCTTCATTAACTCCGTTGCGTACCTAGCCCAAGAACAAGATGGATTATTTACCCGCAAGTCTTTTCCCGGCGCACACCATATATACTCCTGGTCTTCGATGGAAGTTAAGTCTTATTTAGGCATAACCGAAGATTTTGCTGTAGCCGCTATGTGCATCATTATCGATGAACTCGGAATCAATGTTTCAGACTTGGCAAACGCTCAGGTCAAGAAAACGAAAGACGGGCAATTTGTCACGATTCGGGAGGACGGCGGGATCACTGTCACCACCCTAAAACCCAGGGCGAACAAACTGATTACTCGCCACGCACCCAAGACTACAGATGAAATTGAGATCGAAGCGAAAAATATCGACGCTAACACTGCGTTATGGATGCTTCTACAAATGAGAGCTCAACATTCAAAAGCCTTGAATTCTAATTATCTTTTTGTCATGGATGGTTCTAGCCCCACTCGTCAAGGGAATGAGCAACTCTACCGCATCCTAGACACGAGACGGAAGAACACTTTCAAAGCAATTATTGATTCACTGCCCTCCTGGGTAGGTGACGCTGAACCCACAATGCCCAAAATCAGGGTATCACGCGGCCTCCTGAAGTGGATCGAAAGCGGTGGGGACACTTTGGAAACGAGCCTATATCTTGGTAATTCGTTACTTACCGCCTTGCGAAACTACGTCCCGCCGTCAATACAAGAGTTCGTATACCGCGAGAAAGTACGCGACCACCAAAATATTCAGCTACTCATCGCGGAAGGGAACGTCCCCACTCAAAGCAATCACCAAGGTGAAGGTTACTCAATCGCAATGGCCCAACTCATTGACGGTGTAAAGAGGCTCAGGGCTGATAGACCCGGAACCGAAGCGAGCAATTCAAGCCAGAAGCTGTATTTTCTATGTTCGCCCCAAACGGTTGAACTAATCGTTTCATATGCGACATACGGCAAAGACGAAAGCCTCATTTCGACATGCAAGACGATTATTACAAAGATCCAGGATGAGGGCAGCCGAAAGATGATCAAGCTGCTTGCTGACGCCAAGCCTAAGCATCTTAACTTTGATCTCCTTGAGGTATCAGTTGATGACTAACCAAAAAGCCACGACGATCAATCCATCGGAAACACCCTCCCAAATCACTCGTCCTAACTGGCTTCACCCAGCCTCCACTAAAATGGAATGGTATGTCCCGAAAACCGGCACAAGAGTATCTGCTTCAGAAGACCCTAATACCAGGCACTATGTAAAGATCAGCTTCGACTACCAACTATTTGACGGCTCATCTACAACAGACCTGGTGTGGAATCTTTTTATTAAAGACTTGCAGTCATCAGCTATTGCCCTAATTGAAAGTTCGAAGTCAAAACGACCAAATGCACTCGTCCCCTTTGTAAGGACAGCTTTTGAGATTGCCGACCATGTGTATGAGGCTCGGCATCGCTCAAGCCAGGCCCCCAAGATCCTCACATTGGCAGACATCAAACTAGACGACATAAAAACATTCCTCGAAGCTCACGACTTAACACTCATGGGCATTAACATTGCAGAGCTTGACTCACAGCTAGGCTCGGCATCGAGAGGGCTAAAAAACATAGTGCCGTTAATCTCAGAAATGAACACCCCCCCCTATCACTAAAAAGATCCTTATTCAAAAACTCAAGAGCAACAATATAGACATTTACCGCGAATTTATTTGTACCTACACTGCCGACGAAGATGAAGAAGCAGACAGCCTCAGCATATCCACCATACAAAACAAGTGCACAAACTTAACCTATTTGCACGCCACCAAAGAGCAACAAACTCAACGTTTTGAGGTTGGAACCCATGAAATCTCAGACGCATTCAGCAGCGTATCAGGAAGATTTGCCGAGAAAGCTCAGACCCCTTTAATGCCCACCAACATAGCCTTTCACTACATCAGTAACGCGATTGTTTTTCACCGCGACCTATGGCCACACATTCGAGAGTATATTAAAAGGCTTGACGACTACTACGCCAGGGAAATTATTGGAAGGTACGCCACAAGCACAATCAGGTCAAATGTTCACATCTACAAAAAACAAACCTTTGAGGCTGTGCCTATTCCCAAGGCAATTCGACACCTCAACATCAAAACATATGGAAAATGCGGGAGTACCAGAGGGGGAATCACCCGCAACTCGATTCTCAGAGATCACATATCCACTGACGAACTTATTGATTTCTATGCTATTACAACCCGCATCCTGATACATACATTCTCCGCATGCAGAGTATTGAGCGCTGCGCTGCTGGATGCAGACTGCCTCACTATCTCAAAACTGGACGGCCTATGGGATTTGAAACTAAAAATCCCGAAAGCCAGCAACAGCCATGAACTGGAAGTCATAAAACGCCCAATTCCTAAGGTCATATGGAACTTCATTTACGACTATATAGAGTTTATGGCGAATCGGCACCCAGGCATGAACACAATCTGGCCCTCTGGCGCACAAAAAGGAAAAGACCGAAACGAGATAACCTTACGCAAAATACTCGATCAATATACAGATTGGATTCAAATACCAACCACAGATGAAACGCGATGGTATGCGCGCCCCCATCAATTCAGGCGGTTCTTCGCTGCTTTTTTCTTCTATCTGAGCGGAAATACTGAAATTGAACCATTGCGCTGGATGATGGGCCATGTTGAACCGAATGTCACGCTCTACTATGCTGACATCTCAAACCAACCTGATTGGGAACGAGACACTCTCGAATTTCTAACAGACTTCCTGGAGGGACATGTGGGCAAGGATGTTTTGGTTGACGAAGATTTGCTGGAGGAATTAGCTGAGTGCCAGCCAGATGTAAAACTTGGTGACCATGCACTTTTGTCCGAGCACCTTAACGAACTGGCCCACCACCGAGACATCAAACTTAAAATCATGAACAACGAAAAAATCTTTGTATATGCGAGCAAATAATATGAGTCGTTATTCTAAAGGCGAGACATCGCAGGCTAAGTTAATGGAGAAGCAGGCCAAAACTCAAAGTCTGCTCAACAAAATCGTTCTTATCAGGAGAGCCTCACAAGAACACCAAAGGCTACCCACTCTCGACGCACTGAAAAGCAAGAGAGGCATCCCCTTCAAGACTGCGCTAGCGTGGGAGGACGCTGCTCTAGAGGTTTCATCATGTTCATATAACACCTCTCAGGAGCCGTATAACATAGAGTATTCAGTGCAATTAGCGGCAGCCCTTGAGGCTTATAATTCAATGAATCCCCATCCTGAAATACCTTTACCCCAACCCCGAACAACCAAGCGCTCCCAACAAGAAGAAGTGAAGAGATTGAAGAACCAGATCAACTATTTAACAAATACAGTTGCCGAGATTTACCGAGCATATATGCAGCTAGCTGACAGAGTGGATGAGCAAACTCGCCAAGACCAACGATATCAGCAAGTCCTGAAAAGCCATACACAGACACTCGACAGAGCACATTTAACTTTGGTGAAGCCATGATCCACACAGCAAAGGCTCCGCGACTTGATTTCCTTTTCAACCATGGCCATACGACTCCCCCACCACTTCCCCTTCTATTTGACTCAAATGGGAATTTCTGCTGGGAGATAAATAGCTATCTAACTCAATATGGCGGTGGGCCCCACAGCTACGGAGCACGCCCACTGCCAAAAACCGTATTTAATCGAGCCGAAACACTTAACACCTTCCAGGAATACTTAGACTCACAAAAACTAACAATTTTTGACGTGACCGACGAAGACTTATACGACTTTGTCACTTTCAAGAAAAAATCTGGAAAGAGCAACACGACCACCATCAAAAGAATCATAAGACAAATATTGCTTCTACTAGAACACACCCAAAAAGAAAATAAGTTTGCAAAGCTTATTACAATAGACCCAAGCGAGCGTGACTTTAAAATCAACGCTATTGAAGAACACTATAATTTCCAAAGACGCAGAGTACGCTTTTTAACTCATCCCTGTATAGACGAACTCAGAGACAAACCAACCGAACCGGTGAGCTTTATTCGAAATAACGAGCTGAACGCTTGGCACGAAGCTATTCATGACTACACATCGAATCAGTATGTCATAGATAGATGGTACACGCTTGCCACTCTCTTGGAATTTACAGGATGCCGGATCGAAGAAGCGATTAATATACCCGCGAGCTCTATCATTGACGCATTCAAAAGCAAAGATCTCGTTAAAAACATCCCAGTTCTCAAAGGTAAATACAAGGGGTGCCTACGACAAGTATTGATCCCCGACGCTGAGTTGTTAGAGCTATACAAATTCGTCAAACTAATACACGAGATGCATCCTCACAGCGTGCTTCATGACAAAATATTTGTTAGCGAGGACAGCGGCCTTCCAATGTCACGCACGACATTCAACTCTTATTACCGGGTGGTTGCCAACTCATCCAAACACAAGGCCATACTTCAAGGTATTTCATATCACAACTTTCGACACCGCTATTTCACAATACTGGTTGCACAAAACATCAGTAAGCTTTCGAAAATGTCCAAGGCCAACATCTTGGATGTGGCAATGGCGATTGTGCGCAAGGATTCGTACCACGCCTCTAAGGACACCCTTTCAACCTACATTCACCTTACACAAGACCCAGAAATTCAGGCGATTTTGAAAGCTGAACCTAATGCGTCCACGACCCTCCAGTCGATCCAGAGCATTGTCGATGCAAAGGACGGTAGATCCTCCGACGAGAAGCTCGCGGCGATACAGGAATTGCTGAAAGCCAAGTCTCTTTGAGATGCTAAGGTGGCAATCCTCCCTGACGACCTATAAAGCCTACCAGGGAGAACGTCTCATAAGGAGGTAGAAATGTCCTGGCTCAAAAAGCTATCGCTTCGGCTGTTCCCCGACAAGCGTCCGGACTGGGTGCAGCAACAAGAGCGGGACTTCATAGCCGCAGTTAACTCCCTCAAGACGCTCCATGTTTGTGAGAGTGGAAGGATGTCTATCGACCCGGAAGAGATTCGGGAGCAGGTATTGGAGTCACGGGAGCGACTAAAGGAATTGGTACGCAGGCCCGAGAGATAGGTCGCTGCTGTGGCCACATTTGTGGCCAGATGAAGCGACCCGTCCATCGATGCAGGATTAAACTCCTGGCTCTCGCTCCCAGAGCCGCCACACAGTGCCCTTGGAGTACCCCAGAGCACGAGATATCTCAGCCTGGGTAAGGCCGTCTTTCTTTAACGCCTGAACTGCCTTCCACTTCTCTCTTGCAGCCGTCACACGCGGATGCTCAATCTCGCGAGGCCGTCGCTCCATGATCACGTTGGCTCTGCCCAGGGCCTCTGCCTCCACGATGGCATCGACCAGCACCTGGTGAGTCGTCTGCTGATTTTCAGCTGCAATGACCATGGCGAACAGGGTCGCTGGACTGATGTTCAACGAAATGGCCAGATCCCTCACGGTATCGATGGTGGCCGTGAAGCGAGCCGCTTCCAGTTCGCTGATCGTTTGCTGACGAACTAGGCCGGAGATCTCCTGCTGAGACAGGCCTTGCTGCGTTCGCAGCGACTGGAGCACGGCGGCGAGAGAATGGCGTAGCGGCATTTCAGCCTCCGCAAAATGAGACGGTATGCCTCGTTTGCCTCGACTCGCTCAAACATATATATTGGTTCGAGTGAGTCGAATGGCGATCTGCCGCTATGTTCCCGTTCGCACATCACCTCGTCGTTTTGGATACCGAGGTACTTGGTGACTGATAGCCCTGATGAGCACGAGCTGCTCCAGGAAGGACAAATCTCTTCCGCCGGCACGTTGCTGTCTCGACCTGAGGTTGAGGCAGTTCTCGCCGAACGCTTCCCTCGTAGACCGTACTGTCTCGTTGAGGACTGGCTCCTCTTCCACGTGGATGAGCCTCCTGAGTCGCTTGCGAGGGTTCGTTCAGTAGGCCTGCAGCCGATGTTCCTGTACTCCCATTGCGTCATCTACGACAGCGAAGGACGGTTTCCGCCTGGAGGGTGGGTGCGTTCGACGCTGTGCAAGACCTACGACGGCGTATGCATGTTTGAGACGCGAAACACGGTGTACGTGCTGATCGGCCAAGGTCGTGAGCAAACCGCCTCGCTGAAGACAATATTCGCATTATTTTGACCCGCAGGTTCCGCTAGGCGGACTTGCCAAGATGAGATCCACGATGTTCCGCATTAGCACCCAAGATCAGGCTGGCCCGGTAGGTATGTTTGGGGATGGCCTGGCTCACTTTCATGCAGTCAGCCGGTCTCTGGCCACGCACTGGTATCACGTCAACGTGAAGCACCGGCTCGAGGATCGATTTGTAGCCTCCGAGGGAATGATCAATGACGAGGCGCGCCTTGTGGAGCTGCTGGTATCCCAGGACGAGAGTCTGGTTGTCCAAGAAGTCCAAGCGGTGACCCCATGCTGGATGAACAAGGATGACAGTTGGAAGATGGAAAAGCTGACTTCTCTATCGATGGGGTTCGACCGTGCTGGGGTGCCAGTTTGCGTTCTTGAGGTCGAGAGCGGTGCGGTATACCTCGACACGCATGAGCCAGACCTCACTGTCGGCTCTCTGATTGGCGTGAAAGAACTTTACCGTCGACGTGCCACGAAATCGAGCGCCGGGACTGAACATCGGAGTGCTCACGCATGACTGGGGACAATACGGTCGCGGTCGACTTTCACGTTAAGCGCTATAGCGATTTCGATCTGCTGCGGATTGCTCGTGCGGTTGGCCAACGGTACGAAGACGAGATCACCGCGTTTCTGGTGAATGTTCACATTCACAGGCTAAGCGACGTGGGCGTGGTGTTTGGCCATGTCCGCCAGGGGACTCATGGTCGATTTGCCGATGGGCACCTGATCCAGACTTCCGACATCGTGGCTATCAAGAAGGAAGGTAAGTTCTGGGTGATCACGACCATGAACTCTGTGTACGTGGTGGCTACCTTCCGCCGTGATGGTGGGCGCCGGAGCTTGAGGGATTTTTGCCGCCTGGTTGGTAGCAGCTTCCCGAACACTGATCTGATTCATTAGTTAGGAATGGTCTGAAATAGCCGGAAATTTTCCGGCTATCGAGCAGCCAACACATCAAAAAACGACGTACGTTGAAACCTGATCAGCATTCTCTGTTTTTCGGGCCCATCGATCACTGCAAGGTGCTTCGCAGCAGCCATTTCCTGCATTACGCGCGCACCTCTCCTGCGCACGCCAACAAATGTCGGCGTGCCATCCACAGGTTCGACAAAGCGAATAGCGTCAGCATCTGCGCGGTGTTCTTGGCCAATCCTCGAAAGCGTACTTTCGTATAGCCGAACTGGCGCTTGATCACCCGAAACGGGTGCTCGACCTTGGCTCGCACCTGGGCCTTGGCCTTCTCGATCTTGCGGGTCGCTTCATACAAGGCGCTGCGCTTGCCATGCTTCTTGTACGTGCTGCGCCGGGCTGCAATCTGCCAAATAACTTCACGCCCAGTGTGCTCTTCGCGCTTTTCGACACCGGTGTAACCGGCATCGGCACAGACCACGTTTTCCTTACCGTGCAGCAGTTTGTCGACCTGAGTGACGTCGGCAACGTTGGCTGCCGTGACCACAACGCTGTGCACCAGACCCGACTCATCATCGACGCCGATGTGGGCTTTGGCGCCGAAGTAAAACTGATTGCCCTTCTTCGTCTGATGCATCTCGGGATCGCGCTTGCCGTCCTTGTTTTTGGTCGAACTGGGCGCGTGAATCAAGGTGGCATCGACGATGGTGCCCTGACGCAACGACAAGCCACGATCCCCCAGATACTCATTGATGACACCGAGAATCTCACCCGCCAACTCATGCTTCTCCAGTAGACGTCGGAAGTTGAGAATGGTGGTTTCGTCCGGGATTCGTTCCAGGCTCAGTCCAGAAAACTGGCGCAGGATCGTCGTTTCATACAGCGCCTCTTCCATTGCCGAGTCGCTGTAGCCAAACCAGTTCTGCAGCAGATGTACGCGCAGCATCGCCATCAACGGATAGGCCGGTCGACCGCCTTCGCCCTTTGGATAATGTGGCTCGATCAGGGCGATCAAGCCTTTCCACGGCACCACCTGATCCATCTCGATCAGGAACAGCTCTCTACGGGTCTGCTTACGCTTGCCGGCGTACTCGGCATCGGCGAAGGTCATCTGCTTCATCAGGCGTCTCGGCGGTTGAGATCCGACATTCTGCCAAATCTGGAAGTCCTCTTCAGAGTTTCCCTAAGCGAGCTTTCTGACCCACCGCCTGCGCGGGTAAATATGGCGTATACATTTGCGGATCGTGCTACGCTCTCCAGCGTAGAAAGATTGGCGCGAATCAGAGCATCCGAGTTCCAAGGGGTGGTTGAGGTGGAAGGGAACGACACGCTCACCCGCTGCTCGGGATCCAAGAGTTTACTTTCAACTTGGGACAGAAATTCTTCCAAAGACGAGATTTGTTCGTAGCGCATGACGAGTCTGAAGCCCCGGAGTTCGAATTAACAATCTAGCGGGCAAGCGAAGGGTCTCCCGCGTGGCAGCTTTGAACTATTTGCGGCCACGTAGCCCATGTGTAGAGACGCTCTCTGTGAGTTCAACTTTAGTCTAGGCTGGCTGCCGGCTCACTGTGCGGACAGGGCTGCCAAGTCATGCAGGGTTAGCTAGATATCGGACGGCGTGACCATCAAGGAGGCCGGATGGAAATGCTCGACCATCGACTCCCCTTCGCCTATGGTGAAAAGCGCATCAGTCTGCACGTGCAGGTCGATGACTTCTTGTAGGTAAGGATTCATGGCGCTGACCTTGTGAGACAACAGAGGTTGAACAAGGAGGCCATCCACACGTGGAGCTCACCAGTTCTTGCTTCGTGGCGCTGCGTTTCGGAGCTCGCTCAGCACCGGCTTTCTTGAGTACCCAGCCATTTGCGGTAGAGCTCACGTGGCAGTTGTCCATCGTTGTACTCCTTCTGTTTCATGCCGATCCGCTGTCTCATCTCTGACGTGATCAGCTGCTTGGTATTGGCCACTTCTGCCCAAGGATCATCCCCGGCAAGCACATCCAGGCGCTCGTGGAGGTTGGCGATGTTCCACCTCGCTGCTGACTTGAGCTCGACGATCTCCTCTCGGAAAATCGGGACAGATACAGGTAGTCCTTCACGGGCTCTAGCTGCATAGACATTGGCCACAAACAGCCCGGACTTGGATTGGAGCAGGTTTTTGAAGGTTTGACACTGCTCACCAACCCGCGAAGGCCTGCCATAGCGAGGTGGTCACGATGCTTCCAACGGTATTCATACCTGAACAAAGAAGCTCCAATACGCTTTCGACCGCCCATGCCCTTGAAACAAAAAAAGCCCGCTTGAAGGCGGGCTTAAAACGAAGAGGGTATTCGGCTGGCATCATTGCCAGCGCTGATAGCTCAGACCTTCAGCTCATCAAGGACGCTCAGCACAGCTTCATGTGCGATGCTGATGATGCGATCCACTTCCTGCTCGGTCGTGACCAAGGGCGGAGCAAAGCCTAGGATCTCACCGTGAGGCATTGCACGAGCGATCAAGTTGCGATCACGGGCAGCTTTCGAGATCCGTGCACCAACCTTGAGGGCTGGGTCGAAACGCTTCTTGGTAGCTGGATCAGCTACGAATTCAATGGCGGCCATCATGCCTACACCGCGCACTTCGCCGACGATTGGCAGCGAGGAGAAGGTTTCCTGCATCGACTTTTGGAAATACTGACCAACCTTGTCGACGTGAGCTGGAATGTTCTCGCCCTCGACGATATCGAGCACTGCGTTTGCTGCCGCGACACCGATAGGGTGGCCGGAGTAGGTGTAACCGTGGGAGAACGCACCTACACGATCAGCACCTTCTTCCATCACCTTGTACACCTTCTCACCAACAATCGAAGCCGACAGCGGTGCGTAGGCAGAAGTCAGGCCTTTAGCTACGGTGATCAGGTCAGGCTCGATACCGTACTTGTCGCAGCCGAACATGGCACCAGTACGGCCAAAGCCGGTGATCACTTCGTCAGCGATCAGCAGGATGTCGTACTTTTTCAACACAGGCTGAACAGCAGCCCAGTAGCCTTCTGGCGGAGGGGTAATACCACCGGTTCCGAGCACAGGCTCAGCAATGAATGCGCCGATGGTGTCTGGGCCTTCACGCAGGATGAGCTCTTCGAGTTCACGAGCACGGCGGGCAGAGAATTCCAGCTCAGTCTCACCTGGCTCGGCGCCCCAGTAGTAGTGAGGAGCGCCAGTACGCAGGATGCCCGCAATCGGCAGATCCATGTGGTCATGGTAGAACGACATGCCGGTCATGGAACCGGATACAACAGAGCAACCGTGGTAGCCGCGCTCACGAGCAATGATCTTCTTCTTGTTCGGCTTACCGCGCAGGTTGTTGTAGTACCAGACCAGTTTGGCTTGGGTCTCGTTGGCATCCGAACCGGACATGCCGTAGAAGACCTTGCTCATTTTGCCCGGAGCCATCTTCACCAGGCGGTCAGACAGGCGAGCGAGCTCTTCCGTGGTGTGCGCAGCATAGGTGTGGTAGTACGCCAGCTTGTGGGCTTGCTTGGAGATCGCCTCGGCGACTTCGGTACGGCCATAGCCGACGTTCATGCAGTACAGGCCAGCGAAGCCATCGATGTACTCACGCCCAGTCGCGTCGGTGATAGTGATCCCTTTCGCGGTTTCGATGATTGTTGGATCACCTGCCTTGCCAGAGGCAAAGTCTTTCAGCTGGGTGAACGGGTGGAGCACTGCACCGCGATCTTGTTGGGAGATCAAATCTTGCTTTTGCTTATCCATTTTTCAATCCTCTTGTGATTTTTACAGACCGCCGATGCAGACGTATTTCAGTTCCATGTACTCAGCCAAACCGTGCTTCGAGCCTTCACGGCCCAAGCCCGATTGCTTCCAGCCGCCAAACGGGATTGGTGCGCCGGTGAACTTCGGAGTGTTGAGTGCGACCATGCCGTACTCGAGTCGGTCAGATACTCGGCAGGCACGACGAAGGTCGTTGGTGTACACGTAGGCAGCGAGGCCGAACTCAGTGTTGTTGGCCCTGGTCACTACTTCATCTTCGGAATCGAAGGGCAAGATTGCCGCCACGGGGCCGAAGGTCTCTTCGAAAGCGATGTCCATTTTGTCCGTGACGTCAGCCAGAACAGTCGGGAGGACGAAGCTGCTACCCAGGTGATTGTCGATACCGCCGCAGGTGAGTTTTGCACCCAGCGAGAGTGCATTCGAAATCTGCTCGCGGCACTTGTTGGCAACCGTTACCCTGGTCATTGGGCCGATATCAACGCCTTCTTCGAGGCCATGACCAACGCGTAACTTCTCGGTGGCCTTGGTGAATTCCTCTACGAATTGCCCGTAGATATTGCGATGCACATAGATGCGATTCGCGCCCAGGCAATCTTGACCAGAGGTTGCGAACTTGGCGCCAATGCACCCTTCGACGGCCTCTGCGATTGAGGCATCATCGAACACAATGAATGGAGCATGGCCACCCAGTTCAAGGGATACTTTCTTGACCGTGTCCGCAGACTGGCGCAGCAAAATTCGACCAACTTCTGTCGAGCCGGTGAAGCTGAACGCACGGACTGCGGAGGCGGCCAAGAGACGAGCCGACATCTTCGGTGCATCCCCGGTCAGCACTTGGAACACACCACCAGGAATACCAGCCGCTTCAGCCAACCGGGCGAGAGCCAGGGCAGACAGCGGAGTTTCAGGCGCCGGCTTGACGATCATCGGGCATCCAGCCGCCAGTGCAGCAGCAGCCTTGCGGGTGATCATGGCGCAGGGGAAGTTCCAGGGCGTGATGGCCACGGTTACACCAATCGGCTGCAGCTTAGTGACCAACTGGCTGTTCGGGATATGACTTGGAATTGTCTCGCCGTAGCAACGCTCACCCTCTGCCGCAAACCACTCGACAAAGTTCGCGCCGTAATTGATCTCTCCGCGTGATTCGCTGAGCGGCTTACCTTGCTCGCAGGTCATGATGACCGCCAAGTCTTCTTGGTTCTCACGCATCAGTGCTGCCCATTTACGAAGGACTGCACTACGCTGTGCCGGCAAGGTGTTCCGCCAACCATCGAAGGCACGCGAAGCGGCTTCGACGGCCAGATCTACCCAGGACTCGTCGCAATGGGCTACCTGCGCGATCACCTGGTCATTCGCTGGATCAGTGACGTCGAGCGAGCCCTCGCCAGTAACCCAGCGCCCATCAATGTAGGCCCGAGTTTCAAGCAGGTCATTACGACGAAGCTTATTGAGGGCGGAGGGCGCAAGATCTTTCATTTTTATATGCCTCGAAGAGATAAAGCTGATGTTCGACGAGGATCATTCTATGTCTGGCTTGACGCTGAAAATGTGAGTAATCCAACCAGCGCACGCAGTAATGCTGTGATGTTTTCATAGTTACGCAGCTTTCCTGCGTCATTTCTCAGAGATGCGATTTCAGGTCTGTAGGTGCATATAAAATGGTTGGAGCAAAACCAATTCGGTGTAGAAAAACAAAAAAGGCTGCACTTGGCAGCCTTCTTGAAGGGGCAGATGTTTTAAGAAATTTTCTCAGCCAGAACTGCGATTGTGTCACCGCACTGCACGAGCCCCGGGAAGTGACGGCAGGCAAGAAGGCCGTCACGTTGGGCCTTGTATTCGGTAGGTGCCACACCTGTTCTTGTGACGTCGTACACCCGAGCAATCACATCGCCTTTTGAGACCTGATCGCCCAGATTGAAGCAGTATTCAATGAGCCCGGCATGCTCGCTTGCAATGAAGCAATTGTCGTCAGGCATATCCAGGAAGATGCTGTCCTGTGCAATATCAAGATCACCCATGACCGCCCCTGCATGAACCAGGAAATTTCGCACCCCGCGCTCTGCAATTTTAATAGTGGTGGCGCTGGCTGTACCCCCACCACCAAGCTCGGTTGTCACAAAGATCTTGCCAGCTTCTTCGACAGCCGTATCAAACATGCCCACGCTATCGATCTCCAGCATTTTCATGCTGTAGGGAGCCGCGAAAGCATCCATTGCCCGTTCGCCTTTCTGCTGTTGCAGCTTGTCCGGCAGAATATGAACAGCGGCAAATGGAATGAAATCCAGAGTCTTGCCGCCAGAGTGGATATCAAGGACGTAATCCGCCAATGGCAGCAAGTGTCGCTGGATATAGTCAGCGATTTTTTCCGTAACTGTCCCGTCAGCCTTACCTGGGAAGGTACGATTCAGGTTCCCGCGATCAATCGGAGAGGTTCTGGAGGCGTTTTTAAAAGCAGGATAGTTCATGAAGGGCAAAATAATGATCCGCCCTCTGACTGTTTCGATGTCCAATTGATTAGCTAGCTTGGTGAGTGCAATCGGGCCTTCATACTCGTCGCCATGATTGCCGCCAGTGAGGAGCACAGTCGGGCCGATCCCGTTTTTCATGACGGTGATAGGAATCATGATCGCGCCCCACGCAGAGTCATCACGTGAGTAAGGCAGCTTCAAGAACCCGTGCGACACCCCTTGTTGGTCGAAGTCGATAGTTGGCTTGATGGGACTAGGTTTCATTGCAAATTCCTTGTTTATTTGTCGTTCAAGTAGGCTAAGTCTCAGCGCAGCGGCTATGACTCGACCCAACAGGTGTAACCAGTGCGTAGGGGTGATGCACTACTAGCATTGGCATTTAGCTTTGTTGGCTGACGTATCTGATGTACACTCAGCTAACGCAACTGACTCATTTTCATCAAGTATTAGTAGGGGTGAGAGACTCATGGAGCTTGATAGGATTGACTTACGAATTTTAAGTGCCTTGCAAGCCAACAACAGGCTCACCTCTGAAGAGCTTGGTGATTTGGTCGGTTTATCTTCCACGGCCTGCCAGCGCAGGCTTAAGCGCCTGCGCAGTGAAGGGGTCATCGAGAGCGACGTCTCCATCATCAACCCTAAAGCGGTTGGAAGACATGTCACCATGCTGGTGCTGGTCACTTTGGAACGAGAGCGCTCAGACATTATCGATACGTTCAAGCAGGCCATTAAAAATACTCCTGAGGTCATGAGCGGATCCTATGTCACGGGTGATGCTGACTTTGTACTCCTCGTAACCTCAAAGGATATGGAGGACTACGAAAACTTCACCCGAAGGTTCTTCTACGAAAACAATGACATCAAGAGTTTCAAAACAATGGTCGTGATGGATCGGGTAAAGGCCGGATTCACACTTCCAATTGATGATGCTTAGCACCTCTTGGCTCTTCAGGAGGGCTACTCCTGAAGAGCCAGCAGAAATTCTTAATTTGCTTCTCTAACGGCGCTCAGAAAGCTGCGGGTACGCTCTTCCTGGGGGTTCTCGAACAGTTGGCCTGGAGCACCTTGTTCATGAATTCGACCCTTGTAGAAGAAGCAAACGCGATCCGCAAACTCCCGAGCAAAGCCCATTTGGTGAGTAACCATAAGCATGGTCAGCTTATGCTCGCTTCCAAGTCGACGGATGACGTTAAGGACTTCACCGCAGAGTTCCGGGTCGAGCGCCGAGGTGACCTCGTCGAAAAGCATGACCTTTGGTCTCATGGCTAGAGCCCGTGCTATCGCGACCCGCTGCTGCTGGCCACCAGACAGTTGCGAAGGGTAATGATCGAGCTTGGCACCCAGTCCCACCATTTCCAGCAACTGCACGGCGCGATCCCTGGCTTCGGCTGGTTTTACACCCAGGACATGGACGGGGGCCTCAGTTACATTTTGCAGCGCAGTACGGTGGGGAAAGAGGTTGAACCCTTGGAATACCATTCCTATTTTGCCCCGGACAGCACGCACGTGCTTCGCGTCGGTTGGAACCAGCTTTCCATTCCTTCCTTGCATGTGAGTCAGCGACTCGCCTTCGACCAGGATGCTCCCCTCATCGATTCCCTCAAGGGTCATCAGCACTCGGAGCAACGTCGATTTACCTGACCCGCTGGGGCCAATGATGGCGACTTTTTCGCCTGCCGAAACATCCAGTTCCAAGCCGTCCAAGACAGTGAAGTCGCCATATCGCTTAGTAACGCTACGGAAGCTAACCATGGGCTTGCCAATGGCCGGGGACGAAATGGCGGCTGAGCTGACACCAGTCAAAATTTCGCTTGGAGCTATCTGAATGTTGGAAACAGGAGAGGTGGTCATTATTTTTGCTCCAAGCGCGCTTCAACGCGGCGTACCAAATAAGCCAGAACAATACTCAGAACAAGGAAGAACACACCCACCATGGTGATTGGCTCAAGATATCGGAATGTCTCAGAGCCGATGTTCTTTGCTTGCTGCATGATCTCAACGACAGTGATAGCTGAAAGCACAGGTGTATCTTTCAGCATCGCAACTAGGTAGTTGCCAACCGGTGGCAAAATCGGACGAAGAGCTTGGGGTAAAATGATATTTCGATAGGCAAGCGAAGGACTCATGTTGAGTGCTGTCACTGCTTCCCATTGGCCTCGCGGAACCGCATCGAGTCCGCTTCGATACACCTCTGCCAGATAGCAGGCGTAGTGTAGACCGATGCCTAGCACGCCTACTTGCATTGCCGTCAGGCTAACGCCGTAGTTAGGCAGGACGTAATAAAGAAAATAAACCTGGATCAGTAAAGGTGTACTGCGGATAAATTCGATCACCCCACCTATTGGCCAAGAGATCCATATTCTTGCACTGCGTCTGCCAATGGCGAGGAACAGCCCAAGAACGATAGCGATTGCAAAGCCCAGCAACGTGACGCTGATTGTGTTAAGAGCTGCCCGGAACAATTCGGGCAAAAGCTGTATTGCATAGTTCCAGTCGAAGAAATTCATCACAGGCTCCCTTGGACACGACCACGGGCCAGATGTCGCTCTAAACGCCGCATTGCCAAGTTAATCGCTTGGGCCATTACGAAGTACATGAGCAGCGCAAGGGCGAAGACCTTGAGAGTCTCGAATGTAGCCTGATCGAGTTGACGCGCCCTGAAGCTCAAATCTGCAAGCGTTATAAGGGAAACAAGGGATGTGTTTTTCAACAGCTCGATCAGCAGATTAGTTCCAGGCCCCATCGCTGCGAGCAGGGCTTGCGGCAAAATGATGCGACGAAAGCGTGTGAATGGGCCGAAGTTAAGTGCTGTGCAAGCTTCATATTGACCTTTAGCTACCGAGTTAATCGCGCCGCGCATTATCTCTGCACCATAGGCGCCGATGTGCAGCCCAAGGCCAACGATTGCGACGGTATAAGGGCTAAGCTCGAGGTTGAATGGAGGAAGCGGAAGGACGAAGAAAAGCCAGAACAGCTGAACGAGCAGCGACGTACCCCGGAATATCTCAATGTAGACTACGCAAAACCAGCGCAGCGGCCTCCATGTCGACATTTTGCCGAGTGCCGCCAGGGTCGCTGCAATGATGGCCAGGAGAGATCCGAAGAAGGTGACCTGCAGGGTAACCCCTGCGCCTTGGAGCATAAGTGGTAGTAAATCTGCCATTTGACTCTACCTCACGTTAAATCAGCGAAAGGCGCGGCAGTGGACTTGACGCGCCGATCTGGATGCAGGGTTACTGCCCGCAGAGCTCCGCAGCTGTTTTGGTGGTGAGGTTGCTCTTGTCAAATCCGAATGGCGCCACTGTTTTCAGGTGCTCTTCACTGCCGAGCCACTTCTTGAGCTGGGCATTGACCTGGTCACGAAGCTCCTTCTCTTCCGGTCTGAAGGCCAAGGCACCGTAGCCGATATGGGAAGGGTCATCTTTGAAGTCGGTCATGGCCTCTACCGAATCACCGCCTTTGGCCGCGAGCCCTTTCATCGTGAGCTGTGTGCCTACAGCAGCATCTGCCCGCTTGGCACGAACTGCCTGCAGCTGAGCCGTGGTATCTGGAACCTGGAGGATTTGTTCGTCTTTCACGCCAGAGTCACGGGCGTACTGGAGCTCCACGGTGCCCGCCATAATGGCCAGCTTCACTTCTGGGTTCTTTGCGACATCTTCGTAGCTGAACAGCTTCTTGGGATTGCCCTTCGGCACCAGGAGCGCGTCAGGGAGCTGGTAGTGAGGGTCGGTGAACAAGACCTGCTTGCAGCGGGCTGGAGTGATGTACATGCCGGCTGCGATAGCATCGAAACGACCAGCTCGCAGGCCAGGGATCAGCGATCCCCATTCGGTGAGTACACCATTGACGTCCTTGATCCCCAACTGCTTGAAAATCGCGGTGGCGATTTCAGGCGACTCGCCCGTGACTTTTCCATCGGTTCCGGTATAGGCGAAAGGCGTTTCGTTGGCATAGCCAATCCGAACACTGCCCTGCTCTTTGAGAGAGTCGAGGGTTGTAGCTGCGTGTGCGGATACGGCGATGCTCGCAATGGCACACGCCAGGGTCAGGCGTTGAGCGACTGCGGAAAGCGAAGTGACCAAGTTCATCAAAAATCTCCCTCTATTGTAATTGGCCCGCGTGGCGCGGAGTTTTGGGCAGATAGAAGATCACGCTGCAGCGCCGCTATTTTTGGAGTTGATAGCGGTAGCTTGAAGAAGACCCAAGCCTTCCTCGGAAGCGTGAGATGAGCATACAAAAGGCTTTCCGTGACGAGCATTGCACTAGGACAATTGATCTCAACATGTTGTAACGTCCATGCTGTAGGCCGTGGCTTAGGAGCAAGCATAGCGATGATGGAAAAATGGCGGGAAGCGGTTGAGCACGCCCGTGGCGGCGAGTCGAAGTACAAGATTCTTGTCCAAGCGATCAGATCGGACATCGAACAGCATAAGCTGGCGGATGATCAGCGCCTGCCACCTCAACGGCAGGTTGCCGATGCCTTGGGCATCAGTGTCCAAACCGTGACAAACGCCTACAAGGAACTCGAGCGCCTAGGGCTGGTAAGGTGCGAAGTGGGTCGCGGGAGTTTCGTTTCTCGGCGAATGAGTGACCGTGTAGCGAGCTACATTCTCGATGCTCCCGAGCGCGCACTCGTCGATCTATCCACCGCCCGAATCATTCACACCCCAGAGCATGACAGGTACTGGCGAGAAACATGTGCCGAGCTTGCTAATGAGGTCGATCAAAGCTGGATTCGGCTGTGCCGACCTGTAGCGGGGCTCGATGCTCATCGTGATGCCGCCTGCCATTGGCTTGGGCGCCTTGGCTTGCCAGGGCTGGCTCGTGAAGATGTGTTGATCACAAATGGGGCAGCTCACGGTCTGTTCCTGGCGCTGGCCTCCCTTGCAGGCCCTGATGACCTGGTGCTCTGTGAGGGCATGACCGATCACGGTGTTATTGGGAACTCTCAAGTCCTCGGTTTCAATCTGAAAGGCCTAGACACTGATCGTGACGGGATCGATCCCGAGCACTTTGAGGATATCTGCAGCAACGAGCGCGTTACGGCCCTGGTATGCACGCCGAACCTTAATAACCCGACCAGCGCGTTGATGCCCAATAGCCGTAGGAAAGAGATAGCCTCCATCGCTCGTCGCTTCGGTGTCCACATTATTGAGGATGACGTCTACGGCCCCCTGCTTAACCAGTACGAAGGCCCTCCAATCAGCTCATATGCCCCCGAGCTCTCGTTTTACTGCACCAGCATGACGAAGTCAGTTCTGACTGGGCTGCGAATTGGGTTCCTTAAAGTACCTAAACGACTGGCGCTGCGAACAGAAAGCATCCTCCGCGTGACGAGCTGGATGGCTGCCCCCATGCTTGCCGAGGTTGCCGCACGGTGGATTATGGATGGGAGGGCCGACACATTGATCCAACACCAGCGAAGGCTCCTGGAGACACGCCAGAAGCTGGTAGCAGACGAGATGGGGGACTACCTCTATTGCCATCGCCCTCATTCATTAAACGCTTGGCTGAATGTGCCAGCACATTGGGATGTTTCCAGCCTGGTGCGCACACTGCGACAACAGCATATTGCGGTTACGTCACCGGAGCCGTTCTCCGTTCGGGGGGTGACCCCAGCACGCGGCATCCGGCTTTGCATCGGCGCTGAAACGAGTGAAAGCGAGCTATCCCAGGCCCTGAAAACCATGCGGATGACTTTCGAACAATACCCAGGAGTCCATGACTTCTGACCGTTTGACACAAATCTGAAAAAACGCCACTGGATTGCCCTAGTACATTCATTATGACAATCAGCGGCTCGTAGACTCCGAAAAAACAATCGTTCGGTGGTCTACCATGCCGGCAGTATCAGTTCGAGAGGCCCTCATCGCCCGGGAGCGCATTAAGCACCTGGTGCGCGAAACGCGAATGGAGCTCTCTCCAAGCCTCTCCGACTTCATGAAAGTGCCCGTGTACCTCAAGCTGGAATGCCACCAGGCGACTGGTAGCTTCAAGCTGAGAGGGGCCACGAACGCGATAGCGGGCCTTACCTCTCAACAGCGTGCTCTGGGAGTAGTAACCGCTTCAACGGGCAATCATGGTCGTGCCCTTTCCTATGCCGCAGCTGCCGCCGGCGTTCGCGCTACCGTGTGCCTTTCAAGGCTTGTCCCTTCCAACAAGGTGGCTGCGATTCGTGCGCTGGGCGCCGCCGTGCAGGTGGTTGGTAACTCTCAAGACGATGCTCAGTTCGAAGCTGCCCGTCTTGCTCAAGAAGAGGGCCTTACCTTCATCCCTCCTTTCGATCACCAGGACGTAATTGCAGGCCAAGCCACTTTGGGCCTGGAGATCGCTGAGCAACTCCCTTCCGTTTCGCAGGTACTCATACCGCTTTCGGGTGGAGGACTTTTCTCCGGCGTGTCCTTGGCGCTCAAAGCACTACTTCCTCAGGTGAAAACCCATGGTGTGAGCATGAGGCTTGGCGCAGCAATGGCACAGAGCCTCGAGGCTGGAAAGCCCGTGAATGTTGAGGAAGTAGCCACGCTGGCCGACTCGCTCGGTGGCGGAATTGGTCTGCGAAACCAATACACATTTGAACTCACCCGTCGATTCATCGACCGCGTGATTTTGCTCAATGAAGGCTCAATCGCCGATGCGATGCTCCATGCCTACTTAGAAGAACGGCTCGTCATTGAGGGAGCAGGAGCGGTAGGTATCGCAGCTCTGCTTACCAGGCAGGTTGAAGCTCAAGGGCCAATCGTGATCGTCGTGAGCGGTGGAAATGTCGACATGGCCCAACACCAACGTATCATCCTGGAAGCTGTGCGCGACCGCCGCCCAGCACGTGCTTGAAGAGGTGCCATGTGAACGAAGTCCTTCTGCTTAACCAACGCGAAATCCGTGAGTGCGTAACGCTCGATACAGACAGTATCGACGTAGTGGAAAACGCATTTGCATCGCTGGCCAGAAGCAAAGTGGTCATGCCGCCAGTCCTCCGGTTAGACATCTCCGAGCACAATGGCGAGGTGGACGTCAAAACCGCTTACCTGCCAGACCTTGAGAATTTCGCTATCAAGGTCAGTCCAGGCTTCTTCAACAATCCTGGTCTAGGCCTACCAAGTCTGAACGGCATGATGATGCTGCTCTCTGGACGCACTGGACTTCTCCAGGCGCTCCTACTCGACAACGGATACCTCACTGCCGTTAGGACAGCAGCTGCTGGGGCTGTGGCTGCACGTTGGCTCGCCCGCCAGGACAGTGAAGAGGTTGCCCTTCTTGGTGCAGGTGAACAGGCCGAGCTTCAACTCAAAGCGCTGCTTCTTGTACGGGATATCAAGCGAGTACGGGTATGGGCTAGGAGTGCCCCAAAAGCGCAGCAACTGGCCTTGCAGCTATCGAGCGTCTACGGCCTGGAAGCCACTGCCGCAGAGTCGGTCGATGAAGCAATGTCGAGCGCTGACATTGCAGTCACCTGCACGCCGAGCAATCAGCCAATTTTACATCGCAGGCACTTGCGGCCTGGTCTCCATATCACGGCTATGGGGGCAGACACCGAACACAAAAACGAGGTTGCTCCTGAGGTAATAGCAGCAGTCGATCACTACGTTGCGGATCGAGTCAGCCAGACGGCAACACTCGGAGAACTCCATCACGCGATCAACGCTGGTGTTGCACAAGACCCTCGTGTGTACGCCGAACTGGGTCAGGTGATCCTTGGAGATCGCGTCGGAAGGTTGACTCCAACCGACGTAACTCTTTGCGATCTCACCGGCACAGGCGTTCAGGACACAGCGATTGCCAACCTGGCTTTTTCCAGAGCAATCAGCACAGGCAAAGGCTTGCTCTACAACAACTGAATCACCAGGCAACGCAATAAAACCATACCCCAATCATGAGGGATCGATCATGTCTGAAATTGTTGTGAACCTTCCGTTTACACGGGAGGAGTACGCCCAGCGTATCGCCAAAGTCCGTGCAGAAATGCAGGCTAGGAACATTGAGCTGCTGCTGGTTACTGACCCTTCGAACATGGCTTGGCTGACCGGCTACGACGGTTGGTCGTTCTACGTCCACCAGTGCGTACTGCTGGCCATGGAAGGTGAGCCTGTTTGGTATGGCCGTAACCAGGACGCTAACGGCGCTCAACGTACTGTCTTCATGAAGAAAGACAACATTGTCGGCTACCCCGATATCTACGTTCAGTCGACTGAACGGCACCCAATGGACTACCTCTGCAAAGAGGTGATCCAGGCGCGTGGCTGGGATTCGCTCACTATCGGCGTTGAGCTGGACAACTACTACTTCAGCGCTGCGGCATACCTGGCACTGCAGCAGCATCTGCCCAAGGCCAAGTTCGTCAACGCGAACGCGCTCGTAAACTGGCAGCGTGCGGTGAAGTCCCAGCAAGAAATTTCCTACATGCGTGTGGCTGCCCGAATCGTCGAAAAGATGCATGACCGCATCTTGGAACGCATTGAGCCCGGCATGCGGAAGAACGAGCTGGTTGCTGACATCTATGCCAGTGGCATTCTCGGTGTCGATGGCTATGGCGGGGACTACCCGGCCATCGTGCCGCTGCTTCCTACCGGAGCAGACGCTAGCGCCCCACACCTGACCTGGGATGACTCTCCATTCAAGGTCGGCGCCGGCACCTTCTTCGAAATCGCCGGCTGCTACAAGCGCTATCACTGCCCGCTGTCCCGAACTGTTTACCTGGGCAAGCCACCGCAGCATTTCATCGATGGTGAGAAAGCAGTCGTCGAAGGTATCGCTGCCGGCCTCGAGGCCGCCAAGCCTGGCAACACCACTGGTGATATCGCACGTGCCTTCTTCGGCGTGCTTGAGAAGTTCGATATCCACAAGGACAGCCGTTGCGGTTACCCAATCGGTATCAGCTATCCACCAGATTGGGGCGAGCGCACCATGAGCCTGCGCCCGAGCGACAACAGCGTGCTCAAACCTGGTATGACCTTCCACTTCATGCCTGGCCTATGGATGGATGATTGGGGGCTCGAGATTACCGAGAGCATCCTGATCACTGATACTGGGGTCGAGACGTTCTGCTCGACTCCTCGCAAGCTCTTCGTCAAGGACTGACGAGAAGTTTGCAAGTCGCTGGAGTTATAGTTCCACGGCTATCTTCAGCGACAATGTGATGGTGCCTTAAAGCACCATCACTCCAGCCACTTCTTTGTTTTACAAAAAAGCACGCAGCCTTGAAGAGGTTGAAAGTTGATTGTTCCCCAGGGAGCGAATCAACCTGTGCCTAACGCCTGAAACTTATCAAGGACGACGCTGGATAGAAGTAACACACCATACTGGGTTGGTGGCATAGACCTCCTGCTCAAGCGCTAAAAGACAGATAACAAAAAAGGTGACAACATGCCCCACAGCGACTTCTTGCATAACTGCCAACTATTATCGAAATCAAAGAGCGGCTTCGCGATAGAGCGCAGATCAGCAGTTGGTCATTTGGCCATGTGCATTCAAGCCTGACTAGCCAGTTCGTCTTACCTAAGAAAAGTGGTAAATTATGTCTATTAGTACGCATCCAGCTCCAAGCATTTCTTCGAGCACATTAAAAAGCTCGAACACGAGCATGCCTCGCAAAGCCGTGGTCGCCGCTGCATTAGGCAACGCAACGGAATGGTTCGATTACGGAATCTATGCTTACGGGCTTACCTTCATCTCAGCCGCCTTGTTTCCTGGCTCTCAATCTGAAGCCCTTTACTTCGGCCTAGCAACATTCGCTATCTCGTTCCTCATTCGACCCCTTGGCGGGATGTTTTGGGGGCCGCTAGGTGACCGAATTGGCCGCAAGCGTGTGCTGGCCATGACTGTCCTCATGATGTCTGTAGCAACATTTATTATTGGCATCCTGCCTACTTATCAATCGGTAGGCTGGATAGCACCTGTAGCGCTTATCGCGCTGAGGCTCATCCAAGGTTTCTCAACAGGCGGTGAGTACGGTGGAGCAGCTACCTTTCTAGCGGAATACGCGCCTGACAAGCGGCGAGGTTTTTACGGTAGCTTCCTGGAGTTTGGCTCCCTCGCTGGTTTTTCACTCGGCGCTTTGTTGACCTTGAGCGTATCGGTCGTCATTGGAGATGCCGCCATGTACGAGTGGGGGTGGCGCGTTCCATTCCTGATCGCAGCTCCACTGGGCGTCATCGCAGTCTATTTGCGCACCAGGATCGAAGACACCCCTGTGTTTCTAGAGCTCGAAAAGAAGATGGCAAGCGAGCCTGCTCGACCGAAGACTTCTATTGCTGAAATTTTTGGGAAATACAAAAAGGCAGCATTGTCGCTAGGGGTTCTGGTAGCAGCACTGAACATAACTTATTATATCCTGCTGGCATACATGCCGACCTACATGCACAAGGAAGTTGGGGCGAGCGAGAACATGTCATTGCTTGCGCCTCTGGTTGGAATGTTGGCCATGATGATGTTCATACCATTTGCGGGGCGAATCTCAGACGTGGTTGGCTTCAAAAAGATGTGGCTATTCTCGCTTGTAGGTCTTTTCATTTTAGCGATCCCGATGTTCAAGCTCATGTCTACAGGGCTGACGGGTTCAATGATAGGATTTGCAGTGCTAGGGGCATTTTTCGTCCCTCAGCTTGCCACTATTTCCGCCATGTTCCCGGCAATGTTCCCAACGCAAATCCGGTATGCGGCGCTGGCCATCGTTTACAACATTTCGGCATCTATTTTTGGCGGAACAACACCACTGGTATGCGATCAAATTATTAAATTCCTCGGTTCGCCTGACGCACCTGCCTACTACATCATGGTTGCATCAGCACTTGGGATTATTGCGTTGTTCTTTGTGATCGAGACTAAAGGTTGCTCGATTCGCGGGGATGGAATCCCTGGGGCAAAATAACCTAATAGGCAGATGGTATAGAGCCTGGGTACAAATCAGCACCCAGGCTGTTGCGAAGCTACAATCCTCCGGGTAAGCCGACCGGCTACGTCCATCTAAGCAGTAGCGCTTCACCCTTCCTTTTTATTTTTATCTCACCGCTTGGCATCTGGCCCTGATATCAGTGTCTTCGTTATCTCTTGCCCTTAATCGAAGCCGTGCGGTGTAGCGCAGCTTACCAACGAAAAAAGCTCAAACCGCGCAGGAATTGAGCGCTATTGCCCTCTCTTTCGAGTCATAACGCAGCATTTCATCAATCATATAGTTGCCGGCAACACAATCCACTGGAGTGGCGAAAAAACATCCGAGAGATTGCTTATATTCTTCAGCGATTTTAAGATTTTTAGCTGAACTACGTTATTTATTCAGCGAAATTCACTTTTGGCATCTAGTTACACTGGCCGCATCGCGCACTGCGAGAAGAACAAAGAATTTCTAAATTACGAGGTGCCTGGAAATGCGTGTACTGATACTCGGTAGCGGCGTCGTCGGAACTGTCAGTGCCTACTACCTCGCTCGAGAGGGTTTTGAAGTCGTCGTGGTAGATCGCCAGGACGGCCCCGCGATGGAAACAAGTTTCGCAAACGCAGGGCAGGTTTCTCCGGGGTATGCCTCACCTTGGGCAGCACCTGGAGTGCCATTGAAGGCCATTAAATGGATGCTTCAGCAACACGCACCTTTAGCGATCAAGCCTACGTCTAGCCTGGATCAGTATCGCTGGATGATCCAGATGTTGCGCAACTGTAATCCGGCAAGCTATGCAGTCAACAAAGAGCGGATGGTTCGGATTTCCGAATATAGCCGAGACTGCCTGGATGAACTCAGGGCTGAGACTGGTATATCTTACGAGGCTCGCCAGCTCGGAACTACGCAACTGTTCCGCACTCAAGCTCAAGTAGATAATGCTGCTAAGGATATAGCTATCCTGAAACAGTCAGGCGTGCCTTTCGAGTTACTTGATCGCGACGGAATTGCTAAAGCTGAGCCGGCGCTCGCAAGTGCGCGCGATAAGCTAGCAGGGGCTCTTCGCTTGCCAAATGATCAAACCGGTGACTGCCAAATGTTCACACGGAAGTTGGCAAAGATGGCCGAAGAGCTTGGCGTGAAGTTTCGTTTTGGATGTAATATTGACCGCCTCGAATGCTCTGGAGATACTATTTCCGGCGTATGGATCGACGGAAAACTCGAAGTAGCCGACCAATATGTGCTGGCGCTGGGAAGTTACAGCCCCCAGCTGTTAAAGCCGCTGGGCATCCATGCACCTATCTACCCGCTGAAGGGATACTCCCTTACGATTCCCATCACCGATGCAAGCATGGCTCCCTCATCAACCATTCTTGATGAAACCTACAAGGTCGCTATCACACGCTTCGATGACCGAATCCGTGTTGGTGGCATGGCTGAAATCGCAGGCTTCGATCTGTCACTGAACGCTCGCCGTCGAGCCACGCTTGAGCTTGTTGTAGGCGACCTTTATCCAAAAGGTGGAGATCTCACCAAAGCTACGTTTTGGACAGGGCTACGCCCAGCAACGCCTGACGGTACTCCGATTGTAGGTAAAACAAAATACCGCAACCTGTTCCTCAATACCGGCCACGGGACTCTAGGATGGACGATGTCTTGCGGATCAGGTCGATTGTTGGCCGATTTGATGGCAGGAAAAAAGCCAAAGATCAGCGCCAAAGGCCTTGATATCTCCCGTTACTCCAACCAAAAGGAAGCCCATAATCATGGTAATCCAGCGACTGCACTCTAATAAGCGCCTGAGTAACACTGTTATTCACAATGGCGTCGTCTATCTCGCAGGCCAGTTGGCGAACAACCACGATGCCGACATTCGCACTCAAACTGCCGAGACCCTGGCGAACATCGACAGGCTTCTTGAGGAGGCCGGTAGTCACAAGTCGAAAATCCTCACAGTGACTATCTATCTGAAAGACATCACCACCGACTTCGCTGCCATGAACGAGGTTTGGGAAGAGTGGGTCGCGGAAGGTCAGGCTCCTGCGCGAGCCTGTGTTGAGGCGGCTATGTTCAAGCCAAGCCTGCTCGTTGAGATGTCCGTAGTAGCAGCAATCGCCTGACGCTTACAAGCGCACCCGGCAGGCGCCTATCCAGCCTGGCAACAGGTCAGAGGCGCTCGCCGGGCACCGCTAAATCGATCCAGGAACAAACTCATGAACCACGTGTTTGCCGACATTAAAGAGTTTGAACAAGAGCTCATCGCTATCAGGCGCGACATCCACAAACATCCGGAAACCGCTTTCGAAGAACATCGAGTGCGATCCATGAACCCCACCTATCACATGATGGGGCAGCAGGTTACCGTGGCATCTCTGGCGAGCAGTTCCACGGCAGAAGAGCTTCGTAGTCGGCCACCGACGATGCATACGGCAGGTGC
>Ga0256410_1000724_pt1 | contig 29045 bp, 19 predicted proteins | sample PhyWR1_FD_185983 | JGI IMG/M metagenome (GOLD analysis project Ga0256410, IMG submission 185983) | Leaf surface microbial communities from wheat plants in UC Gill Tract Community Farm, Albany, California, United States - DLSL W.R1 | ecosystem: Host-associated > Plants > Phyllosphere >... | reverse complement strand
ACAACCAGCTGCCGATCAACAGGATGACGTTGCGCCAGCTCGGACGAGCCAGCGCATAAATCAACAGGAAGGCCGGCAGAAACAGCGTGAGGAATTCGAGTGAGGCAAAGACCATGGTGGTGTCGGACCCGATCAGTTAGCGAGCGAATCAGGTGCGAACAACAACCGGGAACCCGACGCCGATGGCAACGCCAATACGCTGTAGCGCTCGCCCGCCTTGAGGCCGAAGGTCAGCGGCTGGCCGACCGGCGCGCCGGCGCACTTGAGTTGCACCGACAATTGCACCGGGTTGATCATGCGGCGCTGCACCGAACCTTCGGCGACCTTTTTGAACAGCTCGGCCTTTTGCGCCACCGCTTCGAGGCTGGCATCCGTGCACGCGGCGTCGGCGTTGATGAACGCCAGGGAGGCTTTCAGCGCGTTGAAATCGTCCGGTTGCTCATGGATCACCACTTGGCGAATGCCGCCCTTGGCATCGGCCACGGCCACCACGGTGGCGAACTCGCCCGGGGCCACGGTAACGGCCAAGTCAGCGGTCTTGCCGCCCTGGCTCAACACCCCCTTGATGGGCGTGCTGCCGCCCGATACCGGCAGGTAGTCGGAAACCCGTTTGTCGCCCGCCAACACCAGGCTGGCCTTGGAGCCGTCGGCGACCAGTTTCAGTTCGCCGGCCGTGCCATTGGCAAACCGCAGGAACGCCGAGTCCTTTTCCGGGCCGGTGGGGTACAGCGGAATGTCGGCACTGTAGGCGCTGACGCTGGCGAGCAAAGTCGCCAGGCCCAGGGTGATGCGCTTCATCACTTGGCTCCCTTCACAGCGTCGGCCGGCAATGCCGACAGCGCGCCGCCGATGGCCTTGGCCCACTTCTGGTAGCCATCAATGGTGAAATGCTGACCGTCAGTGGTGATCCACTCGCCCGGTTTGGAGAAGGTCAGCGAGTCGATGTAGGTGCACGGCGCCACGTTGGTCGCCAGGAACGACGACATCAGCTTGGTGCGCGCGTCATCCTTCTTGTACATGCTGCCGACCTTGCCCCACGCCGGGCCGACCCACACGCATTTGGTACCGGTTTCGCTGATGGCCTTGGTGAGCGAGGTCACGCTTTTCCAGGCCCAGACTTTCGGGAACTGCGGGTCCGGATAGGACGCCATGGTGTCGCCGATGATGATCACCACGAGGTCCGGCTTGTCCTTGGCGATCAGGTCCTTGACCGGCGTGGTGCTCATGGCGTTCTTGCCGAACACCTGCGGCTTGCCACCCGGCAGTTGCTCGGCACCACAGTCGACTTTCTTCGGCACGATCCAATCGGCCGCGCCAGCGCCGCAGGCACCGAGGGTGTGAACCTTGGCGCCTTGCGCGGTGAGGTTGGCTTGCAGCGGGTCGAGCAAATGGTCCGGGAAGCTCAAGTGGCTCTCGCCGAGTACCAGCAGGGTCAGGCCGGCAATTGCAGAAACAGGCATGGATGACTCCTATCAATCAATTCGAATAAGGGGAACGGTAAGGGCTGACCGGCAAGGGCATAGGCCCGCTCAGGTCCTCAAACAGGTAGCGCAGGTAGGCGTTGCCGACGTACTGGCGATAATCCTGGGCGTTGTCGACACCGACTTCGCCACCCAGGTAAAAGCGTGAAGTCAGACGGTATTCGGCGGCCGCGTTGAGGCTGTAGCCGATGCCGGTCTTGCTGCTGCTGTCGTACTTCGGGTCATCCCGTCGATCTTGCAGAAAACTGTCCGTCGGGAAGTAATCGGCGCCATCTTGCGCGATATGTTGCACACCCACCGAGCTTTTCAACTCGTAGCTGAAGCGGTCGAAACTCTGCGCCCAGCGAATCGGCACAGCGAGGGAGAAGAAACGTTGCGGGCTGAAGTAACCGCCATTGCCATAGGTGTAGTTACCCTGGTTGTCCTTGAACCCCATGGCCATGCCGCTGATGCCCAGTGTGAGGGTGTCGGTTGGCGTATTGCGCAGGTACCAGTAGACGCCGCTGCCCAACTCCATGCGCGTGTTGTCTTCGACGTGATTGCCGAGAAGCTGGTGCAACGACGCGTAGCCATAGGCCCCCATTTCCTGGTTGTCGTAGCTCAGCTCGGCTCGCCCGCCATTGGCGGTGACGCCGCCCCACTTGCGGCCGGTGGCCTTGTCCTCAGACCCGGCAAACGAGGTGACGCTGTCGGTAACCGGACGCCGCGAAACGTTCACGCCATAGCGCAGGTTGCCGCCTTCGGTGAACGGTCGATTCACACTCACGCCACCCACCACGGTGTTGTAGGTGAAGCCCAGCGGGCTCACACCGATGTCAGCCTTGACGCCTTGCGCCGGGTCTTCCACCGCGACCGCCAGGCCGACGCCGTTTTCACGCTTGGCCCCATCGCCAGTGTTGCCACCGGTGCCAAAACGCGCCGCAGAGATGGCCTTGACCGTACCGGAGCTCAAGCTCACCGGTGTCGCACGCAACGCCACGTTGTAGTCACCCACCGGCATGCGCGCTTCGAAAGGCGTCTGCACGTCGGTGATTTTGCTCAAGCCACTTTCACCGTTGTTGCTGCGCACGCTCAAACCTTGCACCAAGTAGGCGCTGCGATCACGCAGCAGACCATCGAGGGCACGGCGCGCCGGGCTCAGGGTCGGGTTGTCCAGCGCGGCGATGCGCGTAGGCGGCACGAACGGGTCGCTCAGCCTGTTGGAAGGGGCAAAGCCGGCAGCGCCCACGGTATTTCCGGGCGCCGATACCGGGGCGGGCATGACGTTGGCCGGCGCATCGATCGGTGGAGGAACCGCGCCACGGTCAACGGCCAGGTCGGTGATCTGACGACGCTGGCCCGGCAGGCCAACGAACGGGTTGTACGCCACGCCTTGCGCATCCGCCAAGGCCGAGCGGGCCTGGGCGCGCTGGGTGTTTTCAATGGCCAGGGCGCGACGCAACAACTCCGCTGCTTCGGCGTTGCGGCCCAGGCCTTGATAGATCTGCCCCGCCGCTGTCAGCGTCTCGGCGCTGGTCGGGTCCAGCCGCAGCGCCTTGTCGGTGGCCGACTCGGCCAGGCTACGGTTACCGCCCTTCAAGGCAATACCCGCCAGGCCCAGTTGCAGGCGAGCGTTGTTGGGGTTTTGCTGCACGAGCGGCTCGTAAAGCGCCATGGCTTTCTTGCCGTCGCCGCCGTCGGCGTACATGCGAGCCAGCACGGCAATGGCCGATGTGTCATGGGGCCGCTGCACCAGTGCCGGCGAGAGCATGTCGTAGGCTGCCACCAGGTCGTTCTTCTCGCGCAACGCATCGGCTTGCTTGACCCGATATTGGAAGATCAGGTCTTCGTAGCGTTGACGCCCGGCATCACTCAGCGGCTGGCCCTGCATGCCACGCAGGATGTCGCCGGCCTCGGTGTAGTGGTTGGCCTTGAGCAGTACGCCCGCGTAGAGCAGCCTCTGGTCGGCAGTCGGATCAGGCGTGCTGTCCAGCACACCTTGCATGATCTGCAAGCCTTCTTCCGGCGCGCCGACGTCCACATAGGCAGACGCCAACACCGCCAGGCGCTCGGGCTTTTTACCCGCCAGCGTCGCGCTGCGCCCCAGCAATGCCAGGGCTTCCGGGCGCTGGCCACGGCGAGCGCTTTCAATCGCGATTTCGGTCTGCTTGTGCAGGGCGATGTCACTCGCCAACTCGTTCATGTCGGCGGTGCGCTGGCCGGCTGGAATGCGCGACAGTGTTGCATCGGCGGCTTTCCACTCGTCCAGTTCCACCGACAGCAAGGTACTGGTGTACAGCGCGTCCGGTTGGTTGGGCTGGCTTTTGAGCAGGCCATCAAGCAGGGCGCGGGCATTGCGAATCTGCCCGTCGCGCAGGTAGACACGCGCCAGTGCGAAACGCGTCCAGGGGTTTTCCGGGTCGGCGTCGAGCGCCTGCTGATACGCGGCTTGCGCGGCCTTCAAGTCGCCACGCTGGTCGGCGACCTTGCCCATCTGGGTGGCACGCAGGGCCTTGATTTTCACGTTGGCAGACAGCTTGGTGCGATCCGCCGCAGACACCGAGTCGATCAGCTTCAGGGCTTCTTCCGGACGGCCCGATTGCGACAGCACACCGATCAAGCCATTCAACGCGTCCGCGTCGCCAGGGTTGCGCGCCAGCACCTTGCGGTAGCTGGCTTCGGAGGCGTCGAATTGATTGTCCTGGGCCTGGAAACCAGCGAGGGCCACGGTGGCATCCGCCCGGCTCGGGTTCAGGCGCTCGGCCTGCGCGGCCAGGTCGCGGGCCTGGCTGCTGCGACCGGCAGTCTGCGCGTCACGGGCCTGGTTCAGCAGGCTCCAGTAACGCACGTCATTCAGGGCTTTTTGCCAGGCCGCGCCGCCAGGCAAGCGGGTGGCCTGGCCCAGGTAGTTTTCTGCCTCGCTGAAGCGCTGCTGCTGTTGGCGCAGCACGCCCATGCCGCCGAGCGCATCCACATCGTTGGACTTTTCCGCCAGGCGCGCCGTCAGCAATGGCTCGGCGGTTTTCAAGTCGCCCTCATCGAGGGCCTTGAATGCCTTGACCAGCTTCGGATCACGTTGCCAGCCACCGTCACCCTTGCCCTGGGCAATGCCCTTGTTCATCAGCGCGCGGATCTCAGTGTCGTCCGGGTGCTTGGCAAGGAACTCCTGGAACAACGGCACCTGGTCACGGTTGGGTGCACCGAGCCAGACCAGCGCAAAGCGCCAGCCTTCGTCAGCGGCGCCGCCCACTTCATTGTTGGGCGCCAGGCGCGCCATGGCGCGAATACCTTCGACGCGGGTGCCAGGGTTGCGCGCCAGGTGCCGGGCCAGGAACAGCGCGGCAATCGCGTCATCCGGCCGCTCACGCGTCACACGCTGCAAGCCGGCGATGCCTTCGGCAGTCCCCTTGGGGGTGAAGGCCAGGGCGTTGTAATACTCACGGGCGATCAAGCCTTGAGGCGGGCGGTCCTGGAAAATCTGGCGGTACAGGGCGACAGCCTGTTCGCGTTCTTCGACCGGCTCGCCCAGCTCACGGGCCTGCTCCAGCAATTTGGCATTGGCGGGTACGTTGACCAGGATGTCCTGCTCAAGCTGCAACGCCTGGCGTGGCAGCGGCGAAATCGCGCGCAGGCGAGCCAGGTACTGTTGCGCCTCGTCCGGGTGTTGCTGTTGCACCTGGATAAGCCCCAGGCCGTATAACGCATCCGGTTGTTCCGGGCTCAGGCCCAGCAGCTTCTTCCAGGACTCAGTGGCCCGCTCCGGGTTTTTCTTCGACTGCCAGTAGTAACCCTGCTCGACCAGCAAGGCTTGGGGGTCGGTGGTTGCGGCCAGGCTGGCGCTGGACGCCAGGGTAGCCATAATCGCGAGGGCTAGCGTGTGACGGCGCATGCGCCCTCCCAGAATAATTTCACCGTACCGTCCTGTTCGAAGCGGTACTTTTGATCGGTAAAGCCTTGGCTGAACAGGCTGAGCATGTAGTCGTAATACACCGGCTGCGCGTTGTCGGGCGCCGACGGGGCCATGGCCTTGCCCAGCATTTCATCCAGCGTGTTCTTTTGCAGTTGCATCAGGGCCGTTTCGCCACGCGCCTGGAAGAACACCAGGGCAGAGGCCGAGAAGCCCAGCGGCGAAAAGCCGTTGTTGTTTTCGGCAGCGCCGGTAAGCACGTGGATCTTCTCCGGCGGCAAGCCACTGGGAGACGCCGCCGTCGCACGCGAAAAACCGCCCAACGCCTTGAGCATCGGCGCCGCCAGCGGATCAGCCTTGGCGGTCATGCCGGCCCACAGGTACGTGCGGATGGCATCGTAGCTGCCGAGGTCGTCGGAATACGGGTCGACCACAAACATCCCGGCATTCGCGCTGGTCGCGCGGTAGCCCACCCAATTGGCAGCGATACCGTGGGGGTTGCTCTTGGTGTCGGCGAGCATCTTGGCGTTGCTCTCGGCCACGTCATTCCAGCCGCCGTTGGGACGTTCCTTGTGGAAGCGCCGCAGTTGCGCCAGTACCTGGTAGCTGGGGTTGAAACGCCACAAGCCGTCGGGGTAGCTATAGCCCACCGGCCCCGGCAACAGCATCTTGCCCAGTCCCGGCACGCGTACGATCAAGGTCTTTTCGACATTGGCCAACATCAACTGCGCGTCAGCGCGGTACTGCGGCACATTCCACACACGCGCCGCTTCCAGCAGCGCGTAAGCCACCCACAGGTCAGCGTCGCTGGCAGAGTTGGCGTCGATCACGCCCCACTCGCCACCCTTGGTCTTGCCCCACAGCCAACCGGGCAGGTTACGGCTGATGTCGTTGCCGGCCATGTTGGCCTTGGTCCAGGTCCAGAGCTTGTCGAAGCGCGCGCGGTCGTTGCCCACCAAGGCAAAGAACATCGCGTAGGACTGGCCTTCGGAATTGCTCTCGCTGGGGTTCAGGGACGAGTTCAGCACCCGCCCGTCATCCTGCACAAAGCGCGTCGCGTAGTTCTGCCACAGCGGCCACTGCGCGTCGCACGTCTGCGCCTGGGCTGCGCCGGCGAAGAGCGCGGCGCCCAACGCAACCCAACCGGCTCTGCGCATCATGCCAACCGCCGTTTTGCACGTGCCCGCAGGGACAGGTAGATCAGGCAGGTGACAATTGCCAGGCCCAGGAAGGTGAACAGCAGCATCCAGCCCAGGTTCTGCGACAGTTGCCATTGCACCTGTTTGAACAGCCCCAGCTTGCCGACGTAATACTGCTGGTCCGCCACCAGCGAACTGACCTGTGTGCCTTGCACCACCGCGAGGCTGCCCTGGATGGTGTCCTTGAACTGATCACCGCCGATCAATACAGCCGTCGCGGCCTGCAGGCCCTCGGGCTTGGTGCTGGAGATAAGCACCACACTGCGCCCCGCCTTGAGCGGCGACTCGAAGCCGGCAAACCAGGTGCTGGTGCTCAAGCTATTGAAGCTGATCGCAGCGTTGGCGGCGTGCTTGTTGGCCTCGGCGTCGGGGCTGACCCAGTTGCTCACATAACGCGGCAGGTCAGACAGTTTGAAGTGCTGCCGAGGCCCGTCGGCGTTGGCCGGCAGGTACTGCTGCCACTGTTTGAACAGCGGCTGGTCAGCACCGGTGGCGATCACCAGCAGGTCCTTGTCGGCAACGCTGTGCACGTCCTTGGCCTGCACCACCTTGACCGCGGTGGCCGGGTAGCCGGTGGACTCCCCGAAGCGACCGAGGATGGTGAGGTAGGCGCTCAGCTCCTCGGTGCCGAAGGTGTCCGGCAAAACCACGGCCGACTCGGAAAGGTCCGCCAGGCGCGTGAACGGGAAGCCGGCATCGTTGAACACACCCAGGTTGGGCATGGCGATGAAGTGCTGGTAGCCGCTGATGTCCAGGCTCGAATCCGGGTCGATGGTGCCGCGCATGTTATCGACGATGATGTCGCGGCATTCACCCTCCTTGATGTAGTCGTACATGAAGCGCAGTTGCAGCTTGGACATCGGTGACGCCGAGCTGATCGGCAGCAGCACGGTCGCCTCGCGCGGCAACGTGTTGTCTTTCTGCAGCATGCTCAGCAAGGTCTTGCCGTCTGCCAGGCTGGTGATCGAGGGCAGCGGCATGGACTTCATGAACTGGTCATCCATACCCACCAGCAACGACGAGTTTGTCGACACCTGCTGCGGCGTGTAGCGGTATTTGAGGTGCAGCGGCACGCCTTCTTCACGCCAGTTGAACAGGTCGGGCGGCAGGCGGAAGTCAACGTTGATGGGCCCTGGGTTGTAACCGGCGACGCTGAGTTTGTTCAGCTCGACCAGCTCGCCGAGGCGCACCGGGCGATCACTCGGCACCCAGTTCGGCGCGTCGTAGGGGCGACGCGGCGCCAGGCTTTCGAGCTTGTCGATCACCACGCTGCTGCCAGCCAGTACCGAGTTGCCCAGCGCCACAGCGGTGGCGGCACGCTTGAGCTCGGCGCCATCGCGGCCCGACACGACCAGCAGTTTGCCCTGCGGGTCGTTGGGGTTGGCGATGAGGCTCAGGGTCGGCCCGGTGGCCTGTGCCACCTTGACGCCGTTGACGTCGACCGCGCTCGGGCTCAGCACCAGGACAATCGCGTTGCCCTTGGCCGGTAGCGTGCCGTAGGTGGTCGGGAATGTCGCGCCACGGTAGCTGGCCAGCGCGCCGAACCACGACGACAAGGTGGCCGCTGCTTCCAGCGTGGCGTTGTCCGGCGCAGTGGCAAACACGAACGGCAGGCTGACCTGGCGCGCATCGCGCTTGTCGAAGAACGGCAGCGGCAATATCGACAGGTCATCCTTCAACGGGATCTGCGAGACCTGCAGTTTCAGCTCGCTGCTGTTGCTGATCTTGGCCCACAGGCTGCTGTGCAACGGGTCTTCGCAGGACATGCTGTAGTGACCGATGAACTGCACCCGCAAGCGGTTGAACTCGGTGATCAGGTGCGGCGGGATCTGCACCAGTGTCTGTTGCGCAGTGCCCGCGCCCTCTTTGGTCAGCGGGATGCTGGCCGCCACTTCATCGTTGACCAGCACATTGATCTGCGACAGGTCCGCGAGCAGCGCCGGTGAGTAGCTGTAGTTGAGCAGCACTTGCGCGCCGGTCACGACCTGGTCGGCGCGGATGTCGAAGTTAACGCTGTCGGACGACTCCACACCTTGCAAGTTCATGGTGTCGCGACGGCCCAATTGCTTGAGGGTCAAGCTGTAGCCGTCACTGGCGACCGGTGCGGCGGGCGGTTTTTCGGCGGCCTGCAGCAGCGGGCTCAAGCCCAGCAGCGAGGCCGTCACCAACGCGAGTGCCGCACGCACGTGTGTGCGCGCGAAAAGGAATGTGGAAGTCATGGCTTGTCCATCAACGTGTCGAGCGGTTGTGAGGGCGTGCGGCGCAAGGCCATTCGCAATTCATGCAGTGTGGCGCGACACAGGGTGAACAGGCCGCCGATGCCAATGCCACCCACTTCACGCAGGGCCGCCAGCGGCGTGTCGGGCTGGCCGGCGCCCCAACTGGCAGCCCAGGTGTCGGCACGGGAAAACGTCAGGCGTACCAGCTCGCTTTGCTCGCGCAGCGACAGCGATTCAAATTGCGCCCCGATCTGCGAGCCTTTACTGAACGCAACACGCGCCTGGAACAGGCTTTCCTGGCCATTTCGCGACAGCACCAATTGCACCCGTTCGCCCTGGCCGATGGAATGGCCATCGTTCAGGATCAGGCCAAAGCCGTTCTGGGAGAAATCCTGGGTCACGCCGCCAAGTACCCGCCCGTCGGCGCAGATCACGCTAACCGGCAGTTTCGCACTCACTCGCGGCTCGGAACGCACTTGGCGTGTCTCGGACGCCACGGCCACGGCGGCGCTGGTGATGATCAGGTTGTAGAGGGTCCAGGTCAGGTTGATCGCCACGGTCACGGCGGTGGACTCATCACCCCAGATCAACTGGTGCACACCGAAACCGATACCGACGAGGTTCACCAGCAACAGCACCAGGTAGGGGCGCGCCAGTTTCCAGTCGAAGAACTGCTTGTCGATGATGCCGCCCTTGTCGGTCACGTTGAATCCGCCGGCCTTGGGATTGACCAGCGCCACCAGCACCGGCGGCAGGATGTACCAGGCGAGTACGGTCTCGTACACCTCGTTCCAGAACGAGTGACGGAAACGCCCCTGGATCCGCGAGTTGGTCAGGCTGGAGTGCACCAAGTGTGGCAGCACGTAGGCCACGATCATCAACGCCGACGCATGGAAAATTTCGGCGCCGAACACCAGGTAGGCCAACGGCGCGGTGAGGAATACCAGGCGCGGCAGGCCATAGAAGAAGTGCAGCATGGCATTGGCGTAGCAGATGCGCTGGCCCCACTTCAGGCCCTTGCCCAGCAGCGGGTTGTCGGTACGGAAAATCTGCGCCATGCCCCGCGCCCAGCGAATGCGCTGGTTGATATGGCGCGACCGGCTTTCAGTGGCCAGGCCCGCGGCTTGTGGGATGGCCAGGTACGCGGTGTTGTAGCCCAGGCGGTTGAGCTTGAGCGCGGTGTGGGCGTCTTCAGTCACGGTCTCGACCGCTACGCCGCCGATTGCCAGCAACGGCTCACGGCGGATCACCGCACAGGAACCACAGAAGAAGGTAGCGTTCCACAAGTCGTTGCCGTCCTGCACCAGGCCGTAGAACAGCTCGCCCTCGTTGGGCACGGCGCGGAAAGTGTCGAGGTTCTTTTCGAACGGGTCCGGCGAGAAGAAGAAGTGCGGCGTTTGCAGCATCGCCAGCTTCGGGTCCTTCAGGAACCAGCCCAGGCTTACTTGCAAGAAGGAGCGCGTCGGCACGTGGTCGGCATCGAACAGGGCGACGTATTCGCCGTCGGTGACCTTCAATGCTGCGTTGAGGTTACCGGCCTTGGCGTGGACGTTGTTGTCACGGCGAATGTAGTTCACGCCGATCTTGCGGCAGAAATCGCGGAAGTCATCGCGACGACCGTCGTCCAGCACATGGACGCGCAGCTTGTCCTTGGGCCAGTCCATCGCCTGGGCGGCGAAGATGGTCAGCTTCACGATGCTCAGCGCTTCGTTATAGGTGGGGATAAACACGTCGACCGTCGGCCACTCTTCCGGCTCGGTCTTGAGCCACACCGGGGTGCGGCGCAGCGGCCAGGCGGTTTGCACGTAGCCGAAGATCAGTACGACCAGGGCATAGAACTCGGCCGCGACCAGGCCGTAGCCAAAGAACATGTCGACCCAGGTTTCAAAACCGAGGGTGGAAGTGAGTCGCCAGAACATGTAGCGCAACGACGCGACCAGCGACAACACCACCAGCGCAAGGATCGCCAGGCGCCCGGGAATCTTGCGCAACACCAGCACTGCAACGAAACACACCGCGGCAAACAGGCACTGAGTCACGAGGTCCAGTGGCGCGCAGATAATGGCCAGCAGCAGCAAGCCACCGAGCACGCAACTGCCCACCACCAGCAGGCCGCGCACTATCGCAGGCCAGCGATTGAAACGCGCGATGGCACCGTTCAGGCGCTGTTCAGCGCGCCCCTCGACGAAGGGCGTGGAGGACGTATTGTCGGTCATGGAAGGTCCGAGTCGAGGCGTTCGAGCAACGCGCGGCACAGGGCGTGGACGTCCTGGCAGCCGATACTGTTGACGGTAGGGTCGAGGGGGTCACGCCCATAGGCCTGGGCTTCGCTGAACGAAGGGTCGCGATGCACCGTGCCGAGCAAGGCAGTGCCCAGGCGGGTCTTGAACACTTCAGCCATGTCCAGGCTGAAACGGTGGGCAGCATCCAGCTGGTTGATCACGTAGAAGCGTTGGGGCGGTTTCTCGCGCGCCAGGTACGGCGCGAGCATCGCGTCCATCTGCGCCAGGGCGCCGAACGAAGCCACGTCCGGCTGCACCACGACCAACACAGCGTCGGCAACCGACATCGCCTGGCTCAAATACGGGGTGTTGCCGGCCGGGACGTCGATGATCACCGTGTCCTGGCCGTTCAGCTTGAGCCCGGCCAAGCGCTTGCCCAGCCACTCGGCATCCTGGCCCAACCAGCGGTTCAAACTCTTTTGCTGCTCATGGTCGGTGCTGCCAAACGCTACCAACCGGCAACCGGCAAAGCCGCGCTCGGGCAGGTTGCCCCAGCCTTCATTCAGCAGGCTGGTGGCACCGACACCGGGAATATCAAGGCCAAGGCATAGGTGATGCCGCAGGGCATTTTGCGGGTCCAGGTCCAGGGCGAGCGCCGGGCGGCCCTGACGCTGTAAACCACTGGCAAGCGCAGCGGCAAGGGTACTGCGGCCGACGCCGCCCTTGACCGAGACCACCACCACGATTTTCGGCGCGGTCGGCTCCGAATACACCTCGCCTTCAGGCCCTTCCACCACTTCGGGGGGATGCACGTGGTCGGCTTCACCGTGGTTCAGCTCTTCCAGCAGGCGCAACAGCGGCGCCGACGGGGCTTCGTCTACGACAGCGGCCACCACACGCGGCTGGGGCGCTGGAGCAGCCAGGGGCGAGTCGACAACAACGGCAGCGGTTTCCAGAACCTCGACTTCGTCCTCAATGTACGCGTGGACGACGTTGATCTCTCGGTAGCCGCTGGGGCTAACGCCCAGCTTGTTGAATAGTTTTGAAATGTCATCTGCTCGACTCACGTATTGCCCCTCCCCCACCCTGATTTGCGCTCTAAAGGCGATAAAAAGGCCAGCAATGTGCTGACCTTGAATTTTTCTAGTTATGTGAAGTCGGGCGCATTCTGTGATATCACAATGACAGTGTCAGTATTTTGATTGTTACAGCTCATTCTTATCCGACGAACGGATATTCGCCATTTTTATGACGATTTTCTGGCAGCAAACACATTCACTGTAAGAACATCGACTTGCGCTGTTCTCGCGCCAAGATTACTGACCGATCGGACATAGACGGCACAAAACTGACACATTTATCGACGACCTGGCCGGCGCCTAAAACAGCTCGAAAATTTTACTACACGATTCCGCGATTAAACTGACGCTTTATATCGCGCGACAGAATACGCAAACCCAGACCCGATTCAAGGGGAAACCAGCCCAACGGTCGTATCAACATTGCCGCCGACGCCAAGGCCGGTAGGTCACCGTGTCTCCAGCCCTGGGGCTACCCATGACAAAGCAAAACCCGCGCCGTCCAACACAGGCCGATACCTTCAGAACGCTCGACAAGACCCTTCTGCCGGGCTGGAGAATACCCACCCTGCACTGCAAGACCTTGATCGTCGTCAGCCTGCTGGCTTTTGCGGTGGATGGCGCACGTCTATATGAAGCCCAGGCGGACGGTGCAGCAGGGGTTACCCACCCCTGAGGAGAATCGCGGGGTGAGTGCGCGGATGACGTGTCTGGATTGGAAAGGACAGAAAAAACAGCCGGAGTGCATGCAGCCCCCAGCTTTCTAGGCGAGGAAGCTGGCTCCCGCTGCCGCGTGTGGCACGCCAAACGGGCTACGTAGATGCAACTAAACCAGGCGGATGCCCGCCTTTAGAGCATTTCAGCGCGATTAACGAACGCGCCGCTCCGTAAATGCGTAGTCGTCCTGGCAATCCGCCTCCGGACTCGCCGCCACACTCACATAATTCACCGTATCCGGGTCCACCAACTTATAGGTGTACACATCCGGCGTACGCACCCCGTCGGTGCGCAACTCACTCTTCCCATCAGCCGCCAGCCAGGAGCCCTGCTCGGTCTGGATGACCTGCGTCTGCTGTGCATCGCGGAAGAAGGTAATAGTGAAGCGACCATCGGGCTTGAGCTGATTGGTCCACGACAGGAATTGGCAGGTGCCGGTTTGCGTGCGCAAGCCTTTCCAGGTACCCACCAAAGCCGGATCGTTGGCGGGCTTGTGGCTGGAGCACGCGCCGAGCGTGGCAGCGAGAAGAATGAGAGCGAGCGTCCGTTTCACGTGGGGCTTCCTTTGGTTTGGATGGTTGCGACTGCACCTGGCAGCAACGGATGAATCCTACCTTCTCCTAGGAGAAAAAGGGACAGAAGCGACTTTCGCAAAAATAGTCAGAATTCAGGGGTTTACAGAACCTTGCCAATCGCTATAATCGTCGCCCTAACACGCCGGTATAGCTCAGTTGGTAGAGCAACTGACTTGTAATCAGTAGGTCCCGGGTTCGACTCCTGGTGCCGGCACCATATCTCGAAGCCCCGCAATGCGGGGCTTTGTGGTTTCTGGGGTTTGCAAAACAGCCAGCACTCAACGTGCTGCCTGCGGGAAAAATGCCCACGACCGTCCCCGCGCCCACAAAAAAAGGCACTGCCGCTAACGGCGAGTGCCTTTTTTACGCCCGTCGAAACCCGATCAACGCGCCAACATAAACGTCTCGTACTCCAGGTTTTCCAGTGTCGACGACAACCGCGCCAGCCCCAGCAATACACACACCAGCAACGACAGCGTGAACCCGTAGCCGAAGAAGCTCGGGCCCAGGTGCATGCTGAGCAGTGTCAGGCCCGCGTTGAGGACGGCGAACAGCACGCACAGTTCCAGGACCACGCGGCGTTTGTCGAGGTAGAAGAACACGTTGAGCAACGCCATGAACACCACCTGGATGCTCACGCCGATCAAGTCGATGTAGAACAGCGGCAGGTAGTAGCTGGAGATGCCGATCCACTCCAGCAGGCGTGGCGCAAAGAGGAACAGCAGCACCACCGTAAGGCCCTGGACTTTGCAGATTTCCAGCAGGCCCTGGCGAATGGACAGGGTCATTTCGGTTTTCAGCGAACCGATGTGCTGCAAGGTCTCGCCGTCGCGGATGGCACGGAACAAGCGGTCGTACCACTCGGCAAAATCGGTCTCGATGCGCACCAGGAACACGGCCATGCCAGGGATGATCGCCAGGTAGGCAATGAAGATCGGCATGTCGTACAGGATCGACGCACGCAGCGGGCCGATCACGGCGTTGGAGGTGCCCGGGTTGAACCAGAACAGGATCTTGTCGACCCAGATGCCGAAGTTGTAGAAAAACCCGGTGACCAGCAGGCTGAGGAAGACGTTGCGACGATTGAGGAAATCGAAGGCAATCATTTTCTCGGCGCGATACTCGCGCAGGATGTCGTACAGGTACAGGAACAACAGGCTGCCGTGCCCGATCAACAACGCGAGCAACAGCCCGGGCATCTTCAGGAAGCTCAGCAGGTAGGCGCTCGCGACCATCAGCGAATAGCCCACCACCATCACCAGCAGGATGCGGTTATATTTCTTCATTCCCGAGAGGAAGATGATCACCAACCACAGGTTGCACAGCACCACGAAGTTCGAGAGCACCAGCACGCGGTAGATCAGCGGCTGATCGAACAGCAGCGCCAGCACGATGACACCCAGCACGCCGGCGCCGACCGTGACCATCAACAGGATGCCCAGCAGGTTGGGCAGGATCTGGTCGTAGTTGTGCTCGAACAGCTGGTCGGACACAAAGCGAGTGAAGAACAACTGCAGGCCGCCCGTCAGGATCAACGAGCTGGCCATCAGGTATGTCACCGTGACCAGGAATTGTCCCACCAACGAGTTAGGCAGCAGCAAGCCCAGGCTGATGATCCCCACCAGCATCACGCTGATGATCGACAGCACCCATGGTCCGGAGCTGATCAAACCGGCATACACATAGGCATGCAGGGTGGCGGTGTATGAGTCGCGCGAGAGGATCTTGCGCAGTTCGAAGCCAATGCCGGCCATTTAACTGTTCTCCATGGCTGCCTGGTACAGGTCGCGGTAGCGCTGCAGCATCAAGGCTTCGGTGTAGTAACGGTTGACCCGCAGCAAGCCGCTGGCTTGTGCAGCCTTCCAACGCTCGGGGCTGCGCAACAGCTCGAGGATGGCGGCGGAGGTGGCCTGTGGGTCGGCGATCGCCACCACCTTGCCCGCGAGGCCAAGGTCACGGTCTTCGGCGCTGCCGCCTTCGATCAATTCGCGGCACGAGCCGACGTCGCTGCTGATCACCGGCGTACCGGCGGCCCAGGCTTCCAGGATCACCAAGGGTTGCGCTTCGCTGATCGACGTCAGCACCATCAGGCCAAGTTTGGGCAGAATGTCCTGGATACGCTGGAAGCCCAGGAAGTGCACTTTGCCCTCGAGCCCCAGGCTCGCCATCAAGCTGCGGCACTCGCTGACGTATTCCGGATCTTCCTCTTCAGGGCCGACAATCCAGCCTTCGGCGTTCGGCATGGCGCTGATCACGCCACGCATGGCGCGCAGGAAGGTTTTCACGTCCTTGATCGGCACCACGCGCCCGATCAACCCCACCACCGGTGCAATGCCCGGCTCGCGGGTTTCCATGGCGCTGGCCCACTGCGACAGGTCGATGCCATTGGCAATCAACTGGGTGCGGCGCGGATCGGCACCGTCCTTGATCTGGCGCTGACGGTTGCCGTCATACAAGGCGATGATGTTGTCGGCGCTGTTGTAGGCCAACTGGCCAATCCGCTCGAAGTAGCGCACCCACAGGGTACGGATATAGCCCGAACCACCGTCGAGGCTGCGGTTGAGCGCCTGCCCGGAGCTTTCGGCGATCCACGTGGCCTGGGCCAGATCGATCTTGCGCTCCTTGGTATAGATGCCGTGCTCACTCAACAGGTAGGTGCACTTCCAGCGGTGCTTGAGGATGCAACCCAGCAGTCCGGCGTAACCGGTCGAAATCGAGTGCAGCACCCGTGCTGGCGGCATCTTGCGCGAGGCTTCAGCGAGCATCAGCAGCGGTGACTGCAACGAACGCAGGGTCCAGAAATAGTTGACGAACGACGGGTCGGCGCAATGCTGGCGATAGCCTTCGCTGAGGGTCTCCCAGCTGGCGCGGCTGCGCAGTACGTCATCGAGGGTCATGTGCCCATCGGCAATGCAACTGAGCAAGCGCTCGCCCAGCTCGCGTTCCGGCTGGTCAGGGTGGTGCAAAAACCGGTACAGGTCGGCGAGCTGCTGCGGATCGGCTTCACGCGGCGTACCCCGGGTGTTGGTAGGGTGCGTCGCATCCTCCAAGAACACCTCTTCGATGTGCACCACATTGGCCGGTATCTCATAGCGTCGCGAGGCGTAGGCCGAACGCTGGCCGCCAATGAACATCACCGAGAAGGTCAGCTCCGGCAGGCCCAGGATCATCTGGTGAATCCAGCTCGACACGCCGCCACGCACGTACGGCCAGGTTCCTTCCAGCAACAGGCAGATATCGGCAGTCGGTGACGTTTGCTTATGATTCATTCCAGCTCCTCACCAGCTCAGCGAAAGGTGGCCGCTGGCGGGTTTCTTCGGGAAGGCTGGCGAGCAACCCGGGGATTTCATGATAACGACCGGACTCGAACGCCAGTTCAGCATGAAACGGCAGCAGTTGGGCCGCGCCCAGGCCGTTCTTCTCAGCCTCGTGCAACAGCGTTTCGGCGCGTTCGTTCTCGCCGCGCTCCAATGCAATACGGCCGGCCAGCAGCAACAGTTCGCCACCCTCGCCCGCCGCCAGGCCCTGCTCGGCGTGTTCGCTTGCCTGGCTCAGCACGTGCTCGAGCACGCTGCCCTGGGCCAAGCCGAGGTAGGCCAGCTCCCAGTACCAGCGCGCCAACATGCCATGTACCGGGCCAGCGGTCCGCGAGCTGACGCCGGCCAACTGCTCAAGGGCCATCTGGATGTGCAGGTTGATGTCGCTTTCTTGCTTGTCGAGCATCGAATACGCCAGCAGGCGCACGTCATCGCTGGGGTCGCCCAGGGCTAACTTGAGGATTGGCACAGCGTCCTTGCCGGGCATGCGGCGGGTCGCCAACAAGGCGGCCAGGCGCTGGTCCGGGTCCGGCGCGTGGCGCAGTACGTCCTGCAAGCCACCATCCGCAAAAATCGGTGAGCGTGTCTGGGCTTGCGCACGAAAGGGCAAACCCGGGATACCCACGGCTTGCCAGGCCTGACGGTCACGCTTGCGTGGCAGGTAAAGCGCAGGAAAGATCGAGGCAACCACGCCCAGGGCGCCGATGACCGGCACGAAGAACGCCAGGCTGAAGATAAACAGCGGGCTCCAAGGCAATGGTGCGCGGTAGCGCGCCGGCAGCAACATCCACACGGCGCCGCACAGCATCAGGCAGGCAAGGCCGTGGCTGAACATGAAGACCAGCAGTTGAGGCAACTGCGGCGCATCAAGCCACAAACTGGCCCAACTGCCCGCCTCTAGCACCAAGGCCCCGCTAAACAGCCACTTGCTGATCATTCAGGCCACACTCGTTGTAGAGGAAGTTACGCAGCCCGTTGCGGTCACAGCCAGGCTCCAGGTTGAAAGGCATGACCCGCACACCCAAGCTGTCAAAATCGGTGTCGACACCAAAGTGCTCGTGCAACAGCATGCCAATGCGCGCCAGGTAGCCCTCGGTACCGTCCGGGCTTGTCAGCGGCAATAGCACCAGCAACAGGTGATGCTCGCGGTTGTTCCGCACCGACAGGTGCAGGTCCAGGCCACGCTGGCTGCGCTCCATCAGACGCGAGAGTTCGTCGTTGGCGCGCGTCATCTCGAACGCGAACAGACCGGCCGGCAGGGTGTGCTGCTCGACATCCACCAGCGAGCGCTTGAGCTGCAGGGTGAATTGCTGGGAATCGGCGTCGGGCAATTGCAGTACGTGCGGGTCGCGACGCAACAGGTCGGCGATGTGGCCGGCCAGCAGTGACAAGAGGCTCAGCGTACGATCCTGGAACGCGAAGAACGGCATCTGCCGGACCGCCAGGATCGCCAGCAACCGACCTTCTGCATCGATCAACGGGATACACGCCTGCAGCGATGAGAACTGCGCGGAGTTACCCGAGTCGATCAGTTCCTGACGCACGCTGACCAGTTCGCCGCGCTCCAGGCACAGCTTGATCAAACCGTCGTCGGTGCCCAGGGGGCCCATCACGCCGATCATCGCCAGGGCTTGCGGCAGAACGTTTTTCTCGGCCTCGTCGACGCGGTACAGCCCTGCTACGCGCAGTGCCCCGTACTGTCCCAGCATCGCCACAATCGGCTCTGCCAGTTCGCTCAACGCATCGCCTTCGACTGGCATGCCACGCAGTTTCTCGCGCAGGCCCAGCAGCGAGCTGCGCAGGCTCTGGTCACTGCCGGCCGCGCGTTGCTCGAGCAGGTCGTGGGACACCCGCAGGATCTGGTGGGCACGCGTAAATTCGTCGAGACGGTACTGACGGTATTCGTTAGCCATCTGCAGACGCTCCAGGCGGCGCACCCACAGATCGCGCACCTCACCCACCAGCATCCCGCAGACCAGCACACCCACGATGAACGATGGCTCAAGCTGGGTATAACCTTCATGGCCGGTGTAACGCAGCGCAAACAGCGCCGCCACCAGCAGCGCGGCACTGAACAGCCCGCGCACAAAACCGTAACGCACACCCAACAGCAGCGGCGCCAGAATCGGCCAGGGGAAACCGCCGTGCATCTGCAGCGGGTCTTCGGGAGTCAGCCAGAAGCCAAGGCCAATCGCCAAGCCCGTCACCAGCAGCGTTTCCAGCCAAGACACCGGCCCGCTGGCGCGAGGCGCCAGGCTGTAATCCATGTGTGGAGAATTCATTGCGTTCACTCGAACCGAAGGGCGCCAACAAGTTTGTCGATTACCGTCTGAGCATTGCCCGCCAGGCTTTCACGGGACCAGCCGGCGCGCGCGCCGCTTTTGCTCCAGAGCACACGACCGCTGCTGGCTTCCAGGACACGCAGGCTGATGCCGACCGCTGGCTCGCCGTCCAGGCCGTTCTTGTACTGCCACTCTTCCACGCTGCCGGACACGACGTAATCAAGCTTTTGCTCACGCGCCCATTCCAGCGCACCGGTGAGGCGCTCGTTGTCATCCATCAACGCCTGTTCGCCCTGGGTGCTGGTTGGGTAGACCCGCGGTTGCAGGCCGTGGCTGCTGAGCACGCTGAGCAGGATCTGCTCGCTGCGCTCACCGGCCTGCGGGGTCTGGGAGTAGTTGATCATCGGCACGATGCCCCACTGCGCATTGCGCGGCAGGTTCGGGCTGTTTTCACTGGTGAAGCTGGAGCAGCCGGCGACGAACAGCACTGTCAGGGCCAGGCTCAGGTTACGAATTGCTTGCATAGGTTTTTCTCCCGTAGATTCTGTAATCAGCGCCCGAAACGCACGCCGTAGCTCATGCCCAGTGTGCCGCCGGACTTGCCATCCCCGCCTTGTGGCGCGGATTGGTAGCCGAAGGTAAGGGCCAGTTCGTCGTCACCCAGGACTTCGAAGCCGACGCCGGTGTTGATGCCGTAGTTGAAGGTTTGATCGGTCCACTGCCAACCCGCCGTCATGTCCACCAGCCAGGTGTATTGCGGCTTGCTGCGCACCAGCGCGCCCGGTATGCCACGCCGCCAGGAGCTGCCGACGTAGAGTTGGCCGTAGCGGCTTTGCAGCAGGTCACTGGCAGGGACCGACTGCGGGTCATCCGGATCGCTAACCACCCGAATAGGCCCCTTGGGATCAATGGCATTGGACAGGTAGTCCAGGTTGCGATCCTTCACGCTGTTTTTCTGATAATCCACACCGCTGCGCACCGTCCAGTTAGGCCCGGCGAATTCCAGCGTGTGGTTAAGCTCCAGCTTCACCGCATGGCCGCTGCCCAGTGAGTCGCCGGCGCGGGTCGAGAACGACCGTTGCGCCACTTCCCAGCTCAACTGGTCCCGTGCGGTCAGGCCATGACGCCCGCCGACCCAAGCCCGGTCCTGCTGGCCGAAAGCGCGCATCAGGCCGCTGTCGTCGCTCTTGCGATGCCAGTCCAGGCCGGTCTCGAGTTGATGGCTGGAACCCAGCTGCCACATGCGCGACAGACCCAAGCCGTTGCGATCATCGTCCTGGCGTTGGCTGGTATCGGCGAACAGCTTCCAGCTGCCGTTTTCCACCGAACGGATCAGGGTCAGGGCCGCGTTGCTCTCTTCGCCGATTCGCGATGAAATCACGTCGTCGCCTTTGTACTTGCCATGTTCCATCTCGACGTCGGCGTACCATTTGTCACCCAGGTTATGGGCGATTTCCAGGCGCGGCGCGTCAAACGAAAGGCCACCGAAGTCTTGCTTCTGATAAGACAGCAGGGCGCCTTGCGGCGTGGATTCGTGGATCTCTACCGCCTGGCGACGCAGTTGCTCATTCACCGAGTCTGGCTGGTCATCACCCAACGCGGAGAGGCTGGTTTCCAAGGCTTCATTGTTACGGTTCAAACGGCTGAGGGCCTGGGAACGTTGCGCCGGGTTCAGGTCGCTGCTGGCCAGCAGGGTTTCGACCTGGGCTTTGTTGCGGCTGCGCAGGGCTTCCTGGATTTGCTCATAACGGTCGACCTTGAGGCCCTGGGAGCGCGCCCAGGCCAGCCAATCGTCTTTCTGCGCCTGTTGATTGGTCGCATCCAGACGGGCCAGCAGGCGTTCGAACCACAGCTGCTTCATCGACGGCGAACCGTCTTTCCACTTCAGGAGCTCCTGCTGCGCCTTGCGTGGCGAGTAGCTGCTGGACATCAAGCGCAGCCAGATCGCGTAGCGCTGGGACGACGGTTGCAGGTTGTCTGCCTCGGGGTTGCGCAGTAATTTCAAGCGCAGACGCTGAGCGGCATCCTGGTAGCCGGAGGTCTCCAGTGCGTCGGCATACGCCGCCTGCACCAGCCAGTCGTTCGGGGAGAGCTTGAGGTACATGCGGTACCAGGCCAACGCCTCGGCATCGCGCCCCAAGAGCTGGCTGGCACTGGCGAACGGCAACCACAGCAGGCGGTCTTCGCGCGCATAGGCACGCCACTTGGTCATCAATGGCTTGAGCTTGGCCGTGTCCGCCTGGTCGACGTAGAGCCAGGTCAAGCGTTCGCGGAACAGGTTGTCGTCGGGGTAACGCGATAGGCCCAGCAGGTACAAACGCTCGGCTTCAGCGGGGTCACCCTGCTCTATCGCCAGCGCGCCACGCACCGCCAGGACCTGGGCTTGCTCGTAGGCGTCGGGGTACTTCTTGGCGTCTTCCAGCAAGGCGGTGACCTGGTCCCATTCCTCCAACTCCTGAGCCAGCTGCAGCGCCTCGACCAGTCGCTGCGGGTCCTGGGCACGGTGCCAACTGGCAACCATCAGCGCCAGGGCGCGTTGTGGGTCGCGGGTGCGGTACAGCGTGATCAACTGGCTCTCGTCACCACTGACCAACTTGCCATTGATGGACAGCAGTTTTTCCAGGGAGACGCGCAAGTCTTCGTCGCGCTCCAAGTCCCAGGCCAGGGCAGCACGGGTGCGCCAATACTCCGGGTCATCGATGGAGGCGTCATCGGACTTCACCACGTCCCATGCAGCCTGCTCATTGAACAGCTTCATCTCAGTGCTGGCCCAATCAACCAATTCAGCCGTGGTCAACCTGTAGCGTTTTGCATAATCCTTGTAGAGCTTGCCCTTGGCGGCGAACTGCCCGGTGTTTTCCAGGTTTTGCAGCAGGCGCGTCCAGGCCAGGCGATGTGACGGGTATTTGCGCAGGTAACTGCGCAACCAGGCCTCGGCTTCGGCGGGCGTACCGCGCGATTCGTGGCCGTAGATCAGCGCGTCCAACTCGATGTCCGTCAGCGCTCGTTGCTGCATGATCTCAGCGAGCAACGGGATAGAGCGGTCAAAGTCGAACTGCTGGCTGGCGAGGCGCCAAGCATGCTCGCGGACTTGGGCGTCTTCCTTGATCTTGAGCACGCGGATCCAGTAACCCAGCGCCGCCTCGTTATCACCGCGCCATTCACCGAGCTTGGCCATCTGCTCGAGTAACTCGATATCATCCGGATAGTCGACCGTCAGTTGTTGACCGGTGTCCCACGCACCCGCCAGGTCATTGATGGCCAGGCGAACGTGGAACTGCTTCAACGCAATACTCGGGTTGTCGGGCTCCAAGGCATGCCACTGCTCAAGCACACGCTGTGCGAGCTCGAACTGCTTGGTTGCCACGGCGACATCGACGCCCTGCTTCAGCCACGCCACGTCGGTCTGCGGGTTCGTGAGCGTCGGCAACTGGTCGGCGAGCACCTGTGCGGCCTGTTCGTCACGGCCGGCCGAGAGCAAACTGTTGAACGCCAACTGCGCATACTCACGTTGCTCGCCAGGGTCCTGCGCATCACGCTTGAGCTGCAAATAGATAGCCGCCGCACGTGCCGGTTGTTCACCCGCCAAGTACCACTGCGCGGCCGACTTGAGGGCGTCGCTCTTTTGCGCAGGATCACGCCCGGCGATCTCTTCGAATACACTCGCGGCAAATGCCGGGGCCTGCAATGTCAGCGCCAGCTTCGCCAGATTCTGCAGCTGCGCCACCGGCAATTTACGGTGATCGAAGCTTTCCAGGCGCTCAACCAATGCCTGCTGCGCGATCAGGTCGTTGCCGCTGGCGGCAACCAGCGCATCCAGCTCCAGCCGGTAGTAGGCCTGGGTTTCCAGCTGCGGCGTGGGCCAGGCTTCAATGTGCTCGCGCGCCTTGGCGTAGTCACCGAGGCGAATCAGCAGATCGACCAACTGCAAGCGCAGGTGATCGTCGTCCGGGTGCGCTGTCAGCAACAGCTCGGCGTAGTTGGCCGACACCGCATCGGGCTCGCGCCCGTCGGGCTGGAACACGGATTCGCGCTGAAAGGTCGCCCATAGCAAACCGCCTACGGCAACCGCGACCACCGCCAGCGCCCAGGGATTGAGCAGGCGGCTATTCTTAGTTGCAGAGGAGCTGAGCATTACTCACCTGCTTCATAGGTAATTGAAAAGTCCAAAGGCCGGCCGAAGCCTTGCCCGCGAAGCGCTGCCCATCCACTTCCACGCGACAGGCTGTTGCCGAGCGTACGGAGAAGGACAGGTCAAACTGACCGGCGAAGGAAAAACTCACACGCCGATCATCCAGGTAGCGCCAATCCAGCAACGGCAGGTTGGCTTCCTCCAGGGCAGGCCTGGGGTCTCTGTCCGCGCGCAGCACAAGCAACGCCTTGTCGCTGCTCAGTGCCACGTAGCGGCCTTGCGGCAAGTCGCGCACGCCAGCAATGCCTTGTGACTGCAGCAAGTCAGGCCAGCCCATTTGTGCATCGAGTCGCACGGTGCGCAGCGCATCCATCCCGCGGATCTGCCAGCCCCCGTCGGCGGTACGCGCCAGACTCGCCTGGTACAGGCCGTGCAGACGGTCGACGTAGTCAGTCATCCACAACGACATCGGCTGTTGCTCGCGCATGTAGCCGTAGATCTCGTGCATGGCCTTGATCGAGGCCTGCTTGGTGCTGGAGTAGAAGTGGTAATAGAGGTGCAGGCCACGCAGGCGGCGTGGGCTGTCGGTCAGTTCAAAGGTCTCGATCAACTCGCGAAAGCCGTAATACGGACCTTTCCACAGGTTGGTGTACAGGTTTTCGTTGATGATGGGCGCGTAGTACTGCAACCCGCCTGGGGTCGGCCGCAGCAACGGGTTCAAGCCCGTCAACGACGGGTTGGCCTTGGTCATGATGGTTTCGGCGCCATTGACGTTCTTCAGGCCGGCGTCGTAGGCCAGCTTGATGGTGTCGGACGATGGCAGCGCGTCGCCTGGCCAGAACACCATCTTGACTGGCTTCTGCGGGGTGGTCAGGTTCTGGTTGATGTAATCGCGCGAGCCAAAGATCTCGCGACGAAAATCAATTTTGTCGTAGCCGGCGATCTTCATGTTCAAGCCGTATTCCGGGTTGAAATTCTCGCGCTTCTTGGCTTTGTCAGGCTGCATGAAAAAAGGGTGGCTGTAGGTGTGCGTGGCCACTTCGACTTTAGGGTTGGCGAAGATTTCACGAGCAATCGGCTCAAGCTCACGCGCCAGGAACGGGAATGCGCCACGCGGCGAGATCTCGCCTTCGATGATCGACACCGAGGTCAGGAACGGGTTGGGCTTGATGTAGTCGTCCAGGGTGTGGCGACCGGCATACGGCGTACCGCGCACTTCGGCCCGGGACGGGAAACCGTCACCATCGATATGCACGGTCGCGATGCGCCGGCCGTTTTCGGTGGTGGTGTCTGGGCGCGGCTGTGCCGGCAGTTTCAGGCTGGCTTGGAGAAACGCGAAAGGATCGAGAATCCAGCGGCTGCGCTCGTTGTTGATTTCCAGCAGGTAAGGCGCCAGCGCAAGGCCGCCCCATTTGCCGACTACCACCGGGTTGAACACGGCGCCACCGGCACCGCTCAAGGACAAGGCCGGTGTCGGGCCGTTGGGCAGGACCGACACCGCCGCCAGATCACGGGAGCGAGGCACCACTGGCGCCTCGAACGCACCCAGCAAGGCCTTATCCTGGTGAGTGATGGTCAACACTTGGGTGGCGGGCGGCACATCGCGCTTGAGGCCCAGGCGCTTGAGCAACAGCTTGTCTTCAACCGGCAGGCCACTGAAAAACACCACCGGCACCTGTTCGTCCAGGCGCGCATTGAGAAAGCGATTGAACGCCGGTGCGTCCTGGGGCGGGCCACTGGTCATCCAGGTCACGACACCCGCGTACAACCCACTGAAACCGTAAAGCGGCAGGTCACTGTTGGCCGGCAAATAATCGACACGGTAGCCGAGGTACTCCAGCAACCCACCCAGGTTGCTATGGCCGGCGGCATCTTCCAGCGCACCTTCGCGCGGGTCGTAGATCATCGCGATTCGGCGCGGCTGGACTTCGATGCTGCTGATGCCCAGGGTGTTGAGGTCAGGGGTGCTGATGTACGGGATAAAACCTTCGTCGCGCAGTCGCTTGGCGAGCTTGCGTGCTTCCTCACGACGCTCGGGGGGCAAGTAGTCAATCGCCACCAGCGGGACGCCCTTGGCACGCAGCGGCTGCAGGTGCGTTTCAAGCCACTGGCGGTCGGACTCCGACACCGGGCGATAACGCTTGGCGGAGGCATCCCAACCGGCATGGATCGATTCGACCGCCACGGCGGCGGCGACGCCGTCCAGGTCCGGCAATACTTCGAAGCCGCGGTTGAAAAACAGCTTCAGCGTGGGCTGACGCTTATGCAACTCACGCAGCAGACTGGCCAAGCCTACACGCTGGGCTTCGCGCTGGGCTTGGGGCACCAGCTGGAAACTGTCGAGGGTGTCGAGGAACAGACCCGTATAGCCTTGCGCTTCCAAGGCCTTGGCGCGACCGAACAAATGCTCACGCCAAGCCGTCGAAGTGAGGTCCATGACCTGACTGTTCCAGGCGTCGTTGCGTACAGGCGAAACAGCTTTGCCCAAGCCCGCTTTCTCGATCTCAGCCTTGTTGCCATCGAACTCGCCAATGGACAGGTACGCAAACGGCTGGCTGCCCAGCGCCCGCAAGGTTTTCACATCGCCCGGCGTCATGTGGCCCGGCTCGACCACGGCCCAGTCGAACTGCGCCAGCTCGGGCAGCGGTGGTTGCTCGGCGTACCAGAAGGCCACGCTGGACGGTTGGGGTAAAGCAGCTGCGTGGACAACCGGCACACCCACGAACAATGCAAGAGCAGCCAACAGCCGCTCGGCGATCGCGCGAACACGCGTCCTGCGGAAAACGATTTCCATAATTCACTCTAGAAGATGACTGAGCCAATACTGCGTTAACGTCGGGCGAATGGACCGGCGAACTACAAACTGCGTAAAAGCTGCGCTAAACCCTGGCCGATCGAGGTCGGTTCCGGGAGTGCAAAGCGCTCCAGCAGTCGGGTGTTATTGGCGCGCGAATGGCGTATATCGCCTTGGCGTGGCGCCTGGTACGTCACATTCAACGGAGCACCTGTGGCATGGCCCAGCTCAGCAATCAGGTCGTTGAGACTGGTCGAACGGCTAAGCCCTACGTTGATCGCCTCAGGCGCCGGCTCGCGAGTCTCGACGGCCTGTACAAGGATGCTCACCAGGTCTTGCACGTAGACGAAGTCGCGCGTTTGCTCGCCATCACCAAACACGGTGATCGGCTTACGCGCCAGTGCGCGCTCGGTGAAGATGCTGATCACACCGGAGTAAGGCGAAGAAGGGTCCTGGCGTGGGCCGAAGATATTGAAGAAGCGGAAAATCACCGGCTCCAGGCCATGCTCGCGACGGTAGAAGTCCAGGTAGTATTCACTGGCCAATTTGTCGCTGGCATAAGGCGTCAGTGGAGACTTGGGGGTGTCTTCCACGATGGCAGTGCCTTCACCGTTGTTGCCATAGGTCGCCGCGCTGGACGCAAACACCACGCGCGTCACACCGGCCTTCAACATGCTTTGGCACACATTGAGTGTGCCGACGAAATTGGCCTGGTGGGTGGCCACAGGATCATCAACCGAAGCCTGCACCGAAGCCACTGCAGCCAGGTGCACGACCGCGCTGCAACCTGCCATGGCCAGCTCAACGGCGGCGCTGTCCGCGACATCGCCGACCACCAGTTCCAGGTCAGGATTACCGACAGGCAGATTCGTCGTTTTGCCCGTCGACAAGTCGTCCAGTACGCGAATCTTGTAGCCTTTACCCAGCAGAGCATCCACCAGATGTGAGCCAATAAACCCTGCACCACCGGTAACCAGAATTCGTCCTACAGCCATGAAGTTCACTTCCTTAAGACTCGCGAGCAGGCGCGAAGAAACGAGCCTGCTAATACGGTGACAGTGTTTAAGGGCTACCCTGACCAACGTCGCTTGGTCATCCGAGTCGAAGCAGCCACATTCCTATATTTTCGAGAACCACAGCATGGGACGAAGGTGCGCCGCTAATATCATTTTAATGGCTTAGAGCCATCAAAATCGTCGCGAATAATGTTGGATCCCAAGTGAACTGTCAACGTATTGTCTCTTTTGCCGCCAGACGGCACTTCGCGCCCAAAAAAGTCATTTAATTGACGACATTAATAGAGCAGGGAGCGCGCAATTCGGCCTTGCTGACGCCACCTGAACGGCAGGCGCAGGCACTGCATCGTGGGTGAACAGGGCGGTCGAGGGAGGACGATGGGGCGGCCGGGGCTGGGAGTTCGGACGCGGTTTTCAGCGGTAGCCGATGAGGGCCGATGGGAATGGATTGTCGCCAGGACGGCGTCGTCTACGACATTGTCGGGAAGGTGCTCGCTACGAGGGGCTAGCGCCCGGCCGGGTTAGGCCGGGGCTTGTGTATCAATGACCTGCGCTTTGCCCCCCGTCCACATGCAGAATCTCACCCGTCACAAACCCAGCGTTCTCCAAGTAGATGATCGCCTGGGCAATATCGCTCACCTCCCCCATATGCCCAACTGGGTGCAATTGCCCCAACGCCGCGTGACTTTCCTCGCCGTGCATCGGCGTCTTGATGATCCCGGGGCTCACCGCATTTACCCGAATGCCGCGCTTGGCGTATTCAATCGCCAACGACTTGGTCGCCGAATTCAGCCCGCCTTTGGTGAGGTTGGCGAGCACCGACGGCACCCCATCGATGGCGTGGTCCGCCAGGCTGGTGGTGACGTTGACGATATGGCCAGCGTTGTTCTTTTCCATCTCGGCGAGGGCGAGTTGGGTGATGTAGAAAAAACCGTTGAGGTTCACCGCGAGGACGTTGGCGTAGTCCTCCTGGGTGTAGGCCGTGAATGGTTTGGCAATGAAAATGCCGGCGTTGTTGATCAGGCTGTCGATACGCCCGAAGGTGGCCAGGGCTTCGCGGACGACACGCTGGGCAGTGGCCGGGTCGGCGATATCGCCAGCGACGGCAAGGATGTCCGGGTCGGTGGACGGCTGGATCGAGCGCGAAGTGGCGACCACGCGATAATCGAGGGCACGGTAAGCCTGGACCACGGCGGCGCCGATACCTTGGGACGCGCCGGTGACGATGACGACTTTTTTCATGAGGATTCTCCGGTAGGGATTCAGGCTTGGGATTTGCGGTATTCGGTGGTGGTGATGCCGGCGTAGCCCCAGTTATCGGTGTCGACTTCTTCGATGACGACGTGGGTCAGGTCCGGGCGTTTGTGCAGGACGCGTTCGAGGGTTTCGGTGAACTCGGCAATAACCTGGGCTTTTTGCTCGGGGGTAACGCCGTCACGGGTGATGCGCAGGCTGACGAAGGGCATGGCGAAGACTCCAGCGGCCGGCCATCGGGATGATGGGCGGGCAGTGGGGCCAATTTAGAAGTTCATCGACAGGGGATAAAGACGGGCTGGGGTACTTCATTAATGCCGTGGTGTAACAGGTGTTCACGGCCCTTCCCTACGCGTTCACACCGCAAGCCGCGGCCACGGAATTGATCAGTAGAAACCCCAGGCATAAAAAAACCCCGAACCAGTCGGGGTTTCTATCGCCCAGGATCAGGCGCGACCTGCGATCAATTAGAAAACGTTGATCGGGTAGTCGGCGAACAGACGGATTTCGTTACCGCCTACGTTGTACTGGTCAGCGTTGCTGGAAACCCGCAGCCACGAAGCACGAGCACGCAGGCTCAGGTCTTTGGCCGGACCGCTCTGGACCACGTACTTGAACTGGTTCCAGATTTCACGCTCGGTGCCGTCGCCGCGGTTGGTACCGTCGTCGATGTTGGTACCGCGCACATAGGCAACGTTGTAGGTCAGGCCCGGTACGCCGAAGGTGGCGAAATCGATGCCGTAGCCCACTTGCCACGAACGCTCGTCCTTACCGTTGAAGTCAGACCAGTAGGAGTTGGCCAGCAGGATGGTGTTACCGCCGTCACCGATGCCGCCAGCGTTGCGATAGCCGCCGTACAGGTAGCCAGTGAC
>Ga0256410_1000723_pt1 | contig 29066 bp, 25 predicted proteins | sample PhyWR1_FD_185983 | JGI IMG/M metagenome (GOLD analysis project Ga0256410, IMG submission 185983) | Leaf surface microbial communities from wheat plants in UC Gill Tract Community Farm, Albany, California, United States - DLSL W.R1 | ecosystem: Host-associated > Plants > Phyllosphere >... | reverse complement strand
CGGCAGAAGAAATCGCCCGTCAGTTGCGCCTGCGCGACATCGGCGGCCTGATCGTCATCGACTTCATCGACATGACTCCGGCCAAGAACCAGCGCGCCGTGGAAGAAAAAGTCCGCGAATGCCTGGAAGCCGACCGCGCCCGCGTACAAGTGGGTCGCATCTCGCGCTTTGGCTTGCTGGAAATGTCCCGTCAGCGTCTGCGTCCATCCCTGGGCGAAAGCAGCGGCATCGTTTGCCCGCGCTGCAACGGCACCGGCATCATCCGTGATGTTGAATCGCTGTCGCTGGCGATCCTGCGCCTGATCGAAGAAGAAGCCCTGAAGGACCGTACTGCCGAAGTCCGCGCCCAGGTGCCGATCCCGGTTGCAGCGTTCCTGCTCAACGAAAAGCGTAACTCGATCACCAAGATCGAACTGCGCACCCGCGCCCGCATCGTCATTCTGCCGAACGACCACCTCGAAACGCCGCACTTCGAAGTTCAGCGTCTGCGTGATGACAGCCCGGAAGCCCACACCAACCAGTCCAGCTATGAAATCGCTGCCGCTGCTGCTGAAGTGGAAGAAGTTCAACCGGCTGCTGCCACCCGCACCCTGGTTCGCCAGGAAGCCGCGGTCAAGACCGCTCCGCCACGCACTTCGGCACCGGTCCCAACCGAAGCCGCCGCAGCACCGGCCGCACCGGCACCTGCTGCCACCATCGCCGAGCCAAGCCTGTTCAAGGGCCTGGTCAAGTCGCTGGTAAGCCTGTTCGCTTCCAAGGAAGAGCCGGCTCCGCAAGCCGTGGTTGAAAAACCGGCAACGACAGAGCGCCCGGCGCGCAACGAAGAGCGTCGCAACGGTCGCCAGCAAAGCCGCAACCGCAACGGTCGTCGTGACGAAGAACGCAAACCGCGCGAAGAGCGTGCTCCACGTGAAGAACGTGCTGCCCGCGAACCTCGTGAAGAGCGTACTGCCCGCGAAGAAACCCCGGTGGTTGCACAGGCACCTCGCGAAGAGCGCGCACCGCGCCCACCGCGCGAAGAACGCACGCCTCGTGCACCGCGTGAAGAACGCAAGCCACGTGGCGAACGCGAAGAGCGCGTACGTGAACTGCGCGAGCCTCTGGACGCAGCACCCGCCGTAGCCGCTGTTGCCGCTACCACTGCTGTAGCTGAAGAGCGCCCAGCCCGTCAGCCGCGTGAAGAGCGCCAGCCGCGCGCCCCTCGCGAAGAACGTGCACCACGCGAAGAGCAGGTTGTAGCCGCCGTTGAAGACGAAGAAGTACTGTCCAGCGAAGAGCAATCCCAGGACGAGTCGCAGGACAACGCCGAAGGCGATCGTCCACGTCGCCGCTCCCGTGGTCAGCGTCGTCGCAGCAACCGTCGTGAACGTCAGCGTGATGCCAATGGCAACGTGATTGAAGGTTCGGAAGAGAACAGCGAAGAAGGCAACGGCCAGAACGCTGCTGCAACCACCACTGAAGTCGCCGCCGTTGTAGCCGCGGCCGAAGTTGTTGCTGCCCCGGCCATCAGCGCTCCTGCTGAAGCCCAGGCTCACCAGCAGGCAGAACGCGCAACCGAAGCAACTCAGGAATCGGCCCCGACTGAAACCGTTGCAGTCGTTGAAGCTGACAAGGAAGTGGTTGCCGTCCAGACACCAACTGCCCAGGCGCCTGTTGTTGAAACCGCCGCTGTAGAAACCACCACTGCAGAAGTAGTGGTTGCCCATACCCCGGTTGTTGAAACGCCGGCTGTAGAAGCACCGGTTGTAGAAGCCGTGACCCCGGTTGAAGCCGTCAAGGCACCTGAAGTTGAAGTGGCACCGGTTCAAGAAGCACAGCCTGAAGTTCAGGTCGTTGCCGAGCCGGTTGCAGCAACGCCAGAGCCCGTGATCGAAGCCGTGGTTGAAGCACCTGTGGTCGAGACGCCAGTCATCGAAAAAGCCCCGCAACCTGCCCGCGAACCCCGTGTTGTACGCGAGCCGATTGCCGAGCCTGCCGTGGTAGAGGCCGCACCTGAGCCAGTTGTTGCAGCAGAACCTGCAGCCGCTGAAGTGGTTGCCGTTGAAGCCGTGGTCGAGACTGCAGTGACTCCGGTTGAAGCTGTAGTGACAACTGAAGTGGTTGAAGTGGTAGTTGCCGCTCCGGTGGTCAGCGCTCCAAGCAATGGCCGTGCACCGAACGACCCTCGCGAAGTACGCCGCCGCAAGCGTGAAGAGGCTGCTGCAGCCGCTGCCGCTGCACAGGCCGCTGCCAGCGAAACCGTAGCCCGGGAAGAAGAAGAGTCTAAACCACTCGCCTAATTCCGAAGGCCACTAAAAAGCCCCGCCAGTTCTGAACTGGCGGGGCTTTTTTATACCTGTGAGTTAAATCAAAAAGGCCAGAACGAGCGACGACCTTTCTCCAGCTCACCCCGACACTGGCCAAGCTGAGCACCGTAGGTTTTGGACTGCTGCTCGACTTTTCGCGCCACCTGCATTAACCAGGGTTTGGCCCGATACGTATTGCGACTGTAACCCCCCCTGCCTTCGTGATACGCCAGGTACTGGTTGTAGGTATCCCACTTGGATATTCCCAATTGCCGCTGGGTTCCGGCGGTGTACCAACCGATAAACATGATGGCGTCCGCGAAATTGTCGCGCGAGCCCGAACTGCCCATGCTGGCTTCAAAGTCACGCCACGCGGGGGGCTGGGCCTGCGCATAACCGTAAGACGGGCTGACCCTGCCCCACGGAATGACCCACAGAAGATAAGCGCGAGGCGGCAGCGCGTCGGCAACGAAACTGCTTTCCTGCTTCATGATTGCCATCGCAACATGCACAGGCGTGCCCCAGCGCTCCTGCATCGCGACCGAGTCCTTGTACCAGGCCGGGTACTGGCGATAGATGCTGCACAGGTTATTTTGATCTTTGGGCGGCGCAGTGACACAACCGGTCAACGTCACCAGTGCCAACGCCAGCGCCCCTGCCGGTATGTGCTTCATTGACTGTCCAGACCGCTAATACAGGTTGGGCTCCATCTCCAGCTGCACCGCAAAGCGCTGCTCGATATCTGCCTGAATACGCTGCGCAAGGGACAGCAGCTGCAAACCGGTTGCCGATCCGTAGTTGACCAGCACCAACGACTGCAGGCGATGCACTCCGGCATCCGCCTCACGAAAGCCCTTCCAGCCTGCGTTTTCGATCAGCCAGCCCGCCGCCAGCTTTACCTGGCCATCGGCTTGCGGGTAACCAATCAGGCCGGGGTGGGCCAATTTCAATTCAGCCGCCAGCGCGGCCGAAACCAGCGGGTTTTTGAAAAAACTGCCGGCATTGCCCAACACCGCCGGATCCGGCAGTTTTTCACTGCGAATGCTGCAGATCGCCCGACTGACATCACTGGCCGTCGGCTGGTCGATCCCCTGATCCACCAGGCGCTGGCGCACCGGGCCGTATTCCAGATGCAGCCGCGTGGCCCGACTCAGGACAAAGCGCACGCGCAAAATCAACCAGCGCCCGGCCTGTTGCTTGAACAGGCTGTCACGGTAGGCAAAGTTGCACTCGGCCAGGCTGAATTCGCGCAGCTCACCGGTTTGCCGGTCAAGCGCGGTAAGCCCGGCGAATACATCCTTGATCTCGACACCATAGGCGCCAATGTTCTGCATCGGCGCAGCGCCCACGGTGCCAGGGATCAGGCTGAGGTTTTCCAGCCCCGACAACCCCTGCTCCAGGGTCCACAGCACAAAGGCGTGCCAGACCTCCCCGGCTTCGGCTTCGACCACGACCCGATCACCATCGTCTTCCAGCAAGCGAATGCCACGACTGGCCATGCGCAAAACCAGCGCCGAGACATCGCCGGTCAACAGCAAATTGCTGCCGCCACCAATGACCAGCAACGGCAACTGATGCTCAACTGCGCAGAGCAAGGCTTCGCGCACATCGTCATCGTTGTGTGCCTGGGCAAACAGGCTCGCTTTCACATCAACGCCAAAGCTGTTGAAAGGCTTGAGCGACGCATTGACCTGCATGTCCAAACTCATGACTCCAGCAAACGCCGAACGCGTTCAAGGTCTTCTACGGTATCGACGCCGGCAGGCGGCGCTTCAACCACATCGGCCACGTGAATGCGCACGCCATGCCACAGTGCCCGCAGTTGCTCCAGGCGCTCGGTGTTTTCCAGCCAGCACGGCCCCCAGCTCACGAAGTCATGCAAAAAGCCCGCACGATAGGCGTAGATACCGATATGCCGACGATAAGGCACGCCTGCTGGCAGCGTATCCGGGTGCAGTGCAAAGTCATCACGCGCCCAGGGCAACGTGGCACGGCTGAAGGTCAGCGCCAGCCCGTTGATATCACTGACTACCTTGACCACATTGGGATTGAACAGCGTCTCGACATCATCGATCGGCTCGGCCAGGGTCGCCATGCTCGCTTCGCTGTGAGCCGCCAGGTTGACGGCAACCTGATCGATCACCTGCGGCGGGATCATAGGCTCGTCGCCCTGCACGTTGACCACGATGGCATCGCTGGCCAGGCCAAGCTGCGTGGCCACTTCGGCCAGGCGGTCGGTACCCGACTCGTGGTCGGCACGGGTCAGCAGCACCTCGGCGCCGAACGCCTTGCAGGCCTCGACAATACGCCCATCGTCAGTGGCAACCACCACACGTTGCGCGCTGCTTTTACAGGCCTGCTCCCAGACATGCTGGACCATCGGCTTGCCGGCGATCATTTGCAGGGGCTTGCCCGGCAAACGGGTCGAGGCAAAGCGCGACGGGATAACGACGGTAAAAACCGGGATCATTTATCCAGACGCTCTTCGGCAGTAAGGGTACGCGCTTCGGTCTCGAGCATTACCGGAATACCATCACGGATCGGGTAAGCCAGACCTGCGCCCTTGCTGATCAGTTCGGTCTTGTCGGCGCTGAGCTTGAGCGGACCTTTGCATACAGGGCACGCGAGAATATCGAGCAGCTTGGAATCCATAAATGTTCCCCTTGAGATGAGTTAGGGTAAAAGACGCAGCAATTGTTGGTCAAACCACAGTACAAAGGCCTCGGAAGGCACTGCGTCAACAGCCAGATACCACCAGTCGGATGACGCGAAGCCACGGCACTTCACCGCGTCCTTTTCGGTCATGACCACAGGTAATGGCGGCGAGAAATTCAATATTTCGGCGCTGTAAGGCGCGTGATCGGCAAAAGCATGGGCAATTGGCCGCCAGTGTAGCGTTTCAAGGGTGGTGAAGAAACGCTGGGGGTTACCGATACCGGCTACCGCATGCAGTGCCTGCCGCGCAGGAAAAAAGTCCAGTGCCTGATGTTCCCCGCTCAGCAGATTGACCAGTGCGGTGGGTTGCAACGCAAAGGCAAAGCCGCCCTGGGGGTCGCTGCCAGCACCGTTATAGAGCACCGCATCAACACTCTGCAGACGCTCCTTCGGTTCGCGCAGCGGCCCGGCAGGCAGGCAACGACCATTACCCAAACCTCGGGCATTATCGATCAGTACCAGCTCCAGATCCCGCGCCAGACGGTAATGCTGCATACCGTCATCCGACAGGATCAGGTCCAGCGGCTCGCTGGCCAGCAGCGCCTTGACCGCCCGGCTGCGGTCGGGATCGATCATCAGGGGCACACCGGTGCGCTGCACGATCAGCAAGGGTTCATCCCCCGCCTGCACGGCACTTTGCTCGGCGCGTACGCGCCACGGCAACTGAGGCGGGGTCGCGCCATAACCACGACTGACCACACCCACTCGCAGCCCCTTGCGCTGGCAATGTTCGATCAGCCACAGGATCAAAGGCGTTTTGCCTGTGCCACCTACCGTGATGTTGCCAACCACGATCAACGGCACTGGCGCACGGTATATCTGGCCCTCACCGGCAACAAACCGCGCCCGCTTGCGCTCAACCACCCGTCGATAGAGACACTCAAGCGGTCGCAACAGGGTCAGCAGCGGATGCCCGGCGTACCAGGCACGCAGTAAACGATCGGACATGGCCATCAGGGAGTCGTCTGTGCCTCAACGGTAGTCATACGCAAATGAGTAAAGCCAAGCTTGCCGGCCGCATCCATGGCGGTGACAACTGCCTGGTGCTGGGTTTTGCCGTCGGCGCTGATGGACAGGGGCAAACGGGTATCGCCACCGGACTCTTTCTGCAGGGCCTCCATCAGGCTGGCCAGATCATTCTTGGGCAACAACTGGTTATTGACCGAAAACACCCCGTCGGCACTGATGGCAATATCCAGTTGCTTGCTGCCTTGATCCTCACTGGGCGAACCGCTGACAGCCTCCGGCAGATCGACACGCAACTGGGTTTCACGGGTGAAGGTGGTCGTCACGACAAAGAACAGCAACAGGATAAACACCACGTCAATCAATGACGCGAGGTTGATATCAACTGTTTCCCGTGGCTTGCGGCGAAATTTCACGCTTTGCTCCCGACCATGTCGACTTCACGGTCGCCCTGCACCACCTCAACCAGCTTGATTGCCTCCTGCTCCATGCCAACCACCAGGTCGTCAACACGACGCTGCAGGAAACGATGGAAGAATACGGCCGGGATACCCACCATCAGGCCCGCAGCGGTAGTAATCAGCGCCTTGGAAATACCGCCTGCCAGCACGGCGGCATTGGTGGTCATGCCCGAACCCATGAACGAGCTGAAAATATCGATCATGCCCAGCACCGTGCCCAGCAGGCCCAGCAAAGGCGCCATTGCGGCAATGGTGCCCAAGGTATTTAGGTAGCGCTCAAGCTCATGAATGACCCGCGCGGCGGCCTCTTCGATGCACTCTTTCATGATCTCGCGACCATGACGGGAGTTGGCCAGGCCCGCAGCGAGAATTTCACCCAGTGGCGAGTCGGCACGCAGCTGCTTGAGTTTTTCCTTGTCCATCTGCTTGTCTTTGATCCAGACCCAGACCTGGCCGAGCAGATGCTCCGGGGTCACGCGACTGGCACGCAGGGTCCACAGGCGCTCGACAATAATGCCCAGCGCGGCAACAGAGCTCAGAATGATCGGCAACATCATCCAGCCGCCGGATTTGACCAGTTCCCACACAGTGACAATCCCCTCGAAAAAGTGCGCCACTCTACCACAGGATTGCTTGTAACCTTGTGGGTCCAACTGTCCTTCACCTTGCGGGAGCGAGCCTGCTCGCGAAGGCAGCAACACGTGATTCAGACAAGCCGTGTCGTCACAATCGCGAGCAAGCCTGCTGCCACAGGGACAGACTCAATCACGCCAGAACCGGCGTTGATCGCGCATGCTTTCAGCCTTGCCCGATGCCCCCAGGCGAAATTTCACCGCACCCTGCTCGGCGCTGTCCAGTATCTGCACCCCCAGCGCCTGATAACGGGCCATCACCTGCGGATGGGGATGACCGAAACTGTTGCCATGCCCCCGGGAAATCAGCACGATTTCAGGCGCCAGCGCCTTGAGAAACACCATCGACGACGAGGTCTTGCTGCCGTGGTGCGGGGCCTGCAACCAGCGGGTGGGAACTCCCAGCGGGCTTTTCAGCAGCTCACGTTCAGCCCTGGCGTCGATATCGCCGGTCAGCAGCAGCCGTTCATCGCCGGCCTGCACCTGTAGCACACAGGACTTTTGATTACTGTCGCTCGCCCCCGCCCACTGCCAGAGTGAAAACCTCACACCATCCCATTCCCACGCCTCCCCGCTGATACAGGGTTGCGCCTGCAACTGCTCCGCCAACCCCGGAACATCGCCGCCAATCACCCGCGCCACGCTGACTCCCCGCTGCACCGCCAGCGCCCCACCGGCATGATCCGAGTCGGCATGGCTAAGCAGCATCAAATCCAGCCCGCCAACCCCCAGAGACCGCAAAACCGGCACCACCACCCGCTCCCCCTGATCCAGATTGCCGAACTTAGGGCCTGCGTCGTACAACAGCGTGTGATTGCGGGTACGCAAAGCAATCGCCAGGCCCTGACCAACATCCAGTTGCAGCACCTCGACCTGACCGTAGGGGATCGGCTCACGGGGCGCAAACAGCGCCAGCAGCACCAGCGGCCAACCCAAGGGCCGCAAGACAAACCCTGCAGGCAACAACAGAATCAGCACTCCGGCAGCACTCAACAGCCAAAGGTATAGCGGTACCGATACGGGCAACCAGGGCGTGAATACATCGGCCAGCAGGCTCAGGCATTTAACCAACAAATCGATCAAGCCACCTGACACCCACAGCAGGCTTTCACCCAGCCAGGGCACAGGCAGCAGCAAGGTCCCCAGCAGTGCTGTCGGCAGCACCGCCAGGCTGATCCAGGGTACGGCCATCAGATTGGCCAACGGCCCGGTCAGGCTGATGGGCAGGTCGAGTATCCACAGCACCGGGAACAAGCCCAGGGCAATCAGGCCTTGAGGGCGCAGCCACATGGCCCGCCACCCCCATGCCCCCAAACGACCGCTGAAAGTAAAGATAAGCACCGCCACGGCACTGAATGACAACCAGAACCCCGCCCGCAAACTCGCCAGCGGTTCGACGATCAATACCCCATTGAGCGCCAGCAAAAAAGGCAGCCACACGCCCAGCTGCCGAAACCACAAACGCCATGCCAGCACCAGCCCCAGCATCACACACGCGCGCTGTACCGGCACTTCAAAACCTGCCAGCACGCCGTATCCCGTGGCGCCCACGAACGCCAGAGCACAAGCCCAGGGTAACCACGGCAAATAATGTGGCCACAGCCCATAACGTGCCAGCAGGGCAATAAATCCGTAGATCAAGCCGGCAAACAAACCGATATGCTGGCCCGAGATCACCAGCAGATGCACCGTGCCGGTTGCTTGCAGCAGCGTCCAGTCGTCGCGGCTCAGGCCCGATCCGTCACCCAGGACCAGCGCCGCCAGCCACGAAGCACGGCCCTGGGCATCAATGCGCAACAGGCGTTGGCGCAAGCCGTCACGCCAGGCGTGGCTGGCGGCTTCCTGCAATTGCCCCTGCTTGACCGTGCCAGTGGCACCAATGCGTTGCGCCAGTAGCCAGGCCTCAAAATCAAACCCCTGAGGGTTGAGCAAGCCTTTGGGTTTCTTGAGTTTGACCGCCAGCCGCCAGCGTTCGCCGCTGTTCACTGGCGGGCCGTGATACCAGCTCAGCCTGATGGTCGCAGGCAAAGAGCCGTGACGCGACTTCGCCCCCTGCAATTCAAAGCGAACGGAATTCTCCGACTGCTGCGGCAACCCGACCACACGCCCTTCCACCCAAAGCGTGCGCCCGTCGAATGAGTCAGCCAGACGGTTATCCAGCGCCCTTTGCCCATGAACGCAGGCCCAACACAGGCCAAGCACAAAAAGCCCCGTCGGCCAGGCCCTGCAGGCCAACAGCAACACCCCCGCTGCTGCCATCAACAGCAACCACCCTGCAGAGGGTATGACGGGTAAAAAGCGCAGCGTAATCAGGCCCGCTGCCAGCGCAAACATCCCTGTGTACATACCTATACTCAACTGATCCCTTTGACTCGGATTAGCTGGAATCCCAAGGCCGCGCTTAAGAAATTGTCACAAAGTCTGAATAGGCATCCTGTCGAATTTGGGCATACTGCCCCCTAGACCCAGGGAGAGGCCCATGCCACGGCGCTTGATCAAACGTTTCATGCCAGATCCGGCCCTTATCAGGGAACACAAGTCCTTACGTTTTTTGGGCACATTGCTCCACGACCCAAATCTTTGGCACCTCAATCGCCACTCCGTGGCCCGCGCAATGGCTGTAGGCATTTTCGCGGCCTTTATCCCCATGCCGTTTCAAATGCTGCTGGCGGCCTTTCTGGCAATAAACGTACGCAGCAACATGCCGATCTCCGTGGGCCTGGTATGGCTGACCAACCCCATCACCATGCCCCCGGTGTTTTATTGCACCTATCAGCTCGGCGCCTGGCTGATGAACGTACCCGCACGCAGCCTGCCCGACGAGCTGACCTGGGAATGGATCAGCGGCCAGCTTTCTACTGTTTGGCAGCCGTTCTTATTGGGTTCGGTGGTCTGCGGCGTGGTGCTGGGAGCACTGGCCTACTGCCTGACCATGCTCTATTGGCGCTGGTGGGTCGGCCATAAATGGAAGGCGCGTAAAAACAGGCACCCATGAAAAAGGCCCCTTTCGGGGCCTTTTTCATACATGGGCAATGGCGGTTACTGACGCATCCCGCGCCCGCTGACCAGCAGCTTGGCACAGCCGAAGTAAAGCACGATGGTTGCCACTACCATAAAGGTCAGCGCAACGCTGATCTTGATGTCCGAAACCCCCAGAATGCCGTAACGGAAGGCGTTGACCATATGCAGCACCGGGTTGGCCAGCGACACACTCTGCCAGAACGGCGGCAGCAGGGTGATGGAGTAGAAAACCCCGCCCAGATAGGTCAACGGCGTCAGCACGAAGGTCGGAATAATCGAAATATCGTCGAAGTTGCGTGCAAAAACGGCGTTGATAAAGCCCAGCAACGAAAAGATCGTCGCCGTCAGCACCACAACCACAATGGTCAGGCCCAAATGGTGCACTTGCAGGTGAGTGAAGAACAGCGACAACAGGGTCACAATCAACCCCACGATCAAGCCGCGTAAAATCCCGCCCACGGTAAACCCGATCAGAATCGTGTGGGGCGAGACCGGCGACACCATCAGTTCTTCAATCGAACGCTGGAACTTGGCACCAAAGAAGCTCGATACCACGTTGCCGTAGGAGTTGGTGATCACCGACATCATGATCAAGCCCGGCACGATGTACTCCATATAGGTGAATCCACCCATATCACCGATTTGCCGACCGATCAGGTTACCGAAGATCACAAAGTACAAGACCATGGTGATCGCAGGCGGCAGCAGGGTTTGCGGCCAAATCCGCATAAAGCGTCGAACTTCACGGTAGATGATGGTGTTCAACGCAATCAGGTTGGGACGCAGCTCCGAGCTCATACCGCCACCTTTGCCAGATTTTTCTCGACCAACGACACGAATAACTCCTCAAGGCGATTGGTTTTGTTGCGCAAGCTCACCACTTCGATGTTCTGCGCGGCCAGTTGGGTGAACAGACCGGTAATGCCCACAGCCTTGTCAACCTGCACTTCCAGCGTCGAAGCATCCAGCAACTGACTCGGGTAGCCGATCAATTGCGGCGGCGCCTGCAAGGGTTGCTTCAAATCGAGTAAAAAGGTCTCGACATGCAGCTGGCCAAGCAACTGGCGCATGCTGGTGTTTTCCACAATGGTGCCGTGGTCGATGATGCCGATATTGCGGCACAACTGCTCGGCCTCTTCCAGATAGTGGGTGGTGAGGATAATGGTGGTGCCCTGCTCGTTCAGCCCGGTGAGGAAGGTCCACATCGAGCGGCGCAGTTCAATGTCGACACCGGCGGTAGGCTCGTCGAGAATCAACAGCCGTGGCTCGTGCACCAGGGCGCGGGCAATCATCAGGCGGCGCTTCATGCCGCCGGACAACGAACGCGAAGGCGTATCGCGCTTGTCCCAAAGCCCCAACTGCGTCAGGTACTTTTCAGCACGTTCCTTGGCAATTTTCGCCGGGATACCGTAGTACCCCGCTTGGGTAACGACGATATCGAAGGTCTTTTCAAACTGGTTAAAGTTGAATTCCTGCGGTACCACGCCAATCGAGCGCTTGAGAGCGGCCGGATTGCGATCAAGGTCATGGCCAAAGATATTCACCGTACCGCCGGTCTTGTTGACCAGGGTCGAGAGAATGCCGATGGTGGTGGATTTGCCGGCGCCGTTAGGGCCCAGCAAGGCAAAAAAGTCACCTTCGGCAACATCCAGATCGATACCACTCAGGGCCTGGAAACCGTTGCCGTAGGTTTTGGTTAGCTGCCGTATGGACAGAGCGGAACTCATATCGGATTACGCACCAAGATGGGGGAAAGGAGAGGTGTAAATAAGGGCGAACAGCCTGTAGGGCAAGTCCGACAAGGCCCTATGGTGCTTGGCCTCGTCGCACAAGTACAGTCGCCTGTATTAATAGTGGCTATTAAGTCAACGCGGTCATGACGGCATTGCGATAGGCCGGACGCTGCTTCAAGCGCTCATACCAGGCACTCAGGTGCGGCAGGGGCGGGCGTTCGATGGGCATTTCAAACCAGGCGTAAATAAAGGAACCCAGCGGGATATCTCCCATGCCGATTTCATCGCCGGACAAGTAGGGCTTTTCAGCCAGGGCTCGATCGGCAATGGCCAGTAATTCGCCGCTGGCTTTGATCGCGGCGTTGATTGCCACCCAGTCCTGTTGCTCGGCCGGCGTGCGCAAGACACCCCAGAATACGGTGCGAAACACGCCGGCAAATGAAGTACTGGTCCAGTCCATCCACTTGTCTGCCTGCGCCCGAACACGGGCGTCGGTTGGATACCAGGACGTATCCGAACCGTATCTGGCAGTGAGGTAACGCACGATAGTGTTTGATTCCCACAGCACGAAGCCGTCGTCCTCTTCAATCACAGGCACCTGGCCATTAGGGTTCAACGCCCGATACTCCGGGCTGTTGACTACCCCAAAGGCGCCTCCCGCTTCTACGCGGCTATACGGCAACGCCAGCTCTTCAACACACCACAACGCCTTGCGCACGTTTGACGAATTCTTGCGACCCCACACTTTCAGCATGATCTGGCTCCTGATTGATAGACGCCGAAGGAGTCTACGCCGGGATGACGAACTCCGCCTCCAGCGTGAGGTCACTATCCCTACAACCCTGATCGAAAGTTGCGACTAAGCTCACAAGGGTGCACGCCCCTGATTTCATGGAGGATTGAATATGCTGTTGTTGTGGATTCTGGTTCTGATTATTGGCATCGCCTATATGGCCCATCGCCGCATCGCGCCCCTGACGACCATTGCCGTGGTCGCTGTGTATTTGCTGGCCATGGGCGTCATCGGCCATGTCCCCGGCTGGCTGCTGGCAATCCTGTGGCTGCTGCTGGCAGCGCCCACCGCCCTGCTGCTATTGCCTGAGCTTCGTCGCAAACTGTTTACTGCCCCCCTGTTCAACTGGTTCCAAAAGACCCTGCCGCCGATGTCGCAAACCGAGCGTGATGCCATTGATGCCGGCACCGTGTGGTGGGACGGCCAGTTGTTCAGCGGCCGCCCCGACTGGAACCAGCTTCTGGCCTACCCCAAGGCCCAACTGACCGAAGAAGAGCAGGCATTTATTGATGGGCCTACCGAAGAACTCTGTGCAATGGTCAGCGACTGGGAGATCGGCCAGGCCATGGACCTCCCGCCCCAGGCCTGGAGCCATATCAAGGAACACGGTTTCTTCGCCCTGATCATCCCCAAAGCCTACGGTGGTAAAGGCTTCTCGGCCTACGCCCACTCCCAGGTCGCGATGAAACTGGCCACCCGCAGTGGCGACCTCGCCTCTACCGTAATGGTGCCCAACTCCCTCGGCCCTGCGGAATTGCTGCTGCATTACGGCACCGACGAACAACGCGACCACTATTTACCCCGCCTGGCCCGTGGCGATGACATCCCCTGCTTCGCACTTACCGGGCCACTGGCAGGCTCCGATGCTGGCGCGATGCCTGACACCGGGATTATCTGCAAAGGCCAGTGGCAAGGCGAAGAAGTGCTTGGCCTGCGTCTGAACTGGGAAAAGCGCTACATCACCCTCGGACCCGTCGCCACCCTGCTGGGCCTGGCGTTCAAGGCCCATGACCCGGACCATCTGCTGGGCGACAACGAAGATTTGGGTATCAGCCTGGCGCTGATCCCCACTGACACCCCCGGCGTCGAAATCGGCCGTCGCCATCTGCCGCTGGGCGCAGCCTTTATGAACGGCCCGAACTCGGGCAAAGATGTGTTTATCCCGCTCGACTACCTGATCGGCGGCCAGGAAATGCTCGGCAAGGGCTGGATGATGCTGATGAACTGCCTGTCGGTGGGGCGTTCGATTTCCTTGCCTGCAGTGGGCACTGGCGCCGCCAAGTTCACCAGCCTGGTGACCGGCCAATATGCTCAGGTGCGCGAACAGTTCAATGTGCCACTGGCCGCCTTCGAGGGCATTCAGGAGGCACTGGCACGTATCGGCGGCAATGCCTGGCTGATGGACAGCGCGCGCATGCTGACCGCCAACGCTGTGGATCTGGGGGAGAAACCCTCGGTGCTGTCGGCCATCCTCAAATATCACCTTACCGAGCGCGGCCGCGAGTGCATCAGCCATGCGATGGACGTGCATGGCGGCAAGGGCATCATCATGGGGCCCAACAACTACCTGGGCCGCAACTGGCAAGGTGCGCCGATTTTCATCACCGTGGAAGGCGCCAACATCCTCTCGCGCAACCTGATGATCTTCGGCCAGGGCGCCATTCGCTGCCATCCATTTGTACTCAAGGAAATGGCCCTCGCCAGCCGTGAAGACAAGGATCAGGCGCTGGTCGAGTTTGACGAACTGCTGCTCAAACACATAGGTTTTGCGATCAGCAACAAGGCCAGCACGTTCGTCCTGAACCTGGGTCTTGGCCGTTTCGAGCACGTACCGGGCAATGCCTTGAGCCAGGGTTATTTCCGCGCCTTGAACCGTCAGGCGGCAGCCTTTGCCCTGCTGGCCGACCTGAGCATGATGCTGCTGGGCGGCGAACTTAAACGCCGCGAACGTCTGTCGGCACGCCTGGGTGACGTGTTGAGCCATATGTACCTGGCCAGCGCCGCACTCAAGCGCTATCACGACCTGGACTCACCTGCGCACCTTGACCCGCTGTTCAAGTGGGCCATGGAAGAAAGCCTCGGCCACGCCGAGCGTGCACTGGACGAGCTGCTGAAAAACTTCCCGAACCGCGTTCTGGGGTTCTTGCTGCGGGGCGTGGTATTTCCGTTTGGTCGCCGTCATACCGGCCCGTCGGACGCACTGGATGCAGAAGTCGCCGCAATCCTGGGCCGCACCAAAGGCGATCCGGCACTTGAAGCAGTGCTGGCCGGTTGCTATCGCCCGCAATCACCGGACGACGCCGTGGGCGCCCTGCAACATGCCAGCGACCTGCTGAACGAAGCCCGCCCGTTGCACAAAAAGCTCCACGAAGCGCTGAAAAGCGGCCAGGTAAAACCCGCCGCAGGCGAACCGGCCATCGATGCGGCGCTGCAAGCCGGGGTCCTGCAAGCGGGCGAAGCGCAAACCCTGCGTAGCGCCGAGGCGGCACGGCGCAAAGTGATCGACGTGGATGACTTCAGCAAGGAACAACTCAGCCACACAGAAGGAAAAATTCGATAGCAGGACAGCGGGCGCGATGAGCTTTATACTCTCGCGCCCGTTTTACCCTAGAGGACACCCGCAATGGCCACCAATGATCTGAACCACAACCTTGTCCTGCTCGACATTCTGCGCAGCATCCTGGTTGCTGTCGGTGACGCTGAGCAGATCCCCGAGGAAAGCCACACGCTGTTCATGGAACGTTTTGACGACATGCGCAGTTCGCTGCCGGTTGACCCGATTAACAGCCAGTACCTGGGCCAGGACATCATGTGCCAGGTTATCGAACGCTACCCGCAGATCGCCCATCTGGTCCCGCGTGACCTGCTGTGGTACTTCGGCGGTGCCTGCTTCAACTTCCTCTCGGATGAAGAACTGGACATGTATCAGGCTCTGGAAGAGCGCCGTCACGAAGCCGAACTGAACGATGAGCCGTTCGACTGGAACCAGGAAAAACAACTGATGGCGCTGCCGACCACACAAGACAGCCCGCAGCACTGATCGCAGTCCGACCCAAAAGCCCGCCCGGTTTTGCCTGGCGGGCTTTTTTATGCAAACACGAAAACCCCGTAGCAGCTGCCGAAGGAACGAGGCTGCGTTCGGCGACGTAGTCGTCGTAAAATCAGGCGCCTCGGTGCGTCAGATAAATTGAGTGCTCAGGTTTCACGACGGCTTCGTCGGAGTGCCGCATCACGCCGAACGCAGCCTCGTTCCTTCGGCAGCTGCTACAGATTACGCCACATCTCCAGCGTCGGTTCCTGCGCCATCCGCTCCACCAGAAAGTCGATAAACACCCGCAGCTTTGGCGGCAAATACCGGGTGGGGGTTTGCAGCAACCATGCGCCGCCATGGTAGGAGGCAATAAAATCCCACTCGGGCAGCACCTGCACCACCCGCCCCTCCTCCAGCGCCTGGCGCGCCGTGAAATACGGCAGGCTGCCGATCCCGATATGCTGCAACACCGCATCCAGCCGCACGCCCGTGTGGTTGGCTGCATAACGCCCGCGCACACCCACCGTCACCGTTTTACTGCCCTGCCTGAACTTCCAGCGCGCATCGGCCGGGGTTTCCCCCAGATAAATGCAACTGTGTTCAGGCAAATCCTCTGGCTGTTGCGGCACCCCGTGATCGGCCAGGTACTGCGGCGTGGCACAAAGCAAATGCTCAATCGGGAACAACTGGCGCCCTACCAACCCCGGCGGTGGCTGTTCGGTAATGCGAATGCTCAAATCGACGTTGTCATCGATCAAATCGACATAGCGATCTTCCAGGATCAATTGCACATCGACTTTGGGGTAACGACGCAGAAACTCGGGCATATGCGGATGAATTACATACCGCCCCACGGCCTTGGGTACGCTCAGGCGTATCAGCCCTTCAGCCTCCCGGGCAAAACGCCCGCTCAGGTCCATCACCGCTTGCGCCGCACCGGCCATGTCGTTGCAACGTTTGAAAACCTCTTGCCCCGCATCAGTCAGCCCCAGCTTGCGGGTTGTGCGTTGCAGCAATCGAATGGCCAGCGCCTTTTCCAGACGGGCAACGCTGCGACTGACTGCCGAAGGCGATGTACCAAGCTGGCGTGCGGCTTCAGAGAAGCTGCCAGCCTCGACCACCTTCACAAACACGACCATTTCAGCCAGTAACGACAAAGGAAGATTTATGCTCACAACGCACAGGTCCATTGAATGTTTGATGGATTATCACACCACAGGCTCGGTCCTATACTAAAAAAAGAAATCCGCTCAGGAACACTGCCATGACCCAACGCCTGTTTTTTAACGACGACGCCACCCACTGCGAGGTTGAGGTTACCCACTGCGCGCCCCATGAGGACGGATTCGCCGTCACCCTCACCGCCACGCCCTTCCACCCCCAGGGCGGCGGGCAACCCAGCGACACGGGCTGGATCGGCAACAGCCAGGTCATCAAGGTCGTACAGGAACAGGACGCCATCGTGCATTACGTCAGCCTGCCCGTACCGACAGGCCGGGCACAGGCGCAAGTCGACGAAGCCCGCCGGCGGCTGCATGCCCGCCTGCATTCAGCCGGGCATTTGATCGGTGTGTATGGCGAACAACTGGGCTGGGCTCCCACCAAAGCCCATCACTGGCCAGACGAATGCCGGGTAAGTTTTGTACCCGGTGACAACCCGCAACCGCTGGAGGCTGAAGCCGTGCAGCACGCCCTGGAACAATGGATCGGTGCTGACCTGCCAAGGCATACCCGCCTTGATCCACAGCAGCGCGCCATCAGCTTTGGCGATCTGCCGGGTTATCCGTGCGGCGGCACCCATGTGCAGTCCCTGGCTGAGCTGGGTACCGTCAATGTGCTGTCCGTAAGCCAGAAAAAAGGGGTGCTTTCGGTGCGATACACACTGGATTGACGCTCAGCAAATTGCTCACTTCATGCACGGGTACGACGCCGCTGAACGAAACGGCTCACATAATCATCGGCCGGGGCGTGGAGGATATCGTGGGGCGTGCCGACCTGGATCAATTGCCCGTCCTTGAGCACGGCGATGCGATTGCCGATTCGCAAGGCCTCGTCCAGGTCATGGGTAATAAACACGATGGTTTTTTGCAGGGTGCGTTGCAGCTCCAGTAACTGATCCTGCATCTCGGCGCGGATCAACGGGTCCAGGGCACTGAAGGCCTCGTCCATCAAAATGATATCAGTGTCGGTGGCCAGTGCCCGGGCCAGCCCCACCCGCTGGCGCATGCCACCGGACAACTGATGAATAAACACCTGCTCGTAGCCTTGCAGCCCGACCAGCGAAATCCAGTGGCGAGCCCGCTCCTGGCACTGTGCAGCGCTCTCGCCACGGACTTTCAGGCCGTAGGCGACGTTATCCAGCACATTACGATGGGGCAGCAGGCCAAAGTTCTGAAACACCATACTGATCTTGTGCCGACGAAAATGGCGCAGGGCAGGCATGTCGTAATCAAGGATGTCTTCTCCGTCTACCAGGATCTGACCGCTGCTGGGATCGATCAGACGATTGAGATGACGTACCAGCGTGGACTTACCCGATCCCGACAAGCCCATGATGACGAACACCTCTGCGGCACCAATCGACAATGAAATATCGTTGACCCCCACCACGCAGCCGGTTTCGGCCAGCACCTGTTCCTTGCCTTTACCCGCGCGGACCATGGCCAGGACTTCTTTTTCACGGGAGCCAAACACCTTGAATACGTTGCGTACTTCGATTTTCTGGAGGGTCATTTTTGCTCCCTGTGCCGAGGCCGGCCATAGGCCTGGGTAATGCGATCGATGACCACCGCCAGAATCACGATTGCCAGCCCGGCTTCCAGGCCCTTGCCGACATTGAGGGTCTGAATGCCTACCAGCACGTCCTCGCCAAGGCCGCGAGCGCCGATCATCGAGGCAATCACCACCATCGACAGGGCCATCATGGTGGTCTGGTTGACCCCGGCCATGATGCTGGGCATGGCCAGTGGCAATTGCACACCGAACAACTGCTGCATCGGCGTGGCACCAAAGGCATTGATCGCCTCCATCACCTCGCGGTCGACCTGACGCAGGCCCAGATCAGTCAGACGGATCAGCGGCGGTACGGCATAAATCACAGTGGCAAAAATCGCCGGCACCTTGCCCAGGCCAAACAGCATCAGCACCGGAATCAGATACACAAAGCTGGGCATCGTTTGCATGATGTCCAGCAGCGGCATCAGCACCGAACGCAGGCGGTTGCTACGGGCGGCCAGAATCCCCAGCGGGATGCCCAGCAACACCGAAATCACCGTGGCCACCATCATCAGCGCCAGGGTTTGCATGAGCTTGTCCCACAGCCCGACTGCGCCCACCAGAAACAACAGGCCGACGATCAGCAGGGTGCTAACGACTTTGCGCGTGGCATGCCAAGCAATCACTCCGACGATGGCCAGCATCAGCCACCATGGCGTCAGGCGCAGCAGGTTCTCAAGGTTGACGATGGCCCAAAGCAAGGAGTCGGAGATGTGTCGAAACACATCGCCGTAGTTGCTGACCAGCGCATCAACCCCTTCATTGACCCATCCTGCGATGGAAAACGTCAGATTGTCGGGAAACATGCAGTGCTCGTGTTCAAGGGGTTAATTGGCTTTAAGTGCCGCATCGACCTTGGCCGCTGCTTCAGGCGTGACCCAGGCGTGCCAGATTTGCGGTTGCTCACGCAAAAATGCCTGCGCGGCCTTGCGCGGTTCGGTGCGTGTTTCGCTCATTTGCGCCAGAGTGGTATTCAGCAGATCGATCGGGAAATCGACCTTCTGGTAGAACTCGACCAGTTGCGGGTATTGCTTGCTGAACGGCGCCGATACGCCGACGGCCAGTTTTGCCGGCAATGAACGGGTGCCCTTGGGGTTGGGGTTATTGACGTCGGTCAGGGTTTTCCAGGCTTCGGCATCAAAGGCAGGTTCTTCGAGCCTGATCAATTTGTAACGGCCAATCAGCGGGGTGGGTGACCAGTAGTAGAACAGTACCGGTTTGCCACGTTTGATCGATGAGCTGACCTCGGCATCCAGCGCCGCTCCGGAGCCGGTGCGAAAGTTCACGAAGTCCTTGTCCAGGCCATAGGCCTTGAGCTTTTGGCTGTTGACGGTTTCAGAGGTCCAGCCGGTAGGACTGTTAAGAAAGCGACCGCGAGACGGGTCTTCCTGATCGCGGAAAACATCTTTGTAACGCGCCAGATCGTTGACCGATTTCAAGTCCGGAGCCAATGCCTTGATGCCTTTTTCCGGGTCGCCCTTGATTACATACTCCGGTACCCACCAGCCCTCGCTGGCGTTCTTGACGATATCGCCCAGCCCCTGCACCTTGCCCTCGGCTTCGGCCTTGATCCACACAGGGCTGCGCCCTGCCCACTCCTCACCAATCACTTGAATATCGTTTTTGGCCAGTGCAGCCTCCAGGCTGACGGTACTGCCGGGCAAGGTGTCTGTGGGTACGTCGTAGCCTTTTTCGGTGATAAGGCGCAGCACTTCGGTTATCAGACTGCCGCTTTCCCAGGTCAGGTCGGCAAAGTGAACCGGCGCCTTCTGGTCAGCCATAACCGACTGTGTAACCAGTGCATAAGCCAGCAGCGGCCCACCGAGCCATTTCTTCAGGTTAACCATACTGATTCTCTTGTTATGGAGGGACGGTCGCGTGCCTGCCGGTGCCGTTAAACCCTGGGCAAGCAGTCAAAGCGACGCAAAAATTTCGACAGCGATTTTTTCAGCGTAGCTGCTGTAACCGAGGAAGTGGCACAAAGATACGTACGGGGGGCTGGCAGGTTGCCATGGGAAGGACGGGGCGAAAATAAAAACCCGAAAACGCAAAAAGCAGCCCTAAGGCTGCTTTCTGTGTGTTTTTTGAAACTGCGTAGCTCCAAAAAACAAAATTTGGAGCGGGAAACGAGACTCGAACTCGCGACCCCGACCTTGGCAAGGTCGTGCTCTACCAACTGAGCTATTCCCGCAATAATGGCGTCCCCTAGGGGACTCGAACCCCTGTTACCGCCGTGAAAGGGCGGTGTCCTAGGCCACTAGACGAAGGGGACGTTGCCCGAAATGTACACGTACATTTCAGTGCCAGATCACTAACAAACGTTAGTCTCTTGGCTTTCACTCAACTTCGCCCGAAAGCAAAGCTGCTTAAAAATGGAGCGGGAAACGAGACTCGAACTCGCGACCCCGACCTTGGCAAGGTCGTGCTCTACCAACTGAGCTATTCCCGCAATAATGGCGTCCCCTAGGGGACTCGAACCCCTGTTACCGCCGTGAAAGGGCGGTGTCCTAGGCCACTAGACGAAGGGGACGTTGCCCGAAATGTACACGTACATTTCAGTGCCAGATCACTAACAAACGTTAGTCTCTTGGCTTTCACTCAACTTCGCCCGAAAGCAAAGCTGCTTAAAAATGGAGCGGGAAACGAGACTCGAACTCGCGACCCCGACCTTGGCAAGGTCGTGCTCTACCAACTGAGCTATTCCCGCAATGGCGTCCCCTAGGGGACTCGAACCCCTGTTACCGCCGTGAAAGGGCGGTGTCCTAGGCCACTAGACGAAGGGGACACACTACAACTTCACTGGTTACATGCGTTTGGCTGTTTGCTTTACGCTGCAATTGGCGCGCATTCTAGGGATGGATTGGAAGGTCGTCAACCCCAATATGAAAATATATTGAAATCAATGACTTCCCCCCTATTAAGGCGTTTTCCGACAGAGTCTTAAGACAAGCTCCTGGCGCCTATATTCCGGCACCCTACAAGTAGTTATGATTGCCTGACCTCAGTGATAGCAGTTTGCTCTCAGGTCGATCCTCAGCCTCTATATAGCCAGGCACTGCAATTTCACCGAATCAACGCATCCACACCCAGAAGAGGTTTTAACGTTGACGCCCACCATGATCGCCCTGCTTGTTGTCGTCGGGATCGCCCTATTGATCGCCATCGTTTACATGAACCATGTCGTGGAAAACAACAAACTGGAGAAAGCCCGTCTCAGGGTCGAGCTCAACGATCGCATCCGTCGTTGCAGCGAGGTTAACGAGACCTTCCCCGGCCAACTGATGTCCCCTGCCCTGAAACTGCTGCTCACCCGCCTTGAGCTCAATGCGACACAGCGCCTGCTGCTGCTGGACAAGTCCAACGCTGCCATAAAGGCGCAGGTGGCCGAACTCGGCGGGCTGATTGCCAAGGGTGAATCAATCCCCGTCAACAACCCGCCCAACCCTGTGATGACCGAAGCCAAGGCCAAGGACGTGCGCTTTTTGCTTGAAACACTGCATGGGCAAATCACCCGTGCGGCCAAGGACGGTTTTTTACCGACCAACGAGGCCAAGCAGTGGCTTAAAGAAATTCGTCATCTGCTGGTGGTCGTGCATATCGAGTTCTTCAACAATCTGGGCAAGCTGGCCCAGCAAAAGAACCAGCCCGCCCAGGCGCGCCTGGCCTTCGAACGGGCCGTGCAATACCTGCGCAAACAACCTGTACCGGCCATGTACAACGCCCATATCAAGGATTTCGAAGCGCAGTTGGCGCGCGCCGACGCACAGGTACAGAGCGCACTGGCGCCGACCACAGGTGAAGTCAATGAACTGACTGAAGGCTTGAAGACCGACGAAGCGGATGCGGACTGGAAGAAAAAGTCGATTTACGACTGAAGTTTGCAGGCCTGCCCTGTGCTACAAAACACAGACCCACGGCAAATCACGCAGAAAGGTACGGGCACAAAGGACAAGGAATTCGATTCAAGACCCAGGACGGGTCAGAGGGCGTAACACACAAAGGCAGCCGCTCGGGCTGCCTTTGCGTTTGACGTCAGGCTACCGGATTGATTTCTTTTTCCGGGTACCACACGTCCAGCAGCGGGCTGACTTCAACGGTGGTCAGCTCTGGACGCGCTTTGAGCCAGGCTTCAACAGCAGCACGCTGTTCTTCGCTGACCGAGCCGCGCTTCTGCAGGCAAACCAGACCGTAGTCGTCGCCGCCAACATAACCCAGACCGTTAGCTTCCATGGCTTCTGCCAGGAAAGCTGCCAGGAATGCATCGATAGCCTCTTCCGACAGGTCTTCTTTGAAATCCAGGTTCAGCTCAAAACCCAACTCCTGAAATTCATCAACGCACAGTTTTTTGCGCAGACGCTGGGAACGATTAGTAGCCATTGAACAATCCTCTTAAGTAATAACGGGCGGCACTTTAGCAGCTTCGGCCGCCCAGCGCCCGGTTCCATGTGAACGGTTCATCGTTTTCTATACTTTATCCGCGAAACCCTGTAACAGGTGGATGCACAAGCCCGACAACCTTGGGGCATAATGCCAACACTTTTATGACCATTGAGGGAACTTTTCATCATGCCCTCGTATTTTTTCCCCTCGCCTGCAGGGTTTTACTTCATATGATCAAATCTTTACGGCCATTGTTTCTCGCCAGCTTTTTTCTGCCACTGGCTTTCGGCGCCAACGCCGCCCCCGTCAATACCACCCTCACACCCAAAGTTCAGCAAGCGCTCAAAACCAACAAACTGGGCGACGACGCCCTGTCACTGGTTCTGCTACCCCTCAGCGGCCCGGGCATTCCAACCGTTTACAACGCCGATGTGTCCATGAACCCGGCCTCTACCATGAAACTGGTGACCACCTACGCGGCCCTGGAAATGCTCGGCCCGACCCATCAGTGGAAAACCGAGTTCTACACTGACGGCACGCTCAACAACGGCATTCTGCAAGGCAACCTGTACCTCAAGGGGGGCGGCGACCCCAAGCTCAACATGGAAAAACTCTGGCTGTTGATGCGCGACCTGCGCGCCAATGGCGTGCAACAGATCACTGGCGACCTGGTGCTCGATCGCAACTTCTTCAATCAGCCGCAACTGCCGGTGTTCAACGATGACGGTAATGACAAGAACAAGCCGTTCCTGGTCAAGCCCGATTCGTTGATGGTCAACCTCAAGGCCCTGCGTTTCGTGGCCCGCAACGATGGCGGCAAAGTCCTGATCTCGGTTGAACCACCGATTGCCAGCATCAAGATCGATAACCAGGTCAAAGCCGTAAACGCCAAGCAATGCACCGGCGATGTGCGCTATAACCCGGTCACACAAGCTGATGGCACGGTGATTGTCACCGTCAGCGGACAACTGGCTGACGGCTGCAACTCGCAAACTTATCTGTCCCTGCTTGATCACGCGACCTACACCGCTGGCGCCGTACGCGCCATCTGGAAAGAACTGGGCGGCAGCATCCAGGGCCAGGACCGCCAGGCCAGCGTGCCAAAAGGCGCCAAGTTGCTGGCCCGCTCCTTCTCGCCAGACCTGGCCGAGATCATTCGCGACATCAACAAGTACAGTAACAACACCATGGCCCAGCAGTTGTTCCTGAGCCTGGGCGCGCAGTTTCGCAATGACGCCGACGGTGACGACGCCAAGGCCGCACAGCGCGTAGTGCGCCAGTGGCTGGCGAAAAAAGGCATCACTGCGCCGCACCTGGTCATGGAAAACGGTTCCGGCCTGTCCCGTGCAGAGCGCGTTAGCGCACGTGAAATGGCGCAAATGCTCCAGGCTGCCTGGAAAAGCCCTTACGCTGCAGAATTCATCAGTTCCATGCCCATTGCCGGTAAAGACGGCACCATGCGCAAACGCCTGAAAACCACGGCCATGAACGGCCAGGCGCATATCAAGACCGGCACGCTGAATACCGTGCGGGCCATTTCCGGTTTTAGCCGCGACAGCAACGGCAACACCTGGGCAGTAGTCGCCATCCTCAACGATCCACGCCCGTGGGGCGCCTCGGCAATTCTCGACCAGGTGCTGCTCGACCTGTATCGCCAGCCGCAAATTCCTAACAGTGCGGTATCCATCGCCCAGTAGGACATTTGCCAGGCAATAAAAAACGCCCCTGACCCGAAGGTCAGGGGCGTTTTTTTGTGGGCGCCAGACGCGCCCTGTGGGAGCGGGCTTGCTCGCGATGGTATCGCCGCGGTTTACCTGAATAACCGTGTCGCCTGCATCGCGAGCAAGCCCGCTCCCACCATCTCGCCAACTACTCTCAGCGGGCCATGATTTTCCAGGCACGGTGGATTTTGCTGTTGCGGGCAAAGTCCGGGTCGATGGTGCTGGCAGTGATCTCTTCAACCGCGTAACGCGCTTCCAGATGCTCATCCAGGATGAACTTGCGGAAGTTGTTCGAGAAGTACAGCACACCACCCGGCGCCAGACGGGCCATGGCCAGATCCAGCAATTGCACGTGATCGCGCTGCACATCGAAGATGCCTTCCATGCGCTTGGAGTTGGAGAAGGTCGGCGGATCGATAAAGATCAGGTCGTACTCTTCACGGCAGGCATCCAGCCATACCATCACATCGCTCTGCTCCAGACGGTTCTTGTCGGAGAAACCGTTCAGGGACAGGTTGCGACGCGCCCAGTCCAGATAGGTTTTCGACAGATCAACGCTGGTGGTGCTGCGTGCGCCGCCCTTGGCTGCATGCACACTGGCGGTTGCGGTGTAGCAGTACAGATTGAGGAAACGTTTGCCGGCAGCCTCTTTCTGGATGCGCATGCGCATCGGACGGTGATCCAGGAACAGACCGTTATCCAGATAGTCGGTGAGGTTCACCAGCAGCTTCACGCCGCCTTCATTGACCTCGGTGAACTTGCCCTGGGCACTTTGACGCTCGTACTGCTTGGTACCGCTCTGACGCTCACGGCGCTTGACGATTACCCGACTCTTGTCGATGTTCAACGCCTGGGGGATGGCCGCCAATGCATCGAACATGCGTTCCGAGGCTTTTACCGGATCAATGGATTTCGGTGCCACGTATTCCTGGACGTGAACCCAGTCGTGGTACAGATCGATCGCCATCGCATATTCCGGCATGTCGGCATCGTAGACGCGGTAGCAATCGATACCTTCGCGCTTGACCCACTTGCCCAGCGCCTTGAGGTTCTTTTGCAGACGGTTGGCAAACATCTGCCCGCCTTCGCTCAAGCGCGGCTGCTCGATCACCACCGGAGCCGGCTTGATCGGGTTACCGTTCTTGTTGAACTTCTCGTACTTGGTTGGCGCTTCGATGTTGGAAGGCAGATCGGACTCAGCCTGTTCGCGCTCAGCCTGACGCTGCTCGGGGGTACGGCGCTCGCCGGTAACGAACTGATCCGGCACCACCTTGATCAACAACAGCTTGCACGGCAAGGCGCCGTTCCAGAACGAATACTGCTTGTGGCTACGGATGCCCATACGCTTGCCCAGATCCGGAGCACCGGTAAACACCGCGGCCTCCCAGTTCAGACAGGCCTGACGCAGACGCTCGCCGAGGTTCTGGTAGAGGTAGAGCAGGCTCGCCTCATCACCCAGACGCTCACCGTACGGCGGGTTGCAGATCACCAGGCCTTTCTGGTTCTGGTCCGGACGCGGCTCGAAGGTCGCCACTTCGCCCTGGTAGATCTTGATCCAGTGACTCAGGCCCGCGCGCTCGATGTTATTACGCGCTGGCTGGATCAGGCGCGGATCGGCTTCATAGCCACGGATCCACAGCGGCGGCTTGGCCATGCCGATTTCGGCACGCTCGGTGGCTTCGTCATGGAGCTTTTTCCATATGGCCGGAATATGGCCGAGCCACGCATCGAAACCCCAGTGAATACGATTAAGGTTTGGTGCCATATCGGCAGCGATCATCGCACCTTCGACAAGGAACGTACCCACACCGCACATCGGGTCAGCCAGGGCAGCGCCTTCGGCGGCCATACGTGGCCAGCCCGCACGAATCAGGATGGCTGCCGCGAGGTTTTCCTTCAGCGGGGCTGCACCCTGCTGCAGACGGTAACCGCGCTGATGCAGGCTGCTGCCCGACAGGTCCAGCGACAGAATGGCTTCGCCACGGTCCAGGCGCAGGTGGATGCGCATGTCCGGGCTGATCTTGTCGATCGAAGGACGCTCACCGCTTGGCGTGCGCAGTTTGTCGACAATGGCGTCCTTTACCTTCAACGCACCGAAGTGGGTGTTGTCGATACCCGAACCGTGACCGCTGAATTCAACGGCCAGGGTGCCATCCGGGACCATATGGTCCTGCCACTCAACGTCCAGCACACCGTGATACAGGTCTTCAGCGTCCTTCATCGGGAAGCGCTTGAGTACCAGCAACACCCGGTTGGCGAGGCGCGACCACAGGCACAGGCGGTAGGCCGTCTCCATGGTTGCCATGCCACGAATGGCCGAAGTGTGCTCGCGGGCTTCCTCCAGGCCAAGGCCGGTGGCCTCTTCGAGAAGCAGGCCTTCAAGGCCTTTGGGGCAGGTAAGGAAGAGTTCGTAACGATCCGACATGGGATTCCTGGGCTATTAGCTATCAGCGAGAAGGCGACGCATCGCCCGCTCCGTTTTCAATCAAGCGCTTTTCTTGAAGAGCGCTCGCGTGGCACGAAACTGTGCCGTTCCACCGAGGCGATCACTCATGCCCGCAGGCATGAACAGTTTAGACGCCGAGGCAGGTCATTCATCTGGAAACAACAGGTCATATACAGACCCTTCGTCGAATAGTCCCCCAGCAAAAGAGGCGGGTATTCGCGAGGGGGAATGAAACGCATCCTCTTTGCAAACACTCGGCCTATCAGGCTTTGGTCGTATTCGGTGGTCAAAAAGCGACCTTACTTATGGCCTTAACACCATTATCGTTACGTCCTTATGACAAAACGATCATTCACACGCCTTGGCGCATTGGTTAGAACTCAACTCAGGTTACGGCCGCACAGGCCCTGACAAAATGCTCGCCACGCCGGCAGCGAGCACACCAACGGCAGAACACTCTGCCCCGGCCTCTGGAAGGCCGACGCTAAATAAAACAGTCAACAAGTGAGGGCAATACCCTATGAGAAGACTTAAGCGTGATCCGTTGGAAAAAGCGTTCCTACGCGGATATCAATACGGTGTTAATGGAAAATCCCGCGAGCTTTGCCCTTTTACTCTACCGTCGGTACGCCAAGCCTGGATTAACGGCTGGCGCGAAGGACGCGGCGACAACTGGGACGGTATGACAGGCACTGCGGGCATCCACAGACTCAACGAACTTCACGCCGTCGGGTAACTCTGGGCAAAATCCGACATCACCTCGAAGCTGTACCGACTCAACCTTGCCGTCCTATCCAGGCGGCGGGCTCAGGCCCAGGGGCTCCTTAATGGAGCCCTTTTTATTGCCTGCGGGTTTTCGCCGCGACTCAGGTGCGCGCCAAAGCAGAGATGGCGTCAACCGACTCGCGAATCAAGGCCGGGCCCTTGTAGATAAAACCCGAGTAGATTTGCACCAGGCTGGCGCCCGCAGCGATTTTCTCAGCAGCGTGCTTGCCCTCGGTAATCCCGCCGGCAGCGATGATGGGCATGCGGCCCGCCAGCTCGCCAGCCAGCACCTTGACGGTGTGGGTGCTCTTCTCGCGTACCGGCGCACCGGACAAGCCACCCGCCTCGTCGCCATGCTCCATACCTTCAACGCCTACCCGACTGAGGGTGGTGTTGGTGGCGATAACTGCGTCCATGCCTGTCTCAAGCAGCGCCTGAGCCACGAGCACGGTTTCTTCATCCGTCATGTCAGGGGCGATCTTGATCGCCAGCGGTACGCGCTTACCGTGGCGCTGAGTCAGTTCGTTCTGACGCAGTTGCAGGGCTTCGAGCAATTGCTTAAGCGAATCACCGAATTGAAGGCTGCGCAAACCCGGGGTGTTAGGCGAGCTGACGTTTACAGTCACGTAGCTGGCGTGCTCATACACCTTGTCCAGGCAGATCAGGTAATCATCGACCGCACGCTCAACCGGCGTGTCGAAGTTCTTGCCAATGTTGATACCCAGGATACCGCTGTACCTGGCTGCCTGAACCCGCGTAAGCAGATGATCAACGCCAAGGTTGTTGAACCCCATGCGGTTGATGATCGCTTGTGCTTCAGGCAGTCGGAAAATACGTGGTTTGGGGTTGCCCGGCTGAGGACGCGGCGTCACGGTGCCGATCTCAACGAAGCCAAAACCCAGCTGTGCAAAGCCATCAATGGCCGCACCATTTTTGTCCAGACCTGCGGCCAGGCCGACCGGGTTCGGAAAATCCAGCCCCATCACCGTCACTGGCAGTCTTGCCGGCGCCTTGCACAACAAACCGTTAAGCCCGAGACGGCCACCTGCGCCGATCAAGTCCAGGGACAGGTCGTGAGAGGTTTCAGGGGAGAGTTTGAAGAGCAACTGGCGGGCCAGGTTATACATGGGCTGATTGAACTCAAAGGGTTGCTTGAAGAGAGCGCGATTATAGCTGCGCGCTTCGCTAAATCACAGGCAAAGAAAAACCCGGCCGGAGCCGGGTTTTTCTGAACAGCCTAGCTAAAAATTACTTAGCTTCTGCTTGAACGGTAGCTTCTACGCGACGGTTCAGGGCACGGCCTTCTTCAGTTGCGTTGCTTGCAACTGGGTTGGCTTCGCCG
>Ga0256410_1000722_pt1 | contig 29127 bp, 22 predicted proteins | sample PhyWR1_FD_185983 | JGI IMG/M metagenome (GOLD analysis project Ga0256410, IMG submission 185983) | Leaf surface microbial communities from wheat plants in UC Gill Tract Community Farm, Albany, California, United States - DLSL W.R1 | ecosystem: Host-associated > Plants > Phyllosphere >... | reverse complement strand
ATCCCCGCTCCCACAATGTCACCGCAAATCCAGTGGGAGCTGGTTCGCCTGCGATGCAGGCACTGGGGTCTGTCAGGCAAACCGTGGCGATGCCATCGCGAGCAAGCCCGCTCCCACAATGTCACCGTAAATCCAGTGGGAGCTGGCTTGCCTGCGATGCAGATACTGGGGTCTGTCAGGCAAACCGTGGCGATGCCATCGCGAGCAAGCCCGCTCCCACAATGTCACCGCAAATCCAGTGGGAGCTGGTTCGCCTGCGATGCAGGCACTGGGGTCTGTCAGGCAAACCGTGGCGATGCCATCGCGAGCAAGCCCGCTCCCACAATGTCACCGCAAATCCAGTAGGAGCTGGTTCGCCTGCGATGCAGGCACTGGGGTCTGTCAGGCAAACCGTGGCGATGCCATCGCGAGCAAGCCCGCTCCCACAATGTCACCGCAAATCCAGTGGGAGCTGGTTCGCCTGCGATGCAGGCACTGGGGTCTGTCAGGCAAACCGTGGCGATGCCATCGCGAGCAAGCCCGCTCCCACAATGTCACCGTAAATCCAGTGGGAGCTGGCTTGCCTGCGATGCAGATACTGGGATCTGTCAGGCAAACCGTGGCGATGCCATCGCGAGCAAGTCCGCTCCCACAAGAGCTGAGCAGCTTGTCCGACTAGTACACATCCCGCCGATAACGCCCTTGCTCGATCAGCCTCTCTACCGCTTCTGCCCCCAGCATGTCGATCAGCGCTTGATCCACACCCGCCGCCATTCCCTGCAAACTGCCACAGATATAAATCGCCGCGCCTTGGTCCAGCCATTGGCGTACCTGCTCGGCAGACTCGCGCAAGCGGTCCTGCACATACACTTTCTGCGCCTGATCCCGTGAAAATGCCAGATCCAGCCGCGCCAGATCGCCACTGGCCAACCAGCCCTGCAGCTCATCGCGGCAATAGAAGTCGTGCTCGGCATTACGCTCGCCAAAGAACAGCCAGTTGCGCTGCTGGCTCTGGGCAATCCGAGCCTTGAGCAAGCTGCGCAGCCCTGCCAGGCCGGTACCATTGCCGAGGAGAATCATTGGCACCGGTTCGGCCGGCAAATGAAAACCGCTGTTGCGGCGCACGCGCAGGCTGATCGCCGAGCCGACTGCGGCATGTTCGGTAAGCCAGCCCGAACCGATGCCCAGGCTGCCATCAGCATGCCGCTCCTGACGTACGATCAACTCCAGCAGACCGTCCTGCGGGATCGAGGCAATGGAGTATTCGCGCATGTTCAACGGGATCAGTGCGTCCACCAGTGCCTGGGCGTGCATGCCCACAAGATGGCCGCGATTTTCCGGCAGTTGTCGGCCAGCCAGGGCCTGAGCCAAAGTTTCCTGCAGGCCATCGAGTTGCACCGGAGTGTCAGCCGACAGCCCCAGCCCCTCCAGGAAGTGCTCAACCGCCCAGCTCGATTGCCGCGGCATCACTTCCACCAGATCACCGGCCTGCCACAGGCTGTTGGTGTCAGGCGCGCTGAGCCCCAACAGGTACACCCCCGAGCCACTGCTGCCGGGGTTGAGCAGCTTGCGCTCAGTCAGGGGCCAGTTGTTGTAACCAGGCGCCTGCCAGTTGGCATTCGGCGTGCCTCCGGTCAGTTGGCTAAGCTGCTGTTGCCATTGATGCAGGGCCTCGGCATCGCCGCTGTCCACCTGCACCGGGCTGAACAACGCTTGGGCACCGCGCTCGCTCAGCCAGTGCTGGATCCGCGTGGCAAAACCGCAAAAGTGCGGGTACTGACGATCGCCCAGTGCCAGCACCGAGTACTTGAGGCGGTTCAGTCCCAGAGGCTGGCCGAGGATCTTGCGTTCAAAGCCCCGCGCGCTATCAGGCGCTTCGCCATCGCCAAAGGTGCTCACCACAAACAGCGCGTTGCTGGCCTGTTGTAAATCGTTTTCGCTCAGGGCGGCCAAGGGCTGCACCCGTACCGGCAATCCGGCGGCTTGCAATTGCCCGGCGGTCTGCCAGGCCAGTTGCTCGGCAAAGCCGCTCTGGCTGGCAAAACCGATCAGCCAGGACGGCGTATCGCTGCTCGTAGCGGCAAAACCCTGGCGTGCCTGCTTGATCTGACGCTTTTTACGTCGACGGTCCAGATACAGCAACCAGCCGGTAATAAAGAACAGCGGCATGGTCAGGCTGGCTACGGTCACCAGCACGCGCCCGGTAATGCCCCAGTAACTGCCTGTGTGCAGCGCGTAAATGCTGGTCAGCAATTGTGCCTTGTAGGACTTGTCGTCATAACGATCGACTTTTTTGACGGCACCGGTGGCCGGGTCGAGCACAATCTGGTTGAACGCGCGCTCATGGGGTGAGGTGTTCAACAGGTAGAACACCGTGGCAGTCTGGCCGGCCACTGGCGGCATACGCACGTTGTACATGCTCAGCTCAGGCCCGGCGGTTTTCTGGATGCTGGCCCAAATGGCATCGTAATCGGCGACCGGAGCTGGCCCGGCTGGCCCGCCCTGACCACGGGGGCCGCGACCGCCGCCCTGGCGCTGCTCGCCGCTCGGGGCATCGGACAGGAGTTTTTGCAGGCCCTGGTTGTACCACTCATAGGACCACGACAAGCCGGTCAGTGCGGCCAGCAGATAAAAGACCATGCACCAGGTGCCCGCCACGGCGTGCAGGTCCCAGTTGAAGCTGCGACCTTTTTTCGCCCAGTCCAGGGTCAGCCAGGTGCGCCAGTTAAGCGCCTGGCGCGGCCAGCGCAGGTACAGGCCCGAGAGGCAGAAGAACACCAGCATCAGGGTGCAGGCGCCGGTGATCTGGCGACCGCTCTGGCCCATGGCCAGGAAACGGTGCAATTGCAGCATCAGGTCGAAAAAGCCCTGGCCGTTGGCCTCGCCCTGATAGGTACCGGTATAGGGGTCAACATAACGCAACTGGCCACGACGCTCGCCCGGTGGCGGGGTGAAGAAGATGCGTGCAGCGGTGCCGCTGTCCACGCCCACCCAGAGCATGGCGACTTGCTTGCCCTCGGTGGCCTCGACCCTGCGCACCAACTCGGCCGGTGGCAGCACGCCGCTGTCGAGTTTCTCGACCTTGAGCACTGAAGGGTTGAGCAAGTTCAGCAGCTCGTCCTGAAACGACACCGTGGCACCGGTTATCCCCATCAGGGCCAGAACCAGCCCGGCGGTTATGCCGAAAAACCAGTGCAGCTGAAACAGTGTTTTCTTAAACACAACGACCGCCTTGCTTGCTCAATTGAATTCATCACGGCGCAGTATGCCGTGTACGTCTTTTTACACACAAAAGCCCCGACCATTGAATGGACGGGGCCTGGTTCAGCTCAACTTCGAGTTAGAAGTGGAAGCTGGTGGTCAACAGGGCGGTACGGCCTGCGGCCTGGCTGGCGAAATGCGCAGCGTAGGCTTTGTCGTAGTAGGTCTTGTCGGTCAGGTTTTGTACGTTCAGTTGCAGGTCGATGTTTTTGGTCAGCTTGTAGCTGGCCATTGCGTCGTAGCGAGTGTAAGCCGGCACGTAAACGGTGTTGGCCGTGTCGCCGTAGACTTCGTCAACATAGAACGCGCCGCCGCCGATGGTCAGCTTTGGCATCACTTCATAGGTTGTCCACAGGCTGAAGCTGTTTTTCGGGGTGTTCGGCATTTCGTTGCCTTTGTCCGAAACCGCTGCGGTATTGATAGTGCCGTTACGGTTGGCTTTCTGGCCTGGATCAACCAGCTCGCTTTTCAGGTAGCTGTAGCCTGCAAACACTTGCCACTTGTCAGTGATTTTACCGCTGGCCGACAGTTCCAGACCGTCAACGCGGGATTCACCGGCGTTTTCGTAGGTGAACGAGTCAGTCAGGACGCGAGTGTTTTTCTTCTCGGTACGGAAGATGGCTGCTGTCAGCGACAGGCGATCGTGGAACACGTCCCACTTGGTGCCCAGTTCGTAGTTGACGGTTTCTTCCGGCTTCAGGTCGCTGGTGATGGTGCTGCCTGGGGCAACCAGGCCGTTGCCTTCAACGCCTTCACCCACCACGCCGCCTGGCGGTGTAGCCGAGGTCGCGTAGGACAGGTAAACGCTGCCGTTATCCAGTGGCTTCCAGACCAGGCCGGTCTGCCAGTTGAAGAAATGGCTGTCGTTTGAGGCCTTGGTACGACCGCTCGCCGCATTGGTATTGGCGGTGGTGCTGAATGCGTCGTAACGCAGGCCGGCGTTCAACAGCCACTTCGGATCAAGCTCGATGGTGTCGAATACGTAGGCAGCTTTGGTCACACCTACGGTGTTGGTGCCGTAGTAGTTGCGTGATTCGGAGCCACCCCAGACATCATTCGGGTTAGGGTTATCAAGCGAGGTGCATACGCCGCCACTATTGCCTACCATGCTAGGCGTGCATCCGTTAGGTTTTGGATTGCCCTGAATCAGACCATCTGGACCATATACGTTGTAGCTGCTGGCCCGAGTCTCTTCACGAGTGAATTCAACACCTGTGGAGTAGGTGTTCTTGAAGCCCATGACCTGGAAGTTGCCGAACAGATCGGTCTGGTTGGTAGTGGTTTCAGTGGTCGAAACCCGGGTGTTGGCGCGACGCCATACGGTACCGTACTGGTTGACGTTGTGCTGGCTGTCGTCCGGCTGGGTGAGAATGTAGTCCTGGCCGGTGTTGCCGTGACGGAAGGTGTTTTTCAGGGTCATCGCATCGTTGAAGTCATGCTCGAACGAGATGGTGCTGATGTCCACGCGGGTCTTGCGGAAGTCACGGTCTTTCAAGCCGTAGAAGTTTTTGCTGTCGCCGCCATCGTCCGGTTTGTCGTGGGCGTGAACAGCGGTCTTGGAACTGTTGCTGTAGCCGTATGGAATGCCCGAGTCCGGCAGGTCGTTGCTTTCCAGGTGGTAATAGCTGACGTTCAGGCGGTTTTCAGTGCCCAGGCCGAAGGTCAGCGATGGCGCTACGCCCCAGCGGTCGTAGTTGACCGACTCACGGCCAGCGACATTCTGCTCGTGGCTCATCAGGTTCAGGCGGAACGCTGCGGTGTCCAGGAACTGGCGGTTTACATCCAGGGTGTAGCGGCGGGTCTGGTCGGAGCCATAGGTGAAGCCGCCGTTGAGGAAGTCACCCGCCTTGGCGGTCTTGCTCACCATGTTCAGGCTGCCGCCAGCCGAGCCACGACCACCAAAGGTGGAGTTCGGGCCTTTGCTGACTTCGATCGATTCGATGTCGAAGATTTCCCGGGTCTGGCCGCCAGCATCGCGCACGCCGTCCAGGTACATATCGGATTGTGCGTCGAAACCACGGATAAATGGACGGTCGCCCTGTGGGTTGCCGCCTTCGCCTGCGCCGAAGGTGATGCCCGGTACGGTGCGCAATGCATCCTGCAGCGAAGTGGCTGCGGTGTCCTGCAGCACTTGCTGTGGGATCACGGTGACAGAGCGCGGGGTATCTACCAGGGGCGCTGTGTATTTTTGGGAGCTGGCTTTTTCGGTTTGATAAGACTGCTCGGTCTGTTCACCGGTAACCGTGGTCGCGCCAAGGGAAATGCTGCTGCCCTGTGCCTTGCTGTCAGTACTCTCGGCAGCCTGAACCATATGGCCTGCCGAGGTCGCGGTAATCGCGACACCGATGGCCGAAGCCAGTAAACGCGGTGAGCTGACGGGTATTTTTATTTGTTGGCGCGACATTTGAAGATCCCTTCCCCCAGAATTTGAGCCGCGAAATATATGGCAAACAATTCTGACTATCAATTGAGAGGCATTACTATTTGCGCTGAATTTACATTCTTTACAAATTGCCTTTACGGTTTTTTCACACTCGTTCGTCTACAGGCCGCTTAACAAAGTTTTACACAGACAATAAGAATCAATACCATTGCCATCCCTTTGCTATCAGGTATTGCGTCATGTTGCTGCATATCCCCGGCTTGTTCTCCCGTGAAGAGGTGCAGCGCATCCGTGAGGCGCTGCAGCAGACGCAATGGGCTGACGGTAAAATCACCGCCGGCTTTCAATCGGCCAAGGCCAAGCACAATCTGCAACTGCCCGAAGACCATCCCCTCGCCAAGGAGATCGGCGCGGCGATGGTAGACAGGCTGTGGAAAAATCCGCTGTATATGTCGGCGGCCCTGCCACACAAGGTCTTCCCGCCGTTGGTGAACTGCTACACCGGGGGCGGCAGTTTCGACTTCCATATCGACAATGCCGTGCGCCAGCCCAAGGGCAGCCCTGAACGGGTGCGTACTGATCTGTCGGCGACCCTGTTTTTCAGTGACCCCGAGGAGTACGACGGCGGCGAACTGGTGATTCAGGACACCTACGGTGTGCAGCAGGTCAAACTGCCTGCTGGCGATATGGTCTTGTACCCCGGTACCAGTTTGCACAAGGTCAATGCCGTTACCCGTGGGGCACGTTTTGCGTCGTTCTTCTGGACTCAGAGCCTGGTACGCGAGGACAGTCAGCGCACGTTGCTGTTTGAAATGGACGGCGCGATCCAGCAACTGACCCGTGACATTCCTGATCATCCTTCGCTGATCCAGCTCACCGGCACTTATCACAACCTGTTGCGTCGCTGGGCCGAGGTGTAATTCATGAGCTTTCAATTACGCCGCGAAGAAGTACTCAATGGTGACCAGCTGAGCGCCATGTTGAGCGAGAACCCGGCCAAAGCGGCCCAGGCCATTTTGATGGCGGCCAAAGAGGGCATCGTCGATGGTCAGGCGTTGCTGGGGCAGATCCTGCTCGACGGCCAGGGCATCGAGCGCGACCCGGTGCTGGCCAAGCGCTGGTTTCAGATTGCGGCCAATGCCGGCCACTTGATGGCCCGCAACATGCTGGGTCGCTGCTGGGAGCATGGTTGGGGCGGGCCCGTCGACTGCACCCTGGCAAGCCTGGAATATCGACAAGCCGCTGAAGCTGGACTGGATTGGGCGCTCTACAACTACGCCAACTTGCTCGCTACCGGTCGCGGCGTAACCCAAGACCAGAGCGCGGCGTACCAGCTGTACCGGGTGGCGGCACAGGCGGGCCATGCCAAGTCGATGAACCTGCTGGGGCGTTACCTCGAAGAAGGCGAGCATTGCCCGGCCGACAAAGCCGAGGCCTGTCTCTGGTACGAGCGCTCGGCACGCGGCGGTGATTTTCGTGGCCAGTTCAGCCATGCCTCGGTACTGGCCGAAGACGGCAATATTGATGACGCGTTGCGCTGGTTCGAGCGTGCCCTGAATGGCGGCAATCTGAACTTCTTGCGGGTGACCCTGGGCACCCTGCTAGAGGCTCGGGAACCCCGTATCCGGGCACTGAGCGCTGCCTGGCAAGTGCGTATCGATGCCTTGCAGGGCAACAACGGCTGACCGTGATTACACCGTCAAAGTTAATGCTCGTACGCGGCTTTCAAGCGTGTCCTAGCCAATAACTGTTTATTCGGGTAATTATTCATTTTTATTTTTGTCCCGGTCTTACAGGTACTCGGGTAGTTCTGTTATTGATGGGTGCTCTTTGAGAAGTGATGCTGTTCGAACAGGATCATTTTTTAAAGGGAATTAATATGCAGGTTGATAATAAGGCGTTCAGCAACAGTGCTGAGGAGGCCAGATCGCTTGAGAAAATGAGCGCTCTGGAAGCGGCTATCTATTTGCCATCGCATTATATTCAAATGCTGGCCGGTGAAAAAGATTCCGCTGTTTCAAAGGAAGAATTGGGTTTTATTATCCGGCGCAGTGATATTCACAGTGTTCGAGCCTATGTGAGTGAGTCACGCAAGTTACCCGTGGACTACAACAAGATTGTGGCCTGGTTTGGTCTGGACACTACAAGTATTCCGGGGCTAGAACCCGCCAGTATTCAGTCTTTTCATCAACGCGTCGTGCAGCATGCCGGCAGCTGGTCGGCGCTCGAGCGGGAAACAAAGGAACTTGCTCGCCAACTGAACCGGTTCTCGGACAGTTTCATTACCCATGCCAATGGCATCATTGAGTTAATAAACAGGCTGGATTCCGATCGGCTGTTCTCTGGTGGGCTGGACGATCTGACGGCCGCGGAAACCGCGCAGTTGGCTGATGGGCTTAGCTCTACAGAGCTCAAGGCAGTCACCATCATGCGCGAACATGTAAAGTCGATCAAAAGCAGCACCGAGTCTTATATAAAAAGAGCCTACGCAGTGGGGGCATTGGCGGCCGAGTTTGAGCGCGTCCTGTCCGATGAGTTGACTCATGAAGTCAATGCCAAACTGGATGCCTATGCCAAAGCGGGCCTTTCCAGGGACCGTGAAACACTGACTGCGCGCATCAAAGAGCTGGACAGCGAAATCGAGCGATTGATAAGGGACTACAGGTCTCAGGTTTTGTACGGGCACTCAGGGATTTTTCTGGGGCCTATCGGCTTGGCTGTCACAGGCGGGATATTCGGGGTAAAGGCCGAAGCAATACGCACACGAAAAAACAAACTGATTGCCGAGCGTGACATTGCCAGGCAAGGCAGCCAGGAGCAAGAGCAACTCGCGATGGTGCTGGATGCCACCCAGCAGCGTTTTACCGACTTGCGCAGTCGCATGCTGGGAGCGGAAGAGGGCGCCAAGCGTCTGGCGCAAGTATGGAGCTATATCAGTAACTACCTGGATGAAGTTGATCATGAATTGGGGTACGTGGATTCTTTTGGTCGCTTATACAAACTTAAAGTTGATTTTGCACAGCTGCTGAATCCGTGGAAGCGTGTTAAGGATTACAGCGTGCAAATATCCAATGCATTTAATGAGATTATTGAAAAGCGTATTTGAAAAGGAAGTCACAATATGAATGCGGGCGTCGATGAAGTGGAGTATGAAACCCCTGATATGCCAGGTGTTTTCAGCGGGCTAAAAAAGTTTAATGCAGTGGCGGTCAGTCATGAATACGATTTTATTCCATCGTTGCAGGAGCGTTTAAGCCTGGCGGCCAGATGCTTGAGTCGTGGTGCGCGCAGTATTGTCGACAAGGTGCGTAGCCTTGAAGTAATGGTGGACAGTGCGGGTTTTGATGAACTGGCGGAACAATGGGCAGCCATTCACACTCATGGCCCATTAACGCCAGAGGCTCGCACCTCTGCAATCCATATTCTGAATGAAACTTTCACTCAGCGAAGCCGGCGCCTGGTGAGTGCTGTTGCGGCGGCCAAAGCGCAAATAGCATTGCGTACTGCCGAAGGCGAGGGACTGAATCTCGAACACTATTCCGATCCGCTGCTGGCGTATGACGTGGCCAGGCTGGATGAACTGGAGCAACAGGCGATTACGCTGCAACTGGAAGAAGATCAATTGCGTGCGGACAAACAGGTTGTTGTCGCGGCTCTGGAGATCCTTCAGTCCAGGACCTGGCTTGATCATGCAAGGGATTTGCTGCCTGGTATTGAACAAATTCAGGTACTTGTGACAACAGCTGCAGTGGGAAAGGTCGAGGCGGATGTGGTGACTGCCGCCATTGAGCGTATAACGCAGTACCTGGGTTTTATTGACAGTGGGTACAGGATGTTTTCGCTGATTGAAGCACGCAACAAAATCACCGACAAACTGGCTGATTTGAGCATGCGTAAATCCAGGGACAAGTCAGACAGGCGCGTGCTCAAGGAGCGCGCTGAAAAAATAAGGCGTCACGCAGAGCTGGTTGAGGCGCGGGCGTACTGGGTCGACAACATGAAGCGGATTGCCAACGGGTTGACCGTGTTTTCCACTCGGGTCAATGCAGCCATTGATGCAAATGAACACTCGATGGTGCAAGCCTCGGCAGAGCTGGCGGGTTTTCTGCGTTTCTTACGGCACATCAGCCGATAGGGGCTGCCCCCCGCACGCTTGCGCGGGGGGGGCCAGTTGTTACAGGTAGAACGATTTCAGCGGCGGGAAGCCATTGAACTCAACGGCGCTGTAGCTGGTGGTATAGGCACCGGTCGACAACCAGTACAGGCGATCGCCGATGGCCAGGTTCAGGGGCAGGCCGTATTTGTAGTTTTCGTACATGATGTCGGCGCTGTCACAGGTTGGGCCGGCGATGACCACTTCTTCCATCTCGCCTTTCTTTTCAGTCCAGATCGGGAACTTGATGGCTTCGTCCATGGTTTCGATCAGACCAGAGAATTTGCCCACGTCGGTATACACCCAACGCTCGACGGCGGTGCGCGATTTACGTGCGACCAAAACCACTTCACTGACCAGGATGCCTGCGTTGGCAATCAGCGAACGGCCCGGTTCCAGAATGATTTCTGGCAGGTCGTCACCGAAGTCTTCTTTCAGGAAACGAATGATTTCTTCGGCGTAGGTTTCCAGGCTGTTGGTACGGGTGATGTAGTTGGCCGGGAAGCCGCCGCCCATGTTGATCAGCTTGAGGACGATGCCGTCTTCTTCTTTCAGACGCTCGAAGATCACCTTGACCTTGGCGATGGCTGCGTCCCACACGCTAATGTCACGTTGCTGCGAACCTACGTGGAACGAAATGCCGTAAGGCACCAGACCCAGGTCACGGGCCAGAATCAGCAGGTCCATGGCCATATCGGTCTGGCAGCCGAATTTTCGCGACAGAGGCCAGTCAGCGGTGGTCGAACCTTCGGTAAGGATGCGCACGTAAATCTTGGCGCCCGGCGCGGCCTTGGCAATGTTGCGCAAGTCGGCTTCGGAGTCGGTGGAAAACAGACGCACGCCTTTCTCGTAGAAATAACGAATGTCTTTGGATTTCTTGATGGTGTTGCCGTAGCTGATGCGGTCCGGGCTGACGCCGCGGTCCATGACTTTATCCAGCTCATAGATCGACGCGATATCGAAGCTCGAACCTTTGTCGCGCAGCAGATCAATGATTTCGACGGCCGGGTTGGCCTTCACCGCGTAATACACCTTGGCGAATTCGAAGCCTGCGCGCAGGTCATCGTAAGCCTTGCTGATCATGGCGGTATCGATCACCACGAACGGTGTTTCCTGGGTGTCAGCGAACGCCTTCATTTTGTTGAAGGTGTCGCGCGCGTAATAGTCTTCGACCTGGATCGACATGCTGGGGAACTCCTGTGGCAAACGTCATCAATAAATGGGTGCAGCTGAACATCCTCCGTATCCCCACTTTGGTTCGCCTACTTCCCAAGGCATGTCCGCCGAAAGCAAATAAGGTAAATGGACCTTGCTGTCTCGTCGTCAGTACTTGAGCCGGATGGATCGTTTCCAGCATGGATGTTCGGCGCGAACTTTAGGGCGTGACTGCGCTTAGATCAACAAAAAATGTCGCAATTTTATAAGCCTTCGTCGTGGGGCCAAAGTGAGCCATTTAAGTAACCGACCTTGATGACGGTGTGATGTTCCCCCGGTGGCTTTTTTGGCCGTTGCCAAACAGACGAAGCCCGCCATTTGGCGGGCTTCGGTAGTTGCATGTTGAAGCAGGGCTTACCTTGGGGGAAGGAACAGGCCAGGTCTCAAAATGCAGTACTCAGGGTCAACGACAGGCTGCGCGGATCACCGTATATGGCGCCAGCGTAGAAGCCGTAGCGGGTGTAGTAGGTTTTGTCGAAGAGGTTGTTGGCGTTCAGGGTAACGGCCGTATCTTCGGTGAGGTCGTATTTGGCCATTGCGCTCCAGATGGCATAACCTGCCCAGGTCACATCGGTGGGGCCGCGGCTTACACCGTCTGTGGGAATGCCTGCCGGAGTAGAGGTGGCGCGAATGCTGGTTTGCGCGGTGACACCGGTACCCACGGTCAAGCGATCAAGAGCACCCGACAGGCGGTAGGTGGTTGAAGCCTTGAACAGGTGCGACGGGTCACTTTGGCCGTCGGCGTTAAGGCGACGAAAGTGCAGATAGGTGTAGCCACCGTAGACATTCCAGTTGGGCGTCAACGCGCCGGAGACTTCGAGGTCGATACCTTCTGTCTCTACGCCGGTGCCGGTCGTGTAGGCCTGGGCTCCGGTGGGCGTCAGGTTGGCGCCATCGGTCACTGCCTTGTTTTCCTGGCGGGTCAGGAAGTAGGCCGCTTGCGCATTGACCTGACCGTCAAACCATTCCCCTTTAATACCGGTTTCATAACTCTGGCCGCGAATCGGCTCGAGCTTGTTGCCGCTGGCGTTTTCTTCGCTTTGCGGGCTGAAGATATCGGTGTAGCTGGCGTACAGCGAGTAGGTGTCGTTGAGGTCATACACCGCCCCCAGGTAAGGCGTGACGATACCGTTTTGTTGCTGATTGCTGCGCACTCCGGCGGTCGACACCGTGGTGCTGCTGTAATCGCTGATGCGCGCGCCCAGGATCACCGACAACGGATCGGTAATGCTCAGGCGGGTGGCCGCATACATGCCTTGCAGGCGGGTGGTGGTTTTGCTGTGCAGGCCGGTTTTGTAAGCGTTGATCCGGTAGTCGCTATCGACCCCGTTGTGCCAGTCGGTAATCGGGAAACCGTTGTTTGCCCGGAACTGGCACCCCAGCGCGCTAGGGCTGGTGCGGTCATCGCTGACCATATTGCAACGATATTGAGGTGACCAGGCGACGGTGCGACTGTCGTTGTAGCCGAACATGGCCTGGTGGGTGCGTCCGAACAGGCTGAAAGGTCCGGTCACGTCGACTTGTGCCGATTGCTGGGTCGTGTCGGTGGAGCTGTGCAGGCCATTGAGAATGGCCCCGCTACCATCCTGGTTCCAGTAACCGCCGAATGCGCCGCCACCTTTGGAGTTGACCTTGGCCAGCCCGCGGTGATTCAACGCATCGGTGGTGCTTTGCGCCGCTTTGACGTTGAGCGTCCAGTCATTATCAAAGCGATGCTCCAGCGAGCCGAACGCTGTACGCGTGGTGTACTCGCCAAAACTCCAGCTGGGCACCACGTTGGTGCTGCGCGGCAAGCTTGTTTTACTGCCATCGCCGTACCAGATAGGGATGTTCGCGCCCCAGCCGCCGCCCACGATCTTGTAGTACTCATATTGATAGCCGGCACCGAGGGTCGTGGCATCCGTCAGGTCAAACTCGACATTGGCCAGCGCGGCCCGCGAACGCTCGGACTGTTGATCGCGGAAAGAGTTGGCGTCCTCTTGCGTCATGACCAGGCGAGAGCGCAATCGGCCATCTTCAGACAAGGGCAGGTTCAGGTCAGCGCCCAGGCGTCGCTTGTCCCAACTGCCATAGGTGGCGTATGCACTGCCGCCGAACTCGTAGCCAGGGCGTTTGCGGATCAGGTTGACGGTGGCCGATGGGTCGCCGGTGCCGCCCAGCAGGCCATTGGCGCCGCGTACGATGTCGATACGCTCGTACATATCCATGTTCAGCGAGCTGCCTGCGCCACTGAAGTCCGAGCCGCCCTGAAACTGCAGGCCGTCGGTTTTCCAGTTGGTAATCGGATAGCCGCGTGCGCGGTACTCGGTGCGTCCGCCCACTTCTGACTTGCTCATGGTGACGCCGGGTGCGCTGTCCAGCGCTTGCTCGATATTGGTGATCTGGCGGTCTGCCATTTGTTCCTGGGTGATGGTGGTGACCGATTGTGGCGTTTGGCGCGGGGTGAGTTTCATGCCCGTGGAACTGGTGGTGCTCTTGACGGTGTAACCCAGTTGGCCGGTGTTTTCATCGGCTGATGGCTGGGTACCTTCGACATTCAGGGGGTCCAGTTCAATCGTCCCCGCTATTGCCGGTTGGCTGGCCAAGCCGACCATGGCGCTGAGGCTGATAGCGGCCATGAGGGCGGCCTGGTTGCGGGGTGCATTTCGGCGAGCCGGGGTGGTTAGCATCAAAGGTCGTGCTGAGAGATCCGTCATCATGCCCTGCGTTGTCATTGGTAATACTTCGTATTTGCAGATAATGTTTGGTAGCATTTTAGGTATCACGCCGCCAGGCACTATTACGGATATGTGTGGGTATGTAATGGAATGTAATGAGCGCCATGTTTTACCCACGTCAAAACCTCCCGTGGCCGCCAAAACGCTGTTGGTGGTGGATGACGATGATGAAATTCGCGAGTTGTTATGTGATTACCTGAGTGAGAACGGCGACCATGTGCTGGCAGCAGCCGATGGCCTTGAGATGTGGGCGCAGTTGGAGCGCCAGGCTGTCGATCTGGTCGTGCTCGACGTCATGCTGCCGGGAGAAGACGGCCTGAGTCTGTGTCGCCAGCTTCAATCGCGCCCCGGCCTTAGCGTGATCATGCTTTCCGCCAAGGGATCAGCGCTGGATCGCATCATTGGCCTGGAGGTTGGTGCCGACGATTATTTGACCAAGCCTTTCGAGCCCCGTGAGCTGGTGGCCAGAATCAAGGCGGTGCTGCGCCGGCAAGCACGGGCCGAGCCCATCGCGGATCGCCCGGTCACGACCCACCGCGACTTCGTCGGCTATCGCCTCGATTATGTAAAGCGCCTGTTACACACCCCGGGTGGCCAGACCCTGACCTTGCCGCGCTCCGACTTCAGGGTGTTGCGTGATTTGCTCCAGGCCCGTGAACAAGTGTTGTCGCGTGATCAATTGACACTCAGTGCGATGGGACGAGAATACTCGCCCGACGACCGCTCGATCGACATGTGCATCAGCCGTCTGCGCCAGCATTTCAAGGAGGGGCACGTCCAGATACTGACCGTGCGTAATGAAGGTTACCTGCTAAGTGTCTACAGCCCTGAAGCGGCGGTTTAACCAGGTGCGCGATGCTCTGGTGCGGGGGGTGATGCGCCTGTGGCCCAAAACCCTGTTCGGCCAACTGACGCTGATTCTGGTCAGCGGCACGCTGGCTATTCAATTGTTGTCGAGCAGCATCTGGTTCGACGTGCGCTATGCGCAAGTCCTCGAAGCGCCTGTCCGGTTGATGGCCAGCCGAACGGCACAATTGATTAACCAAGACCGTTGCATTGCGGGGCAACCCCAGACAGCACCGGCCAATTACACGGCCAGGTGCCTGGCCACGAAACCCGATACTCAACCCGGCAATGATCGCGCGGCCCGACGCACGGCTTTGCTGTTGAAACAGGCATTGGCGTATGAGTTGGGCTATGCGCCAGCGGTTGAGATGATAGAGGTCGACCTGACCGATGCATCCGGTCAGCCGCTGGTCTGGCGCAGCCTTTTTGGCCTGCAAACGGCCACCGCCCATGTGGATTTCGCGGTGCCCCTGGCCGATGGTCATTGGTTGAGCATCGAGGGGCACGAGTTGCAGGGCTGGAGCGGCGAGTCAGCATGGGCGTTAATTGCCGACTACATTCTGCGGGTCTATGTGGTGCGAATTATTGGCGTCATAGGGATGTGCTGGCTGGCTGTGCGACTGTGCCTGCGCCCTCTAAAACGGCTCAGTGACGCCGCCAATGCGTTGGGCGATAACCTTGATCAGACGCCGTTGGCGATTGAAGGGCCTCTGGAAGTCCGCCAGGCCGCCCAGATGTTTAACACCATGCAGAAACAGATTGTCGCGATGGTCAATGACCAGAGTTTTTTTCTGGCGGCAGTGTCCCACGATCTGCGAACGCCCTTGACCCGCATGCGTTTACGCATTGAGCGGTTGAGCGATCTCGATCAGCGTGAGCGCTTGAAGCAAAACATTTATCAAATGGACAAGATGATTACTCAGGTACTCGTCTATCTGCAGAGTGCCAACCAACACACATGCCAGTTTATTGATCTCGACAGCGTATTGCGCAACCTGTGTACCGAGTTGTCGACACCCGCCGAGCCATTGCCAGTCAGCGGCCGGGGCGGGATGCTCTACGCAAACGGCGTGTTGCTGCACCGTTGCTTGCAGAACTTGCTGGTGAACGCGCAGGCCTATGCCCGGGAAATAACGATTGAGGTCGAGCGCTCGTCAAGCGGTGTGACGTTGCGAGTCAATGATCGCGGGCCTGGTATAGCGCAATCTGTTCTGCATTCAGTCACCGATCCGTTCGTACGTGCGGATACCTCACGCAATGATCAATCTGGCGGTTTTGGACTGGGGCTTAGTATCGCCAGGCGTATTGCCGTCAGCCATAAGGGCAGCCTGGTGCTTGGCAATCGTGAAGGGGGAGGTTTGACCGCCTGTATTTTCTTGCCGCTCAGGGAGGGTGAGGGCGCAAGCGCTCAGGCAAAGGCTTGAGAGCAACTCAACACGTCGCAACTTCAAAAGCCTTGACCCGGGGGTAGAGAGATCTATTTGAGTCACCGACCTTGATGCCGAGCTGATGTACCACACTTCATGAATCGAGCCGCCACGGTTTGGCCCTTGTCGCCGAATCTGGGAGCTCTAGCATGGGCTGACCATTAGAAGGAGCAGCCTCATGTTCGCCGGTTTTAACACAGTACAGCGCCAGGTCAATGGCGTGCAGATTGCCTTCCGGGTCGGCGGTCACGGGCCGGGGTTGCTGTTGATTCACGGGCACCCGCAGACGCACGTGATCTGGCACAAGGTTGCCGGGCAATTGGCCGAGCACTTTACGGTGGTCGTGGCCGATTTGCGTGGCTACGGTGACAGTGAAAAGCCCGAAGCGGTAGCCGACCATAGCAACTACAGCAAGCGTGAAATGGCCCGTGACTCGCTGAGGCTGATGAGCAGCCTGGGTTTCGAGCAGTTTTCGGTACTGGCCCATGACCGTGGCGCGCGAGTTGCCCATCGTCTGGCGCTGGACCATCCGCAGGCGATTACCCGCCTGGTCATGCTCGACATTGCGCCGACGCTGGCTATGTACGCGCAAACCAATGAGGCCTTTGCCCGTGCTTACTGGCACTGGTTCTTCTTGATTCGCCCGGCGCCGTTGCCTGAACGCCTTATCGAGGCCGATCCTGAACAGTACCTGCTCAGCGTGATGGGCAGCCGCAGTGCGGGCTTGCAACCGTTTACGGCACAAGCGCTGGCTGAATACGTGCGCTGCATCAAACTGCCGGGCGCGGCGCGGGGGATCTGCGAAGACTATCGTGCCAGCGCCGGGATTGACCTTGAGCATGACCGCGAGGACATTGCCGCAGGTCGGTATTTGAATATGCCCGTGTTGCTGTTGTGGGGCGCGGAGGGCACGGTGGGGCGTTGTTTCGACCCGCTTGGCGAATGGCAGAAAGTCGCGACCGATGTGCGTGGCCAGGCGTTGCCGTCCGGGCACTACATTGCCGAAGAAGTCCCTGAACTGCTGCTTGAACATGTGCTGCCTTTTCTGCGCTGAGCTATTCTGTACGCTCTTGCCGCCAAGCCGCTCATGACCATGCCGCCAATAAAATACAGTGCGCCGTTGCCTGAAGACCTGCGGGTCTTCCTCACGGTGGTGCGCAAAGGTGGCTTTGCCGCAGCGGCAGAAGAGCTGGGGTTGTCTCCAGCCTATGTCAGCAAACGTATTCAAATTCTCGAAACTACCCTGGGCAGTCGCTTGCTGCATCGCACCAGCCGCCGTATCGCGCTGACCGATGACGGCGAGCGGGTGCAGCGCTGGGCGGTACGGATTCTGGATGATGTTCAGCAGCTACAGGATGAACTGTCCGAAGCGCATTCGGCCCCGCGTGGACGCTTGCACGTATGCAGTACTTTCGGTTTTGGCCGCAACCATGTGGCGCCTGCAATTTCGTTGCTGGCCGAGCAGTACCCCGAGCTGGAGATTCGCCTCGACGTGTTTGATCGAGTGGTGAATATCGTCCATGAAGGCTTCGATCTGGAGATTCATGTGGGCGATGACATTCCGGGCCAGCATATCGGGCGCCGGCTGGTGACCAACAGTCGCGTGTTGTGCGCTTCCCCTGACTACCTCAAGCGCCGGGGTGTACCTCAACATCTGGAAGACCTGGGGCAGCACGATTGCCTGGTGCTTAAAGAGCGCGACAACGCGTTTGGCATCTGGCAACTGCAAGGCCCGGAAGGCGAAGCCAGCGTGCGCGTCAGCGGGCCGTTGTCGTCTAACAGTGGCGAGATAGTGTTGCAGTGGGCACTGGACGGGCGTGGCGTGTTGCTGCGCTCGATGTGGGATGTCAGGCCACTGTTGGAACAGGGCAGGTTGGTGCAGGTACTGCCTGAATACTGGCAAAGCGCTGACGTGTGGGCGGTGTACCCGACACGGCTGGCTAACTCGGGCAAGCTGCGGGTGTGTGTGGAGTTTTTGCAGACGCAATTGGGGCGCTTGTGACCTCTGCCGTGAGGGCGCTTTTCAGCTCAACCAAGGGTTGGCCTGCAAGTGCCGCTCTTGGAACTCGCGAATCTGCTGACTGCGTTGCAAGGTGCTGCCAATGGCATCCAGCCCCTGCAACAGCGCGGTTTTACGCAGGCCGTCGATCTGGAACTCAACCGTTGAACCATCGGCCAGACAAATGCTTTGGCTCGGCAGGTCAACGGCAATTTCAGCCATATCTGCGTGGCTGACAGTGTGCCCTAGCGCCTGCACCTGCGCCTCTTCCAGGGTAATCACCAACACCCCGTTACGCTGGCAGTTGTCAAAAAAGATCCCGGCGAAGCTGCTGCCAATCAAGGCCCGGATACCGAGTTGCTTCAATCCCCAGACTGCATGTTCACGGCTGGAGCCACAGCCAAAATTCGGCCCGGTGACTAAAAAGCGTGCCTCTTGCCAGCCCGGCTGATTAAGGACGAACGCCGGGTTCGGCTCGCCCGAAGGCAGGAAACGCAGGTCAAAAAACAGACCGCGATCCAGTCCGTTGCGATCAATACCTTTAAGAAACTGCTTGGGCATGATCACATCGGTATCGATGTTGGCCGCGAGCATCGGTGCTGCCTTGCCGCTGACGGTGGTGAAAGGTTGCATGCTCAGACTCTCCCTGACAGTTGGCGAACGTCGACCAGATGGCCGGTAATGGCGGCGGCCGCGACCATCGCCGGGCTCATCAAATGGGTGCGTGCCCCGGCGCCCTGGCGGCCTTCGAAGTTGCGATTGGTACTGGAGGCGCAGCGGTCGCCGGGGGCGAGTACGTCATCATTCATGGCCAGGCACATGGAACACCCTGACTGGCGCCACTCAAAACCGGCGTCGATAAAGATCGCGGCCAACCCTTCGGCCTCGGCCTGATCACGCACCTGAGTCGACCCCGGCACGATCATCGCCCGCACATGCGTGGCCACTTTCTGGCCGCGCACCACCTGTGCGGCGTCACGTAAATCTTCAATGCGGGCGTTGGTGCACGAACCGATAAAGGCATGGCTGATCACCACTTCATTGAGCGGCGTGCCAGCCTCCAGGCCCATGTAGTTCAAGGCTCGGCGCATGTCCTGACGCAAGATCAAGTCGCTGATCGCCTGCGGGTCCGGCACGCGGCTGCCAATGGCGGCGGCCTGATCGGGGCTGGTGCCCCACGTGACCATCGGTTGCAGGTCAGTGGCGTCCACTTGCACCTCTTGATCGAACTGCGCGTCGGGGTCGCTATAAAGCAGGCACCAATGCTCAACCGCTTGTTCCCATAACTCGCCTTGTGGGGCACGGGGTTTGTCTTTGAGGTAGGCGTACACCTTGTCATCGGGCGCCATAAAAGCACCGCGGGCACCGGCTTCCACGGCCATGTTGCAGATGGTCATGCGCGCTTCGACGCTCAATGCATCGATGGTCGAGCCGGTAAATTCAATGGCATAGCCGGTGGCGCCTGAAGCGCCGATTTTGGCGATCAGGGCCATGATCAGGTCTTTTGACGTCAGCCCCAGGCCCAGCGCGCCCTGGACGGTCACTCGCATGCTTTTCAGACGTTTGTAGACCAGTGTCTGAGTGGCCAGCAGGTGCTCGATTTCAGAGGTGCCGATACCAAAGCCGAAGGCACCCAGCGCGCCATAAGTCGTGGTGTGACTGTCGCCTGCGGCGATCATCATGCCGGGCAGGATGAAGCCTTGCTCGGGGGCGATAACGTGTTCGATCCCCTGGCGCTGGTCGAGCACATCGAACAGCTCGATGCCAAACTTTTCGCAGTTCTGTTGCAGATACGACACCTGCAAAGCGCCGCCTGCATCGGCCATGGCGGCCACGCGCACGGGGGCGGTCGGGTTCACATGGTCAACCACCGCCAGGGCGGTTTCCGGACGCCACACTTCGCGCCCGGCTTCACGCAAACCACTGAAGGCTTGCGGGCTGGTGTATTCGTTAATGACCTGACGGTCTATGTATAGCAAGACGTGACCTTGATCATCGAGCGCGCACACGGTGTGCGCATCAATGTGCTTGTCGTAGAGGGTTTTGGCATGGGGCATGGTGATGGCTCGCAGCGGGAGGCGTGCGAACCATCATAAGGACGCGGGGAGCACCATCAATGGCGATGCAGTGATGGCTCAGAACATGATTCGTGTTGGATACAACAGGTTGTAGCCGCTGCCGCAGGCTGCGCAACCCAGCGCAACCCAGCGCAGTCTGCGGCAACGGCTGCAGGGTCAAGCGGAAGCTATTTCAGCCGGTGAAACAATGCTGGTCTTGGCGCCACGCGAACGACCCGAGCTCAGGTACGCCGCAATCGATTCTTGCGTCACCTCACCCTGGAACACGCGTTCGGCGTCCATCACCGGCAACCACGATCGGTTGAACTCGTACATGCGCGACAGCAGGATGCGCAAATGTTCTTCCGACGCAGCGGTCGCGGTGAACTCCCGCAGGAACTGGCCACAGGTGCCTGTCTGACGATGCAGGTCACGACGACGTACATACCCCAGTGCCTTGTTGTCGGCACAGGTGACCACCACATAGCGACGGTCCAGTTCGTCCATCAGTTCCAGGGCTTCGGCCACCGGGGTTTCCGGGCTCACCGATGGCGCGTTGTCCGCGGCATCTTCGGCCTTGACCAGCAGCAGGCGCTTGAGGGTGCTGTCCTGGCCGACAAAGTTGCTCACGAAGTCGTCCGCCGGGTGAGCGAGCAGGGTATCCGGGTGGTCCATTTGCAACAGTTTGCCGCCACGGAAGATGGCGATCTTGTCGCCCAGTTTGATCGCTTCGTCGATGTCGTGGCTGACCATGATTACGGTCTTGTTCAGCGCGCGCTGCATCTCGAAGAATTCGTTCTGGATCATCTCGCGGTTGATCGGGTCCACCGCACCAAACGGTTCATCCATCAGCAGCAGCGGCGCATCGGCCGCCAGGGCGCGAATCACGCCGATTCGTTGCTGCTGACCACCAGACAGTTCGCGCGGATAACGGTTGAGGTATTGCTTGGGCTCCAGCTTGATCATGCTCATCAGTTCGCGGGCACGGTCATGGCACTTTTGCTTGTCCCACCCCAGCAGGCGCGGAACGATGGTGATGTTCTCCTCGATGGTCATGTTGGGGAACAGGCCGATCTGCTGGATCACATAACCAATATTGCGACGCAGGGTTACCGGGTCGAGGTCAGTGGTGTCTTCGCCATTGATAAGGATCTTGCCCGACGTGGGCTTGATCAGACGGTTGATCATTTTCAGCGTGGTGCTTTTGCCGCAGCCCGAAGGCCCGAGGAATACGCAGATTTCGCCTTCATTGACGGTCAGGTTTACCGAGTCCACGGCCTTTACATCTTTGCCGTTGCTTTGGAATGTTTTGCTGAGGTTTTGAAGTTCGATCATTTGAGCAGTCCTTTTGGAGTCAGCGAGCGTTGCAGCCATTGCAGAAGCAGGTCGGCGATGATGGCCAGAACACTGACCAACACGGCGCCTACGATCAGCATCGACATGTCGCTACGGCTGATTGCAGCAAGAATAAGTACACCCAGACCACCGGCACCGATGGTGGCGGCAATGGTCATGACGCCGATGTTCATGACCACGGCGGTACGCACACCGGCCAGAATCACCGGCACGGCGATGGGCAGTTCAACCATGCGCAGGCGCTGGCTGAAGGTCATGCCGATACCGCGAGCGGCTTCGCGAATACCCGGTTCCACGCCGGTGAGGGCCAGGAAGGTGTTACGCATGATCGGCAGCAGTGAGTACAAAAACACGGCGGTAATGGCCGGCATAGGGCCAAGGCCCTGGCCGAACTTCGAGTAGAACGGCAGCAGCAGGCCGAACAGGGCAATTGACGGAATGGTCAGCAGCACCGTGGCGCTGGCTTGCAGCGGGCCGGCCAGTGACGGAAAGCGTGTCATCAGCACGCCCAGCGGCACGCCGATCAGGATTGCCAGAATCACGGCAATGCCGACCAGGGTGATGTGCTGCAAGGTCAGATGCAGAACAAGCGACCAGTCCATGTGGGAAAAGGCGTTTAAAAATTCCATGTCTTCTCCTCTTTTCAGTTCAGTGGATGCTGGCGCAGAAAGTCTGCGGCGACTTTGGACGGGCTTTCGTGGTTTACATCGACCCGGGCGTTGAGTTGACGCATGGTTTCATCGTCAAACAGATCGGCCAGTGGCTTAAGCAGCCCCGCAAGGTCGGGGTGCTGATCCAGATAGGCCTGACGCACTACCGGCGCGGCGGTGTAGTCCGGGAAGTAGTGCTTGTCGTCTTCAAGCAATTTGAGATTGAAGGCGCTCAAGCGACCGTCCGTGGTGTAGACCAGTCCGGCAAACACCTGGCCGTTTTTCAGCGCGGTGTAGACCAGCCCGGCGTCCATCTGGCGGATATTGCGACGGGTCAGGTCCATGTCGTAGAGCTTGACCATACCCAGCAAGCCGTCGGAGCGGTTGGCGAACTCGGTGTCCAGGGCCACCAGCGCATTTTTGTTGTCCGGTTCGCGCATTGCCTTGTTCAGGTCGCTGATGCTGTTGATGCCCGGAAACGCTTCGGCCACCTTTTGTGGCAGTGCCAGCGCATAGGTGTTGCTGAACTTGGACGGATGCAGCCAGACCAGTCCTTGTTTAGCATCGACCTCTTTTACCCGGTCGTAGGATTGCTGGCTGTCGAGTTTGTCGGTGATGTGGTTGTAGGCCACCAGCGAAACGCCGGTGTATTCCCACACCATGTCCAGTTGCCCCGACTCCTGGGCCGAACGCGCCAGGCTGCTGCCCAGCCCGCCGGTGACCTGAGCGTTATAGCCCTTGCTGTTGAGGTATTGCGAAGTGATTTCCGCGAGCAGGGTTTGCTCGGTAAACACCCGCGCCCCAATGCGAATCAAGGGTTTTTCCGCAGCCTGGGCAATTCCTGCACACAGCAGGATGCAGCCTAGTAAAAAGCTAATTTTTTTCATGGTTATTCCTTTGCTCAGCCAGACCTTAAGCAGGTCGCAGACCGCGTTCCAACCACTGGCGGCTGATGAGTATCACCAGGCCGTCGAGCAGCAGTGCCAGCAGCGCAGTACAGGCGGCGCCGAGGATCAGTTGCGGCTGATTGTTGAGGGCAATGCCTGGAAAAATCAGGCTGCCCAGGCTGTTGGCGCCGATCAGGAACGCCAGCGGGGCGGTACCGACGTTGATCGCCAGTGCCACGCGCACACCGCCCATGATGATGGGCACGGCGTTGGGCAACTCGACCCGCCACAGCACCTGGCGCGGGGTCATGCCGATACCGACGGCGGCTTCCTTGAGCGAACCCTGGACGTTTTTCAAGCCTTCGTAGGTATTGCGCACAATGGGCAGCAACGAGGCGAGAAACAGGGCGAAGATGGCAGGGCCGCTACCGATGCCCAGGAAACCCAGGGCAATGGCCAGTACCGCCAGAGGAGGCACGGTGTTGCCGATGTTGAAGACCTGCATGAAGCGTTCCGCACGTCCGGCCATTGAAGGTCGGCTGAGGAAAATGCCGGCAGGTATCCCTACAAGGAGGGCGGCGAGCATTGAAGCGAGTACCAGGTACAGGTGGGCTTGCAGGTAGAACAACAAATCATCTTGATAGTGTTCGATAGTGCTGATGCCGATCCAGTGGACCAACAGGGCCAGAAGCGCGATAACGACCGCGCATCCTATAAGCCCTTTTCCATAGCGATTCGCCATAGACGGACTCCTTTTTTTTCAGTCGGCGAACACATCGTCGTGTGGCAAGGCCATTCCTGGCTGCCGGCAATATGTTCGCGAAGAGCAACAGGTGGTGGCGAAAATGCGCCCTCAACACCTGTCATTAGCGCAGCCTCGTCAGGCTAACTTGCTGATATTTCAGCCCCTGACGCTTTGTCGTATCAGGAGAGTGGACGCCTCCACTGTTTAAAAGGTTCACATTTTTTACGGCACATTGCCACCCTTGTCCGACGAGCCACGGTTCCAACGGTGGCTGTAGGCGCCTGATTTGAGCTATAATCCGCGCCCTTTTTTGAATCAATCGTCAGGCGATTTCCCATGACCAACCAGGCCGCCGAAGTCGCGAAACGCCGCACTTTCGCCATTATTTCCCACCCCGATGCGGGTAAGACCACCATCACCGAAAAGCTCTTGCTGATGGGTAAGGCGATTGCTGTCGCCGGTACGGTGAAATCGCGAAAGTCCGACCGCCATGCCACCTCCGACTGGATGGAAATGGAGAAACAACGGGGTATTTCGATTACCACGTCGGTCATGCAGTTCCCGTATCGCGACAACATGATCAACCTGCTCGACACCCCGGGCCACGAAGACTTCTCCGAAGACACCTACCGCACGCTGACCGCGGTCGACTCGGCGCTGATGGTCCTCGACGGCGGTAAGGGCGTTGAGCCACGTACCATCGCCCTGATGGACGTGTGTCGTCTGCGTGACACGCCAATCGTCAGCTTTATCAACAAACTCGACCGCGATATTCGCGACCCGATCGAGTTGCTGGACGAGATCGAAGCGGTCCTGAAAATCAAGGCGGCGCCGATCACCTGGCCGATCGGCTGCTACCGCGATTTCAAGGGTGTCTACCACCTGGCAGACGACTACATCATCGTCTACACCGCCGGTCATGGGCATGAGCGCACCGAAACCAAAATCATCGAAAAGCTCGATTCCGATGAAGCCCGTGCCCACTTGGGTGACGAGTACGATCGTTTTGTTGATCAACTGGAACTGGTTCAGGGCGCTTGCCATGAATTCAACCAGCAGGAATTTCTCGACGGCCAGTTGACCCCGGTGTTCTTCGGTACCGCACTGGGCAACTTTGGTGTCGACCATGTGCTCGACGCGGTAGTTGACTGGGCGCCGAAGCCGCTGGCCCGTGTTGCCAACGAGCGTACCGTCGAGCCGGTTGAAGAGAAATTCACCGGTTTCGTGTTCAAGATCCAGGCGAACATGGACCCGAAACACCGCGACCGTATCGCCTTTATGCGCATTTGCTCGGGCAAATACGAAAAGGGCATGAAAATGCGCCATGTGCGCACCGGCAAAGATGTTCGTATCGGCGATGCGCTGACGTTCTTCTCCTCCGAGCGTGAACAGCTCGAAGAGGCTTTTGCGGGTGATATCATCGGTTTGCACAACCACGGCACCATCCAGATCGGTGACACCTTCACCGAAGGTGAGAGCCTGAGCTTCACCGGTATTCCGCACTTTGCCCCGGAACTGTTCCGTCGCGTACGTCTGCGCGATCCACTCAAGTCCAAGCAATTGCGCCAGGGCTTGCAGCAACTGGCCGAAGAGGGCGCCACCCAGGTGTTCTTCCCGGAGCGCAGCAACGACATCATCCTGGGCGCCGTGGGTGTGCTGCAGTTCGACGTGGTCGCCAGCCGCTTGAAGGAAGAATACAAAGTGGAATGCTCCTACGAGCCGATCACCGTGTACTCGGCGCGCTGGATTGATTGCGACGATAAGAAGAAGCTTGAAGAGTTCAGCGTCAAGGCGGTGGAAAACCTGGCTGTGGACGGTGGTGGTCACCTGACCTACCTGGCCCCGACCCGCGTCAATCTGGCGTTGATGGAAGAGCGCTGGCCGGATGTGAAATTCCGCGCTACCCGCGAGCATCACTAAACACTTCGGTGTCTGGTTGAAATAAAGCGAAGCCCTTGGGCTTCGCTTTTTTTTGCCCGCGAACTTTATAGTCGCTGCCGAAGGCTGCGATCGCGCCCGAAGCAATTTACGACTGCTACGCAGCCGGACGTAGCCTCGCGCTGCTCGTCAACGGCTACAAGTGAGCGTATGGCCCACCACACAGTATCGACAAACGCGGCTGCGTTACTCCGAATGGGTATATCCCAGCCTGTGAGTTTCTGGAAAAGCTGAAAGGGGCGAACTAGGTTTAAAGGGTGCTTTTCTCATAACAGGATGGAAATCGCGATGAAGCTTTTTCAACGCATTGTGCTGTTGCTCAAGGTGCTGGTGCTGCTGACGGTGAGTGTCTCGGCGGCTTGGGCGAGCAACCCGCTGAGCAGCACGGGGGCCGGGTTTTCAGTAACAGGCGTGCCGGGGCCGACAATTCATGCCATCTACAAGTCGGATTCCGAACCTGGGGACCAGGGGCAGGGCGGCAGTTCGGGGGATGATGACCAGACCGATGGTGATGGCGGCGGTGACGGTGGGGATAACGGCGATGAGGGCGATGAAGGCGATAGCCAGACGTAATGCATTACCCCTATGTGTAGCCGCTGCCGAAGGCTGCGTTCGATGGCGAAGCAATCGTAAAACCTGAGCTTGCGGTATGTCTGTTACTCCGCGGGCCTCGATTTTACGACGGCTGCGCCGCCGAACGCAGCCTTCGTTCCTCGGCAGCTGCTACGGGGCGTGTTTAGCTCTGCAAAAACTGCTCCGCGTGATGGCAGGCAACCTGGCGGTTGTCGAGCAGGCGCAGTACAGGTTCGTCTGTGCTGCACAACTCGGTCGCATACGGGCAGCGCTTGTGAAAGGCGCAACCTGATGGCGGGTTCAGCGGGTTGGGCAGCTCGCCGACGATCTTGATTTTTGGCTTGAGCGGATCGGGGTGGATCGTCGGCGTGGCCGACAGCAGCGCCTGGGTGTAGGGGTGCAACGGCCGGGTGTAGATCTCTTCCTTGGGGCCCATCTCTACCGGGCGACCGAGGTACATCACCAGTACCGTGTCGGCCACATGCCGCACCACCGCCAGGTTGTGGGAAATGAACACGTAGGCAGTGTTGAACTCCTGCTGCAAATCCATAAACAGGTTAAGCACCTGGGCCTGGATCGAAACGTCCAGCGCCGAAGTTGGTTCGTCCGCCACCAGCACCTTGGGTTGCAACATCATGGCCCGAGCCAGGGCGATACGCTGGCGCTGGCCCCCCGAGAACATATGCGGGTAGCGCTGGTAATGCTCGGGGCGCAAGCCGACCTGTTTCATCATGGCCTGGACTTTTTCGCGGCGCTCGCTGGCGCTCAGGCTGGTGTTGATGAGCAGTGGCTCGGCCAGTTGATCGCCGATTTTCTGCCGCGGGTTGAGCGAGGCGTAGGGGCTCTGGAACACCATCTGCACGTCTTTGCGCAGTTGTTTGCGCTCGGCCTTGTTGGCCCCTGCAACTTCTTGCCCGGCAATTTTCAGCGAGCCCGAGGAGGGCTCTTCAATCAAGGTCAACGCGCGGGCCAGGGTGGATTTTCCGCAACCGGACTCTCCCACCACGGCAAGGGTTTTACCGGCTTCCAGTTCAAATGACACGCCGTTGAGTGCGCGCACCAGCGCATGGCCTTTGAACATGCCACGGGATACTTCGTAGTGACGGGTTAGGTCGCGGGCGGTAAGAACAACAGTCATTACGCCACCTCCTGATTCAAGGGGAAGAAGCAGCGCACCTGGCTGTGAGCCTGTTGCTCCAGCGCAGGACGTTGTTGACGACATTGCTCTTGTACATACGGGCAGCGCGGTGACAGCAGGCAGCCTTTGGGCCGGTCATAGCGACCGGGCACGATGCCGGGCAAGGTCGACAGACGGGCAGCGCCCATGCTGTGTTCCGGGATCGCAGCCAGCAGCGCCTCGCTGTACGGGTGCGCGGGCACATCAAACAGCCCCGGCACGTTGCCGACTTCCACGGCCTGGCCGGCGTACATCACGCATACCCGCTGGGCGGTTTCGGCGACTACTGCGAGGTCGTGGGTAATCAGCACCAGGCCCATGTTCTGTTCGCGTTGCAGGCTCAGCAGCAGGTCCATGATCTGCGCCTGGATGGTTACGTCCAGGGCCGTGGTAGGTTCGTCGGCGATCAGCAGTTTGGGTTCACCGGCAATCGCCATGGCAATCGCCACGCGCTGGCTCATGCCGCCTGACAGTTGATGCGGGTAGGCGTCCATGCGGCTGGCAGCCCCCGGGATTTCAACTTTTTCCAGCAGCTCGATGGCCCGTTTGCGCGCTGCCTTGGCGGACATTTTCAGGTGCAGGCGCAGCACTTCCTCGATCTGGAAACCCACGGTATAGCTGGGGTTCAGTGCGGTCATGGGGTCCTGGAAGACCATCGCCATGTCCTTGCCGACGATCTGCCGGCGCTGACGCGCGCTGAGGGTCAGCATGTTCTTGCCGTCGAAGGTCAGCGCGTCGGCGCTGACGATACCAGGGTGCTCGATCAGGCCCATCAGCGCCATCATGGTCACGGACTTGCCCGACCCCGACTCACCGACAATTGCCAGTACTTCGCCTTTATCCACAGACAGGCTCAGGCCGTCTACCACCGGCACGGCCGTAGCGTCGCCAAAACGGACATTGAGATTCTTGATTTCTAACAGTGACATGGGAATCTCCTCAGGCGGCGTTCTTGAGTTTCGGGTCCAGCGCATCGCGCAGGCCGTCGCCCATCAGGTTGATTGCCAGCACGCTGAGCAAAATGGTCAAGCCAGGCAGGCTGACGACCCACCACGCGCGTTCGATATAGTCGCGGGCCGAAGCCAGCATGGTGCCCCACTCCGGGGTTGGCGGTTGTACGCCGAGGCCAAGAAAGCCCAGTGCTGCGGCGTCGAGGATCGCCGAGGAGAAACTCAGGGTGGCCTGCACGATCAGCGGCGCCATGCAGTTGGGCAGCACAGTGATAAACATCAGGCGCGGCAGACTGGCACCGGCCAGGCGGGCAGCGGTCACATAGTCGCGGTTCAGCTCGCCCATCACGGCGGCACGGGTCAGACGCACGTACGATGGCAACGACACCACGGCAATGGCGATCACGGTGTTGATCAGGCCAGGGCCGAGGATGGCGACAATCGCCACGGCCAGCAGCAAGGAAGGCAGGGCCAGCATGATGTCCATCAACCGCATGATGCCCGGGCCGAGAAGGCGCGGAAAAAAGCCGGCAAACAGGCCCAGGATCACGCCCGGAATCAGCGAGATGACCACAGACGACAAACCGATCAACAGCGACAGCCGTGAACCTTCGATCAGGCGTGACAACAGGTCGCGCCCCAGTTCATCGGTGCCCAGCAGAAATTGCCAGTTGCCGCCTTCCAGCCAGACCGGCGGGGTCAGCAGAAAGTCGCGGTATTGCTCACTCGGGCTATGGGGGGCGACCCACGGGGCGAAGATCGCGCAGAACACGATGATGGTCATGAAAATCAGACCCGCCACAGCGCCCTTGTT
>Ga0256410_1000719_pt1 | contig 29260 bp, 30 predicted proteins | sample PhyWR1_FD_185983 | JGI IMG/M metagenome (GOLD analysis project Ga0256410, IMG submission 185983) | Leaf surface microbial communities from wheat plants in UC Gill Tract Community Farm, Albany, California, United States - DLSL W.R1 | ecosystem: Host-associated > Plants > Phyllosphere >... | reverse complement strand
TGGAGACGCTTGCAAATTGGCTGTTCGACCTTGAGCTCACCACTTACGACATTGATGCGGACCTGATAGAGCAGCTGAAACACGACTCTCCCCGCCAGTACCTTGCCCTGATCGAAAAAGAGCGGGACCGCAGCAGTGGAAACGAGATCAGGGCACGAGAAGAATTCGCGACGTTGCTAGGCGAGGCGAATCAGGCGCTGCTGATGGCGAGTCTTTATCGCCAGGTGGAGCAAATGGATGTGTTTAAAAAAGGCTTCAACACATCAAGCTTGATGCATCGAATTCTCGACGACGCCTTGTCTACAAAGGCGACGAGAAGGGGTCAGGAAGCCGGCAAGGGGAACCGAGACCCCAACTCAAAAATACAGACCGAAACAATGGATAGACGAGCAAAAATCAAGGTTGCTGCCGAGCAAATCATTAACGGCCGAAAAATTGAAATGCGAAGTCTGTCCGACTCTGAACTCACCAATATTCTTTTCAACCAAAAGGTTCACGGTACGGAAAAGACCATCCGACGCCATTTGGAAGCTTTGAAGCTTCGACCTCTGAAATAAAAAAGGGAGCGGACACAGTCCACTCCCGTCCCCCTGCGTAGCGTATGACCCGTTGTCTCAATTAACAAAGGGTTAGCTCGCTATGACTACCGTATTAAAAGCAATTCCCTCGCATGATCCCTCAATGACCCTCATCCGCATGCCAGAGGTCATTTCAATCGTAGGGCTCGCACGCCCGACTATCTACAAGCTGATGCGTCAACCTGAAAGCGGATTTCCGTTGCCGGTAAAGCTGAGTAACAGCAATGCCCGAAGCGCTCCGGTTGCGTGGGTATTGGGGGAAGTTCAGGCATGGACACGGGCACGCATCGCAGCCCGCGATCAGGTGGCGGCATGAAAAGTCGTGTAGCCAATAGGGCCATCTTGCAGCCCTTTTCTGTACTCAGAAAAGTCGGGTTCTCATCACGCGGTATGCAGCGGTTTGAACGTTACCGCACGGAGCAAAAACGCCTGAACCGGGACGTCATGGTGATGCGATGGAGAGATGGCATCTGGTGCGCATTGTCAGTTCCTTGCCAAGCCCCGCAAGCAATCATCGTCGACGAAGGCCAACAGATAGACGCCTACGAGGATGCACGCGCCTGCCTCGAAGGCGACCTGCTGCCCTTTGTCTCCCTGCGCTGGGACGTCCATGCCTGAAACGAAAACGCCCCCGGCGGCAACCGGAGGCGTTGAGGTAAATCTACATGCCTGATCAATTTATGCCGCATCGAAAAAATCCGCAAGTGATCTGCACAGTTGCACTTTCAAAAAACGGACGTTACTCTCTGACTGTCGCTGCAAATTCAGCGACCGGGTTTGACGGCCCGTTCAACAATAGGCGCACAGGCGCCCCCATTACGATTGCAGGCGCTTTTTTTGTGCCCGCATCTCCGTTTTATGGCGGCTGTGCGTGGGAGACCTTCGGGTCTGCCGGGTTCCTATTGTCCCGGTCCGTCAACCTGCGCACAGCTGCCACCCTAATTCGTTTGACGGCGAACCGTGGCAGCTCCTCAACAATAGGAGTTTCGCCCCATGCACGCCCTCAATCCGTCCAAAATTCGCGCCGCCGCTCATCGAGCAATGGCTCTCGCCGCTTTACACGCCAACTCCAGCCTCGCTACACGCCTCTCCCGTTACAACGCCCATATGTCCAAGGCTCGCGCCCTGGAAGCCGCAGGAGGTGCCCAATGAGCATGCTCCCAGGCTTTTCACTACCCGAGGATCTGCTCTGTGTCAGCCAGGACGCCGAAGCCGGTATTCCCATCGACGCCATCACCTGCGCCCTCGACCGTGCTGATTCAGTTCTGATGCTGCTGGAAGATCATTTAGACGGCGATAAACCCGTACTCTCCAACCGCGTACTGTCGTCCGTTATTTGGGACGTGCGCGGCACCTTGGGCTTGATCAAAACACTTGCCTTGTACGGTGATGCCTCCTCTGTGCCAATGGGCCAGAAAGGCGGTGCCCTGTGAACACAGCCAACACCCTCGGGCGTACCGAATTCTCATGCGTTGCCAGCGGTACTCAAAAGCTGTTTAGGGTCAATGCAGGCGTGCCGATCGAGGACGCACTTGAGGCCATATCACTGTTTCAGTACTACGCCAACCAACTGACCCTCGACGCAGCTATGAGTAATGAGGGCGAGCGGTTCAGTTGGCCAGCTCTCTACCTGGGAGAAATGGCAAAAGCACTGATTGATGACGTGAACGATGCGCTTTATGCGACGAGTAAAACGCCATGACTCAGCGCACAGGCAACACCTCAAAACGCCCGAGCTTCGCTGACGTAAAAAGCGCTGCCCTGAAGAACATCGACCGTGTGCTTGCTCACTGGCTACCAAACGGCAAACGTGTTGATGGCGGCAAGGAATACACCGCACCGAATCCCACACGCACGGACAAACGCGCAGGCTCACTCAAGGTCAATTTGAGCAAAGGCACCTGGGCGGATTTCGCCACCGGCGATAAGGGCGGCGACCTGATCGACCTGGTGCGCTACATCGATGGCAGCACCGACGTTGAGGCCTGCAAAAAGCTGGCGGATCTGCTCAGTGTTTCCGCTGGCTCTGCGACTGCCAAAAGGGCACCGCCCAAGCCCGCAGCGCCGGAGTGGATTTCGATTCAGCCGATCCCGGCCGAGGCCATGAACAAGTGCCCGGCTAAGCACCGACAACATGGCGCCCCGTCCAAGGTGTGGATCTATCGCGATGCTCAGGGCCAGCCAGCTATGGCGCTGTATCGCTTCGACTTAAGCCCCGATGAAGACGGCAAGCCACGAAAGGTCTTTGCGCCGTTGACCTGGTGCAAACGCTCCGATGGGCAAACCACACAATGGCGCTGGCAGGGATTGCCCGAGCCTCGGCCCTTGCTGCGCCTGGATGAGCTGGTACAGCGTGCAGATGCGCATGTAGTGCTGTGTGAAGGCGAGAAAGCTGCTGACGCCGCCGCTGAACTGATGCCCGACCACATCGCCACCTGCTGGCCGAACGGTTCCAACTCTTGGCACAAGGCCGATCTGACGCCACTCAAAGGGCGAACTGTGGTCTTGTGGCCGGATAACGATGCAAGCGGCAAGGCCTGCATGGACGCCATCGAGCTCAAGTTGATTGAGCTGGGTGCCGCTTCGGTGCAACGAATTGCTCTCGACGTGTTCAAGCTCAAGCCCAGCAGCAAAGGCGACAAGCCGACACTCGTCAAAGGTGGAAAATGGGCAGACGGCGACGATGCAGCGGACGCATTAGCTAAAGGCTGGACCGCTGCCCACGTCGCCGAGCTGGTGCGCAACGGCGAGTTTTTCGGCAGTGTTGCTGAGCCAACCGAGCATCAAGCACCAAAGACCAAGGCACCCGCCAAACGCCCTGCGAAATCGAAAAATGACCTATTGCCGGGCGGCTTTCGCCTGACCGCTGAAGGGGTGTTTTATTCCGGCGATGATGGTGAGGCACGCCCCGTGTGTTCTCCTCTCGAAATCATCGCCCGCACTCGCGACGACAAGGGCCACAACTGGGGCTTATTAGTTGAATTCGATGACCCGGACGGCGCTAAAAAACGCTGGAACATCCCAGCCAGGACCATGACCGGCGACTTCGGTAAGGACGTACTCGGTCCACTGGTAGATATGGGTTTGCGCCTTGCAGGAAGTCGATCCGGGCGTAACGCACGCAATGATCTGCAGAGTTATCTCGGCGGCTTCGACAGCGCCCAGCGCGCACGCTTGGTCACGCGCTTGGGCTGGCACGACAAGGCGTTTCTATTGCCCGAACAACAGATTGGCTCGCACGCCGAACACCTGCATTTTTATGAGGCCGGTGCGCAGTTGCCACCGATCAGCGAGGCGGGCTCTCTGGAGCAGTGGCAGCAGCAAATCGGCGCGCTGTGCGTTGGTAACCATCGCTTGGCGTTTGTCGTCTCTGTGGCCTTTGCAGGGCCTCTGCTAAACCTGCTGGGGCATGAATCAGGCGGTTTCCACCTGTATGGCGACAGCTCCGGGGGCAAGACCACCCACCTGCAAGTTGCTGCCTCGGTTTATGGCGGGCCACGTCTGGTGCGTTCATGGCGCTCTACGGATAACGCCCTGGAGTCCATCGCCGCCGCACACTCGGACGGCCTCCTGGTGTTAGATGAAATCGGCATGTGTGACCCACGCATCATTGGGGAAACCGTTTACATGCTTGGCAACGGCACCGGTAAAGCTCGGGCGAATGATCGAGGACAAGCGGGCCGACAGGTGCAGGAGTGGCGCTTGCTGTTTCTCTCGACCGGCGAGAAGACGTTGGCGCAGCACATGGCGGATGCGAACAAGGAGCTGAAAGCCGGTATGGAGGTGCGCATGCTCGCCGTGCCTGCGGATGCCAGCAAAGGCCTCGGCATGTTCGATGTATTGAACGGTTTTGAGGATGCTGCTGCCCTCTCCGATGCGCTCAAGGCCCGTGTCGCCAAATACTACGGCACACCCCTCACCGCCTTCCTGCACGCACTGTGCGCGCCAGGGGAAATGCTCAGGTGGTCGGTAATCATTCGTCGCACGGTGGAGCAGTTCATCACCCAAAACCTACCCGCCTCGGCCAGTGGTCAAGCCCAACGTGCAACCCTTCGCTTTGGCCTCGCAGCAGCGGCCGGAGAGTTGGCCACCGCCTTCGGCGTCACCGGTTGGCCGGATGGTACGGCCACGACGGCTGCACGGGTTTGCCTGCATGCATGGCTAGCCGAACGCGGCGGCGCCGGTAACTTCGAGGGTGATGCGATTCTGGCGAGATTGCACCAGGTCATCGAGCGGTTTGGAGAGAGCCGCTTCACCCGATGGGAATCTGCCGCCGCCAAGATCGATGAACACGGCCCACGCACGATTGATCGACTGGGCTTTCGCAAGACGATGGAACACGGCATGGGAGATGCCCTACATACCACCAATACCTATTACGTGCTGCCGGAAGCCTGGAGGGCCGAGATCTTCAAGGGCATGAATATCAGTGCGGTGAACAAGGAGCTGCTGCAACGGGGCGTGCTCGAGCCGGGAACCGACGGCAGGGCGTACAGCTTGATTCGCCTGCCCGGGTTAGGGCCTCAACGCTGCTATGTGGTGAAGACAGTTCCCGGAACGGATGAAGGCGAGGCCAAGGCCGCTTGACGGCATGCCTGCTGATCGAGGTAGTGCCGGCTTATTCCCGGCCTCGCCAGCCGTTACACAACCATCCCTATCAACCGCAGTACCCAGAGACAATACAGATGAACACTATCCAAGAGCTGAAAGACCGCCGCGACACACTGACCCTAGAAATGGAGAGCATTCAGCGCGACCTGGCGCCCTTCGAAGAAGCGCTGGAAAGCCCGGAGGTTATCGAGCAAGGCCGTCAACGGGCAGTGCAAGATGAAATCAACGATCACAAAAGACGCATCGACTCACGAGATCATGAGATCTATCGCCTGAATCAAAAAATCGATCGCCTCGAGACTTTGGCGAACTGCGAGAGCTTGGCTGCGGGTTACCTCAGCGGGATGGCGAACTGGAAAGCCGACGAGATGGAGCTTAACGAAAAGCGCAGCAGCATCGAGACCAGGTTGCAGCAAGTCCGCCAGAGCGATCAAGAAGACATGGCAAAAGCTCGACAAGCTGAAACGGACGCGGCCACTGCTTACGCACAGGCTGTCGCCTGGGGCGATGTAGAGGGCGAGAAAGCCGCTAACGCGGAAGCCCAAAAGGCAGCAAAAAACCTCACGGCTGCGGCTGAGCATCACCGTCGCCAACAACTGATCATCACCGCGCTGGAGCAAGAGCTAGTGACGATTGATCTGCACATCACGGAGGCACAAAAAGAACGCGCCAAGATCGAGAACAAAGCGGCTCACCTGGCGAACACTGTGCTGGAAGAACAGTGGAACGAGGCTGCGAAAGCACTGCTGGAGACCGGCGGCAAGTTGTGGGCTGCGCGAAGACTGATTAGTCGAGATCCGGTTGCGCTGCTGAAGCTGGAAATCCCTGAGCAAGGTGAAAACTTCGGAAGCTGGACCTTCCGAGAGCTTGCAGAACGCTCACACCAACACAGCCTGCTTGACCTGTTGGCGGCCTAACCTAAACCCTCCCCGAAGCAACCGGCGAGGGCCAGTTGCTTCGGGCCTACCATCGGTCTAACCATGAACCAAACACCACAGAACAGCGCTCAGATGCCTGATGACCTAAAGGCCCGAAAGCTGCATTTAAACGGGATAATCGTCGGCATGGCTGGTGTGAAAAAGCTCAACGCAAGAGCAAACAAAAACACCAAGGTTGAGACGCTCACGATTGATGCAATCAAGGCAGAGCTTGATTTCATTGACGTCCAACTAAAAAGAAAGGGAGGGTGAGGAAGAAGCGGAAGCTTTAGCAGCTTCCGCTTTGCTAGATCCTTCCATTACAAAGAATACTCCAGATTTTTCGGCTTTCGGTCTGTGGCGGCTGCGAGCTTATGACCGCTTCCGGCCGATTCTGTTGAAAAAGTCGGCTTCGAATTCCACGCCAAAAAAGTACGCGACTGAGATTGAAATCTGAATTTTTGGCAGAAGGTTCAGTACTCGGATTTCACGTAGCAGCGCGCAACAGAGGTGTTTTCATCCATCAATATTCGAGTGTTTTGGGAAAACCGACTTTTTCAACACAATCGGCCAGAAGCGGTCATTGCTGCAAGGCCAGTCGACCTTGCCCTGCTCTCAACATCACAACATAGACCTTGACATAGCAAATCCAGAAAATCCTGAACTCTGACTTGGGTTGTCTAGGGCCACGAGCCAGGGCTTGGCCGTCTAAACGTGATTTCTGCGTACGCTCGAAGCCTAATACGAGAAGACCATTTGATATGGAGCTTTTTATAGCTTGCGTGTTGACTGGATCGTCCGCAAGGCACAAACGCAACACCAGTCAAGCAAAGCCATCCAAAAATCTATCCCGGTGCGGTAGCAACCCGATTAATTACGGCAGAATCCTTGAGTCCAGGGTGTGAATGATATTGGTCAAAGACACCGACAATATAAATTTTAGAGAACTTGTGCGCCACATCTTATTACAATCGAAAAACCTACATATTCAAAGAATAAACAGTTGTTTCTTCGGAATATAGCGATTTAGAAATTTTTTCAATGTGACCTGCAGAAATATATTTTGATAAGCCCTCAGTAGTTATAGTCTTACTTCCAAGGGGGTATCTAGTGAATAGGTCATACATTTTCCGGGTATTAGCAAGGGATGAGTCGCTTTTCGCCAAATGCGATAACAATTTCTGAATGAAAAGCCCTAGGGCGCTATCTGCCGGCCTGGCCTCTCCTTCGTCATGATATTCATATACTCTTTCGAAAGTCATGTTCATTGGCTCATTATCGACATCGTAGCAAAAAATTGTGCGAGTTCCCGCCAAACAAAAACCATCAAGCGAAAGTACTGCATCGACCATGCACAGTGATGGGCCTAAATCATAGTGATGCTTTGCAAGCGCATCGAGAACAGACTCATATGCAGGCTTGTATTTATTTTCGATATCACTAGAAAGGGCCAATACGCCGTAAAAAATTGGTACTTTACCAATTGGATCACTTGAGCTTGTACCATTTAAAATCTTTGCCGCATCAACAGCATCTTTTATATTTTGCAAACGCAAGCTTAGTTTGCATTCAAAAGCAGCCACAACAGACTCGATCGGATACACCTTGGTTTTAAAAATAGCTTTAGGAAAGTTCTTGTCCACTATCAATATGTCAATTTGAGGAGATATCAATGGGCCTATCCCAGCGATCACACCGTTAAGAACGACTTCATATTGTGGTAGCAAATCTTGCAATAGCTCTACCCAAAATTCCTCAGTTGCGTCACCCGCTGTACCATGATCTAACCCAGTATAAATATTTTTAATTAAAAAACACTCTGCGCTTAGCCGCCGCTCTCGCTCTAAAGTTGAATAATAAATCACTCTATCATCGGGTTGCCATTTTTCTCTCGTGCGAGTTTTCAGCGAATCCAAACCCCGATGATAGGCGACTTCCCCGATAACCTCACGAAAGCAGCGAAGCCAAATACTTTCACGGATCCAATCCGAACTAGGCTGACGCATCATCACCTACCATGAATAATTTAGATTTTTTAAATTGCTTTTTTTGATTAGTCATTTCACTGCCATTTTAGTTTGTTCGCTCTCTACACTTGACGATAAGATTTATTAGTTATTTACCTCATTATTTTGAAGCTTGCGCATGCGAGTTCGAATGAAGTCTAGCAACGGTCTTTCAGGTTTAATTTTTACGCTCTGTCCGTTGGAGCAATGGATTGTTATTCGAATAGTGGCGATATCGAGCTCGGTTCGACAATCAATTCCCATTGTCGCAACCCAATTGGTTTCAGATTCGAGCGGAAAACCAAAATGCGCTTGGTCACCATCATTGAGTACGCGCAGCAGGCTTTCGCAGTACTCGGTTGGGGCGCCGATTTTTAAGACGCCATATTTTTTGTTAATAAGTCCATGCTGAATAGAGATATTTGAAATCTTGAACTGCCTATCTCCGGTGTTGGTCACCATTATGGACGCGAGGTGCACGGGTGCCGCGCCGCCACCGACCATAACCCGCACTCCGCAAATGACCGATAGTTGCACGCGTCGTGACGTATGTGCCAGGTACAATGCCACCATCGCTGCCGACACAGATCCGAACGCAGAAGCCCAATCGGCTAACGAGCCCCAGTTAATCCCCGTTACATCCATTATCAAACCTCTCATGCTGTCATAAAGCTATCCAACTGAGTCAATTTTGACCCGCCGCATGCCCGGCGAATTGGATAGCACCCAATATTTTAGACTCATCTGACCGACAGCTTTTGGCCGATTGTGTTGAAAAAGTCGGTTTTCCCAAAACACTCGAATATTGATGGATGAAAACACCTCTGTTGCGCGCTGCTACGTGAAATCCGAGTACTGAACCTTCTGCCGAAAATTCAGATTTCAATCTCAGTCGCGTACTTTTCTGGCGTGGAATTCGAAGCCGACTTTTTCAACAGAATCGGCCGATTGCTGCCGTTCGCGACCGGAAACTTTCGACCAGAAACGGATACTCGGACCAATATCAACCGAATGCGTCGTTTGTCGCAAAGGCACAAAGCTCCCCAGGCGCCATCGATCTAACGCCTAAGGCAGATTACTGATCATTATCTGGCTTCAAATGAACGAATCTTCGCTAACGCGCGGCTGATTGGAGGATTTTCTATACCTGCCGGAACAAAGATATCGTCGTCAGGCTGGATCGCCGAAATTTCCTGGTCGTTTTCATCGATCTCCCAGGCATGCATGACAACGACGCCAGAAGTTATCAGATGGCTAACGAGCTTCCCTTTGGAATTCAAAGTAGCAATATGACACTTCTTATGAACTTCATAATCCTTCAAAAATCTGTCAATATTCTCAGAAGAACTCGGCGTCATGGTTTTTAGCCTAGAATGTGCCGTTTGGACTTTCGAAGATTCATCATCAGATCGATTAAAATTACTTGTAACGGCCACGCGATAATGCGCAGCTTTCGCCCTATTAATGCCTCGTATCAATGCGATACGCAGCGTATTATTGGGATCTTTGTCTCCTACAGTCTTAGCGATGTTTTCAAATATCTTATGCCCAACAGCAATATTCTCGAAGGCGAACATTAGTACTGGCGTTTCGCCTTCGCATGTTTGAAAGGTTAAGCCCTTCCAGCCGGCTTGATTCCACAGGCTCTCCTGGATGAGAGAAACAACTTTAAGCTCTCTATGCTTCATTGTAGAAAATTGGAACGGATGTTTTGGACGCTCCTCAGGCACATCAGATTTAGGGCGCCAATCCATAGGCTCTATATTGTAGTGCTCAAACCAAGCTACGAGCCGAGTTGGCTTGTACAATTCGAAGGTAGCATCCTGATGAGACCCGATGCCAGGGACAGCATCACGCCCCAAGAAATAGCCGTCTAAACCTATATTGCAGTTGTATACAACCGCTCGCTCCAGGGCTTTGTCGTCTCGAATCATCTCTTCGAATTTCGACCAGCCAATTTGAGGGCAAATGATGGACACAAAATGAAGGCAGAATTCACTATAGAATTGCCTGATCGTATCTCGTCTTTCATCGGTCAAATTGGCGATGCTGAACGGCGAACAAAGGATCTCTGCAGAGGTTACCCGTGCAGAGGTATCAAAGCTATGCTGCAGTATGAAGTCATCCTCATCTTCCAATAAGATATCAATATTCACTGCAGGTACTGTAGCCACTGCATGATCTGCCATCATCGGTGCGCAGAAGCTCTCCAATACAGCAATCAATTGCTGCGCTAACTCAATGCATGGAGATTTCACGGGGAAAGACATAGACACCTTACAACCTAGGATGAAGGAGTTTATGGTTGTCCAGCGATTCAGATAGAGGTCGAGCGGGGCCACCGGTGCTCCCATATCAATACTGCGCCACATATTCATAAAATGAAGATCAATTGGCTCACCCTTCGGCCCCGCTTTATCTTCATGGCCTAAGCAAACTAATAGAGCATCTGCACTGAGCCCTAGATCCAACTGATTTAGCTTGTCCGGTAACCAGGCTAACCTTTCAACGTCTGAAAAATTGGCATTGAGAAATAGCTTACCAATCAGAACCTCATAATTCATTTTGTGATTTTCTGTCCACGGACTTTCATCCAGCGTTTGAGAAACCAGTTGAGCTAAGTGATACCAAGTCAAAGACTGCCCCACGCGACCTAGTTGACCCTCAATCCACATGAGCCGTTGGTAAATAGCAGCTTGCTTAGCACTGCTTCGCTGCGCCTTCAGTGCGTCAGTGGTGACCACATAGGCTGCCATCAGCGCTGATCCTCGCGCAGCCCACAGCAGCCCCTGCTTGTCGTATGCATTGGACAACATATAAAGGGCAGCGAAGAATTCCGTTTTGCTTTCGCTGCTATACAGCCCACACAGAGATAATCCAAAGCACTTGATAGCCCTGTAATAATCCTTTTTATCGCTGCTCAGCGCTCCTCGCCTCAGGTACTTATCTGCCTTAATCCGGCTATTTTCCCGTGCACCGGCATCATCAATGAGCTTATCCATTAGGTCTTCATAAGATTTGAGATCTCCGAAGGCCACATCGAGAGCTTCTAGCAAGTTGACGAGGCGAGCCATAGGGTAGCCAATCAGCTTATGGGCGCTATCAGCGATTTTGCTCAAAGACCGGAAGGTGTTATTGGCTTGCTCCTCATTTTCGGCAACCAGCAAATCCAGAAGCGACAAAGAGGTCTTGGCTTGTAGTGCGCCGCTGATCATGTCCGCGTCGCTGGCTATCAAGTTCAATCTCTCTCGAATGGTAGTCTCTACGGAATCCACATCGAGGGTGCACTTACCGTCTCGATGTGTGGTCACCACTAGATTGAACAACGTTACGACTTTCTCCCACACCTCAACGTTTTCGGTCTCTTGGGCCACGCCGAGTGCTTTCTCAAAGGATTCCTCAAAGAGTTCGGCATTTTCCAGCCACCAGTACGCGGCCCATGTCAGCTGGTAAAGAGCATCGAAATGCTGCCTCTGGGTACCGAACTTTTTCGCTGTCCGCACAGCGATATTAAACTGATGCTCAACAGCAACGGCATCTCGTTCCAGCTCTTTGTAGATGATGGCGCGCTTGGTGTAGAGGTCGACCTGGGAGAGCGTCAAATGGCCTGGATCTTCGATCTGGTCGATCTGACTTTCGATCTCTGTTAACTGGATTTGCTTGTCAGCGTCGAACGGGCCGATCTGAATTTTGCTTTCAATATTGCCTGTGAGACCTAAGTGATCAATGGCGAGGTGCTGGTTCTTGGGCTGCAGCGTCTTATCAAGCAGCCAGGTTCGATCAAGGATCGTGACCTTGACGTCATACTTTTTGGAAAGCTCGTCTTGAAGCTCCGCTCTGGAGCTGTTCTTGACGAAACGGCTGGTGGCACAGAAAATTTGGACGTAGCCACGCCCTGTCGACATGACGCTCTCGACGTCATTTCTGCACTTTGCCTTCCAATCTTTCTGGGTGCTAACACCGAATGCCCATCGCTCAGACTCCGGGGTCTCGTTTAGCCCCCAGAAAAAGGCGATTTGGCTGGAGACCGGATACGTCTCGGTATCGGTTTTTCCGTCTCCACCCGCAGTCGGCCCAGTCTGAGCAACCAGGTTCGGACAGATTTCCCGCTCGCAAAGTTTCCGTACGAAGATTTCGAACTCAAGCTCTTGGCTTCGATTATTCAGCGTCTCAAAGTGGTACTCCAGCATGGAGCGGTCGATGGCCGATTCTTGTAGCTTCACAGAATCTGAGAACTGCTCCGGACGTCTCGCTCGCAGGAAGTCTTGCGGCTTAGGGCCAGCGATCTTGGTAGCCGATTGTTCATTTCCCATCATCCACTCCTGAAATTCTCAATGGCATCGCCTGGCTACGACCAACCCTTGGCCCTGGGTCAATAAAGGCTCGACGTCATCGTGTTGGCCTGCGGTTTACGATGCGGCGGGACGCCCGCGCAGCCATGGTGAGCGGACGATCACTTATACCAGTCACCGGCACCGAATCTGATGGCTTGCCTTATTTATGGGGCCGGCCTCTCGGGCTGCCAAAAATTGCAGCTGAAGTTATTCAGGCCTCCGCCATAGGGACTAGGCCTCACCGCGAACACCTCAGGCACATCACCACCGTCGCCACCACCGCGGAAGAACTCCTTCATAGAGAACAGCGCTTGAGCCTTCAAGCGCTCCCATTCTCGGAACCGACTATCTTCGAGATCCCTCGCTACCTGGGCCGCGCTGGGTTTGCGCTTGGGCAGCGACAGGGCATAGCTGGGCTGAGGGGAAAAATCATAGACGAAAGTTAATTGCCCGTGCTTCCAATCCGAGGACCTGGACGCCCGCCAGCGGAACGGCACTCGTACAGATAGTCGCTTGCTGAGAAGGAGAGGCGGCATGACCTGATCATCAATGAAAAAAAGCTCCCCCTCTTGGAGCCCAGCTTCTAGCCGCTCTTTCATCAGCTGCACCGCGTGAATGAGGTCACTGCCGGCATGCAGCGCTTGCTGCCGAGTGCGTTCGCGCTTCGCATGAGCCTTGGCCTTGATGTACTCAGCGATCGCTCGTTGAAAACCATGGAGCTTGTTAGCCACATAGGGCCCACAGTTACTGAGGCCAAGGCCATGAATCGGCCCTACGCGCTCTTCATCTAGACATTTTTGTACTGCCGCCCGGAGCACCGCCTCGTCGACGTCGCTGATCGCAGCTTGCTGATCACTGGGCAAATTAATGTACGACATAACCAAAACTATCCTTGTGTAATGGTGGCCTGGCTATCCCCTCAGTTCAGTCCCTGGCAACTGGTAAGCCTTCGCCCCCGCCTATGGGAGATAGATTGTCCCGTGCCGATAGCAGGAGTTCTGTAGGTTACGGGCGATGCTGTCACAAATGCTCAAATTGGCGCAATGCCCGCAGTGCCAACCTCTAGAGGCAGACCGATCACCTGCTGCAAAACGTTGAGCCTGAATCTTCCCTTCTTCTGTAGGCGCCTCCAGGCGCCAAGGAAAAGCTGCTAACTCTGCATAACTGATCGGTGCGAAAGCCCCCTAGTTCGATGACACACGCCGTATCATCACAAGCAGCTCATCCAAGGCATTCATTGATGTAACACCTATTTGCCATGTAACACGCATATCGGCAAACCAGTCACAGCTGTGTAACGCCATATAAATCATTTAAAATCATGAACTTAACTACTTAAGTAACATCGGTAACACCCGTAACACGGTTTTATCAGGGTATCCCCCTAGCCCCATTTAGTATTGCTCCTCCAGCGAAGCAAGGCGGGTCATGCTCTTGGCTTTGGTTCGATAGTGGGGACCCTGGAGCATTCTTAAAGGTACGGGGCAAAGAACCCGCGCGTTCATGTTAGCGGCTGGATTTTTTAAGTTGGTTGACAGGTTGACGGCGTTGACCCGGTTGACGAACGCCAAGCGTGCGTTATCAGCAACACAAAGCAGCATCATTACCAACACGGTAACGATGCCCCTTTTTCTTCAAGATCCTTTCAATTTCAACATTTGAAATTTCAGTAAGCTGCGCAGCCTGTCGCTAACACGATGTCGCGGGTTTCTGACCCCGTATGTGCAAGGATCTCCCAGGGGCCCCGACGTATTTTTGGGCGGCGGGTGACAACAGGCAGATCAATGACTGCTGGTCGCAAAATGAGCATTCATTGCCGCCTCCTCTCTGTCGGCCCATTTCATATATTCCCCAAACCACTTGGCGAGTTGCCCAGATCTAAGTCGACCATGACGCAGATCTTCCACACCAAATGCCTCGATTGCTCTAATCAATGCCATCTCTGCAACGCTCGCAGCATTAGCTGCTCCCGCGTCCAGATCCAAAGAAGCTGGGGATATTGAGCCATGAACAAGACGAGATCTGAGATCATAGGCAGCTTTCGACCTGTTAAACCATTCCTCACGACTTACTTCCGGACTGAAACATAACGCAGCAACCCGCTGAGAAACTAAAGCTGCAATATCATCTCTTTCATCTGTCATGAGCAATCTTTCAAGCGAGGTAACATACTTAACGGTTTTAGTCGCACTGCTAGAATCACGAATGGCCTCACCAAACCATTGAGCCGCGTCGATAACCCTTCTACTAACTGGGCGATCTAAATCAGGATCAACAGTCACCTCGAGGACAGCATCAAACAAATTCTTAAAATAAATGCTTCTGGGCTCAGATAACATCTCAGACCAGCCATCCCTATAAATTACCTCTCCTAAATACGAGAATGAAAGCGACGGCTCTAGCTCACCAGAACGGCCAATAGTTAACTTTGCTCGACTGTCACCATTGACGTTGAACCCACCCAGCTGCATGCGGCTTGTATTCCCGACTCCTAACAGCAGATGCAAACAATTAAGGCTTGCCGTGACAGCCTCTTCTGCAAGTCGACTGGAGGTCGGTCCATCGCATCGAGGAATTGTCACCTCTGCCACCCAGCGAAAGTTTCGGTAATAGCGTAAAGCTCTTACAAGTAAATTTCTCTTATACCTTTCATCTTCATTATTTTTTTCACAACCTTTCCTCAAGCCAGCCTTATTTAAAACACGTCGAGACATACTTACCCTGTTATGAAACGTGACACCCCCCATAGTAAAGAAGCAGGGATCCTTAGCATTCATAAGGTGGCATGGAATAAAATGGGTAATAGTCTCCAAGTATTTCTCACACGCTTTAGAAGTAGAACTAAAAAGACGATCTATTTGTTTGGTATCAATCTCTCTTTCTTCTTTAAAAAAGCGAATTACAAACAGGCAAGCTAGTTCTTTCCGTACATTTGCCAAGCTGACTCGCTTGGACAATCCCCCCCGAACCGCAGCTTCCTTAGCGAAATTGGTAATAATGGCAGCGGCGGCGGTTCCGCAAAGCATCTCACCGCGTCCACCGGGATGTGGCAACGATGCCATATGATCGATTCGACCAATGGACTTCAAGCCGCCTTGATTTATGAGTACCTGGATGCGGGCACACTCTGAAACCACGAATTTAGCGTCATTAACCAGGGCTTCTTTGCTGTAGCTCATCTGCCTGTCTTCCTTGTTGGGTTGAGGTAGAATGGAGCAGGGATTTAGTTAATGCACTGATCACTTGCTCAGCAGAGGCTTGCTTCCTGTATCCCTCCTTGTATCCCTAATCACACATTTACGCTGCAAGCCACGACTTATATGGAAGTCTCGAGTCTCCCTCGGGCACCATCTTAAAAAAAGACCTTGAAATTCAAGGTCTTTTTTTTCGCCTGTAGAAAAGTGGGCGGTCAGCAGAATTACCGATCACCGCCTGCTCTCAACCTCAAACACACCCCCCTGTGGGAGCTGGCTTGCCTGCGAAGAGGCCAGCCCCAGCGGTAGCAATATACGCACAGCGCCAATAACCTTCAGGCAGAGATTTTTGACAACGATAAGGCACTTGCATTTGCCGATAGCTACTGCAAAAGCCACCCTGATCACAACATGAGCCAGTTAGCACTGGCCTTGGTAGAGAGCCAATACCGTAATACTCAAGGAACACTGGCCTAATTTTCATAATCAGATATGGCTTGGCGATTCAGAAGGATTGTCAAAATGAGAATGTTCTAATCGTCGCTGACAAAAGGAGGAATGGCGATGAAGCGCTCCCTCAGCCATTGATGCAGCGCAGTCACTGCCCGTGACACCTGCCCGCGATGAGGGCAGGCGAAACTCAGCGGGTACACATCGCCGGGATAGTCGGTCAGCAGTACCACCAGACGGCCTGCGTTTACGTCGGCGCAGACGTCCAGCCAGGATTTGTAGGCGATCCCTTCACCCTGCAGGGCCCAGCGGCGCACTATATCGGCGTCATCGCTGAACAACGGGCCGGCGACGTGCACCGTTTGCGTACCCAATTGCCAGCGGTCATGCAGCCGACCGTTTTGCAGGTAGGGCAGGCACGCGTGACGCGACAGGTCCTGCGGCGTTCGTGGCGCGTCATGGCGTGCCAGGTAGTCCGGAGACGCCACCAGTACCCGACGGTTAGTGGGCACCAGGGGCAAGGCAATGTAGTTGGCGTCTTCGTTCAGCCCGTAGCGAATGGCCACATCCACGGGGTCACGAAACAGGTTGCTCACGTGGTCAGAGAGCAGAAAACGCAGGTTTAACTCGGGGTGCAAGCGGCGGAATTCGGTGAGCCACGGCAGCAGGATATTGCGCCCCAGGTCCGACGGGGCGGCGATCTGCAGGGTGCCACGCAACGGCGCATTGTCACCGTGCAGGTTGGCCCGACCTTGCTCCAGGTGTTCGAGCACTGACCGCGCCGTGGGCAGGTACTGCTCACCTTCAGCGCTGAGGCGCAAGCTGCGCGTCGTGCGGGTGAACAGGCGCACCTCCAGTTCCCGCTCCAGCCGCTTGATCGCGGCGGCCACCTGCCCCGGCAGCAAATCGGCCTCAACCGCGGCGGCGGTAAAGCTGCCCAGGGCGGCGCTGCGCAAGAACAAAGCAAGGTCATCGATACGGATCATTTTCGCTACCAGAGTGAAAGTGTTGCTGCATTGTGTTGATTTTTCTTTGTAGTGGAAACGGTAAAGATGCTCGCAACCCCCTCATCAATGAGTTGCCATGAAAGCCATCGCCTTTACCGAACACGGTCTACCCATCCACGACCCGCGCTCACTGCAAGACGTCAATATTGCCGCGCCAACGCCAGGCCCTAGGGACCTGCTGGTGGAAGTAGAGGCGGTCGCGGTCAACCCGGTGGACACCAAAGTCCGCTCCGGCAGCTTCGCCAAGGAACCGAAGGTGCTCGGCTGGGACGCGGCCGGTACCGTGCGCGACGTCGGCGCCGAAGTCCGTTTGTTCAAGCCGGGGGACAAGGTCTACTACGCCGGCTCGCTGACCCGGGCAGGCAGTTACAGTGAACTGCAGGTGGTGGACGAGCGTATTGTCGGGCACCGGCCTCAGTCGTTGAGCGCTGCCCACGCTGCGGCCTTACCGCTGACCTCGATCACCGCCTGGGAATTGTTGTTTGATCGCCTGGGTGTACGCGAAGACGGCGGCGATGGCGATGTGTTGCTGGTGGTAGGTGCCGCCGGCGGCGTGGGCTCGATGCTGGTGCAACTGGCTCGCGAGTTGACCGGCATGACCGTGATCGGTACCGCCTCGCGCCCGGAGACTGTCGACTGGGTCAAGCGCATGGGCGCCGATCACGTGATAGACCATCGCCAGCCGATGCTGGCCCAACTGCAGGCGCTGGGCGTTGGCGAGGTGAGTCATGTGGCCAGCCTGACACACACCGAAGAGCATTTGCCGCAATTGATCGAAGTGTTGCGACCACAAGGGCGCCTGGGAGTGATCGATGATCCCCGCAGCCTGGACGTGATGCCGCTCAAGCTCAAGTCATTGTCCCTGCACTGGGAGTTGATGTTCACCCGCTCGCTGTTCGAAACCCCGGACATGATCCACCAGCATCATCTGCTCAATCGCATCGCCAAACTGATCGACCAAGGCATTTTGCAGACCACCCTGGGTGAGCATTTCGGCGCTATCAATGCGGCCAACATGCGCCGTGCCCATGCGCTGGTCGAGAGCAACAAGGCGCGTGGCAAGATTGTGCTGGAGGGGTTTGCATGAATACCTTGATCAAGTCCATGGGGTTGACGCTGATGGTGTCGATGATCTCCGGCTGCGCCAGCCAACACCCGAACCTTTCCCCCAACGGAGCGACCGCTATGCAAAAGCCCTTGGTATCCATCGCCGTGCTCAAGGCCAAACCCGGTCAGCAGCAGGCACTCAAGCAAGGCTTGTTGGCGCTGGTTGAACCAACGCGCACCGAGCCCGGTAACCTTGACTATGTGCTGTTTGAGCTGCGTGACGAGCCGGGTACGTTCTACATGCGTGAAGCCTTTAAGAATCAGGCCGCCCTCGATGCGCACTTTGCAACGCCGTACTTCAAGGAATTTGCAGCAAATGCCGATAGCTTGCTCAAGGAGCCTTTGCAACTGATCTTCCTTGAACAGGTTTCAAACTAAGATAGAGCAAACTCTCAAGCGGCAATGACCCTCGCTGCGCAAGCGCTGAGGGTCAAACCGCATCCAAGAAAACACAGCGATTCACTTGAAATTCCACCGATAACAGTCTGATGACCTCATAACAACCTCCGTGAATAGATAGCTCGCGAGGGCTTGGCAGGTGCAGTCTTTCATCATCAACAAGAATGTTCAGCCTAACGGAGACTAGGCGATACACAACACCACAACCGGCTGTATTCATATGCCACAGCGCTGCAGTTGCAGCTCGATCAACATGGACGAACGAGAAGATCAACGGATGCTTCCACTGCTGCAACCCGTGCCATACGACTTAAGGTTCTATCAACGGGGAGCACTTACCAACGCAGGCGCGCACTCAAGCAGGCCATAGGGATTTGTATCCCTGCTTACATAATTGAGCTGCAAACCACGATTTATATGAAACACGCGAGTCTCCCTCGGCCCATCCTAAAAAAAGACCATGAAACTCACGACCGTTTTTCCTCTGTAGAAAAGTGCGCGCCCTACAAAATCAACCACCGCTACCTCGCAAGATCGTACAAGCCCCACTACCCCCACCCTCGCTAACCTGACGTCTCTCCCCATCCGAGCACCCGTCATGGTCCAGCCACTGCCCTCAACCCACCCCATAAACCTCACTCATAAAGCCTCCCTGATCGACCAACAATGGAGCCCACGCGTCGTCGCCGAGATGAACGACTACCAGTTCAAGGTGGTACGCATCGAAGGCGAGTTCATCTGGCATTCCCACCCCGAAACCGACGAGGCCTTCCTGGTACTCGAAGGCACCCTGCGTATCGACCTTCCAGGCGGTCCGGTCTATGTGGCGCAAGGTGAGCTGTACGTGGTCCCTCGCGGCGTAGAGCACCGCACAGCCTCCGAAGGCGAGGCCAAGCTGATGATGATCGAGCCACGGGGCATCTTGAATACCGGGCATGAAGGTGGGGAGCGTACCGCTGTGAATGATCAGTGGATCTGAAGCTGGCATTTGCTTGAGGTCGCCCGCCCGCTCGAACCGTAGATGATCTTGCGACGAACCCAAGCAACCTGCACGTGGAAGACGGCGATACTGACACCACTTACCCTGTCAGCCTTGAACAGGCCGAGACGCGGCCGCCCTTGCCGAGCGGCCGGTAGGGTTATTTCAGTAAGGCGATCAGCGTGCAGACCACCGTGATCGCCAGCGCCGGCCACTGCATCGGCATAAAAAAGAAGTGGTGGCGCACGCCATCGGTGTGCGGTTGTCGGTTCAGTACAAAGCCCAGCACGGTGTTGATCGCTGAACCCACCCCGAAGCCGATCAACACCTGCATCAGCGATGTGTTGCCGGGTTTGACGCTGGGGTCGGGCCACAGCCACATCAACAGCAGCACCATGGCCACCGGTGTAAACAACGTCAGCCAGCCTGCGCCGCGATAAATCATCGTTTTATCCTCAGCTATGACGCGGCCGGCTCAAGCCAGCTCGCGTGTGTGTCGTTCAGCCGCAAACACGGCGTCGAGGGTATTGAGGAACAGGTCGTGGCTCAGAATGCCGGTGGCGATGGTCGACAACACGGGTTTGCCACTCTCGTCCTTGATCACCACTTTTTCGGTCCAGGCGTTGAGGTCGACGGTGCGCAGCGACGACATCGGCACGTTGCGGCCCTGGTACTCCAGGAATGCGCGGCTGACCAAGATCGGTGTGGTGGTAATTTTCAGGAAGTTGCCGCTCACGCGCTTGCCCCAGACCTGCCCCGAGCTGATGCAGTTGAACGTCACCGCCGCACCCATCTCCAGCGTCGCGATCACTGCCGGCATGCGTGCACGTACGTGCAGTTCGCGCACCAATTGCTGGAACTCGTAGAAGCCCTTGAGGCTTTCAGTCACCCGATGGAACGGCTCGGATGCGTTACGGCGATAGGCCAGGTTGGTGATCATGCCGGTCATCACGGTTTGCCCGGAGCCGAACAGGTACAGGTCTTCGATATCGGCGAACGCCGTATACTCGCGTTGCTCGTTGATGATGCGCTCGATGCCGAACTCAAACACGTTGTAGCGTGGGGCGCGCAGTTTTTTGTGCCAGGCGTAGGCCGCAAACACGCCCAGGGCGAGTACGGCCAGCAAGGCACTGGTGGCGTAGATCAGGGTATGCGGGTTGGCGAAGTTCAAGGCCATGCCACGTGACGTCTGGAGGTTGACCGGGCCATCGTTGCCCGGTGGCAGGATCGTGCCCAGGTACAGCACGAAACCGGCCAGGGCAAGCAACACAACCCCGAAGACCACACTGAAAATCAGGAAGCCCTTGCCGTGGCGAAAACTGGCGACCCGTTCGCCGGTGGCGGAAGGTGCTTGGGTGGGCGATGACTGCATGAGTGTTTGCGTCCTTGTAATGGGTTAAGCCGTGCACCCTCTCCGTCTGGTGGCCGGGTGCGCTTGGCACGGCCAGTTGGAACATGGCTAACTAATATCGTTCCTCGGGCCCAGGACTTTGCGGTGGCGGGAGCCGCCACGTTCACGGTAGTGGGTCTTTTTTTTCACGCGCAGAACAGTGATCATCGCCGTCCCCCCACACCCCGAGGAACCGACACCATGGAATTGACGCTGGAAGCGGTTGCGCTTTTTGCACTGAAGCTGGTGCACGAGACGGACGGCGGCAGCCCGGTTTTGCGGGATGATCCGGTGATGGACGGGTATGAGCGGGAAGTGTTTGGGTTGTTGGTGCGGCAAGGCAATTTGGCCGTTATTCAATCCAAACTAGCGGAATGTGTCGATCAAGCACTTGAGGCATTGGGCGGCCCCGATACGGTGATGGGCCGCGAGCTGCAACGGTTGGCGAGTGATGTGCAACACGCTGCTCAGTTGGATGAACTGCGCGGACCACTGACCAACCTGAAGGATTACCTCAAAGACATCCAGTAAGGGGCTCTACCGCCGCCCTTCAACCGCCATCCGCACCGCCAACCCCATCAGCACCGAGCCCATCAGCCAGCGCTGCACCACTTGCCAGCCCGGGCGGGTGACAAAAAACACCGCGATCGAACCCGCCATGGTGGCAATCAGCGCGTTGACGCTCACACTGATGAAAATCTGCGTAAAGCCCAGCACCAAGGATTGCGCCAGCACACTGCCGTGGCCGTTCGGGTCGATGAACTGGGGCAGCAACGACATATACATCACCGCCACCTTGGGGTTCAGCAGGTTGGTCACCAGGCCCATGGTAAACAGCTTGCGCGGGCTGTCCTGGGGCAGGGACTGAACCTGGAACGGCGAACGGCCACCCGGCTTGATCGCCTGCCAGGCCAGGCAAGCCAGGTACAGTGCACCGCCCAATCGCAGGGCGTCGTAGGCAAATGGCACCGCCATCACCAACGCGGTGATCCCCAATGCCGCGCACAGCATGTACACCAAAAAGCCCAACGCAACGCCGCCCAAGGAAATAAAGCCCGCGGTACGCCCTTGGCAAATCGACCGCGAGATGAGGTAAATCATGTTCGGGCCGGGCGTCAGCACCATGCCGAGTGAAATCAGCGCATAGGCCAACCAGCTGGACACTTCAGGCATCGTTTGGCTCCTTGATTGTTGTTCTGTCGACGTGAAACATTTGGCCAACGTTGTAGGCTTGGACGCCATGGTAGGGCGTTCAAAATGCGCGTGTTAGATACAGATCCGCGAGCAAAACGTCATACACCCACCGCACCACTCACCCAAGGGCAGGCCCATGATCGACTTCAACAACAAAGGCTTCTTCAAGCTCAAGCAAAACAATGAATACGCCGAACGCGTCTCGGCCCTGCTGCTCGACGGTGAGGAAGTGGTCGACGCCTACAAGGCCATGCGTGACGGTGTGGTGTTCACCACCAAGCGCATCATCGCGGTGAACGTGCAAGGCATTACCGGCAGCAAGAAGGACTTCACCTCGCTGCCGTATAAGAACATCGTGGCGTATTCGGTGGAGACGTCCGGGACGTTTGATCTGGACTCGGAGCTGGAGATTTACTTTTCGTCGTTGGGGAAGGTGAAGTTCGAGTTCACGGGGAAGACGTCGATTGTGGAAATCTCGCGGTTGATTTCCAAGCATCTGCTGGTCTGATCGGCGGGCAAAAAAGACCTTGGCGTCCCGAGGTCTTCTTTACTGCAGGCGCGCTATTGCCTTAGGTTTTTCAGGCGCAGTTACCCTCAGTCAAAGTCACACCTTCACATATAAAATTTATAGCATGACCTCATAAGGTCCAAGCAGCTTGCTTGTCTGTGCCAGCCCTTGCCGCATCAACATCTCAAGATAACTTCCCGCCTCCATCGGAGGCCGCTTCAACGCCCGCCTCTGCTTTTGCGCAGCCCCCAGCACCGCCGCCTGATCCAGATCCCATAGATCCGAAATAAAGTCATCCGGATGCATCGGCTCAATGTCATAAGCAGACAGGATCTGCGTCGGGAAGTCTTTCAAATTGAAGGTCACAATAACCTCTGCTTTACTCCGAATTGCGGCCGCCAGTACGTGACGATCATCCGGATCGGGCAGATCCAAGCTCGAACACAGATCCTCATATCCAGTAACCAAAGCGTCAGGTATAGCCTTGTCCATCAGCGCTGACGTGCAATTCACATGCTCAGCAGTGAGATCGGGTCGGTTCTTGAGTACGTTGCGCTTCCACTTCTCATGAATCTGGCTAGTCCATCTCGCTCGATACAGCCCTGACAGGCCAAGCCACATCAGCAAATCCCTAAGCGCCGCCGGGTAGAGAACACAAGCATCATATACAGCGGTAAAAGGCGAACACCTCATCCGTCATACCCCATTCCCAGCTCCTGGGCCTGATTCGCCAGCGCTTCCATTGCTGCCTGGCTTTCCTCATCTCGCCGCTGCTTGACCGCCATCAAATCCGAAAACCGGATTCGCCGATGCCGACCGGTTTTTGTAAAGGGAATAGCGCCTTCCTCCAGCATCTTGACCAGGTGTGGCCGTGAAACGTTAAGCAGGTCAGCGGCCTCCTGCGAGGTGAGTTCGGCATGCACCGGGACTACCTTGACGGCATTGCCCATAGCCAACTCGCCCAGGATATCCACCAACAGGCGCAGTGCTGAGGTTGGGAGTACGAGGGCGTGGGGTTTGTCTTCTTTGTCAAAGATGTCGATGCGCTGGGTTTCAAATTTGGTCGATAGCAAGGACGCCAATTCGCGCTGGCCTTGTACGGCGGCTTCGACTTCCTTTTCCAGCGGAAGGATCGTTTTGGGAAGGTGGTTGGTGATCATGATGCAGCTCCGGCGACACTTAATTCAGTTGCAATCGAAGCTAAACGAAACAAACGAAAATCGCAATATTCGAAACAAGTTGCCGAAAGAAGCACTGTCCACTTTTCCCACGCCAACCACCGAATTAAGCCGACATAAGCTTCTGGGCCCCCCTCGTAGGCTCACTTCCTCGCACAAGGAAGTCAGCCCGTCATGTCAGAACGCTTTTATCCGCCCACCGAAGAAGCGATACGCAAACGACGGATCCTGACTCCGCAGCCATCGCGCGTGTCCTATTTGCCGTCTGTTGATTATTTCGAACCCCCCCCTGCCCCGGCCCCCACGCTCGCCAAACCGCCCGGCTGCGTTTTCCTCAAGCCCTGCCAACTGCCTGACGGCATCACCCAATACTTCAACCCGGCCGGGTATGTCCCGCTGGAACTCATCAAGGAGTACGCCCATTTAAGCCTGCTGGGCGGGCGTGAGGTGGGCAGCCGGGGCACAGTCGCCTTGCGCAAGATTGGCGGCAGTACACTGCCCGCAGGCCTGGGGCAATTGGCGTTGCGCTCGGCGGTTCTGGAGTCGGCGGTGACTGCCGTCGGGTCCGCTGCCGGGGGCCTGCTCACGGGGTTGGTGGCGCTGGCCTGGCCGTCGGAGCTGGGTGATAGCGCGCTCTACAGCGAGGAGCAGTTACGCACGATGCAACGGGCGCGTTCGCACATGCGTCTGCATATCGAGCAACGCGAGGACGGCACGCTCAAGGGGTATGGGTTTTACACGGGCAACCATGCCGATTGGCAAATGATTGATGTGGTGCAGTTCCAACACCGTGGCGATCAGTTTGTGGCAGATCTGGATGAGGGTGTGGAGTTGATCTGGACGCCCGCCGTTGATCCAAGTGACACCTTAGGTATTCCAGCCTTGGAGGCTGCGCCGCAAGCGCCAGTGATCTGGATTTATCCGCCGACGGAGAAGGCCGCGCAGATTCTGGTGAACCCGATTTATCCACCGGAGTACCGGGATTTTATCCTGGTGTTCCCGGTGGAGTCGGGGGTTGGGCCGCTGTATGTAGTGGTGAATGAGCCTCGGAAGGGCTTGAAAAACCCAGACCACAGTTACTTTCCGGCACCCAAAACCGAGGACATTACGGGTTTCCCTGGTTTGATAGAACAGAAGAGAAAGACGCGAAAACGTAATGGTGGCGGTCTTCGGGAGCGTTGGAAGGACGCGAAAGGAAAGCGACTTTTTGAATGGGATTCAGAAAAAGGTGAACTGGAAGTCTACCGATACAGTGATGTGAAACACCTAGGTTCATTTGACCCTTATACCGGTGAGCGGCGTGGCCCGGCCAAAGATGAAAGACGTATAGAGAAATAAGTGGAGCGTTTGCGATGGCAATGAAAATACGGTTGCAATGGTTCAACAAACAAACAGAAATCCTGGAGGCAGCTGAATACTCAGCAGACTTTGAGGAAGACAACAGTATTCTTGAAGAACTCGATTTACACGAGGAACCGCAAATCTATGCAGGAGGATTTGACGTACTCCCAAGTTGGATAGTGATTCTTCAGCCACATTTCCGGCGGGTGATAGAGCCCAATCTTTTCGACTTCCAGATTTCTTTTCACTACCAAGGCGCCTGGCCACCGCCCCCAAAGCAACCCAAAAAGGCGTCCTGATGTGATGAAACCCACACTGCAAAAGCCCGTCCTCTACCGCTCAGTCAACACCCGAACCCACGGCGTGCGCCACGGCAGTTGTCGCGCCTACCGGTACGAGCGGCACACCAAAAGCGAAAAAGGCAAACTTTCAAACCGCGGTTCGATGCACAGCCATCTACGACACGGCTTTGATTACACCCCGCTGTTCCGGTTTCTCCTATCCAAAGTCGGCCACCCGTGGGATGAGGTTTTCAGCGAAGCCAAAGCCCGCTTGGATCGCCCGGAGCCCCTATTCTGGATCGTTGCGATGCATGAAGGCGACAAGGAGGAGTCCGTGAGAACGGATGAGAACAGCTACTACAGCGGCTTGTGTATCGACGAAGCAGGCCTGCTGCAAAAGGTCAACCCACAGCTGACACCCGAGCAGATGAAACCCGATTGTGATTGCTGCACCCATACGTTCAACGGTGTGGTACTCGCCCGCCCTTTTCCACGCAAACGGCGGGCAACACCCACCGCTTAATCAACCCTACTCACCCCGCCTTCGCTTCACTCCCCGCCCCACCAATCAACACACGATTCCCCGGATCCGTAATATCAAACACCTGCAGCGCACACGCCGAAGGATCCAGCTTGAACTGAAACTCCACCAGGTACACCTTTGCCTTCTCCGGGCTGAAGGTGCTCATCACCGGCCCACAGCTGTAGTAAACCCCGTTGCCCCGATTGCTCGCCGTGCTGGCCACGGTGAGTTGCTTGCCAGGATCGGCCTGGATTTCCAGCTGTGGAAAACGCTTGAACCCTGCACTGGCAACGGTTTGGTTGAGCTTGGCGATCCAGTTGAGGACGCGGCCTTCGCCAGTGTCCATCACGGTGCCGAGGGTTTCCATGCGCTGGTCGGGGTCGCCTTCGCGGCGGATCGAGAACTCCACGGGGGCGGTGCCGCCGTAGGCTTTCATGATGACTTTGGCGTGATCCGCATCGACGGCCACGGTTTTCTGCCGAAACTGGATGCCGTCCTTGAGCAGGCTGGGCGATGAGTCGCGTTGGTTGGATTGGCAGGCGCCCAGTGAGAGGGCGATGCAAAGCAGCGCGATGCGCTTCATGGGGATGTCCTTATCGGGGATGTAGAGTGAGAACTGGACCCGAATTTAAACAAATTGTTCCGCACGGGGGATGTGTGCCTGTCGGGCTGAAGGACAGCAGCGATACAGGCATTGTGGTTTGGCAGGCATACCGAGGTGATGCCTTCGCAGCCTCGCCAGGGCTCGACAGCTCCCACATTTAATCGGCGTCGCAGCAAAAATTGCGCTCACACTTCAGACCTAAATAAAGCCGACACCGCACATCCCCTGTGGGAGCTGTCGAGCTTCAGCGAGGCTGCAAAAGCGATGTATCAGCCGAAGAAGATACCCGCAATGCCGCCGCCTTCGCAGCCTCGCCAGGGCTCGACAGCGCCCACATTTAATCGGCGTCGCAGCAAAAATTGCGCTCACACTTCAGACCTAAATAAAGCCGACACCGCACATCCCCTGTGGGAGCTGTCGAGCTTCAGCGAGGCTGCGAAAGAGATGTATCAGCCGAAGAAGATACCCGCAATGCCGCCGCCATCGCAGCCTCGCCGGGGCTCGACAGCTCCCACATTTAATCGGCGTCGCTCTGCGCTCCCCTTAGGGGTCGTTAAACACCAACCGCGCACATAACCCACCCTGCTTGCGGTTATGCAGTGCCAACCGGCAGCCGATCTTGCCGACGATCATCTGCACGATCGCCAAGCCCAGCCCTGCGCCATTGGCATTGCCACGGCTGTAAAACCGCTCGAACAGGCGCTCGATGTGCGCCTCTTGAATCCCCGGTCCCTGGTCTTTCACGCTCAGGCAATGAGCACCAATTACCACTTTCACTTCGCTGCCCACAGGGGAAAAGTTGAGGGCATTGGTGACCAGGTTCTGGAACGCAATGGCCAACGCCACAGGCTCGGTTTCTACCCAGCAATCCTCGTTGCCTTCGAGCACCAGTTCCACGCCTTTTTCCATGGCCAGCGGCGTCAACTCGGCGAGTTCTTCGCGTACCAGTTCGGTCAGGTGCACACGCCCGCAGACGGGGTTGTTCAACTGCGGTTCGATGCGCGCCATGGTCAGCAATTGGCTGCCGATGCGCGTGGCGCGGTCGACACCGTTGACCAGGAACTCCAACGCTTCGCCGCGCTGCTCCTCGGTGACAGCAGTCTGCGCGTTCTGGGCGTGAATGCGCAGGATCGCCAGCGGTGTGCGCAGTTCATGGGCAGCGTCGGCGATGAAACGGCGTTCGCGCTCCAGCAGCTCATCCACTTGAACCAACAGGCGGTTAAGCGCGGTTTGCATGGGTTCCAAGTCGCTGGGCAAAGGCTTGAGGTGCAAGGGTTGCAAGGTTTCGGCAGTCCGTCCACGGATGGACAGGGCCATCGCGCGCAGAGGTGTGAAGCCCCAGCCGATCACCAGCCAGATCAACAGCGCCAGCAACGGCACGCCGATCAGCGTCGGCCAGAGGGTGTGGCGCACGATACGCTGGATCAGGTCCTGGCGTATGTCATCGCGCTCGCCCACCCAGATCAGCAGCCCTTGCTGCGGGTCGGCGAGGAGGAAGGCGCACCAGTCGTTGCCGTTGTCCATCAGGTCGTGGGAACCGAGGGTCGCCGGCGGCGCTGCCAACACGGGGGCTTCGGCAGAGCGCACGAGCAATTCACCCTCACGGTTCCATACCTGGAAGGTCAGGCGGGTTTCATAGGGGTGGGCCACGCCATCCTCCCCCACGCGACTCATGGCCTGGTCGAACGCCTGGTACAAACGCTCCCAATCCGCTTCCCCTGGATCACGCTGGCGCAGCACACCTTGGAGCAGACGCGCACTCTGGGCGAGCTGGGCATCGTAGACTTCTTCGATCTCGTGGTGGCTGTCGCGCAGCACCAACCAACTGATCAGGGCGTCACCCGCCAGGATCAGCAGTAATACCGGGATGAGGATACGCGCGCGGACCGAGGTCATGGCTTGAGCGCCAGCACATAGCCGACACCGCGCACAGTGCGGATCAGCTCGGTGGATAATTTTTTACGCAGGTTGTGGATCAGCACTTCCAAGGTGTTGCTCTCGACCCGATCCTGCCAGCCATACAACGCACGCGACAACCGCTCGCGGGTCACGACTTTGCCGGGGCGCACCATCAGTTGGTGCAGCAGTTGGTATTCCATCGGGGTGACGATGATGTCGGCGTCCTGGTAGCGCACCTGCTGGGTGACCGGGTCGAGGCTGATGCCGGCGTGTTCCAGCATCGGTTGCGCGCGGCCCTGGCTGCGGCGCAGCAGGGCGCGCACGCGGGCCTTGAGCTCTTCCACATCGAATGGCTTGACCAGGTAGTCGTCGGCACCCGCGTCCAGGCCGGCGATGCGTTCGCTGGTGCCGTCTCGCGCGGTGAGGATCAGAACCGGCACGTCGTGTTGCTCGGCGCGCAATTGCTGCAACAGATCAAGGCCATCGAGGCGCGGCAAGCCGAGGTCGAGCAGCAACAGGTCGAAGCTTTCCGTGCGCAGGGCATGCAGGGCCGCGAGGCCATCCTGCAACCAATCGAGGGTATAGCCTTCGGCGCCCAACGCCACGCGAATCCCCTGGCCGAGGGCACGGTCATCTTCGACAAGGAGTAGGCGCATAGCAAAATCTCTGTAGGAATCGGCGGCATCATGCCGGGTTCTGGCCCAGGCTATTTCGGCAAAGATGTTACGGCGCATTGCCAACTAAGGTTGCGCTAAGGTTG
>Ga0256410_1000707_pt1 | contig 29625 bp, 23 predicted proteins | sample PhyWR1_FD_185983 | JGI IMG/M metagenome (GOLD analysis project Ga0256410, IMG submission 185983) | Leaf surface microbial communities from wheat plants in UC Gill Tract Community Farm, Albany, California, United States - DLSL W.R1 | ecosystem: Host-associated > Plants > Phyllosphere >... | reverse complement strand
CTAAAACAGAAAATCTAGCTCCTGACGGGTTGTGTGCATTTCTAACTCTGGAATAAGTCCCTCCTGCAACCACTCCAAATTCGGTGGACCTGAAATCAATCTGTGCCTGAGATAAAAATGACATCAAAAATAAAGATCCAAATAGGATTTTTTTCATATTAGTGTTTTTATAAATTTTCTGTTTCAAATTTAAATAAAAAAAATGAGAAGCTCTATCTGAGCTTCTCAAAATATATTTAATTGGACATTTTGATGACTTGATCTTATGCCAAAACCTGTGCTACAGTTTTTCCAATCTCTGCCGGTGAATCTACAACGTGAATCCCGTTTTCTTTCATGATTGCCATTTTTGCTTGTGCAGTATCATCATCACCACCCACGATAGCTCCCGCGTGCCCCATTGTTCTACCTTTTGGTGCAGTTTGTCCAGCGATGAAGCCTACAACTGGTTTTGTAGAACCACTTGCTTTATACCATCTTGCAGCTTCAGCTTCCAAAGATCCACCGATCTCACCGATCATTACAACCGCTTCTGTTTCCGGATCGTTGATGAACAATTCCAAAGCTTCTTTTGTAGTTGTTCCAATAATTGGATCTCCACCAATTCCGATCGCAGTAGAAACTCCGAAACCAGCTTTCACAACTTGATCAGCAGCTTCGTAAGTTAAAGTTCCAGATTTTGAGACGATACCCACTTTTCCTTTTTTGAAAACGAAACCAGGCATAATTCCGATTTTAGCCTCATCAGAAGTGATGATACCAGGACAGTTTGGACCGATCAAACGAACATCTCTATCTTGGATATAATCTTTTACTTTTACCATATCAGCAACAGGAATACCTTCTGTGATACAAACAATTACTTTGATACCAGCTTCAGCAGCTTCCATTACAGCATCTGCAGCAAATGCCGGCGGAACGAAAATAATACTCACATTAGCACCTGCTTTTTCTACAGCTTCTGAAACCGAATTGAAGACCGGCTTACCAAGATGCTCTGTCCCTCCTTTTCCCGGAGTTACACCTCCAACAACGTTGGTTCCGTAATCGATCATTTGACCTGCGTGGAAAGTACCTTCGTTACCTGTAAATCCTTGTACGATAACTTTAGAATCTTTGTTTACTAATACTGACATTTTTTATTGTAATTTATTGATTTTATAAACTTTTGTTATTCGCAAAAATAACGATAATAATTCAAAAATTTCTTGTAATCAATAAGTTTTTGAATTATTAAAATATGATTTACTTCAGATTTTTAACTTTTACTTCTTTTCTGAGATAATCTCGGAACTCTTCAGCGATTGGTCCGAAATAAGTTCCTTTCTTCAGATTTCTATTCACACCAACTTGAGCGAGAAGAACCGTTCCTGCTTCGATTGTCAATCCAGAGGCAATACCAACCTGTCCCCACATTGTGACTTCGTCTCCGATCATGCAACAGCCGGCAATTCCGGTCTGTGAGGCAATGAGACATCTTTTCCCAATTACAGTATCATGACCAATCTGGATCTGATTATCGATGATACTTCCCTCGCCAATTACGGTAGAATCTGTCACGCCTCTATCAATCGTACAACTGTTTCCGATTTCTACGTTATTCTCTATGATCACGTTTCCTACAGAAATCAATCTGTCAAAATTACCGTTCAGTTTTCTGTAATAGAAAGCATCACCGCCAATCACAGTATTGGATTGGATGACAACATTATCACCGATCACAGTTCTATCGCCTATAACGACATTGGGGAAAATATGACAATTATTTCCAATTTTCACATCATTTCCAATGACAGCGGAAGGATGAATGGAAGTTCCGTCTCCAACTTCCAGATCATGAAGTTCTTCTTTGAAATTGGAGATTCTTGTGAAATGAGTATTGATTTTGTTAAAATCTCTGAAAGGGTCATCAGAAACCAAAAGCGCTTTGCCCTCCGGACAATCTACTTCTTTGTCAATCAAGATGATTGTTGCAGCAGAATTAAGGGCCTTGTCGTAATATTTGGGATGATTGACGAAAACAATTTCTCCCGGTTTTATCATATGGATTTCATTGGTTCCAAGAACAGGAAAATTGTCGTCTCCGATATATTTTGCACCAATGATTTCTGCAATTATTTTTAAGGTTTGCGGTTGATTGAAAGTCATAGTTTTAATATTATTTCATTTGTCTTTTATCACTTTGCTTACTGACAAAATTAATATAAATGTTGAATTTGCAGTCCGACTTGAGTGGAAATCCTTTTTGTGGCTGGAAGAGCAGGCAAAAAGATGGACGTCGTCGAACCACTTCGTTAGGTTGGGGGACGGAAGGCAGAAAAGCTGCCATAAAAAAGAAAGCTGGAAAACTTTACGCTTCCAGCTTTCTGATATACTTTATTTCACTCTTTCCAAGTAAGAACCGTCTTCTGTACTGATTTTTATTTTGTCGCCTGGCTCGATGAACAAAGGAACCATAACTCTTGCGCCTGTTTCTACGATGGCGTTTTTCAAAGCGTTGGTAGCAGTGTTTCCTTTCACACCTGGGTCAGCTTCTACAACTTCTAAGTAAACTGACTGAGGAAGTTCCGCAGAAAGTGGTGTCTCGTCTGCTTCTTTCAAAATGATGGTCACTTCTTCGCCAGCTTTCATCAAGTTGGAGTTCTCGATCATTTCCTTGTTAAGATAAAGTTGAGAAAAATCCTCGTTGTTCATAAAGTGGAAACCATTCTCATCATCATAAAGATATTGGAATTTTCTGGTGATCACCTTTACTTCGTCGATCTTGTGACCTGCAGAAAAAGTATTGTCCAATACTTTTCCGTTGGTTACAGATTTCAATTTTGTTCTTACGAAAGCAGGACCTTTACCTGGTTTTACGTGTAGAAACTCGATTACTTTGAAAATATCATTGCTGTATTCTATGCAAAGTCCTTTTCTTATATCGTTGCTTGTTGCCATTAGTTATATGTAAACTTATATTATTTAAAATTATTCTTTTCCGGATCCGTAGCCTTTTACGATACCTCTTGGAGAGTTTTGGATAAAAGTGATGATCTCATCTCTTTCTACTGTAGGAAGCATTTCTTTCTCAATGAATTCAATCGCTTGTGTTGTATTCATTTTCATTTGGAAGATGGCTCTGTAGATTTTTTGAATCTCGAAAATCTTATCATTGGTAAAACCTCTTCTTCTCAGTCCCACAGAATTAATACCTGCGTAAGAGATCGGCTCTCTTGCTACTTTTACGTAAGGCGGAATATCTTTTCTGATCAATGACCCTCCGGAAACCATGACATGTTTTCCGATTTTCCCAAATTGCTGCACTGCAGAGAGACCTCCCATCACTACAAAATCTCCAATTTCCACGTGTCCTGCAATTCCACATCCGTTTGCGATAATCACATTATCTCCAACGATACAATCGTGTGCTACGTGGGAAGTTGCCATAATCAGGCAATTATTTCCAATTTTTGTATATCCTAAAGCTTTTGTACCTCTATTGATGGTAACACATTCTCTGAGTGTAGTTCCGTCACCGATGATTACCTGGGTATCTTCTCCATCAAATTTAAGATCCTGAGGCACTGCTCCAATCACTGTTCCGGGGAAAATTTTACAATTCTTACCGATCTTCACATTCTCCATGATGGTTACGTTTGGACCAATCCATGTATCAGAACCAACAGTAACATTTGCACCAATAGTAGTGAATGGTTCTATGGTCACATTTTTACCGATTTTGGCGCGGGGATCTACTGCTGTAAGCTGGTGAATCATAAATTATATTTTAGTTTTTGCAACTTGAGCCATCAATTCGGCCTCTACAACTACACTGTCGCCAACGTATCCGTAGCCTTGCATATGTACAATTCCTCTTCTGATTGGTTCTATTAATTCAATTTTGAAAATTACCTGATCTCCTGGGACTACTTTTTTCTTGAATTTAACTTTGTCCATTTTCACAAAATAAGTAGAATAATTTTCCGGATCTGGAACATTGGCCAAAACCAATATCCCTCCAACCTGAGCCATTGCTTCTATTTGCAAAACGCCTGGCATAACTGGTTCTTTAGGAAAATGTCCCACGAAGAATGGTTCATTCATCGTTACATTCTTTAATCCAACAACGTGAGTATCGGACAGTTCCAGAATCTTATCAATCAACAAGAATGGTGGTCTGTGCGGCAATAATCTCATAATTCCATTGATATCGAAAACAGGCTCAGCTTTCAAATCAAAATCCGGAACGTTTTTTCTTTTTTGCAATTTGTATTGTCTATTTAGTTTTTTTGCGAATTGAGTATTCACAAAATGTCCTGGTTTATTGGCAATAATTCTTCCTTTTATCCTAACACCAACTAAAGCCAAATCACCAATTACATCAAGTAATTTATGTCTTGCCGCTTCGTTGGTAAAATTAAGGGTAAGATTATCAAGAATCCCGTTTGGACGGATAGAAACTTCGTCTTTACCAAAGGCAACTTTCAGCTTTTCCAAAGTTTCAGGCGTCAATTCTTTATCAACATAGACGATCGCATTGCTGATATCACCACCTTTGATCAGATTGGCATCCAAAAGCTGTTCTAACTCATGCAGGAAACTGAACGTTCTAGCAGGAGCAATCTCATCTTTGAATTCTGACAGGTTTTTCATACTGGCATTTTGAGTTCCCAAAACTTTGGTCCCAAAATCTACCATTGTTGTAATTTCGTAATCGTCAGCAGGAATCACAGTTAATTCAGAACCTGTTGCAGGGTCTATGTAATTCATCACTTCTTTGATCACCAAATATTCTCTTGGAAAATCTTGTTCAGAAACACCAGCTCTTTCGATAGCCTCAACAAAATATTTTGAAGAACCGTCTAAAATTGGAGGTTCAGCACTATTCATCTCCAGAATTGCATTGTCTATATCCATACCAACAAGGGCTGCCAACAAATGTTCGCAAGTATGGATCTTGACACCTAATTTCTCCAGAGTTGTCCCTCTTTCTGTGGTGGTTACATAATTGACGTCAGCTTCTATGTGCGGGCGTCCCTCCAGGTCTGTTCTTACAAATACAAATCCGGTATTTTCTTTTGCCGGTTTGATTGTCAAATTAACCTCTTTTCCTGTGTGAAGACCTATTCCTGAAAGGCTTATGTCCTCTTTGATTGTTTTTTGTTTATCACTCATTGTAATAGTTTTGAGGCGGGAAGAACTGTGTCTTGGCTCCTGATACCTTTACTCTGATTTTTTATTTTCTAAATCGTTTATTCTTTTGACTATGTCGGTAAAATTACGGAAATGCACATAGTTTCTTCTATAATCACTGTAATTAATTGCCGGAGAGCCGTAAAGTGTCTCTCCATCTTTTGCAGAAGAATTGACGCCACTTTGAGCTTGAATTTTCACTTGATTTCCAATCTTGATGTGACCTACAATTCCGACTTGCCCACCAATCTGATTCCAATCTCCAATAACTGTAGAACCAGCAATTCCAGCTTGTGCAGCAATGACATTATTCTCACCAATGATGACATTATGAGCAATCTGGATCAAATTATCAATCTTAGTTCCTTTGCCAATGATCGTAGAACCGATGGTTGCTCGGTCTATACTGCAATTGGAACCGATTTCCACATCATCTCCAATGATGACATTCCCTAACTGCGGGATTTTCTTAAAACCCTCTGCAGTGGGCTGAAAACCAAATCCGTCGCCGCCAATTACCGTGTTGGAATGGATCACGCAATTGTCTCCAACGATACAATAATCGTATATTCTTGCACCACTGTCAATTTTACAATTTTTACCGATTTTCACACCTTTTCCAATATAAACATGTGGAAAGATCTGTGTTCCATCGCCTACAGTTGCTTTCTCAGAAACGTAAGTAAATGCGCCGATGTAGACACCTTCACCAACTTTTGCAGTCTCGTGGAAATGAGATCCAGCCTCTATTCCCGTTTTTCTGCCTTGCATCTCCTGATAAAGATTCATCAAAACCTGGAAGGAAAGATAGGCATCTTCCACAGCGATAATCGTTGGTTTATAATCTCTGTCTTCTACAAGATTTTCAGAAACTATCAAAACGGCACAATCTGTGGTGTTGATATAATGGGAAAAACGACTTTGACCAACGAAAGACAAATGTCCCTGCTGACCATTTTCTATAGGCGAAACTCCAGAGATGACGGTCTTTCCGTCTCCAATGATTTTTCCGTTTATTAATTCTGCAATTTGTTCTGCGCTAAATTCCATAGTTTGCAAAGATAAATATTTTATTAATTATCCATTAATTTTTTATGACGAAACAAAAACAGTTTTACTTTAATTATAAAATCTCTCTCGGGAAATAGGCAATATATTTCTGGGTCGCAGTTTCCATACATCCGAACAAAATTTGATTTTCCGATTCTTCCAATTTGAATTTGTTTCCGGTTTTATCCATTAGATAAATTGGCTGTTTCTCCGTATCATAAGGCAAAAGCGAGCGCGAAATCTGCCCCACTAATTCTTCTCCGTTTTCAATCTTAAAGTATTGGTTGACTTTTTCTACCTTTTGTTTCAAAAAATCTTCAGAAAATGGTTTTGATGAAATAATACTTTTCGGAAAATCTCTGTAAATCACAATTCTGCAAAGTTTCGCTAAAATGAAATCTGGATTTTCTGTCCATTCTTTTATCGCTTGGAAAACATCCATATCATCTAGCATTGTGAATCTTCTGATATCCTCTTCTGTGGCTTCGTCAAATTTATTTTTAATTAAAAAATATTTCAGGTTTGAAGGCGCATCTAATTCCAAATTTTGAGAAACAAGATATTTGGCTCTGTTAAGAATCTGAACCAAGACATGTTCCGCCAAAGCCGCCGTTTTGTGGTAGTAAACCTGCCAATACATAAACATTCTGGCAGTGAGATAATTCTCGATTGAATAGATCCCTTTGGCATCGATCACCAATTTTTCATCACTCACATTCATCATAGAGATGATTCTTTCCACATTCACGTCACCTTCGGAAACCCCTGTATAAAAGCTGTCACGCTTCAAATAATCCATCCTGTCAACATCTAACTGAGAGGAAATCAATTGGTTAAAAAACATTCTATGATATTTCCCTTGGAACATTTCAATCGCCAAATCCAACTTTCCATCGAATTCTTCATTCAATCGGGTCATTAATAAAATCGAAATTTTCTCGTGATGCCAATCATCCATTAGTCTATTTTCCAAAGCGTGCGAAAAGGGACCGTGACCAATATCGTGCATCAAAATAGCCAACATCGCAGATTTTTCCTCTTCTCGAGAAACTTTTACGCCTTTTAGCTTTAAAGTCTCCAAAGCCTTGAACATTAGATTCATTGCGCCAAGAGCGTGATGAAATCTCGTATGTTTTGCACCCGGAAAAATAAGGGAAAGAAGTCCGGTCTGGGAAATCCTTCTGAGTCTTTGGAAATAAGGATGTTCTATAATATCGAACAAAATCTCGTGAGGAATTTTGATAAAACCGTGAACTGGATCGTTAATAATCTTGAGTTTATTCTGCACCTTTTATAGTTGATGATTGATACAAAAATAAGGAAATTAAAATAGTTTTATGTAATAAATAATAGAATGAAAAATAAATATTGATTTGTATATTCGCTTAAGAACTAAAGCCATAAAATCGAATGAAAACAAATTTTAATTTACTTATAGTTTTCTTAATCTTAATCGCTTGTGGAAAAAAACCAGAATCTCAAGCGAGTTCAAAAATAGAAAAAGAAGAAAAATCTTTTATTCCTGTTTATGGTCAAAAATATTTCTCTTACGACCAAATTGATTTTTACCACATTGATTTTGATGAAAACAATATTTTAGAATTAGATAAAAATAAAGACAATTCAAAAATCGATAAATTAAGAAATGACATCATTATTCGTGAGTTCCCAGAAAACATAAAGGAAATCGGGTTTTTAAAATCAATGGATAAAATCGGTTACATTAAAAAAGAAATTCAAAAAAATAAATTTTCCGAAATTGATAAAATATTTATTGAAAAGACCGTCAATGAAAGTAGTTCTTATGCTTGCATCCCAGTTTACAGAGACATTTTAGTATTTAAAAATAAAGGAAAAGTAATTGGGATTGCAAAAATCTGTTTTGGTTGTCATCAACATAGAATTATTGGAACAAAAATAAACGATGAAAATTTTGGACAAAATGGTGATTATGAAAAACTTAAAATTTTATTGAATCAATAATTTTCAAACCAAAATCCTCAAACTCTTAGGCAACACTTTAATATGAATCGGAGATTTGATTTTCTTAAATTCCCCATCGATATGCCACGTTTTTGTATTCACCTTGAACTCGATTTCTGAAACAGGAAGATAGGTCACATAATCATCGTCTTTCAGGCGTTTTGTAAACATTCTGAAAGCAAAAAAAGGCGAATAGGTCAAGGGAAATTTCTTCACCAAAACCAAATCCACCAAACCATCACTTTTACTCGCCATCGGTGCAATGTAAGCGTTGTTACCGAATTGGCGTGTGTTGGCGATGTTCAGCATCAGATATTTGCCATTGTATTGTTTGTGATCTTCTTCTAAAAATTTGATTTTGATTGGCTTATAATTGAAAAAAGTCTGGATAGAAACTTTGATATAATTTTTGAAACCTCGGCTTGTTTTTTCAAACTCCTTCACCACTTTTCCGTCAAATCCGGTTCCGGAAACATTGATGGAAAAATGTTCATTGACCATAAACGTATCAATTTCACGGAATTTTTTCTCTTCGATTTTTTCTAAAAGTCGGGAAATATTTTTGTTAAAATTGGTCTCGTTGGAAAATCCATTGCCGGAACCTGCAGGAAAAACTGCGAGAATTTTGCTCGTATTGATAAGCTTTTGCGCCACAACAGAAATAGTTCCGTCCCCACCAACTGCTACGAAAATATCGACATCGTTCCAAACACGTCGGATAAAATCGTCTGTATCTTCCAGAGATTTGGAAACAATATAGAGTGGATTTTCGACTCTTTTGGAAAGACTTTCCAAAAAAGGCTGATAGTTTTTCTTCGCCGAATACGGATTGATGATGAAAGCAAATTTCATTTTCCAAAAGTAAAAATACTCTGAGGATTTCAGAGTATTATTTGAATTAATTTTATTTTGAACACAAAGTCCACAAAGTTTTTTTGTTCTTATTGAAAATATTTTAAGGTTCACAAAGTCACTTCGACAAGCTCAGCATAAACTTCAAACTCAAGAAAGATTTAAAATAAGAATATATAATTTTAAATTCTTTTGTTATCAGCTTTCCAGCTTTTGATATTCTGTTTGATTTGGGAAGATGACCAATCATTTTCGATGGTTTTACTCATTAATTCTAACAAATCTTCATCCTCAGAAAACCTCAATGCAAAAATCTGAGAGTCCGAAAATTGATAAGGTAAACTTTCTATTCTATTTCCCGATAAAGCAAAATATCGAAACTTGAATTCATTAATGATCAATCTATCCTGCAATCCAAGCGCATAATGCTGACGAAGCATCAATGACAACACAATCATCAAAATAACAACCGCAGAAATAGCCGTCCAAACCCAAACTAAGTTTTCATTGACATTAATAAAAGTAAAGATTTTAAAAACCGAAAACATCAGCAAAACCAATGATAAAGGATAGAAAATAAAATGGTGTAAAGGATAATATTTACTGTGATTTTTTAAATTTTGATGACTCATTTTACTTGATATTATTTTGTTTGATAAATTCTGGTTTCAGCTGGTCTTTGATGTCTTTGAAGTTTAAAGTGATGTAAACAACACCCGCTGCATAAGCCGTAATTTCGTATTGATTATAAACAAAAGTGATTTTATCCTGGTCAAAATAGAAATTGTTATTCAGTTCAATTTTATCGACTAAGAGCATTTCTTTTTGTTCAGGCTCATCGAAATGATTTTGAAGAACTTTGTTCCAATTGGCATTAGTCGGATTTTTGAAAATGTCGGTTTGAGAAATCACTTTGTTATGTTTCAAATCGAAAGTTTTGTAAGCTTCAAAATAATATCCGTGCGCACCACCGGAATAACCACTTCCTGAATATTGCAAAGTCAAGACATCACTCTGTTTAGAAATCAATTTCATCCCAGAAACCTCATCCCAAGTTTGTTTGTATTCCGGCATATAATCTTGTGAATCATCTTTTTTCAGAGATTGTGTCTTGAATTTTTCCAGAACATCAGTCAAAGTTTTTTTGGAATAATCTGCCGAAGTGATATTGGCAGGTTTATAGATACTGTCCAAAATGGTTTTGTTGGTAATATTCGGGAACAATAGAATTTGTTTTTCGAAGGACAAAGTCAAAGTTTTTGCAACTTGCACAGAATCCTGAACGCGGATAGAATCTACAACGAATTCTTTTTTAGTTTCCGTGCTATTTGATTTTGTGTTTGAGATTTCTTTGTTTTCTTTTTTGTTGCAGGAGAAAAGCAAAACTCCGAAAGATAGAATTGTGATAAGGTTTTTCATAAGTTTATTTTTAAAAATGGTGGTTTAAATTTTTATTTGAAGATACGGTTTTTTTTAAACACCTAAACTCCGCAGCCCGACTTATCTCAATAGTCTTTATTTTTTTTATTTGAATCGATGAACCACTTCGATAGGTTTGAATGGAAATCCTTTTTTGCGTGTCCGAATGTTCATTTTGTGTAAAATCGTCTGTAAAAAAGTTTGGGAGCCCTTCGACAAGTTCAGGGATAAATTAAAGGCGGAAAAGCTGCCCAAAAAATCATCTTATAAATTACAATCTGTCACCCAACAAAAAACCTTCCAAAAAATTGGAAGGTTTGATTTTATGACTGCAAATTGATATTAAACATCAATTCTTGCGTAAACTGCATTTTTCTCGATGAATTCTCTTCTTGGTGGAACTTCATCACCCATCAACATAGAGAATGTAGAATCTGCTTCTACCGCATTGTCTATCGTGATTTGTTTTAGGATTCTGTTTTCAGGATTCAGAGTGGTGTCCCAAAGCTGTTCAGGATTCATCTCCCCAAGACCTTTATAACGCTGAACCTCAACACCTTTTCCGTCCGGAGACATTTCAAATGTTATTTGTTCACGTTCTTTCTCGTTCCAAGCATATACTTTTTTGTTTCCTTTTTTCAATAAATATAACGGTGGAGAAGCGATATAAATGTAACCGTTCTCTATCAATTCTTTCATATATCTAAAGAAGAAAGTCAAAATCAAGGTCGAAATATGGGAACCATCGATATCCGCATCGGTCATAATTACCACTTTGTGATATCTCAGTTTCGCCAAATTCAAAGCTTTGGAATCCTCTTCAGTCCCAACAGAAACACCAAGTGCGGTGTAGATGTTCTTGATTTCCTCGTTGTCATAAACTTTATGGACCATCGATTTCTCCACATTCAAAATCTTACCTCTCAAAGGCAAAATCGCCTGGAAATGACGGTCACGACCCTGCTTGGCCGTTCCACCTGCAGAATCTCCCTCGACAAGGAACAATTCTGATTCAGCCGGGTCTTTGGAAGAACAATCGGACAATTTTCCTGGCAATCCGGAACCACCCATTGGTGATTTTCTCTGAACCATTTCTCTTGCTTTCTTCGCTGCCTGTCTTGCTTTCGCTGCCAAAACAACTTTCTGAACGATGATTTTTGCTTCGTTAGGATTTTCCTCCAAGAAATTAGTTAGCATTTCGCCAACGATTTTGTCAACCGCTCCGGAAACTTCCGAGTTACCTAATTTCGTTTTAGTCTGACCTTCGAACTGAGGTTCCATCACTTTTACAGAAACCACGGCTGTCAATCCTTCACGGAAATCGTCTCCGGTAATCTCCACTTTTTCTTTTGCCGGAATCCCTAAGTCATCCGCATATTTTTTAAGCGTTCTTGTCAAAGCTCTTCTGAAACCTGCCAAGTGCGTTCCACCTTCGTGGGTATTGATATTATTAACATAAGAATGCAAATTCTCCGTAAACGACGTGTTGTAGCGCATCGCCACTTCCACAGGAATCCCTTCTCTTTCGCTTTCCATAAAGATGACGTTCTCCATAATAGACTCACGGTTTCCATCGATATATTCTACGAATTCTTTAAGACCACCTTCCGAATGGAAAACTTCTGAATTGAAACTTCCGTCTTCGTTTGGATGTCTTTCGTCAATCAAAGTAATCGTAATTCCTTTGTTAAGGAAAGATAGTTCTCTAAGTCTGTTCGCCAACGTATCATAGTTGTAAACCAGTTCCTGGAAAATAGTTCCGTCCGGCTGGAAGAAAACCTCGGTTCCTCTTTCAGAAGTCGTTCCGATTTCCGCAACATCTGCCAAAGCTTTTCCTTCAGAGTATTTTTGCTGATACAGTTTTCCATTAAGGCTAACAGTTGCCACCAACAAAGTTGAAAGTGCATTCACACAAGAAACCCCAACCCCGTGAAGACCACCAGAAACTTTGTAAGAATCTTTATCGAACTTACCACCGGCGCCAATTTTGGTCATTACCACCTCAAGTGCAGATTTCTGTTCTTTCTCGTGAAAATCAACCGGAATTCCACGTCCGTTATCTTTCACAGAAATACTTTCACCTTCGTGAATAGTTACTTTAATCGTGTCGCAATAGCCTGCCAGCGCCTCATCAATAGAGTTATCCACTACTTCATAAACCAAATGGTGAAGACCTCTCACGCCAACGTCACCGATGTACATTGATGGTCTCAATCTCACGTGTTCCATTCCTTCCAGGGCCTGGATGCTACTCGCTGTATATTCTTTTTGACTCATATTTTTTATATTAAAGACATAAGACTCAATCTTTCAAATAGTTAGCTTGAGAATATTTCTTTTTAATTTATTAAATTATTTTGTTAAAATGCTTACAAATATCGTGATTTTTTTCGAGATATGAAAGGATTAAATTGAGTGGAAAAGGATAAGTTTTTAACAGGGAAGCTTGGAAATTGATTAAGATTTTAAATAAAAAAATCGAACTTTAAAAGTTCGATTTTTTTGCTGTTATTGAAATTATATTTTACTTCTTGATGAGTTTTGTTTTGTAAAGTTTTCCGCTTTTATCCGTTCCTGTAACAATATAATTCCCGACTGGCAATTTAGAAACATTCGCCTGACCCAACTCTGCCTTTACAGAAACCTCTCTACCTTCCATTGTGTAAACCGAAACCTTTTCTATCTCATTATTAAAATAAAAAATATCAGTTGCCGGATTTGGATAAATTTCAAATCCCGAAGCTAACTTAAATTCATTGGTATTCAACACAGACAAATTTGTACTTTGTGTACTATTAGTAGCCGTAGAAGTACTAACTGACTTATTTCCTCCAAATAAATATAATTGATTGTTATAAACCTCAGCCTGATGATTTCTTCTTTCCACCAAATTATGGGACGTTAGAGTTGTAAAATTTTTACCCGTTGTATCATAAAAACCCAAAAACGATTGATTATAATAGTCTCCAGACACAATTAATTTATCTCCATTTACAGCCAGAGCATTGGCAGAAACCGGCTGTGGTAAATCAGAATAACCAGGACTCCAAGTATTGCTGACAATATCATAATTACGAATATCAGAACTTGTATAAGATTTAAAAATCCTAAAATTATCAATTTGGAATGTTGTTGTCTTTTGTACAGGAAGATAGCCTCCAATATACTTGAACCCAATGCGGAAATTATTAGGATAATTAGCTAAAGAAATCTTTCCTGAATTTGTAAAATATACAGCGTAAGCACTGAGGGCACCACTAGAAATGTTAGCCGGCAACAGAGCTTTGGAAGAAGTAGTAATATCACCCGTCCAGTCTGTAATGATATATGCTTCTAAAATAGCACCATTGTCATAACCATCTCGAGTATCAAAACTTAGAAAAAAATCCTGATTAGTCGTTGATGAAGATTTTGAAAGTGATGGCGATATCAACCAAGAAATATTTTGTGCATTCTGCTCAATTGTCACAGGGGTAAAAGCAGTAATCTGTGCATATTTATTATTATTGAAAGCTTTTCCTTGATAAGGCTTATTTCCTACTTCCTGAATATTAATCCAATTTGAAAGGGTTAAAAATGGTTCAGAAATATTTAGTCCTTCAAAATCTTCAATTTTAGTATTTGATTCGGAATAGCCTCCTACGGCATAAAGCTTATTACCTACACTGGCACCCGTGGTTTGCATAGCTTGTGAAATATCAGACAATTGAGTCCACTGGTTGGAAACAGTGTTATATTTGAACATTCCCTGGGAGTATGATGCATCAAGGTCTGTTGTAACATTCCCTCCAAAAAAATAAATATCATTACCATTCACAGCAGATCCAGCACTAGAAACCGGAAAAGGATTTATTGCGCCATAAGTAAGGTTTCCAGTTGATAAATCTATTATTTCCAGTTGATTATTATTAGTATTATAAGCCGTTTTACCATTGAAAATATACAGTTTATTATTTACAATTTCTGCATTGGCATACGTTTTTGCAATTACAGGGACATTTGTAGAGAAAGTAGACCAAGTATCATTCTCAAAATTGTATTTTTCAATCTCCGCTGTATAATACTGTCCTTGTGAAAAACCATTAACAACATATTCATTGGCGCCATCTGTTGCAGCAGCAGAACCACCTCTTGCAACATTCATATTAGCTTTGTTGATGAAATTTAAATTTTGTGAGAATACAGTAGCGCTTCCCGTAAGGAATAATAAAAAAGTAAATCGCTTTAGCATTGATATGGGTTTGATTATAAGTTATCTTCTGCCTGCAAATATAAATTTTTTATTAATTTAAAATCAGATTTTATCCTCCCAAAAACTCATCCACTTTCTGCGCACATTTTCGTCCTTCCGCAATTGCCCAAACCACAAGACTCTGGCCTTTTCTCGCATCGCCGCAAGAGAAATATTTCGTCTGATTGGTTTTGAATTCTTTATCATTTCCGATAAGATTTCCTTTCGGGTCAAGGTTGATATCCAAATCTTCGACTAAACCCTTGTGCTCAACGTGCGTGTAACCCAAAGCGATGAAAGCCAGGTCACAATCGACAACAAATTCTGAATTTGGTTTTTCTGTGTAGAGATTCCATTTTCCGTCGGCATCTTTTGTCCATTCCGCTTCTACCAATCGGATTCCGGTCAGATTTCCGTTTTCATCTTTCACAAATTCCTTGGAATTGACGGACCACTTTCTGTCCACGCCTTCCTCGTGAGACGACGTAATATGCAAAGTCATCGGCATCGTTGGCCAAGGCATCGTTTCATCGCGTTCCGTTGGCTGCATTGGTTTGTAATAGATTTGATAAACCACTTCCGCACCTTGACGATTTGAAGTTCCGATACAATCTGAACCCGTATCGCCACCGCCAATTACGACTACTTTTTTTCCTCTCGTATCAATATCTTTTTCATTAAATGAAATTCCGCTGACTTTTTTATTGCTTTGAGAAAGATAATCCATCGCAAAATGAACACCTTTCGCATCACGATTCGGAATCATCAATTCCCTTGGAACCGTACTTCCCAACGCCAAAACAACTGCATCAAAACTCCGATTGAGCTCTTCCACAGAATAATTGACTCCGACATTGACATTGGTTTTAAATTCAACTCCTTCTTCTTTCATCCATTGCACCCGGCGTTCCACGATATTTTTATCCAGTTTAAAATCCGGAATTCCGAATCTCAGCAATCCGCCAATTTCCGGGTCACGTTCAAAAACTGTGACTTGATGCCCCATTTGGTTTAATTGATAAGCTGACGCCAAACCTGCAGGTCCGGAACCTACAACCGCCACTTTTTTTTCTGTTCTGAATTTTGGAATAATTGGTTTTGCGAAACCTTTTTCGAAGGCAATTTCGATGATATTTTTTTCAACTTCTTCTATCGCAACCGGAAGACTATTAATCCCCAAAACACACGCTCCTTCACAAGGTGCAGGACAAATTCGACCCGTAAATTCAGGGAAATTGTTGGTTGAAATCAACAATTGATAAGCCTTTTCCCATTGCTCCTTATAAACCGCTTCATTGAATTCCGGAATCATATTGCCAAGCGGACAGCCACTTTGGCAAAACGGAACGCCACAACTCATACACCGCGACGATTGCTTGTGAAGATAATCCTCGGAAATCGGTTTGTAAAATTCTTTGTAATGCTGAATCCTCTCTTCCACAGGAAGTTTCTTCGGCAACTCTCTATCGTATAATAAAAATCCGTCTGCTTTTCCCATTATTTCAATTCATTTATTTTATTTTCAATAGCTTTTTTGTAATCACGAGGATAAACCTTGATGATATGTTTCAAATTATTTTCGAAGTCACTTAGTAAATATGAAGCGAGTTCACTATTCGTCATTTCTAAATGTTCTTTAATCAAATCATTAATAATCGATTTATCATCTTCCGTAATCTCTTCCAGGTTTGCCATATCAGGATTGAAATTTTCTTCCAAAGACCTACCAATATCCCAAACGTAGGCAATTCCACCACTCATTCCCGCTCCGAAATTTCTTCCGACACCACCAAGAATCAGAACTGTTCCGCCGGTCATATATTCGCAACCGTGGTCGCCGACACCTTCCACAACAGCAGTTGCTCCGGAATTCCGAACGGCAAAACGTTCGCCCGCCATTCCGGAAACAAAGATTTTTCCAGAAGTCGCGCCGTACAAAGCGACATTACCAATAATGCTATTTTCGTAAGCTTTGATAATAGATTCTTTATCGTGATAAATTGCCAACTTTGCACCTGAAAGTCCTTTTCCGAAATAATCATTTGCATCGCCTTCCAGAATCATCGTAATTCCTTTATTACAAAACGCTCCGAAACTTTGCCCAGCCGTTCCTTTAAAATAGAATTTCAGAGAATCGTCGGACATTCCTTCAGAATGGTATTTTTTGGTCAATTCGTGAGACAGAATTGTTCCGACTGTCCTGTCCGTATTTTTGATTTGGAAATAAGCTTCTGTAGTTCCATTTTCTTCGATTGCCAATTTCGAAGCTTCGAGCATTTTCCAGGAAAGCGAATCATCAATGCCGTGGTCTTGATTTTCATTTTTAATGATTGGTAAATCTGTTTCAGGTTTGAAAAGAATCGGACTTAAATCAATATTTTTATGTTTCCAGAACGAAATATCTTTTTTCGTGGTCAGACATTGAGATTGTCCAACCATTTCGTCAATCGTTCTGAAACCGAGACTCGCCATTATTTCTCTAACTTCCATCGCCAGAAAAGTAAAATAACTGACCAAATGTTCAGGCTTTCCTTTAAACTTTTTCCGAAGCTCCTCGTTCTGAGTTGCAATACCGACCGGACAAGTATTAAGATGACATTTTCGCATCAAAATACAACCTTCAACAATTAGCGCAGACGTGGAAATCCCCCATTCCTCCGCACCAAGCAAAGTTGCAATGACAATATCACGACCAGTTTTTACCTGACCGTCGACCTGCACTGTAACTCGCTGACGAAGTTTATTTTTAATTAAAGTCTGTTGCGTTTCCGCCAATCCCAATTCCCAAGGTAAACCCGTATGCCTTGTAGAACTTAACGGAGACGCACCAGTTCCGCCGTCATAACCGGAAATCAGAATATGGTCAGCTTTCGCTTTTGCAACGCCGGAAGCAATTGTTCCAACGCCAGCTTTCGAAACTAATTTGACCGAAATCCTTGCGTGGCGATTGGCATTTTTCAAATCAAATATCAATTGCGCCAAATCCTCAATCGAGTAAATATCGTGATGCGGTGGTGGTGAAATCAAACCAACCCCAGGAGTAGAATGTCTTGTTTTCCCAATCCATTCATCAACTTTGAAGCCTGGCAATTGCCCACCTTCGCCCGGTTTTGCACCTTGCGCCATCTTAATTTGAATCTCTTCAGCCTCAGCTAAATATCTCGCCGTAACACCAAATCTTCCGGAAGCAACCTGCTTGATTGCCGAACGCATATCATCCCCATTTTCATTAATTGTATAACGATTTTCATCTTCGCCACCTTCGCCCGTATTACTTTTTGCGCCGATTCTATTCATCGCAATCGCAAGCGTTGTATGCGCTTCCCAGGAAATCGAACCAAAAGACATTGCGCCTGTTGCGAAACGTTTCAGAATATTTTCCAAAGACTCAACTTCATCAATCGAAATTGCTTCTCTGTCATTTTTAAAATCCATCAGACCTCTCAATAAAGATGCTTTCTCCGATAACTGATTGACCGTTCTTGAATATTTTTTGAATAAATCATAACGGTCATTCCAAGTTGCCTGTTGCAAAAGATGAACAGATTGTGGATTGAACTGATGATACTCGTTGTCCGGTTTCCATTGGTAGATTCCTCCAGGTTCCAATACTTTCTGAGGAAGCTTTGTCCCAAAAGCATTAAAATGTTTTACCAAAGCTTCTTTGGCGATTTCATCAAAACCAACACCATTGATTCTGGATATTGCTCCAGTAAAGCAAGTATTAACGACCGTTTTATCAATTCCAATGATTTCGAAAATCTGCGCGCCGTGATAAGATTGCAAAGTCGAAATTCCCATTTTGGAGAATATCTTCAACAACCCATCGCCAACCGCTTTTTTATAATTGTATTTTAATTGGTCAAGGCCAGCTTCCTCACCAAATTCATTCTTATGAAACATCTCCCTGATACTCGCTAAAGCCAGATACGGATTGATTGCCGTAGCCCCAAATCCCAGCAAAGCGGCAAAATGATGAACTTCCCAAACATCACCAACTTCCATCACCAAACCCACTTTTCGACGAATACCTTTTCGAATCAAATGATGATGTACAGCCGAACAAGCCAAGAGTGAAGGAATCGTAGCATGACCAGAATCCATCGAACGGTCGGAAAGCACAATCACTTCAAAACCGTCATCCACAGCGTCTGTTGCGTAACGGCAAATCCTGTCAATGGCTTTTCTAAGATTTCCGTCTTTTCCGTCTGCTTTGAAATAGGTATAAATGGTTTTCGACTGAAATTTTCCCGTATCGACACTCCGAAGTTTTTCTAACTGTTCATTATTAAGAATCGGATTATCTAGTTTTATAGAATGGGCAAAATTCTTGTCTTCTTGCAAAAGATTTCCACTTCCGCCGATAATCGTCGTGAGAGACATTACCAATTTTTCACGGATCGGGTCGATTGGCGGATTCGTAACCTGAGCAAATAATTGTTTGAAATATGAACTGAGATGTTGTGGCTTTTCACTGAGAACAGCCAAAGGCGCGTCAAAACCCATCGAGCCAATCGGTTCTTTTCCATATTCCGCCATTTCTTTGATGACAACATCCAAATCCTCTCTAGAATATCCGAACGCTTTCTGATATCTGAAAATATCTTCCGACTGTAAACTATTGAAACGGATTTTCGGACTTGGCAATTCATTGATATTGATATTCATCTTATCAAGCCAATCTCGGTAAGGTTGTGAAGTACAGATATCTTTTTTCAGTTCTTCATCGCTGATGATCTCGCCTTTTTTCATATCAACCAAAAACATTTTTCCGGGTTGAAGACGACCTCTTTTGATGACTTTTTGAGGGTCGACAGGCAAAGCGCCAGACTCAGAAGCCATAATTACTCGATCATCCGAGGTCACGCAGTATCTTGAAGGGCGAAGTCCATTTCTGTCCAAAGTGGCACCAATAATATCGCCATCGGTAAACGAAATAGAAGCCGGACCATCCCAAGGTTCCATCATACAGGCGTGGAATTCATAAAAATCTTTTTTGTAAGAATCCATCTGGTCATGACCATCCCAAGCTTCGGGAATAAGCATCATCATCGTATGTGGAAGCGACCTTCCTGAGTGATAAAGCAACTCGACCATATTGTCCAAATAAGAAGAATCCGATTGCCCAGGTTTTGTGATCGGCAAGATCATATCCATTTCCTGCGCTGTGAAATTGGGACTTTCAAATGTTTTTTCGGAAGACCGAAGCCAATTGAGATTTCCGCCAATCGTATTGATCTCGCCATTGTGCGCCAAAAAACGAAAAGGTTGCGCCAAACTCCAGGTTGGATTTGTGTTTGTGGCAAAACGAGAATGCACCATTCCAAAAGCAGAGCGAAGTCTCGGATCGGTAAGGTCTTTGAAATAGTTTCGAATCTGAACAGAACGTAATTGTCCTTTATATATTAATTTTTTACAAGAAAACGAAGCAGCATAGAAACCAATAGGATCATTGCTGGTCACGCTCATGATCTGATGCGAAATGTAATTTTTGAAGACAAAGAGTTTCCTTTCCAGATCTTTCTCAGTTTCCGTATCGTATGGACGTTCGATAAAAAGCATCTCCATTACAGGTTCAACACTTTTAGCCAAATCGCCAAGATCCAAATTATTGACAGGAACCGGACGGTAACCCAAAATTTTAAGCCCTAATTTCTCAGCAGATTGCTCAATGATCTCTTTGCATTCTTGCCTGATGAAATTGTCCTGTGGAAAGAAAAGCATTCCTAGTCCGTAATGGCCTGGTTCGGGAAGGTCAATTCCGTAATTGAGTGCTTCATCATAGAGTAGCTCGTGTGGAATTTGAAGTTGGATTCCGGCGCCATCACCAGTATTACTTTCGTAACCTGTCGCACCACGATGTTCCATATTTTCCAGCATTGTAATAGCATCGCTAACAATTTTGAAACTTTTGACACCTTTGATATTAGCGACAAAACCGACTCCGCACGAATCGAATTCTGTCTCGGGTAAATAAAGTCCTTGATTTTTTGGATTTGAATTTTGAGAAATCCCCTTGGCTCTTTTCATCTTCATTCTTTTTGGATATTATCAAATTTAATGAAAAAAGAAATAAAAATGATTTTAAATTACCAATTCAGCAATTATACAAAACATAATAAGAATTAAAATCAATAAAATTGGTTATTTTTTATCAATAATTTACATTAAATTAATATTGAATAACTATTTGTTAAAATTAATTTAATATTGGAAATAAGTAAATATTTAGTAATCAATACATTAAATTAAAATCCACTTTTATAATCAGTAAATATAGATATAAACACTTTGGAATGACTAGAATTTTTTAAAATTGAAATTTATTCACACCAGCCCCCACTAAAAACAAAGTAGAAAATGAAAAAATATAGGTCATTTACATCAACACTATATTTTTTAGAAGGCAAAGACCTTAAAAACAAATATTTAAAACAACATGGCAAAATATTGTGAAAATCAATAAAATTAACAATTCATCACACATATTAATAAATCAATATCAAATCAATAAAAAACCCCGCTTTTACAAGCAGGGTCATTAATATTTTCAAGAAATCATTAAACTAATTTCATCCACAAAACATCCTCAATCTTATCAACTTTTACCAAGTTATTCTTAGTTAAAGTTTTGGAAGCTTTGTCCCATTTCTTTCCGGACAATTGAGAACGGTTTTTAACCTCATTAAGTTCTAAAGGCTCTTCCTGAGAATTAAGGATTTCCAGGATCACTTTCTCATCTTCTCCCAATTCTACTTTAGGAACTACTTTTTCCGGTCTCATTTGCGGGAAGAAAAGAACTTCCTGAATAGATGCATTATTGGTCAGGAACATGATCAATCTGTCCATTCCGATTCCCATTCCTGAAGTTGGTGGCATTCCGTATTCAAGAGCTCTCAAGAAATCTTCGTCTATAAATTGCCCGGCTTCATCGTCTCCTTTTTCCGCTAATTTCAATTGTTCCTCAAAACGTTCTCTTTGGTCAATCGGGTCATTAAGCTCAGAATAGGCATTCGCAATCTCTTTACCACAAACCATCAATTCGAAACGCTCGGTCAACCCTTCTTGCGTTCTATGTTTTTTTGTCAAAGGCGACATCTCGATAGGATAATCTGTGATGAACGTCGGTTGAATGAAGTTTCCTTCACATTTCTCTCCGAAAATTTCGTCGATTAATTTTCCTTTACCCATTGTTTCATCCACTTCAATTCCGATAGACTTGGCAAAATCGAACAATTCCTGCTCAGACTTTCCGGTGATATCAAAACCTGTATATTTTTGAATAGCTTCTGTCATTGAGACTCTTGCATAGGGCGCTTTGAAATCAATTTCCTGGTCAGCAAATTTGGCTTTCGTAGTTCCGTTCACTGCTATTGCGCAATGTTCTATCATTCTTTCTGTGAAATCCATCATCCAGTAATAATCTTTGTAGGCAACATAGATTTCCATTACTGTAAATTCCGGGTTGTGTGTTCTGTCCATCCCTTCATTTCTGAAGTTCTTTGAGAATTCATAAACACCGTCGAATCCTCCAACAATTAATCTTTTCAGATACAATTCGTTCGCAATTCTTAGGTACAAAGGAATATCCAAAGCATTGTGATGCGTAATAAAAGGTCTTGCTGCAGCGCCACCCGGGATAGCCTGCAAAACAGGAGTTTCCACTTCGATATAACCAGCATCATTGAAAAACTGACGCATCGCAGTGTACATTTTTGTTCTCTTCACGAAAGTTTCCTTAACGTTAGGATTCACAATTAAATCTACGTAACGTTGTCTGTAACGCAATTCGGCATCGTTGAAGGCATCGTGGACTACTCCATTTTCATCAGTTCTTGGCTGAGGAAGTGGGCGAAGTGTTTTGGTTAAAATTTGAAAATTGGTAACCTTCACAGTCATCTCGCCAACTTGCGTATTGAACAATTCACCTTCTATGCCGATGATATCACCAATGTCAAGAAGATGTTTGTAAACCTCGTTGTATAAAGTTTTGTCTTCACCAGTACAGATCTCGTCTCGGTTAAAATAAACCTGGATCTTGCCTTCGGAATCCTGCAATTCTGCAAAACTTGCTTTCCCCTGAATTCTTCTGGACATCAACCTTCCAGCAATAACCACCTTTTTTCCTTCTTGGAAATCCTGTTTTATAGATTTCGTAGAATCGGTGATTTTGTATTCAGCGGCCGGGAATGCATCGATTCCCAGGTCGGTCAGTTTTTGCAATTTTTCGCGACGGATAATTTCCTGTTCTGATAATGACATTTTAATTCGATTTTTTGGAATTGCAAAAATAGTGATTTTAAAATGTTTATGAAACTTAAATTTTCGATCGACTTAAATTGAATTTGAACGCAAAGACCGCTAAGTCTTTTTGAAATTACTGAAAACATTTAAGGTTCGCAAAGGCGTAAAACCCATCAAGGAAATAAATGCAAAGTTCGTCATTCTGAAAGAGTCCCAGCATAGTTGATATTCCTATGAAGTACAAAATTGTGTTTTACATTGACTTTTGTTTTTACGTTGAATCTGCAGCCCGACCTGAGTGGAGCTCATTTTTTGCGGACTGCTTCGGTTTTTCGGAATGGAAAATCCCTGGCAAAAAATAGCGGGAACGGAGGGCGGAAAAGCTGCCCAGACCTAACGGAGTGTTCGACGGGGTCAAATAATTTTAAATGAATATGGTTTTCAAAATCTCGGAAACCTCTTTCGGTTTGGTAACCGGGAAAAGATGCGTGGCATTTTTGATGATGAAATCCGGTTGAGAATTTTTGACCGGAAAAACAATGTCCTTGTCACCCAAAATCTGAATAACTTCCGGAATCTTGTCAAATTTCCAATGCGCTACTTTCTCAATAGACCACTTCAGATAATATGGGTCTTTTACTCGGAAATACTGAGTCAATTTTGGGTTTTTCGGATCAAATAATTTTCTGAAAAATGCATAGAAAAGAGTACTTTTATCATTGAAAATCCGAAGTGGAATGTATTTCACCGCATTGGTTTTTTGTCCCGCAACGATTAATTTTGATTTCTCCAGATCACAACGGATACTTGCCATAATTACGATTTTCTTGGCTGGTTTCAGTTTATGAATTTCCTGTACGAGAATGCCGCCGAAAGAATATCCCAAAAGATAAAATTCTTCGGAATCATATATGAATGCTGACATTCTTAGAACATAATCTGAAAATTCTTCATTGAGGTTTGGAATCAGCCACGGAATGTGAATGAGTTCAATTCCTTTATTAAAAGTCAGTTTTTCCAAGACTTTTTCGTCTGCGCCGAGTCCGCTAATGGTGTATAATTTCATTTGACAGTTTTCTTTTGTGTTTTGCTCAAATATAACAACAAAAAAAGAGCAGAAAAAATGCTGCTCTTGAAAATATATTTTGTGAAAAATTATTTTACGCTGATTTTAACTTTCAAATCAACATCGTCTTTTACCAAAACATCCTGCATTGTAGATTTGTAAGCTACGTCAAATTTCTGTCTGTCGAAAGAAAATTTATCAGACTCCAAAGTTACAACTCCATTTGCAGAAGTGATTTTTGCAGGGAAAGAAACTGCGTTGGTTTTTCCTTTTACAGTCAAGTTTCCGTTTACGACAAAGTTGTAATCTTTGTTTGTGTTTTTCTTTACAGAAGTGATCTTGTAAGTGGCAGTCGGGAACTTTTCAACTTCGAAGAAATCACCGTTTTTCAAGTGACCGTTCAATTTTCCCTGGTATTCCCCAGAAAGGTCTGTTGCGTTGATAGACGTCATATCCAATACAAAATCTCCACCTACAACTGCTCCATTCTTAAGAATCAAATTTCCAGATTTTACATTCACAGTTCCATCGTGAGAAGACGCTTCTGTTTTTGCAATTTTATAACCCCACCAGTGTACGTCTGAACTTGTCAATTTTTTAGTTTGTCCGAAAGCTAATCCGCTTACCAATACAGCTAGTAATAATACTTTTTTCATTTTTCAATAATTTTAATGATGCAAATCTACTTAGAATGATTCAAAATTAAAGTTGATGTATGATAAGTTTTTAAAAAAATCAAAGCCCACATCCGAAAATGAGGGCTTAAATAATTAAATAGTTTATTGAAAACTACTTTCCTAAAGGAATGTTGTAGCTAAATCCTACACCAATTGCTCCGGCGTTATAATCTTGGTCTCCGATTTGGCCTTTGTCGCCAGTGAATGTTTTGTTGTACTGAGCAAAGAAGTTCCAATCTCTGTTATGGTAACCAATTTCTGGTTTGATGTAAAATCCACCATCTGGTCTTGCAACATTAACATTTTCAGCCACTTTATCATCTCCAACGATAAATCCGTAACCTAAATCAGCTCCGAAATAGAATCCCATTTGTTTTGGATAAACTCTGAAAAGTGCTGCAACAGGAATGACTCCGAAGTCATTATTTCTTACTTTCACTCCATTTACAGTTCTATCTTTACCAAAATAATTGTTATATCCAGTCGCGATACCCAAACCAAAACCTGGTGTTACAAGATGCTGATATGATAAATCCACACCAAGATTTGCGGCAGTGTTACCACCCGTAGAAACACCTCCGTTAAGACCAACTTTCAACATATTGGTCATATCAGAACTTTGCGCTGACACTGCTCCACCTACCAAAATTCCTGCTCCTAATATCAATTGCTTTAAAGTTTTCATATTTTTAAATTTTAAATTTTACAAAGGTCTTAATTGTAAATTCCGTGCCAAAACCAGAATTTGTTTTATAAATCTAACAATTCCGCAATCAACTTTTTAATTTTCAATTATTTAAAATCATAAATTAATATTAATATTGATTCATAAAACCCATATTTTCATAATTTTTGCTTTAACTAATTCTAATTTTCTTACTCCAACCCATAAATCCATCGCTATGAATAACTTTTTGAAAAATAAACATTTGGTTTCCAGGGCAGGTTTTGGCATCCATCACAACGATATTGAGAAATATAAAAACATAAGTCCAAAGAAATTATATGAGGAATTAAAGAAGAATTCGGATTATCAACCATTACAAACCGATCTTCAGGCAGTAACAGCAGAACGATATCAAGAGATGTTGAAAGCAACTGATAGAAAACCATATAATCAATTCAATAAAAATTATAATACCTCAGTTCGGAAATCCTGGCATTCTCAAATGATAAACACACCTTCCCAACTTAGGGAAAAAATAGCACTCTTCTGGCACGGACATTTTGCTACCAGACTCCAGCAAGCGTTTTTTAATAAAGAGATTATTGAGATTTTCAGAAAAAATGCATTGGGCAATTTTCGTGATTTGGTTTTCGAAGTTTCAAAATCTCCTGCAATGTTATATTTCCTAAACAATCAGCAAAACAAAAAAGCCAGACCCAACGAGAATTTCGCAAGAGAACTGATGGAACTTTTCACATTAGGAAGAGGAAATCTTTATACCGAAAAAGACATCAAAGAATCTGCAAGAGCCTTTACCGGATGGAGTTATAATCACGATCCGGGAGAGAAAGAATTCCTTGGGAAAACCGGTAACTTCGATGGAACTGATATTATTAATATCATTCTTGAGAAACCGGAATGCGCGCATTTCATCACAGAAAAAATCTACAAATTTTTGGTTAATGAAAATCCTGATGAAAAAATAGTGAAGTCATTGAGCGAGAAATTCTACAAATCCAACTATGACATCACAACGTTGATGGATGAAATTTTCCTATCAGATTGGTTTTATTCTGATAAAAATATCGGCGCAAAAATAAAATCGCCAATAGAATTGATTGTCGGAATCAGACGGATCATGCCAATGGATTTACAGAATCGGGATACCATTTACAACTTCGAAAAGCTGCTCGGGCAAGAATTACTCCAACCTCCGAATGTTGCTGGTTGGCCAAGCGGAATTGCCTGGATAGACAGTTCTACTCTATTATTAAGAATGAAAATCCCTGCGGTAATGGCCGGTTACAAAACATTGGACATCGAACCCAAATCAAATGACGATATCAATATGGGAAAAGATGAGAAAAAAGTGATCGTCAATAAGAAGCAAAATACGATAACCATCCATTGGGAAGGTATCAATAACATTCTGAATGAAGACCTTTTCAATCTCTTGTTATCAAAACCCAATGAAAAATTACAGAAAATGATTACTGATTTCAATTCTGATAAAAGCAAGAAACATCTGATGATAAGTATTATGTCAACTCCAGAATATCAACTTTGTTAAAATAAGCCATTATGATTATCAATAGAAAAAACTTCATAAGAACAAGCAGTTTGGCTGTCGCTTCTTTCCTTTTCCCTAATTTCTTAGACGCTTTGACATTGCCAGATGCGATTGCGATGAATGGAAAAACGCTTATTATTCTCCAATTATCTGGTGGAAATGATGGACTGAATACTATTATCCCTATCAAAAATGACATTTATTATAAGTCCAGAAATCAGATTTCAATTAAGGAAAATGATGCGCTTCTGTTGACGGATGAAGCAGGTATCAATCCAAATCTGAAATTCTTCAAAGAACTTTATGACAACGGGGAATTGGCAGTGATGAACAACGTCGGCTATCCCGAACCGAACAAATCGCACTTCCGAAGTATGGATATTTGGCAAACTGCGAGTGGTAGCAATGAATTCAAAAATTCTGGTTGGCTCGGACGATATTTAGACGAAGCCTGTCACGACTGTCAGAATCCGACTCAGGCTATTGAAGTTGATGATTTGCTGAGCCTTGCGATGAAAGGCGAAACCAAAAATGCCATCGCTTTCAAAGACCCAAAAAAATTATTCGATAACAGCCAGGAAATGCTTTACAAAAAACTGAATGCAGACAATCACGACCACGAGCACGATTTGGCTTCTTATCTTTACAACACTCTCGGCAACGCCATCAATAATTCTGAATATATATTTTCTGAAAGCAAGGCAAAACCAACAGACAAAGTTTATCCATCAACTCAAATCGGAAAGGACTTTAAAACGATTTCTTCGCTCATTAAATCTGATATCAACACACAGGTTTATTACCTATCTACAGGAAGTTTCGATACGCATTCCAATCAAAATAAGAAACAAAATCAATTATTCAAAAACATCAATGATGCTGTGGAGATTTTCACGAAAGACATGAAGGAGAATGGGAAATTCAATGATGTAATGATAATGACATTTTCCGAATTCGGGAGACGAGTGGCCCAAAATGCCAGTAACGGAACCGACCACGGAACTGCTAATCAAATGTTTTTCATCAGTGGCGGGCTCAAAAGAAAAGGACTTTTAAATGAACTTCCTGATCTCACCAAATTAAATCAAGGTGATTTGATCTACCAAGAAGATTTTCGAAAAGTCTATGCCACGGTTCTCAAAAGATGGCTGAATAGCAATGACCAGAAAATCCTTGGAAAGGATAATGGCTACTACGATTTTCTCTGAAGTCTTAATTCAAAAAAGATATTTATAGTTTACATCAATAATAGATTTTGATGTAAACATCCTTTTATATTGTTCACAATATAATTTCACACCATACATTTGTCCCATCGAATAATAATTAAATCATCAACAAAATGAAAACATTGTACAGCATTGGCGCCACAGCCACAGGAGGAAGAAACGGAAACGTGAAAAGTGATAACGGAATCCTTGATCTCGAAGTTAGAATGCCAAAAGGATTAGGTGGAGCAAACGACGATTTTGCCAACCCAGAAATGCTTTTCGCAGCAGGTTATTCGGCTTGTTTTGACAGCGCATTGAATTTGGTCATCAAACAAGGTAAAATAGAAACCGGAGAAACAACTGTAACAGCGAAAGTTGGAATCGGACAAATCGAAAATGGCGGCTTTGGATTGGAAGCCGAGTTGCACGCCAATATTCCGGGAGTTTCTTTGGAACAAGCTCAAGAATTGATTGAGAAAGCGCATCAAATCTGTCCTTATTCTAATGCGACAAGAGGAAATATCGAAGTTAAATTGACAGTGAGCAACGACTAATAAAAGCCAAATTCTGTTATCTTTGAAGATTTCAACAGATCAAATTAAAAAGCCTAATATGGAAGATTTATTAAAACTCGACAAGCAACTTTGCTTCTCCGTCTATGTTTTACATCGCGAGATAATGCAGTGTTACCGGCCGATCCTAAAAGATATTGGCCTGACATATCCGCAATACATCGCAATGATGACGCTTTGGGAAAAGGATGATTTGACGGTCAGTCAAGTTGGAGAAATCGTACAATTGGATAATGGAACTTTGACACCTTTGCTGAAACGTTTGGAATCTAAAGGATATCTTACCAGACAACGAAACAAAGATGACGAACGTGTTGTGAAAATCCATCTGACGGAAGAAGGTCAAAAACTCAAGGAAAAAGCGGCCTGTATCCCCCTTGAATTGGCAAAAGCAATGAATCTGAGTATCGAGGAAATAATGGAATTGAAAACTTTGTCTGATAAAGTGGTACAGAAAATAAAGGGTTAACAAAAAGCGCTATTTGGAAATCCGAATAGCGCTTTTTTATTTTGATAGGATTGAATTAATATTCAAACAAAACACTTCCCCAAGTGAAGCCACTTCCGAAAGCGGACATACAAACCAAATCGCCACGTTTCATTCTGCCTTCCTGAATAGCTTCACTCAAAGCAATCGGAATAGAAGCCGCCGTTGTGTTTCCGTATTTTTGGATATTCACGAAGACTTTTTCGTCTGGAAGATGCAGCAATTGCTGAACGTATTGAGCAATTCTGATATTCGCCTGATGTGGAATGAGCAAATCCAAATCCTCAATTTTCTTACCTGCTTTGTCCAAAGCTTCCAAAATAGTTTCAGGAAATCTCGTCACAGCGTGTTTGAAAACGAAGTTCCCGTTCATCACAGGATAGATGTCTTCTGAGGTTAAAGAATCTGGGTTTTTAAGCAA
>Ga0256410_1000705_pt1 | contig 29633 bp, 29 predicted proteins | sample PhyWR1_FD_185983 | JGI IMG/M metagenome (GOLD analysis project Ga0256410, IMG submission 185983) | Leaf surface microbial communities from wheat plants in UC Gill Tract Community Farm, Albany, California, United States - DLSL W.R1 | ecosystem: Host-associated > Plants > Phyllosphere >... | reverse complement strand
CTCGCTCGCGCATGGGTCGCGCCTGCCGCGCCTGCGCTGAAGACATGAAGATGGCCAACCTGCTGGGCATCAACACCAACAACGTGATTGCGCTGACCTTCGTGATCGGTGCGGCCCTGGCAGCTGTTGCCGCGGTACTGATCAGCGTGCAATACGGCGTGATCAACCCCAACGCGGGGTTCCTGGTAGGCCTCAAAGCCTTTACCGCTGCGGTACTGGGCGGCATTGGCAGTATTCCCGGGGCGATGCTCGGTGGCCTGGTACTGGGTGTAGCGGAAGCCTTTGGTGCCGATATTTTCGGCGACCAGTACAAAGACGTTGTGGCTTTTGGCTTGCTGGTGCTGGTGTTGCTGTTCCGTCCGACCGGCATTCTGGGGCGTCCGGAGATTGAAAAAGTATGACTAGGAATCTTAAGTCGGCGCTCTTCAGCGCCCTGTTGGTCTGGGCCGTCGCCTACCCGGTACTCGGTCTGAAACTGACGATTGTCGGGATCAACATCGAAGTTCACAACACCAGCCCGTTGATCCTGAGCGTGATCGCGATCTGCTCCCTGCTGATGTTTGTGCGCGTGTTCTTCAACCAGCAACTGAGCACGGCCTGGAAAAACTCCCCCAGCCTGCCAAAAGTGCCTGCCAAGGCCACCAACTTCCTGACCCTGCCCAGCACCCAGCGCTGGATCATTCTCGGCCTGGTCGTGGTGGCACTGGTCTGGCCGTTCTACGGCTCGCGCGGCGCGGTGGACATCGCCACGCTGATCCTGATCTATGTGATGCTCGGCCTGGGCCTGAACATCGTGGTCGGCCTGGCGGGCCTGCTCGACCTGGGTTATGTGGGCTTCTATGCCGTGGGTGCCTACACCTACGCGCTGCTCTCGCATTACTTCGGCTGGAGCTTCTGGGTCTGCCTGCCGTTGGCCGGGATGATGACCGCCACCTTCGGCCTGCTGCTGGGCTTTCCGGTGCTGCGTCTGCGCGGTGACTACCTGGCCATCGTGACCCTGGGCTTCGGTGAAATCATCCGCCTGTTCCTGCGTAACCTGACCGATATCACCGGCGGGCCAAACGGCATCAGCAACATTCCCAAACCCACCCTGTTCGGCCTGAGCTTCGACAGGACCGCCGCCGAGGGCATGCAAACGTTCCACGAATACTTTGGCATCGCCTACAACTCGATCAACAAGGTCATCTTCCTGTACCTGATCGCGCTGGTGCTGGTGTTGCTGGTGCTGTTCGTGATCAACCGCCTGCTGCGCATGCCTATCGGCCGCGCCTGGGAAGCGCTGCGTGAAGACGAAATTGCCTGCCGTGCCCTGGGCCTGAACCCGACCGTGATCAAACTCTCGGCCTTCACCCTGGGCGCGACCTTCGCAGGTTTCGCCGGTAGCTTCTTTGCTGCACGCCAGGGCCTGGTGACACCGGAATCGTTCACCTTCCTTGAGTCGGCGATCATTCTGGCCATCGTGGTACTGGGCGGCATGGGCTCGCAACTGGGGGTCATCCTGGCCGCCGTGGTGATGATCCTGCTGCCGGAAATGATGCGTGAATTCAGCGAATACCGGATGCTGCTGTTCGGAGCCCTGATGGTGCTGATGATGATCTGGCGTCCACAAGGTTTGCTGCCTATGCAACGTCCTCACCTGGAGCTGCGAAAATGAGCCGCGAGTTACTCAAAGTCAGCGGCCTGAGCATGCGCTTTGGCGGCTTGTTGGCGGTGAACGGCGTAGCCCTGACCGTCAAGGAAAAACAGGTGGTGTCGATGATCGGCCCTAACGGCGCCGGCAAGACCACCGTATTCAACTGCCTGACCGGCTTCTACAAGCCGTCAGCCGGCAGCATCGTGCTCGATGGCGAGTCCATCGAAGGTTTGCCGGGCCATGAAATTGCGCGCAAGGGCGTGGTACGTACCTTCCAGAACGTGCGCCTGTTCAAGGACATGACGGCGGTGGAAAACCTGCTGATTGCCCAGCATCGCCACCTCAACACCAACTTCCTGTCGGGCCTGTTCAAGACCCCGTCATTTCGCAAAAGCGAACGTGACGCCCTGGACTACGCCGCGTACTGGCTGGACAAGGTCAACCTGACCGAGTTCGCCAACCGCCCGGCGGGCACCCTGGCCTACGGCCAGCAACGCCGCCTGGAAATCGCCCGCTGCATGATGACCCGCCCACGGATCCTGATGCTCGATGAGCCGGCGGCAGGTCTGAACCCCAAGGAAACCGAAGACCTCAAGGCCCTGATCAGCGTCTTGCGCAACGAACACAACGCCACCGTGCTGCTGATTGAGCACGACATGAAACTGGTCATGAGCATTTCCGACCATATCGTGGTGATCAACCAGGGCACGCCTTTGGCAGACGGGACGCCGGAACAGATCCGCGACAACCCTGAAGTGATCAAAGCCTATTTGGGGGAAGCGTAAATGCTGCAATTTGAAAACGTTTCGACCTTTTACGGCAAGATCCAGGCCCTGCACAGTGTCAATGTGGAAGTACGTCAGGGCGAAATCGTCACCCTGATCGGCGCCAACGGTGCGGGCAAATCGACCCTGATGATGACCCTGTGCGGCTCGCCACAAGCCCATAGCGGCAGCATCCGTTACCTGGGCGAAGAGCTGGTGGGGTTGAGTTCGGCGCAGATCATGCGCAAAAGCATCGCCGTTGTACCCGAAGGGCGTCGGGTGTTTGCTCGTTTGACCGTGGAAGAGAACCTCGCCATGGGCGGGTTCTTTACCGAAAAACGGGAATATGAGGAGCAAATGGACAAGGTCCTGCACTTGTTCCCACGCCTGAAGGAGCGCTTTACCCAGCGCGGCGGCACCATGTCCGGTGGCGAGCAGCAAATGCTCGCCATTGGCCGGGCGCTGATGAGCAAGCCCAAGCTGCTGTTGCTTGATGAGCCATCCCTGGGGTTGGCACCGATCATCATCCAGCAGATCTTCGACATCATCGAGCAACTGCGTAAAGAGGGTGTAACGGTGTTCCTGGTGGAGCAAAACGCCAACCAGGCACTGAAAATTGCCGATCGCGCCTATGTGCTGGAAAACGGCCGGGTGGTGATGCAAGGCACCGGTGAGCAATTGCTCAACGACCCGAAAGTGCGTGACGCTTACCTGGGCGGCTAAAGCTGCCTGTATAACAAAACGGCCCTTAGGGGCCGTTTTTTTGTGCCGGGAGTTCGGGTTAAAGCTGGTCGATGGCCTCACCACTGCGCTGGAACCAGCCTACCAGGTAATCCGCCAAAACCTGCGTGCGCTTGGGCAACCCACCCTGATAGGGATGCACCAGATACATGGGGTTGCTGCGCGTTTCATAGTCACGCAGCAGTGCGCGCAAACGCCCGTCTGCCAATTCGGCGCTGAGCATGTACGACGGCAAGCGGGCAATACCGGCACCGATCACTGCAGCTTTTTTCAGCAGGCTGTAATGGTTGCTGGCAAAGGGCCCCGAGACCCGCACCCGGTGCAATTCATGTTGCAGGTGGTACTGCCATTCTTCGCGACCACTGTAGTGGCTGTTAAGCAGGCAGCGGTGCTCAGCCAGTTGTTGCGGCGCCGTTGGCTCACCGAACTGCTCGAGATAGCGGGGGCTGGCACAGGTAATCTCGTGCCAGTTGAGTACGAGCCGGGCCACCAGGCGCTCGTGGTTGGCCACCTGCGAACGGATCGCCAGGTCAAAACCTTCCCGCGCCATATCACGGTAGCTGTTGTTGAGTTCCAGCTCGATCTGCACCTGCGGGTATTCACTGGAGAACTCCATCAGCAGCGAATCAAAGAAGGTTTCGCCCAAGGATACCGGCACCGTCATGCGTACCGGGCCGACCATGTCGTCCTTCAACCGGGCCAATGCCTGACGTGCCCTTTCCACTTGCACCACCAGCGCCCGGGCCTGCGGCAATAACGCCGCGCCTGCGGCAGTCAGGCTCAAGCGCCGGGTGGTGCGGTGCAACAACACCACAGAAAACTGCGCTTCCAACAGGCTGATGCGCTTGGACAGCTGCCCTTTGCTACACCCCAGTTGCTGGGCGGCCAAGGTAAAGCTGCCGGCGTCAATCAGCACCGCGAACGCCGCAAGGTCATCCATTTCGCTCATGGATTGTTTCCATATGAAAACCAAAGGTTGCCTATTAGTGCGCTTATCGCAGCAAAAAACCACTACTAGACTGAGTGCTTCTCTTATCCAAATAGGTACGCACCATGAAAATCCTGTTGATCGGCGCTCACGGCACCATCGGTTCAGCCATTCACCGCGAATTGTCGCCACGCCATGAGATCGTCGAAATTGGGCGAAAAAGCGGCGATTATCAGGTCGATATCAGCGACAGTGCCTCCATCCGCCAGCTCTTTGAACAAACCGGACGCTTCGATGCGTTGATCTGTGCTGCGGGCAACGTCAAGTTCGCCGCTCTGGCTGAAATGAGCGAGAACGACTTTGCCCTGGGCCTGCAGGACAAGTTGATGGGCCAGGTCAACTTGCTGTTGATCGGCCGCGAATATGCCAACGATGGCGCCTCGTTCACTTTCACCAGTGGCGTGATCAACCGCGAACCGATTCGCACCGGCAGTTCGGCGGCACTGGTCAACGCGGCACTGGACGGTTTTGTCAAAGCGGCGGCCATTGAGTTGCCACGCGGGTTGCGGGTCAACTCGGTGAGCCCGACGGTGCTGGAAGAGGCGATGGACAAATACGCGCCCTACTTCCGTGGGTTCAAGCCTGTGGCCGGTGCCGATGTAGCCCTGGCCTACGCCAAAAGTGTCGAAGGCCTGCAAACCGGGCAAACCTATATCGTGGGCTGAGCAAAACCTGTGGGAGCGGGCTTGCTCGCGATAGTCTCGATGCGGTCCGGCTGACAAACTGCGCCGCCTGCATCGCGAGCAAGCCCGCTCCCACATCAATCGGGCCAGCCCCCTTGTGATGCATCGCCAGGCTGAGTAACGTGGCGGCACCCTTCAGGAGTGCCCATGATGCGTGTTGCCCGTCCCTTAGTTTTGTTCGCCTTGCTGCCCGTGTTTGCCGGTTGCCAGATGTTCAGCAGCAAACCCGTCGACACCACCGCCGGCCAAACCCGCCTGCAGGGCGAGCTGGTATCGGCCAATGACCAGTTGGTGTTCCAGCCGTGTGTCGGCCAACAGCGCTATGTGGTGCGTGACAGCGCCAACACCACCCTGGTGCAGGACGCGTCTTACATGCCTAATAAACCGGGCAAATTGTTCGCCGATCTGCGCGGCAACTTTGTGGCCAGCAAAACACCTGGCGCAGAGGGCGAAGTACTGGTGCAACAGCTCTACCGCCTGGAGCGCAACAGCAGCGCCTGCCAGGACCCCAATTTCAAGCAACTGACCGTACACGCCAACGGCAATGGCCCGGCCTGGGAAGTGCAAGCCGGCGGCAAGGGCATGGTGCTCAAGCGCGAAGGCCAGCCGGACCTGGCCCTGCCCTACGTTGAAGAACAGGTCGGCGATGGCCGCTTCTCCCTGTCCACCGAGGCCAACAACCAGCGCATCGAGCTGTGGGTGGCGCCGCAACGTTGCACCGACAGTGCCAATGGCAGCGTGCAGCACCTGGGCGCCGAGCTACGGATCAACGGGCAGGTGCAGCGCGGCTGCGGTTATTTTGGTGGCGCGCGTAACGACTGATCGATAACTGTTACCGCAAATTTCCCCAAAGCAGCTTACAATTGCCGGTTCTGCCAGGGTTTACCTGGCCCCCCGATACTGGACACTGTCAATGTTACGAATCACCGAACTCAAGCTGCCGATCGACCATCCCGATGAAGACCTGCGCCCTGCCATCCTGCAGCGCCTGGGCATCGAAAGTGATGACCTGGTCGATTTCACCTTGTTCAAGCGCAGCTACGATGCGCGTAAAAAATCGTCGGAACTGTGCTTTATCTACACCATTGACCTGAGCGTGCGCGATGAAGCGCCGTTGCTGCTCAAGTTCGCCGACGATCGTAACGTCAATCCAGCACCGGACGTCAGCTACAAAGTGGTAGGCCAGGCGCCGCAGGATCTGAGCGAACGCCCGATTGTGGTCGGTTTTGGCCCTTGCGGTATTTTCGCCGGGCTGTTGCTGGCCCAGATGGGCTTCAAGCCGATCATTCTTGAGCGCGGCACCGAAGTGCGCCAGCGCACCAAGGACACCTGGGGCCTGTGGCGTAAAAACGTGCTCAACCCCGAGTCCAACGTGCAATTCGGCGAAGGCGGCGCGGGCACGTTCTCCGACGGCAAGCTCTACAGCCAGATCAAGGACCCCAAGCACCACGGTCGCAAGGTGCTGCACGAGTTCGTCAAGGCCGGTGCGCCAGACGAAATCCTCTACGTCAGCAAGCCGCATATCGGCACCTTCCGCCTGACCGGCGTCGTGGAAAACATGCGCCAGCAGATCATCGCCCTGGGCGGCGAAGTGCGCTTCCAGCAACGGGTCACCGATGTGCTGATCGATAACGGTCAACTGACCGGCGTGGTGCTGGCTGACGGTGAGCAACTGAACTCCCGCCACGTCATCATGGCGCTGGGCCATAGCGCTCGCGACACGTTCCGCATGCTCCACGATCGCGGCGTTTATATGGAAGCCAAGCCGTTCTCGGTAGGTTTCCGTATCGAACACCCGCAGTCGTTGATCGACAGCGCACGCCTGGGCAAGTACGCCGGCCACCCGAAACTGGGCGCTGCCGATTACAAGCTGGTGCACCACGCCAAAAACGGCCGCTCGGTCTACAGCTTCTGCATGTGCCCGGGTGGCACCGTGGTTGCGGCCACCAGCGAGCCAGGCCGTGTTGTGACCAACGGCATGAGCCAGTACTCGCGTAACGAGCGCAATGCCAACTCGGGCATCGTGGTCGGCATTACGCCGGAAGACTACCCGGGCGGGCCATTGGCCGGCATCGAGCTGCAAGAGCGCCTCGAATCCCACGCCTATGTGCTGGGCGGCAGCAACTACGAAGCACCGGCGCAACTGGTCGGTGACTTTATTGCGGGCAAGCCGTCCACGGCCCTGGGCAGCGTCGAGCCGTCCTACAAGCCGGGCGTGTCCCTGGGCGACCTGGCCCTGGCTTTGCCGGACTTCGCCATTGAAGCCATCCGTGAAGCCTTACCGGCCTTCGAGAAGCAGATCAAGGGCTTCTCGATGCACGACGCCATTCTCACCGGCATCGAAACCCGTACCTCGTCGCCGCTGCGCATGACCCGTGATGCGTCGATGCAGAGCCTCAACGTCAAGGGCCTGTTCCCGGCGGGTGAAGGTGCTGGCTACGCTGGCGGGATTCTCTCGGCTGGTGTTGACGGCATCCGCATTGCCGAAGCCGTGGCTCGCGACATTCTGGGTATCGAAGCCTAGGTTTTGACACGGCAGGGGCTGTACCCCTGAGATGTGGGAGCGGGCTTGCTCGCGATACAGACGCTGCGGTCTGCCTGGCAAACCGTGGTGTATGCATCGCGAGCAAGCCCGCTCCCACATCATTATCGGCCTCCTCTTGCTCGAGCGTGAGCAAGAGGACAGGCTTGAAGCCTGCGGAAAAACTAGTAAAAACCAACAAAACCGGGATATTTCCTACAGATCCCACAGGCACAAAACAGACTCAATTTGACACACAACTGCTAGGCTCTTGAGCGTTGTGTGAGCACGCCTGTGCTTATAACAAAAAAGAATATAGTTTTTGTTTTAACCACTAACCCCACGGGTTAGGGTGTCGCACCTTTTACCTAATTGATGGAGAGCGACCTTGCCTCTGCGTAGCACTTTCACTCGTTTCTTTCAGTTGGAAGCTGCCAGCGGTCTGCTGTTGATTGCCGCGGCCGCTCTGGCTCTGATCGTCAATAACTCACCGCTTTCCCATTACTACACGGCCTTTCTGGACGTGCCGGTAGCGGTGCAAATCGGCGCCCTGCAAATTGCCAAGCCTTCGCTGCTGTGGATCAACGATGGCCTGATGGCCTTGTTCTTTCTGCTGATCGGCCTGGAGGTCAAGCGCGAACTGCTCGAAGGCCAGCTGTCCAAGCCCTCGCAGGTGGTGCTGCCCGGCGCGGCGGCCATTGGCGGCATGGTGGTACCGGCACTGATCTACTGGTTTATCAACAAGGATTACCCGGACGCACTCGGCGGCTGGGCCATCCCGATGGCCACCGATATTGCTTTCGCTCTCGGCGTGCTGGCTCTGCTGGGCAAGCGTGTGCCGGTGTCGCTCAAGCTGTTTCTGATGACCCTGGCGATCATCGACGACCTGGGGGCGATCATCGTGATTGCGGTGTTCTACTCCAGCGAACTGTCAGGCGTGTCCCTGCTGCTGGCGGCAGCCTGCCTGATCGTGCTGATTGCCATGAATCGCATGGGGGTGATCAAGGTCGCGCCTTATATGATCGTCGGCCTGATCCTCTGGGTGTGTGTGCTCAAAAGTGGTGTGCATGCCACGCTGGCAGGTGTAACGCTGGCGTTCTGCATCCCGCTGCGCACCAAAAACTCCGAAACTTCACCGTTGATGAGCATTGAGCACGCCCTGCATCCCTGGGTGGCTTACGCGATTCTGCCGTTGTTTGCCTTCGCCAATGCCGGCGTATCACTGGCAGGGGTCAGCATGCACAGTTTTGTCAGCCACGTGCCCATGGGCATTGCCGCAGGCTTGCTGATCGGCAAAACCCTTGGCGTGTTCGGCCTGACCTGGATCGCCATCAAAACCGGCATGGCCGCCCTGCCCGCAGGCGCCAACTGGGGCCAAGTGTTTGGCGTGGCCATCTTGTGCGGTATCGGCTTCACCATGAGCCTGTTTGTCGGCTCACTGGCGTTCGTCGCAGGGAGCGATTATGTGGGCATGGACCGCATGGGCATCCTCACCGGCTCGATCCTCGCAGCACTGATCGGCTATGGCGTTACGCTGTTCTTTAGCCGTAAACAAGCGGTGGCTTAACCCCCCCTACTGTATGAGCTAGCCTGCTCGCGAAGGTCTCAGAGCATCGCGAGCAGGCTCGCTCCCACAGAGGCACAGCTCGCTTGAGTGAACAGCCAAAAGAGAAAAACGTGGTTGATAAAATGCAGATTGTGCAATACGCCGGCATCACGGTGATGTTCCCGGCAGCACTGGTGATTGCGGTATGGCTGTGGCTGGGTGCCTCCAGAAAAATCGCCTTGCTGTGGATGGGCGTGCTGGTGACGGCCTATCTAGTGGTGGGCGCCAGCAAGATCCTGTTCAAGGGCTGGGGCATTGGTCTGCATGACCTGGGTATTGCCGTGTTCAGTGGTCACGCCATGAACGCTTGCCTGGTCTTCACCGTAATGCTCAACCTGCTGTGCCAACAGATCGACCAGCGCTTGCGCTGGCCTGCGCTCGTGGCCGGGCTGTTGGCGACCTGGTGGTTCGCCATCAATTACGTCGCCCACACCATCCACCCCTTGCCGGAAGCCATCGCCGGAGCCCTGATAGGCTCGATCGCCGCCTGTGTATTTGTGTACAACCTCAGGCAGTACAACGTCAGTCACGTTCCGCGGCCCGCTCTGACACTGGGGCTGGCCGTGGTCATTGCGTTCAGTTGCATGCCCAAGTACACGGCAGAGCGCTTGCTGGACCATATCGCCATCACCCTGTCAGGGGCACCACAGGCCTTCAGGCACTCGTCCTGAGCTGTTTTGCAGGCATAAAAAACCCCGGCCAGTTCCCACTGGCCGGGGTTTTGTTTGTGCGCTGTGCCGGTTTTACTGGGTAACGCGGCTGGTGCCGTCAACGGTCATGATGCGCACGCGCTCACCGGTACGGAACACCTGGTTCGGCTCAACCTGTTGCACATAGGCGCGGGTGCTGCCGTCGTCTTCACGCACGGTGATTTCCACACCCTGGGTCTTGGTCAGGCCCGACTCGGCTGCCGAACCCAGCAGGCCACCCGCCACTGCGCCGATAACGGCGGTAACGATGCTGCCACGGCCGCCACCGATGGCGCTGCCACCCACGCCGCCGATGACCGCACCGGTTGCAGCGCCGATTGGGGTCTTGGTGCCTTCGATCTGTACAGGGCGCAGGGCAACGATGGTGCCCATACGAACGGTCTGCACACGTCGGGCTTCGTCACGCGAATAGCTGTCGCCGGTCAAGTTGGAGGTGCAGCCGCCCAACAAGACGGTCATGGTAGAAAAAGCAGCAACCAACAGTACGGACTTACGCATAGGATCAACTCCAAAATATCAGGGATTCATTAAACTCCGCCGCCGCAAACCTGTCACGGTACAGCGCGGATAAAAGGCCTTTATTCAGCATCTGTACAGTAAAAACAACGCTGCAGGCCATTTCAAAACTTAGCAAAGCGTAGCGCGTAATAGCCAGTTTGCATGACGCACCCTGGTGCCGAGGGTGCCCTCAGGGTGCCAGGCGCTCACGCACCCAGTCAGCACCTTGGCGCCGATAATTGAGGCGGTCGTGCAAACGGCTGGGGCGCCCCTGCCAAAACTCGATACGTTCCGGCAACAAACGGTAGCCACCCCAGTGTTCGGGGCAATGGGGCTGGCTGTCACTGAAGCGCGCTTCGGTGGCCTTGAGCAGCTCGACCAGCTCATCACGATCAGCAATCACCTGGCTTTGCGGCGAAGCCCAGGCCCCGATCCGGCTGCCCAGGGGGCGCACCTGATAGTAGGCATCGGACTCTTGCGCCGTGACCTTGACCACCTGCCCTTCGATGCGTACCTGACGCTCCAGGGTAGGCCAGAAAAAAGTCATGGCCGCAAACGGGCGCTCGCTCAATTGCTGGCCCTTGGCGCTGGTGTAATTGGTGAAAAAGGTAAAACCCTGTTCATCCAGCCCCTTGAGCAGCAGCACCCGGCAATGCGGGCGCCCTTGGGCATCCACCGTGGCCAGGGTCATGGCATTGGCCTCGACCGGAGGTTGCTCGGTCTTGACCGCGTCGCCGAACCACTGATGAAACAACGCGAAAGGCTCGGCCGGGGCCTGAGCCTCGGCCAGCCCGTCACGGGTGTAGTCACGCCGCATATCCGCCAGTGCTTGAGTCATGCCCCAATCCTTCCTTGCGTCTGTCAGTTCTTGGCCTGATCGTTGGCGGCAACTTTCTTGTCTGCAGCGGCCTTGGCTTTAGCCACTACCGGCTTTTTGGCAGGCGCAGGCTTGGCGGCTTTTTTGGCTGGTGCAGCTTTTTTGGCCACAACGCCTTTCTTGGCGGGTGCTGCTGCGTTCTTTTTGGCAACGGAAGGGGCAACGGCAGGTTGCACCGCAACCAGTTCGGCCGGGGTCAGGGCTGGCTGGCTGTATTTGCTGACCAGGGCCACCATGGTGGCTTGCGGGGTCATCAGGATTTCAACCCGACGGTTCAAGGCACGACCTTCGTTGCTGTCGTTGGCTGCGCGCGGCATCACCGAACCCATGCCACGCAGGGTCAGGCGGTTACCTTGCAAACCGCTCATGCGGAAGATCGCGGCCACCGACTTGGCACGGTCCAGGCTCAGGCGGGTATTGGCTGCCATTGCGCCCGACGAGTCAGCATGGCCCAGTACCAGCACGGCGGTTTTTGGATCGCCTTCCACCACCTTGGCCACCCGGGTGAACGGGCCCAGCATGGACGGCATCAGCAAGTCCGGGCGGGTTGCCTTGAACGAACTGTCAGCCGCAGCCACGATAATCAGCAGGTTCTCGCGACGCTCCAGTTGCAGGTTGGTGTCTTTGATCGCAACGCGCAGGCGTGGCTCGTATTCGTCCAGCCAAGCCTGGGTGATTTTTGGGTCCGGCATCGGGATCACACCGACCGGCGCGGCCTTGGAGTCCTTGGCATCGCCGCCAAATGGCCACCACCAGTTTTTGCCCGAAGAAGCAGCGGCTGGCGCGGCAACAACGGCCACTTTTTCTTTCTCGACCGGGGTGTCTTTTTTCGCAGTATCAGAGCCAAAAGGCCACCAGCTGGAGCCGCTGTCTTTGGCTGCTGCGCCAGCAGGGGCTGGAGCCGCGGCAGTTTTGGCAACCAGCGGCGTGGCCTTGGCATCTGCAGGCTTGGCCGCAGCAGTGACGTTTTTATCCGCCGGAGTCGATGTTTGATCAGAAGAGCCCATCTGCCACCATTTGTGGCCACCTTCGGCGTCATTCTGTGGAGTTTGTGCGCAACCGGTAATAGCCAGGCACAGAGCCAGGGCGAGGGTCTTATTAGATGACATTGAATATCCACACAATGAATTAAGAATAAAGAGGCACTAAGCCCATAAAAAAACGTATTGGATACAGAAAAGCTACAGAGTTCCGACCTACGGCCTACAAATCCCCTTTTATAAGCACTCAGCCAGCGCTGCGACCAGCTTTTGCGCCCGCGGATCCATCAGAATATAAGGCCCCAGGGAGTTGGTGACAAAACCAAAGGCCACCTCACGATCCGGGTCGGCAAAGCCAATCGAACCCCCAGCCCCCGGATGACCGAAGGCTTTTGGCCCCAGGCCGAATGTCGCGTTGGCCACGGTCGGCTGATCCAGCATGCAGCCCAGTCCAAACCGGGTTTGCGTGAGCAAGGTTTTATCCTCGCCAACGCTGTGCTCGCGGGTCAACTGCTCGAGCATTTCAGCCTCCAGCAGGTGGCCGTCGAGCAAACCGCTGTAGAACCCGGCAAGGCTGCGGGCATTGCCGTGCCCATTGGCTGCAGGCTGCTCCATACGACGCCACTCAGGTTTATTGGTACTGGTCATGATAGACGGCGGATTGGTGAATGCCCGAGTACTCATGGAGGAGGGCTCGTTCATCATGGTTTTCAACAACCGCTGGGCCGACTCATCGCCCATCGTGCCCTTGGTGCGAGCGATATGGGCCACCCGGTAAAACTCTTCATCAGCCAGGCCGACATGAAAGTCCAGCCCCAGCGGCCTGGCGGTGCGCGCCATGATCGACTGGCCCGCACTGCGACCGTCGGCGCGGCGAATCAACTCGCCCACCAGCCAGCCATAGGTGATCGCGGCATAGCCATGACCTTCGCCCGGCGTCCACCAGGGAGCTTCGGCGGCCAGGGCATTGACCATGGTCTGCCATTCATACAAGGCTTCGGCCGGCATCAGCTCACGCAGTGCCGGCAAGCCTGCGCGATGGCTCAGCAACTGGCGCAGGGTCACAGTTTCCTTGCCCGCAGCAGCAAACTCGGGCCAGTAGCGAGCCACGGGGGCATCGAGTTCCAGCTTGCCCTCTTCCACCAGTTGCAGCGCGGTGACGGCGGTAAAGGGTTTGGTGCATGAAAACAGATTGACAATGGTGTCTGTATGCCACGGCTGTTCGCCGTCCTTGTCTGCCGTACCCGCCCACAGGTCGAGTACGGTTTCGCCACCGATCTGGATGCACAGCGCCGCGCCGCGCTCTTGCGGATCATTGAAAAGATCGGCAAATGCCTCGCGCACTGTTTCGAACTTGAGGTCGTGAAAACCCTGAATCTGCACCCGCACCTCCCGGTTAAAGCATAGCTCTACAAGGCGTGCATTGTTCCAGCACCAGTAGGATTTTGAAACAGAGCAACGCGCTCTGGGCGCACAATTTTTGTGCGCTGCTGAGTCGGCGGGCAAAGTATCAGTACGGGAGTGGTTTTTTTGTGAAAAAAGGCAAAAAAGCATCGCAACAATCTCGTAGCAGCTGACTCGCGAAGCGAGGCTGCGTTCGGCGGCGAAGCCGTCGTAAAACCTGACTTGCGGGTATAACTGACATACCACAGGGTCTGATTTCGCGACGGCTTCGCCGCCGAACGCAGCCTCGTTCCTTCGCCAGCGGCTACAAAGATGGTGCCTACAGCGCCGCGTAGACCAAAGGCGCCAGTTTCTGCACCCTTGGGTCCATCAGCACATGGCTGCCCATGGTGGTGGTGACGAAGCCAAAGCTCACGTCACGCTCAGGGTCAGCAAAGGAAATCGGCCCGCCCAGCCCTACATGGCCAAATGCTTTTGGCCCCATGCGATGGGACGCTCCCGGGTCCGCCGGTTGCTCCATCATGCAGCCCAGGCCATAGCGCATGGGCCGCAGCAGCGTGCGGTCCATATCGTTACTGTGCTCGCGGGTGAATTCTGCAACCAGCTCGGGTGCCACCAGGCGCCCGCCCAGCAACGCGCTGTAAAAACCGGCCAGCCCATGGGCGGTGCTGTGGCCATTTACCCCTGGCTGGCGATAGGCCCACCAGCGCGGGACGGCGGTTAGTCGTGAAGAAATAGAAGGGTTGGTAAAGGCAAGGGTCGCCACATGCTCGGGCTCGTCGACCATTACAGTGCGCAAGTCCTGGGCGTACTGGTCGCCTACCCGCCCGTCTGCACGCTCGAAACAGGCAATACGGTGGAAGTGCTCGGCATCAACGCCCATATGCACCTCAAGGTTGTTGGGCTCGGAAATGCGCTGGCGAATAAAGGTGCAGGGGTCGCGGCCGTCGGCCCGGCGAATCAGCTCGCCAATAATCCAGCCATAGGTCGTAGCGCCGTAACCGACGTCGGTACCCGGTTCCCACCACAAGGGCTCGGCCGCCACGACGTCGGCCATTGCATCCCAGTCGTACATGATGGGCGTGCGACTGGGCAATCGCAGCGCCGGGATACCGGAGGTATGGCACAGCACCTGGCGCAAGGTGATGTGCTGCTTGCCGCCCTGGGCAAACTCCGGCCAATAATGGGCAACGGTCTGGTCCAGCTCCAGCTTGCCCTCTTCCACCAGCATCAGCGCCGCGATGGCGGTGAAGGGTTTGATGCAGCAATAGGTGTTAACCAGCGTGTCATGATGCCAGGGCTTGTTGCCCTCAAGATCCGCCACGCCCGCCCATAAATCGACAACCGTTTCGCCGCCGACCTGCACACATACCCCGGCTCCACGCTCCTGAGGATCATCAAAGATCGCCTCAAAGGCTTGCTGAACGGCTTCGAACCCACTTGCACACTTCCCTTTCGCTTCCATTTCGAAGACTCCATTCAGTTGGAATGGAAGACCTTAGTTTTAAAGTGGGATTTGAAAAGGAAGAAACCCTTGATGGGCGACGAAATACATCGCCGCCTATCGGGTAGCAAATATCAGTGCCCCTTGCCCGAGTGGCCGCCTGCATGCCCTGTACCAGAGCGCCCGCCACTGCCGTCGTCGCTTGCATGCACCGGGGCTTTAACTGACTTCTCGGCTTCGGCCTGGGCCTTGGCGGCCTCCTGGCCCAGTTGGTCGAGGGCCTGCAAGTTGGCCTTGCGCACGCTGTCGACAAAACCGATAAACGGCAAATCGGTGATGCCGATCATGCCGAAATGGCCATTTTCACCATCGAGCAAGCGCCCGGTGACCGGCTGGTCCAGGTACTGGAACCAATGCACGCCGACAATCGAAGGTTCTGCCACTGCCTGCTTGAGGAACTTGCTGTAGGCCGGACCACGCGCCTCTTCATTGGCCACCTCAGTAACACCGCCCCAGAACGGGCCACGGTCACGGGAGCCGAAGTTGAACTCGGTAATCATCACCGGCTTGTCCAGTTCGCGCAGTTTGGCGAAGTCATAACCGTCCTGCGGTTGCAGGGTGTAGAAGTTGAAGCTCAGTACATCGCAGTATTTGGCACAGGAGGCCACGGCCTCCGGGGTACTGACGGCAAAGCGCCCGCCCAGCAACAAGTGGTTGGGCGCATGCCACTTCAGCGAGTCGGCAATGGTCTTGAAGTAGGTATCGGCGAAGACTTTCTGGAAGTACTGGTAATCCGCTTCGATTTCAGGGTGCTCGGCGTTGGGCAAAGGCCCTTCGAAACCCGGGTCTTCCATCAGTTCCCACGCCGGGATTTCAACACCCCAGGCCTTGGACAGGCCCTGCTGGTTGCGATACTTGTCGCGCAGTTGCTTGAGGAAGGCACGCTTGGCAGGTACATCGGTGGTCATGCGCAAAGTGCCCAGAGCCAACGCATAGCGCGATTTTGCATCATTACCGGGGCCGGCCCAGGCCAGTTCGTTGTCGGCAAAGTAACCAATCAGCCAGGGATCATCGCGGTGGTCGCGGGCGGCAATGGCCACGGCACGCTCAGTAGCCATGGCAAAGCGCGGATCAAACGGGTCGGGCATGCCACCCCACCAGTCGGTGCCGGTGCTGATGCTGGTGTAGTCACCGACAATCGACAGCGGCAGGGTGTAAGGCACGCGGTCATTGAGGCCCAGTTCGGGGTCGCTCCAGTTGCCGATGGTATTGAAGCCCCAGGCCTGCAGACGGTCCAGGGTACGGGTTTGCCAACGCTTGGCATCAAAGGCTTGCGCCGCACACGGGCTGGCAGGTTGAGTGGCCGCCCCGGCTGGCGCATCGGCACAGGGTTCGCCGTAAATCCGTTGCAGGTTGGCGCCATAGAAGTCATACCAGCGCCCGGCATCAAAGCCACGCCCCTGGGTCGAGGCATTGCCGCTGTTGTTGTTCGCCTTGCCGTAATAACTGGCCAGCGGGGCGCCGTCATGGGGCAAATCGGTGAACATCCATTCGCGGCCAGCCACATAGGTCTGGCTGTCATTGGCCGTCACGGCATTCAGGCCCAGGGAGTAGAACGGGTGGCCTTCGGGGGTAATCAGGTTCCAGCGGCCATTGCGCTTTTCCGTGCGGAAAAACCCGGTCGCCTCGAACCCGGCACCCTTGAGCCAGCCGCCGTACTTGTCCTGGTCCGCACGCCCGGCCAGCCAGCCCTTGAGTTGCTGCTGTTCTTTGGCGGCCGCGGCCTTGAGCTGCTCGTCATTGGCAACACGCTCCGGCCACCTGGCGCGGGTCGATTGGCCATAGCCGTCGACGATCGCACCGTACACCGCCTTGATGACACCTTCACCGTCCTGCACGCCAAAGCGCTCCAGCAGAATGCTCTGCGCAGCATTCGGTTGCGGTATCGACAGGCTCACCGAGACCACCTGGCTCAGGTCGATTTCACCCTGGCTGCTGGCCAGCAGGATGCGCTGGCCATCAAGCGTCATCGGCATCGGTGGCCCGGCGCGCATGCCCTGGCTGTGGGGCGAGTTGGCTTTCAATGGCAACAACAGGGTTTGCGCCGGGCCGGCAGGCAGGTCGACCCGGCTGGTCAGGGTTTTGCCGTTGCTGCTTTGCACGGTCACATCGAGCGTCAGCGCCCAGTTCATGGCGTTCTGAATACGCAGGGTCATCATCCCCGACTGCGACCAGTCCCACACCCCGGTTTGCGGCGTCAGGCGCAGGCTGGGCGCAGCCGCCGGGTTGAAGGTGACGCGACGCAGCACTTCGCCTTCGGCCGTTTGCTCCGCATTGTATTGCGGCAGGCTCGCATCCGTGGTCGCCACTTGCACCACATCGGCGGGGCGAACGAAATTGAACAGGGTTTGTTGGCCAGCCGGAGCCGCCAACAGCGGAGTCGTGACCAGCAACGCAAAAACAGCAGACAGCGAACGGCGAATCATATGGATCTGGTTCTCCCAAACGGCCGAAAAACGGCCTGTGAGGTGGTGAAAGTCAAAGCATAGACAGCAAAGCCGGCGATAACGCCGACTCGCACTTAAGAAATTTCGCGCCGAAACGGCGGCAGTGCATTCAGGATCGCCTTGCCATAGCGCTGGGTGACCAGGCGCCGGTCCAGCAAGGTAATGGTGCCGCGATCCTGTTCGGTACGCAGCAGACGCCCGCATGCCTGTACCAGCTTGAGCGAGGCATCGGGCACCGAGATCTCCATGAAAGGGTTGCCGCCCCGGGCTTCGATCCACTCGGCCAGTGCCGCTTCAACCGGATCATCGGGCACCGAGAACGGGATCTTGGCTATCACCACATGCTCGCAGTAGGCACCGGGCAAATCCACGCCTTCGGCAAAACTGGCCAGGCCGAACAACACGCTGGACTCCCCGCCATCGACCCGCGCCTTGTGTTTGTTGAGGGTTTCCTGCTTGGACAGGTTGCCCTGGATAAACACTTGCTTGCGCCAGTCGCGCTCCAGGCCGTCGAACACGTCCTGCATTTGCTTGCGCGATGAAAACAGCACCAGCGTGCCCCGCGACCCCTCGACCAGTGCGGGCAACTCACGAATGATCGCCGCCGTGTGGGCGGTGGCGTCACGGGGGTCAGCCTTGAGGTCCGGCACCCGCAGCACACCTGCATCAGCGTGATGGAACGGGCTTGGCACCACGGCCGTCACGGCGGCCTTGGGCAGGCCCGCGCGCATGCGGAAGCGGTCAAAGGTGCCCAGTGCCGTCAGGGTGGCCGAGGTGACAAGCACGCCGTAGGCTACGTTCCACAAATTGCGACGCAGCATCTCGGCGGCCAGGATAGGGCTGGCGTTGACCTCGATATCGAACAACGAACCGCTTTCAGCCAGGGTCAGCCAGCGCGCCATGGGCGGGTTGTCCTCCGGGTCTTCGACAGTAAAGGCGGTCCACAACTCCCAGTTGCCCTGGGCACGGGACAGCAAACTGCCAAACAGCGGATACCACTCCTCAGCCTGGTTGCTGGTGATGCCGATATTCACCTCACCGTCCATGCCGTCCTTGAGAATCTCGGTCAGGCGGGTGAACAGGTCAGTCAGGCGCGAGAAGCCTTTTTTCAGCTCGATGCCCATTTCACGCAAGTGATCGGGAATCAAGCCACCAATAAAGCGGTGGCGCGGACGCTCGCGGCCTTCGGGCTCCTCACCGACTTTGAAGTCGGCAATTTGCTCGCAGGCACTGAACATGAACTGTTGCTGGGCCTTGATCTCCTTGGCCAGCTCCGGCACTTGCTCCAGCAAACGCCCCAGGTCGCCCGGCAACGGGTGCTGGGCCAGCAGTTTGGTGAGGTTCTTGGCGGTTTGCTCCAGCCAGTCGGCGGTGGAGCGCAAGCGGGTGTAATGGGCAAAATGGCCAATGGCCTTGTCTGGCAGGTGATGGCCTTCGTCGAACACATAGACCGTGTCACGGGGGTCGGGCAATACCGCGCCGCCGCCCAGGGCAAGGTCAGCCAGGACCATGTCGTGGTTGGTGACGATCACATCGACCTTGCTCATGCCTTCGCGGGCCTTGTAGAAGGCGCACTGGCCAAAGTTGGGGCAATGGCGGTTGGTGCACTGGCTGTGATCGGTGGTCAGGCGCGCCCAGTCCTGATCCTCAAGGGCCTGGGGCCAACTGTCGCGGTCGCCGTCCCACTTATTGCCGGCCAGCTTTTCGATCATGCTGGTAAACAGCTTCTGGCTGGCTTCATCGACTTCGATCTTGAAGCCTTCTTCCTCGAACAGCTGCGCAGTCGCGGTTTGCGCGTGGCCCTCTTGCAGCAGCATGTCGAGTTTGGACAGGCACATGTAGCGCCCGCGCCCCTTGGCCAGGGCAAAGCTGAAGTTCAGCCCGCTGTTGCGCATCAGGTCGGGCAGGTCCTTGTAGACGATCTGCTCCTGCAGGGCGACTGTCGCGGTGGCTACCACCAACCGCTTGCCTGCGGCCTTGGCCACCGGAATGGCGGCCAGGCAGTAAGCCACGGTCTTGCCGGTGCCAGTACCCGCTTCTACAGCGACCACAGCCGGGTCGCCACTGCGGTGGTTTTCTTCGTCGGTGTCGATATCGCCCAGCACCTTGGCCACTTCAGCGATCATCAAACGCTGACCGTAACGCGGCTTGAGGCTCTTGGATTCGAGAAAACGCGAGTATGCGCCCTGGATCTGGGTTTTGAGTTCGGTACTAATCATGGTTCTTCGGGCGCAAGAAACGCTGGATAAATTTTCAGTGGTTCGAATGACCGCTATCATACCCCGCTAATTCATCCCGCGCCGAACGGAGTACCTCAATGACCGCCTTTGCCCTTGCCTACAGTCTGCATGTATTGGCTGCCCTGATTTGGGTAGGCGGCATGTTTTTCGCCTGGATGATCCTGCGCCCGGCGGCTGTCACGGCCCTTGAAGGCCCGGCACGGTTAAAACTGTGGGTAGAAGTGTTTCAGCGTTTTTTTGTGTGGGTGTGGATCGCGGTAGTGGTTTTACCGATCAGCGGTGTGGGTCTTCTGCAAATGCGCTTCAACGGTTTTGAAACGGCGCCACGCTATGTGCAGATCATGATGGGCTTGTACATCGTGATGGTTGCGCTGTTTATCCGCATTCAATCGCTGCAGTTGCCTGAGTTGCGCAAAGCCGTCGAAGCCCAGGAATGGGCGGCGGGTGCAGCGGTGATGGGGCGGATTCGCCGGCTGGTGGGGTGCAACCTGATTGTGGGGCTGGCGCTGGTGGCGATTGCGGCGGCACGGCCGACTTTTTGAGCAGGGCTCGGATTCTATAGGCGCCGCGAAACCTGTGGGAGCTGGCTTGCCTGCGATGGCATCACCACGATTTGTCTATCAGACCGCGTCGCCTGTATCGCGAGCAAGCCCGCTCCCACAAAGAGAGCGAGAAAGCTACAACCGCTGGATAGTCACCGCGCCCGCCGTACCCACGTCACCGGCCTGCCCGGCCAGGCCCGGCTTGCCGGACTTGCCACCATCGGTGCGATACACCACACAGCCCTTGGCCTTGCCGCCTGCACCTGCGCGTCCGGCCTCGCCCGGTTTACCACCGGCACCGCCGTCAACCCGCACACTGACCTGCTCGGCCGGGTAGTCGCGAGGCAGTTCAACCCGCACCTGCCCGCCCGCAGCACCGGGTTGTCCGTTGCCACCATTGTCGCCATTGGCTCCGGAGCCCGCCGCGCCCCAGGTGCAGCCTGGCTCTTCGCCATTGCCGCCATCAAGCCCGGCAAACCCCGGCGCGCCCGTACCGCCACGCGCATCGATGGACAATTGCGGCGCTTGCAGTGACTCGATGCGCAGGTTCAGGTCCCGCGCTGGCCGCGCAGGCTTCTCGAAGGTTCCGCTGGCGCCGCGCGCATTGATCTGGCTGCCTTCGCCCAGATCGGCACGCGCCACCCGCAGCTCGATGCCGCGCTCGGCAGGAACAATGGTGATACGGGCTTCACGGCCCAGATGCAACTGGTCGATCTCGACCCGGGTAATGCCGGCCGGAATCAATAACGTGCCGTAGTCGGCCACATCGAGTTTTTCCAGGCGCAATGCACTGGCGTTCGCGGGCAGGCGCATCATCGAGTTGGCTTCAACCGAGACCACCTCGGCGTGAGCAAAAGGGCTGCACAAGGCAGCCAACAAACATAACTTACGCATGGCTGGCATCTCGTTCGTGGGAGGCAGAAAGGCTGTGAGCGTGAAAAAAACCAAACACAAGAATCAACAGACGGTCACGCCAGGGATGGCGACGGCCCTGCAGGCGGGTCGTGTAGAACAGCACCTCAAGCACATGGGTCAGCAGCAACAGGCTGGCAACCAGGTTGACCAACACATCGAACGGGTTGATCAACGGCTGGTACAGATTGCTCAGCACCACGGCCCAAAAAATCAGGGTCAATGCCTTACCCAGCCCCCAGAGCACCTTCATATATCCGCCTTTAGCCTGTTCTTTGAGCGCACATTAACGGCTTGTACAAGCAAGGCGCCATAGACCGTTATAAAAAGATTCGCCGCGATTTCGCCATGCCAGGACAAAACCGCGGCGCGCCAGGCTCAACGAATGATCAGAATCTCGGTACGCCGGTTCTGGGCGCGGCCCTCAGGGGTCTGGTTGCTGGCCACAGGGTTCGACTCACCGCCACCCTCTACGGCAATAAACTGGCTGCGCGGCACACCGCTGTCGATCAGGTACTCGACCACTGAGTGAGCGCGTTCTTTGGACAGCTTCAGGTTGTAGGCTTCGTTGCCCACGCTGTCGGTGTAGCCGGTGACCTTGAGGCGGGCATTGGCAGCGTCCTTTTTCAGGCGGGCGGCCAGGGCATTGAGTTTGTCCTTGTCGGCAGCCGTCAAGCGAGCGGAGTTGAACTCGAAATTCACATCACGCACGACGATGAGTTCCTCCTTGATCACCACCTTTTCAACCACGACCACCGCCACTATCGGACAACCCGTCGCATCGACCGCCACGCCTTTGGGGGTGTCGGGGCATTTGTCGCGACTGTCCATGACGCCATCGCCATCCGCATCGCCATCACCGTGAACCCAGCAGTACGCCGCCGCCATGCCTGCACCAAACAAAGCCCCGCCCCCGGCCCAGGCCGAGCTGTTTATCGCGCCCAACGCCGCCCCGCCCACGCCGCCGACTGCGGCACAGGTGGGCCAGTCGGTTTTTTGCAACCCGGCACAGCCCGTTAATACACTGGTGAGAACAACCAGAGGTACTGCTGTTCTGATGATGCTCATAAAGGGGTCTCTCCTGAGGGTCGGCGTTTGGCCGATGCAACGCAAAGTAAAGACTGCGCTCAGGGTATGCGCCAGCAAAGTGACCGTAGCGGCAACTGCCCACTAGGCCGCGCGGCTTGCGCAGGCTAGTCTTGGACGCTCCAAGTGAGGACCTTCAATGACCCCCGGTATTTCTACACGCACGCCCCAGCAAGCACTGGCGGCATTGCTTGACCGTTATGCGCCACAGCGCCTGCTCGTGGTCGGCGCCGGCAGCTTTCCGGCCCTGGCCGCCTTTGAGGCAGCACACCCCGAGGCGAAGGTGGCCCGCGCCGCGCCCGGCCCGTTGCCCGCAGATCTTGCAGCACAGCGCTTTGACCTGGCACTGGTGATCGACTGCCTGGAACACTTGCCCAAAAACAGCGGGCTGCAATTGCTGGGCGGCATTCGCAACCTGAATGCCAGCCGCCTTGCCGTGCTGGCGGATCTCACAGCCTGCAATTGGAAAGAAACCGACTTTTTCGCCCTAGCCCTACAAAGTAATGAGCGTTTTCAGCGTGACGACCAAGTACTGACACTCTTTACTTATGACTTGCGCGAGTACAAACAAGTACCCGACTGGCTCAATGCCAGGTTTTGGGCCAACCCGGAAAACTTTGGCAAGTATTGGTGGTAACCCGATGAGCACATCCATTTGCCCCTGCGCCAGCGGTAATCTGCTGGACGCCTGTTGCGGCCACTACCATGCAGGGCACCCGGCCCCCAGCGCAGAAACCCTCATGCGCTCACGCTACAGCGCCTATGTACTGGGGCTTGTCGACTACCTGGTGACCACCACCCTGCCTGTGCAGCAAGCCGGGCTGGATCGCCAGGCTATGGCTGACTGGAGTGCGCAAAGCACCTGGCTGGGCTTGACTGTTGAAAGCAGCGAAGTGTTCGGCGGCCAGCCGGAACACGCCTTTGTGACCTTTACTGCACGCTGGCACGACGCCAATGGCGAGCACAGCCACCGCGAGCGCTCATCCTTTGTGCAAAGCGCCGGGCGCTGGTACTTCATCGACCCCACCGTGCCGCTCAAGGTCGGACGCAACGATGCTTGCCCATGCGCCAGCGGGCTGAAATTCAAAAAGTGCTGTGCCGGCTTTTTCGGCCAATAGGCTGGACTCTGAGGGTTAAACAATGGACGTGCGGGCTCGAACAATAAAAACCATCGCCCTGGCCATGCTGCTGACGGTGTCGGGATGCACCTCCTGGTTCGACTCGGCCGACAAGGACCCGGACGTACACCTGGTCAAGGTCGAGCTGGTGCAGGCCAAACTGCTGGAGCAGCGCTTCAAGCTGCACATGCGGGTCGACAACCCCAATGACTCGACCCTCACTGTGCGCGGCCTGAGCTATACCCTGTATCTGGGTAGCATCAAGCTGACTGAAGGCGAGAATGAGCACTGGTTCAGCGTGCAACCCAAAAGCAGCGCCGACTATGTGATCCCGGTGCGCACCAACCTCTGGCCGCAGGTGCGCCCGCTGGTCAAATTGCTTGAAACACCCGACCAGCCCATCCCCTACCGGCTCGAAGGCACACTGCAAACCGGCCTGTTCTACGGTTACGACGTGCACCTGACGCGCAAAGGCGAGATAATCCCCGGCGATTTTATTCCAGAGTGATTAAGCAATGACCCAACAACCCCACGTTCATGGCCCCGACTGCAACCACGATCATGATCATGGCCACACCCATGACCACGATCACGGTCATGTACATGGCCCGCATTGCGGCCATGCGCCTCAGGAGCCAGTGCGCAACGAGCTGAAAGACGTTGGCCGCAACGATCCTTGCCCGTGCGGCAGCAGCAAGAAATTCAAGAAGTGCCACGGCGCCTGATCCCTCGGGACGCTGTGCAAACGCCGCACTTGCCTTGAGCCAGTGCGGCGTTTGTGTTTTTGCTTTATGAAAAATCCGCTTCACAGGCCATGAGCGGCTTTCATCCGACGCGCTTTTGGGAGTAAAACTGACAGCCCACAGTCGACAAGCGCCACTGTTGGCCGTCAGTCGCTGGGTGAACATTCCCTTCTGGAGCCCTTCATGATCGATCTTTATTACTGGACCACGCCCAACGGCCACAAAGTCTCATTGTTTCTTGAAGAAGCTGGCCTGCCCTACAAGGTTCATCCGATCAATATCGGCAAGAACGAACAGTTTGCTCCGGACTTTTTGAAAATAGCCCCCAACAACCGCATCCCGGCCATTGTCGACCAGGCCCCTGCCGACGGCGGCGAGCCGCTGTCCTTGTTCGAATCCGGGGCGATCTTGCTCTACCTCGCGGAAAAAACCGGGCAATTCCTGCCCAAGGACCTGCGCGGTCGGCAAATGGCCCTGCAATGGCTGTTCTGGCAGATGGGCGGCCTGGGGCCAATGGCCGGGCAGAACCATCACTTCAACCGCTTCGCGCCGGAAAAAATCCCGTATGCGATCAAGCGCTACACCGAAGAAACAGCCCGTTTGTATCGCGTGTTGAACAAACAGCTGGAAGGCCGCGAGTTTGTTGCAGGCGCCGAATACAGCATCGCCGACATGGCAATTTACCCGTGGATCGTGCCCCATGAATGGCAGGGTCAGAACCTGGATGACTTCCCGGCGCTCAAAGCGTGGTTCCAGCGGGTCAAGGCACGCCCGGCTACACAACGTGCCTACGCACTGGTGGATAAAATCAACCCTATGTAGCCGCTGCCGCAGGCTGCGATGGGTCGCGCAGCGGCCCCGGGATTTTAAAGCCCCCGCAGACCTTGTCGCAGCCTGCGACAACGCCTACAGATAGCGCTTGCACGGTGTCATCGGCCTCACTAACGTAGCGGCTTTCGATGACACCACCCCCGCAGGAGCTTTGCCATGGCCTCGCCAGCCCTTATTCACTATCTACCCCGGTTCGGCGTTGCCGCGGCAGTGGTCAGCCTGCTGGGCCTGACCGGTTGCCAGATAAACAACCCTGCTTCTGAAAGCCTGGTGCCAGCCTCCGGCGTGCAACCGCTCAAGGGCCTGGCGCAGAATGTATCGGTACGCCGCAACAGCCAGGGCATGCCGCTGATAGAAAGCAGCAGCTTCCATGACGCCCTGTTCACCCTGGGTTATGTGCATGCCGGTGACCGTATCAGCCAGATGGTGCGCTTGCGCTTGCTGGCCCAGGGCCGACTGGCCGAACTCAACGGCGTCGACGCCCTGGAAAGCGACCGGTTGATGCGCACCATCAATCTGAAAAAGAGCGCTGATGAGCTTTATAAAAGCGCATCACCGCGCCTGAAAAAGTTTTTCGAAGTCTACGCCCGCGGGGTCAACGCCTACCTGTTCCGCTACCGCGACAAACTGCCGGCCGATCTGGCGCAGGCCAGCTACAAGGTCGAGTACTGGAAACCCGAGGATTCGGCGCTGATTTTCAGCCTGTTGAACTTCGGCATGTCAGCCAACCTGCAAGAAGAGCTCAACGCCCTGGCGCTGGCGCAAAAAGTCGGCACCGACAAACTGCCCTGGCTGATGCCCACCTACCCCAACGAAGCCTTGCCCGCCAGCGAAGCCGACAAGCTCAAGGGCCTGGCCCTGGGCAGCCAGCTGCAAGGCTTGAGCGGCGTGACCCAGGCCCTTGAGCAGGTTAAACAACTGAGCCTGCCAGGCGTTACGGCATCCAGCGACTGGGCCATTGGCCCACAGCGCAGCCGCAGCGGCAAGAGCCTGCTGGCCAACGATATCCATCAGCCCATAGGCGTGCCTTCGGCATGGAGCTATGTGCAGATTCGCGCCCCTAAATACCAGGCTGCCGGGGCAACCATTGCGGGCTTGCCGACCCTGTTTGCCGGCTTTAACGGCAAGGTGGCATGGGGCATGAGCCTGGCGATGGGCGATAACCAGGATGTGTTCCTGGAGAAGCTCAAACGCCAGGGCAGCAGCCTGTACTACATGGCGAACGGCAAGTGGCTGCCAGCGACAGTGCGCAACGAAACCTTTTTCGTCAAAGGCCAGCGGCCGATTCGCGAAGTCGTATACGAAACCCGCCACGGGCCGTTGCTCAACAGCGCCCTGGGCAGCCCCAATGCCCTGAACAGCAGCCTGGGGCTTGCCCTGCAAACCCCGGACCTGCAAGGCGACAAAACCCTCGACGCGTTTTTTGACCTGTCCCGTGCGCAGAACAGCGAAAAAGCCTCGGATGCCAGCCGCGAAATCCGCGCTGTGGCACTGAACCTGCTGTACGCCGACGCCAGCCATATCGGCTGGCAAGTGACCGGACTGTACCCCAACCGCCGCGAAGGCCTTGGCCTGTTCCCGTCACCGGGCTGGGAGGGCCGCTACGATTGGGAAGGTTACGCCGACCCGATGCTGCATCCCTACGACCAGGACCCGGTCCAGGGCTGGCTGGGTGCCGCCAACCAACGTACAGCCGCTTATGGCTACGGTATGCAACTGTCCAACTCGTGGCTGTCCCCTGAGCGCAGCGAACGCCTTGCGCAACTGGCAGGCAGCGGCAAGCAGGACGCCCGCAGCATGATTGCCATGCAGTACGACCAGACCACCCTGTTCGCGGCCAAGCTGAAAACCATGTTCACCGCCCCCGGCATGGCCCAGCCGCTCAAGCAGGCCATCGCTGCCTTGCCCGCAGCAGACCAGGCCAAGGCCCGCGAAGCCCTCGGCCGACTGCTGGGCTTTGATGGCAAGCTCAGCCCCGGCTCAGCGGATGCTGCGCTCTATGAACTGTTTTTGCAGGAAAGCACCCGGCAGATCTTCCTCGATAAACTCGGCCCCGAGAACAGCGCCAGCTGGCAGGCCTTTGTGGCCAACAGCAACCTGTCTTACCCGGCCGTGGCCGATCATTTGCTGGGCCGCGAAGACAGCCCTTTCTGGGACGATATCCGCACCGCGCAAAAAGAAGACAAGCCAGCGATTCTCGCTCGCACCCTCGCCGCTGCCATCAGTACCGGTGACAGCCTGATGGGTAGCGATCACAAGGCCTGGCAGTGGGGCAAACTGCATCAGTACCTGTGGCGCAACGCCAGTGGCCAAACCGTGCGAGGCCCGGTCATGGCCGGCGGCGATCACACCACCCTCAACACGGCGGCCTACAACCTCGCCGGCACAAACTTCGCCGTCACGCAGATCCCGGCCATGCGCATGATCATCGACTTTGGCCAGGTCGAACCGATGATGGGGCAAAACAGCACCGGCCAATCAAGCAACCCGGCCAGCCCGCACTACACCGACGGCATTGACCCGTGGCTTAAAGGGCAGTACATCAGCTTCCCGATGCAGCCACAAAACTTCGACAAAACCTACGGCAAAACCCGCCTGACCCTGGTTCCAGGCAAGTAACCGCCAACCACTGGCAGCCCTCTCCTGCACAAAATCGGGAGAGGGATTATGCTTGCTGATACGGCGTAATTCTTTAGTTGCATGACACCCATCATGTGCCTGGATTGGGGCGATGGGCTCGCGCACCACTGCCTGGCCAGCCCCCTGGCTCACAAGGACGTTCCCATGCAGCGACATCAAATTCATCCCTTGCTGGCACCGGTTCCAGGCACTGAGCGGCTGATTCACAGCTTTCATTACGGGCCAGCCCGGCCACGCGGCAAGATCTATATCCAGGCCTCACTGCATGCGGACGAGTTGCCCGGAATGCTGGTTGCCTGGCACCTCAAGCAGCGCCTTGCAGAACTGGAGGCGGCCGGGCGCTTGCTCAGTGAGATCGTCGTCGTGCCAGTGGCCAACCCGGCTGGCCTCGAGCAGATAGTGATGGATATCCCGCTGGGCCGCTACGAACTGCAAAGCGGGCAGAACTTCAACCGCAACTTCCTGGACCTGAGCACGCAGATTGGTGACGCCCTTGAAAGCCAGCTCAGCGACGATCCCGCACAAAACCTGCAGTTGATTCGCCGCCAGTTGCGAGAATTGCTCAGCGCACAAGTGCCGGGCACACAGCTGCACTCGCAACGCCTGACCCTGCAAACACTGGCCTGCGATGCCGATATGGTGCTGGACCTGCATTGCGACTACGAAGCCGTCGTCCACCTGTACACCACGCCGCAAGCCTGGTTGCAGGTCGAGCCGTTGGCGCGCCACCTGGGCGCCCAGGCCAGCCTGCTGGCCACGGATTCCGGCGGGCTGTCGTTTGATGAGTGTTTCACTCTGCTGTGGTGGCAATTACAGCAACGTTTCGGCCATTGTTACCCTATTCCCCAGGGCAGTTTTTCCGTCACCGTCGAGTTGCGCGGCCTGGCAGACGTCAACCACAGCCATGCGCAGCACGATTGTGAGGCGCTGATCGATTACCTGATTGATTTTGGCGCGATTGACGCAGAGTCCAGGCCGTTGCCGCCCCTCCTCTACCCTGCGACGCCCCTGGCCGGTGTAGAACCGGTGGCCACGCCTGTGGGCGGACTGCTGGTATTCAATGCCAGGCCCGGGGAATATCTCTGCGCAGGCCAGCTCATAGCCGAAATCATTGACCCGATCAGCGACAAGCTCACGCCGGTTTATTGCTCCAGCGCAGGGTTGCTATACGCCCGTTCTCAAAGGCGAATGGCCACCGCCGGCATGGTGATTGCCCATGTGGCAGGCCGTGAGGCCTACCGTAGCGGCTATCTGCTATCGCCTTGATGCCATGACAGGCTCAGGCCACCGGGGCAGGTGGCGGCTCATCAGGCAGCGTCGGCACGCCCGGTTCGGGTTCGATCGGTTGTGGGGTATCGGGGTCAGGCTGGCCGGGGATGCCACCTGCATGCAACTGGGGAAAGGCCAGCAGAGACCACGCCAGCAGCCCTACCTGATTGGGCTCAAGGTTTGCCAGTTGGGCGCGGATACTCGGATCAATCTTCATGAGGCACTCCTGAGCGATGATCCGGCTCGCTGGATGCGTAACCGGAAATACACTCCATAGAGTGCATTTTCGCTCAAGAATTCCCGCTGTTCGTCAGGTGCGAGGCAAGGTCACGCCGCGCTGGCCCTGATACTTGCCGCCACGGTCCTTGTACGACACTTCACACTCTTCGTCAGATTCGAAGAACAGCATTTGTGCCACACCTTCATTGGCGTAGATCTTGGCCGGCAATGTAGTGGTGTTGGAAAACTCCAGGGTCACATGACCTTCCCACTCAGGCTCAAGCGGCGTCACGTTAACGATGATGCCGCAACGTGCGTAGGTGCTTTTACCCAGGCAGATGGTCAGCACGTTACGAGGAATACGGAAGTATTCAACGGTACGCGCCAGGGCGAAGGAGTTGGGCGGAATGATGCATACGTCGCTGGTGACATCGACAAAGCTGCCCGCATCGAAATTCTTCGGATCAACGGTCGCCGAGTTGATATTGGTGAAGACCTTGAACTCGTTTGCGCAACGAACGTCATAGCCGTAGCTCGATACGCCGTAGGAAATCAGACGGTTCTCGCCTTCTTCACGCACCTGACGCTCGACGAAAGGTTCGATCATGCCGTGCTCTTGCGCCATGCGGCGAATCCACTTGTCTGGTTTGATGCTCATGGCGGGTGTCCTGAATAGC
>Ga0256410_1000689_pt1 | contig 30133 bp, 15 predicted proteins | sample PhyWR1_FD_185983 | JGI IMG/M metagenome (GOLD analysis project Ga0256410, IMG submission 185983) | Leaf surface microbial communities from wheat plants in UC Gill Tract Community Farm, Albany, California, United States - DLSL W.R1 | ecosystem: Host-associated > Plants > Phyllosphere >... | reverse complement strand
AGCCATGCCGAGCTGTGCACGAACAACGCCCATTACCGCGACTTGCTGGGGATCGACCATGACTGATGCGCAGCACATCCCCGCCAGCGATATCGACATCGAACAACGCCTGGCCCGCCAGGCGCTGGACCGGGGCATGTTCCACCGCTTGCTGCCGCTGTTGCAGCCCATTCGCGGGCAGATCCTTGCCGTGATCGGCATCGAGCTGCTGCTGGTATTTACCGTGTTCCTGCGCCCGTGGTTCGTGCGGGAACTGCTGGACAAGGGCCTGGTGCCCAGCGCCGACCACTGGCTGCTCGACGAGCGCCTGGTACTGTGGCTGGGCCTGGGGCTGGCCGCGAGCTGGCTGGGGCGCTTTCTGCTGGCCGGGGTGTCGCAGTTCATCGCCGGGCGCGCAGCGATCGGCGTGCTCAACGCCTTACGGGTGAAAGTGTTCGCCCATGTGCAGGCGCTGTCGGTGAGCTACTTCGACCAGACCCGTGCCGGGCGCATCATTTCCCGTGCCGACCGGGACGTGGATGCGCTGGAGCCCTTGCTGGTGCAGGGCCCGCCCGAGCTGCTCGGCGCCTTGCTGCGCTGCGGCCTGGCAGCGGTAATGCTGTGGCGCATCGACCCCAGCTTCTTCTACAGCCTGGCTGCCACGGTACCGTTGCTGGTCGTGGCCACCTGGCGCTTCAAACGGGTTTCGCAGCGCAATTGGGCCAAGGTGGCCGAGCAGCGCAGCCGCTTCACCGCACACCTGGTGGAAAGTGTGAGCGGAGTGCGGCTGATCCAACAGTGCGGGCAAGAGCAGACCAACCAGGCACGTTACCGACGCCTCCTGGAAGACTTCAACCAGGCGCTGATCCGCGGCAGCCTGCGCGCCGGCTGGTTCGCCCCGTTTACCGCATTGCTCAGCACCGCCGGCATGGCCGTACTGTTGCTGGTGGGTGCTCATGGCCTGGCCGAGGGCAAGGTCAGCGTGGGCCAGGTGGCCGAGAGCCTGTTCTACGTGTTCCTGTTCCTTGGGCCGCTGCAAGAGCTGTCGGACCTGTTCGAGCGCTACGCCACCGGCAGCGCTTCAGCCCAGCGCATTTTCCTGCTGCTCGACACCCGCCCACAAGTGCTCGACCCGCCAGCGCTACACGTCCTGACCAGGGCGCGCGGCCAGGTGGACTTCGACGCGGTCGGCTTTGCCTATACCCCGAACAGCTCGCGCCCGGTGATCGACGGGCTCGACCTGCATATTCGCGCTGGTGAAGTGCTGGCCATCGTCGGCCCTTCCGGGCACGGCAAGAGCACCCTGGTGCAGTTGCTGACGCGCTTCTACGAAGTGCAGCACGGCGCCGTGAAGCTGGACGGCATCGACCTGCGTGCGCTGGCCCAGCATGACTTGCGGCGCAACGTGGGCGTGGTGCTGCAGGACAACGTGCTGTTCAGCGGCAGTATCCTCGACAACCTGCGCCTGGCCGCGCCATCTGCCGACGATGCACAACTGGTGGCCGCCGCCCGTGAGCTGGGTGCCGACGAGGTGCTGGAGCGCCTGCCGCAGCGCTACGAAACCGAAGTCGGCCCACTGGGCGCGCACCTGAGCCATGGCCAGCGCCAGCTGGTGTGCCTGGTGCGGGCCTACCTGGCCGACCCGGCGGTGCTGGTGCTGGACGAAGCCACCTCGGCAGTGGACGTGCACACCGAGCGACGTATCCAGCGCGCGCTGCGCAGGCTGTGCCAGGGGCGGACTGCGATCATCATCGCCCACCGCCTGGCGACCATTCGCGATGCCGACCGGATTGCCGTGGTGAAGCATGGGCGGGTGGTGGAGCAAGGGGCGCATGCCGATCTGATCGAGCGTAATGGCGCCTATGCGGCGCTGTACGACGCGTACCTGCGCAGTGCGGGAGAGGTTGTAGCCGAGGGGATCGAAGTCTGACTTGCCGGCCTCTTCGCGGGTAAACCCGCTCCCACAGGATCACCACAGCATTCAATACCTGTGAGGTACCTGCGGGAGCGGGTTCACCCGCGAAGAGGCCGGGCCTGTTCATGCTGCTACCCCAGCATCCATTGCTGCCGCACTGCTGCCACAGCAGCAGCCCTCTCCCCGTCTACTCCTCAAACCCCCGCCCTACAGGCCACGCGCCACGCATGGCACAGCCGTTGCACCACCGTCCCCATCCGCACAACCTCCCCCTTCAGGAGCCCCCATGACCACCGAATTCTTCTGGCGCCTGCCCTTGGGCACCGATGGCCCACAGCTGTCCACCGACCGCCACAACCGCGGCAACCCCGCGCACCGCCCCGGCAACATCGCCCCCGGCCGCCTGCCCGATGGCCAGGCCGATGGTTTCACCTACATCGACTACATCGCCCAAGTGGCCAAGGCCGCCGAGCTGGCCGGGTTCGAAGGCGCGCTGCTGCCCACCGGCCCGGAGCCGTGGATAGCCGCCGCCGCGCTGGCCCGCGAAACCCGGCGCATCCGCTTCCTGATCGCCTTCCAGGCCACCTGGACCCTGCCCGCCTACGCCGCCCAGCAGGCGGCAATCCTGCAGAACCTCAGCGGCGGCCGGCTGGACTGGAACATCATCACCGGCGGCAACCCGACCAGCCAACGGGCCAATGGCGACTTCCTGGAGCATGACTTGCGCTACAAGCGCACCGGCGAATTCCTCGACGTGATCCAGGGCCTGTGGACACAGGAAAAGTTCTCCTACGAAGGCGATATCTACCGCCTGGAGAACGGCAGCCTGCCGCCGGGCCTGCAACACGAACGCAAACCGGGCGTGTACTTCTCCGGGTTTTCCGATGCCGCACTGGACGTGGCCGCGCGCCACGCCGATGTGTACCTGAACTGGGCCGAGCCCATCGATAAGCTCAAGCCGCATATCGAACGCGTGCGCGAGTTGGCCGACAAGCAGGGGCGCACCGTGCGTTTCGGCCTGCGTGTCGACCTGTTCGCCCGCGAGACCGAAGAACAAGCCTGGCGCGAGCTGCGCCAGCAGTTCGAGCGCCTGGAAGGCAAGGCCAGCGCCAGCGCCAAGGGCTTCGTGACCGGCTCGGACTCTGTCGGCGGTGCACGCCAGGCGGCCTATCACCAAGGCTTGCAGGGCTTCGACGAACTGATCCTGGCGCGCAACCTGTGGGCCGGCTTCGCCAAGGCCAAGCCCGGCCCCACCGTGGGCCTGGTGGGCAGCCATCAAAAGATCGCCGAACGCCTGGCTGAATACCGCGATGCCGGTTTCAGCACCTTCATCCTCGCCGCCAACCCGCACCTGGAAGAGGCCCTGCGCATCGGCCAGGAAGTGTTGCCGCTGGTGCACCAGGCTGCCAACACAACCCCTTTGCAGGCCAGCGCCTGAACCCGACCGGAGCTGAACATGAGCCAACCCCTCGATACCCTGTGGTACACCCGCTGTCCGGTGCCCACCGGCCTGGGCATCGCCGTGCAGCAAGGCTGGCTGCAGGAAGACCTGGCCGGCCTCGGCACCGAGGTGCAGTCCCTGCGTGAAGCCGACCAGCAGGCCGTGCGCGAATCGCACTTCGACCACAGCCTGCTCAATTCGGTACGCCACGGCGGCAGCATCCCGGCCATCTGGGCCCGCGCCCAGGGCCGTGACACCCGCGTGATCGGCCTGTCGTGGGCCGATGAGGCGCAGTTGATCCTGACCCGGCCAGACAGCGGCATTCACACCGTGAAAGACCTCAAGGGCCGCCGCTTCGGCCTGCCCGACTGGGCCGCCGCACAGATCGACTTCACCCGCGCGCAAGCCCTGCGCGGGCTGGAAAACGCCCTCAAGCTGGCAGGCTTGCAAGTGGGCGACGTGGACTTGGTCAACTACCGCTACGACGGCACCTTCAGCGACCGCCCGGTGCGCAACGTGGCCGGCACGCCGGTGTCCAGCACCCAGAGCGAAGGCCGCAACCTGGAGCTGGCCGGCCTGCTGCGCGGCGAGGTCGATGCAATCTTCCTCAAGGGCGCCAGCGCCGTGCAACTGGCCCACGCCTTTGCCCTGCACACGGTGATCGACACCGGCAGCCACCCCGACCCGCTGATCCGCAGCAACAACGGCACGCCACGCACCCTGGCGGTAGACAGCCACCTGCTGGCGCAGCACCCGCAGGTGGTGCGCACCCTGCTCGGCTCGGTGCTGCGCGCCGAACGCTGGGCCCACCAGCACCCCGACGAAACCCGCCGCTACCTGGCGCGGGAAACCAACAGCAGCGAGTACTGGGTGCAAGTGGCTTACGGCACCGACGCCCACCTGCGCCTGAGCACGCGCCTGGACGAACAGGCCGTCGATGCCTTGCAGGACTTTGTCGAGTTCCTCAAGCGCTGGCGCTTCATCCCGGCGCGCTTCGAGGTGCGCGACTGGATCACTCGCCAACCACTGGACCAACTGCTGGCCCCCCTCCAAATGGACAGGAAACCCGTTACCCCATGACCAAGCCCCTGGAAACGCTCTGGTACACCCACAGCCCCGTGCCCACCGGCCTCGGCATCGCCGTGCAGTCGGGGCGGCTGGCCGAGGCCTTTACGCCGTTTGGCACCAATATCCAGTCGCTGCGCGAGTCCAGCGAACGCGAGGTGCGCGAAGCCCACTACGACCATCACCTGCAGAACTCGGTGCGCCACGGCGGTAACATCCCGGCCATCTGGGCCTACGCCAGCGGCGTCGAGACCCGCGTGCTGGGGCTGTCGTGGAGTGATGAGGTGCAGTTGATCCTCACCACCGAAGAAAGCGGCGTACGCAGCATTCGCGACCTGAAGAACCGCCGTTTCGGCATACCCAAGTGGGCCAACGTACAGATCGACTTCACCCGTGCCCAGGCCCTGCGCGGGCTGGAAAACGCCCTGAAGCTCGAAGGCCTGGCGGTGGCCGATGTGGAGCTGGTCGACTACCCCTACGGCGGCACCTACAGCGATGATGCCAAGCAGCACCTGTACGGCGCTGAAGTGAGCCTGGACACCAGCCGCTTCAGCCGCCGCAACAATGAGCTGATCGGCCTGCTGCGGGGCGATATCGACGCCATCTTCCTGAAGGGTGCGCACGCGGTGCACCTGGCCCATGAGTTCGGCCTGCGCGTGGTGGTCGATACCGGCAGCCACCCCGACCCGCTGATCCGCAGCAACAATGGCACCCCGCGCACGCTGACCGTGGACCGGCATTTGCTGGAAAACCACTTCGATGCCAGCCGTACGCTGGTCGACACGGTGCTGCGCACCGAGCAATGGGCCTGGGCCAATCCGGAGGAGACGCGGCGCTTTTTGGCGCGCGAACTGAACACCAGCGAGTACTGGGTGGCAGCGGCCTATGGCGATGATGCGCACCGGCGCTTGCGTACTACCTTGGACAGCCGCTCGATCGAGGCGCTGCAGGACTTTACCGAGTTCCTGTTCAGGTGGGGGTTCATTCCACGGCGTTTCGATGTGCGGGAGTGGATTGATTTTCGCGTGCTGGAGAGTGTGATCGGTTCGACTTCGCGGTTGGCGGTTTGAGATTTTTGGGGCTGCTGCGCAGCCCTTTCGCGGCACAAGGCCGCTCCTACAAGGGCCTGGCTTACGCTGAACAATTGTAGGAGCGGCCTTGTGCCGCGAAAGGGCCGCAAAGCGGCCCCAACAATCTCAGCCCCACCACTGCTGCCCCAGCAGCACCCGCCCAGCACCCCACTGCTGCCCAATCTGCAACACCCTCTCAAAACTCTAATAAACACGTTACATTTCAATAGCTTAACAACATGGCACAGTCCCTGCTCTAGCTCTCCCCAAGAACGCTTTACATACGGGGAGATCCACCATGCACCAGCTCAATCCACTGGCCTGCCAGATCAGCCTGGCGCTGCTGCTGGCCGGCACCGGCAGCCAGGCCATCGCCGCCAACGAAGACACTAAAAACGAACCGGCCCTGGAAACCGTCACCGTCACGGCCCAACACCGCGAACAGACCTTGCAGGAAGTACCGGTAGCCGTATCGGCCATCAAAGGCACCAGCATCACCGCCGATGGCGTGCGCTCGATGGGCGACATCACCACCTTCGTGCCCAACGCCTCGGCCAAGAACCCCGACGGCGACGGCCGCCCGCGTTGGTACATCCGCGGCCTGGGCACCGGCGACACCGGCGCGGCAACGGTCTTCCCGGTGGGCATCTACGCCGATGACGTCTACCTCAACGCCCCCATCGCAGGCGGTGGGCCGCTGTTCGACCTGGAGCGCATCGAAATACTGCGTGGGCCCCAAGGCACCCTGTATGGCAAGAACACCACTGCCGGTGCAGTGAACGTGATCTCGAAGAAGCCCACCTTCGACACCGACGGTTATGGCACCGTCGGCTTCGGCAGCAAGAACGAACGCATCGTCACCGGCGCCATCGGCGGCGCGCTGGTGGACGAAAAGCTGGCCGGGCGAGTGGCGCTGTATTCCGAGGAGCGTGACGGTTTCCAGAACAACGACTTCGACGGCAACACCTATGGCGATGTGAACAAGAAAGCCATCCGCCTGCAGTTCCTGGCCCAGCTCAACCCCGACCTGGACGCCCTGCTCAAGGTCCACAGCCGCCAGTTCAAGGGCGACGGCAGCAATGGTTCGCTGCCCGTGGGCCGCTACTACAACGTCGGCTACGAACGCCCGCATGGCCGCGACATCTCGCTGAACGTCAACGAAGACTACCGCCTGGACCACGACGGCGCCTCGCTGACGTTCAACTACTACCTGGGCGACTACACACTGACCTCGATCAGCGCCTACGACTACATCCGCAACCGCTCCACCAGCGACGCCGACTACACCCCCTACGAGGTCAACGGCGCGTCGATCACCGACAACAGCTACCGCCAATGGTCGCAGGAGCTGCGCCTGGCCTCGCCGGAAGACCGCCCGCTGCACTGGCTGCTGGGTGCGCACTACTTCCACGAAGACCTCGACAGCTCGGCACAGCGGGTGGTCACCCCCGGGCCGACGCCCAACGGCACCGGCTCGAACCAGGTGGGTACCACGGCGTTCCGCGACATGGGCTTCGACCACCGCACCGACAGCTACGCGCTGTTTGGCAACCTGACCTACGACTTCACCGACGACTTCAGCGTCACTGGCGGCCTGCGCTGGACGCAGGAGAAAAAGGACATCGACCTGGACCTGGTGCAACTGACCCGCGCCACCGCCAACGGCCCGCTGGTCCCGCTGGGTGGCGTGGGCACCAACGGCAATCGCCAGGAAGACAAGACCTGGGAAGCCTGGACCTACGACCTGACGCCCGAGTACCGCATCAACGACAACCTGCGGGTGTTCTTCCGCTACGCCCACGGTTTCCGCTCGGGCGGTTTCAACACCGGGCTGTCGACCAGCCTGGCGCAGCTGACCACGGTCGACCCGGAAGAGCTGGATGCCTATGAGCTGGGGCTGAAGTCGGAGTGGTTCGACCGCCGCCTGACCGTCAACGCCAACCTCTTCTATTACGACTACTCCGACATCCAGGTGAACCTGCTGACGGTGAACAATGGCGTGCTCACCACCGCACTGACCAACGGCGCCAAGGGCAAGGTCAAGGGTGCGGAGCTGGAGATCGAAGGCCAGCCGACCGAGCGCCTGCACCTGCGCGCGGCGGTGTCGTTCCTTGACACCGAATACACCGACTTCAAGAACACCAACCCCACCACTGGCGCGGTAACCGGCGATTACAGCGGCAACAGCTTCGTGCGTTCGCCGCGCAACGTGGTGTCGCTGGGTGCCGACTACACCATTCCGCTGGAAGTGGGCGGCAAGCTGGTGGCAGGGGGCGACGTGAGCTTCCGTGACAAGGAGTACTTCCTGGCCGACCGCCAGAGCAGCGCCGACGAAACCCTCAGCCAGCCCCACTACACGTTGGCCAACGCCCGCCTGAGCTGGTTCAGCCACGACGACAAGCTGAGCGTGACCGGTTTCGTCAACAACCTCACCGACCGCCGCTACCAGGTGCACGGCCGGCCCAACGGTACCGCCGGGCAGTACGTGATCACCTACGGCGACCCGCGCACCGTCGGGCTCAGCGTTACCAGCCGGTTCTGATTGAAAACCATTGGGGCCGCTGCGCGGCCCATCGCGACACAAGGCCGCTCCCACAAGGAGACCGCGTTCCTTCTGTGGGAGCGGCCTTGTGTCGCGATGGGTTGCGCAGCAGCCCCACAGCATCACGCTGTATATAAGGATTACTCCATGCCCCACCACAACCCCTTGGCCAGCGCCATCGCCCTGGCCATCGCCGGCCTCGCCGTGCCCGCATTCGCCGCCGAAACCGCCGACCGCCTCGACACCGTGGTCGTGGTCGGCACCCACCGCAGCGACGTCACTGCCCTGCAAAGCGCCGCCCCGGTCGATGTGCTGAGCGGTGAAAAACTCCAGGAAACCGGCGCCAGCGACCTGTCCGCGGCACTCACTGCGCTTTCGCCTTCGTTCAGCTTCCCGCAGTCGCCCCAGGGCGCCTTTGCCGGTTCGATTGCCCAGGGCGCCTCGCTGCGCGGCCTGGCCTCCGACCAGGTGCTGGTGCTGGTCAACGGCAAGCGCCGCCACACCAGCGCCAACGTCACCCGCCAGGGCCTGGTCAACGCCCGTGGCGCGGCGGCCGTGGACCTCAGCCTGATCCCGCTGTCGGCCATCGAACGGGTGGAAATCCTGCGCGATGGTGCGGCTGCCCAGTACGGCTCGGACGCCATCGCCGGGGTGATCAACATCGTGCTCAAGGAGCGCGACGAGGGTGGTAACGCCGGCTACCGCTTCGGCGGCTACAAGAAAGGCGACGGCCTGCAGCGCAAGCTCAGCGGCTGGAAGGGCTTTGCCTTGCCCAACGACGGCTTCCTGACACTGGCCTTCGACGCCGGCAGCCAAGACCCCGCCAGCGACACCCGCGACGACAACCGCCTGTTCTACCCCGGCTCCACCAGCATCGACACCGCGCGTGAGCAGAACAACCGTTACCGCAACTGGCGCTGGGGTTCGGGCAATGTCTCGGACCAGTACAACTTTACCGCCAATGCCGAAATGGGTTTGAGCGAGGGGCTGAGTGCCTACGGTTTTGCCACCTATGCGCACAAGAACACGGATGCCGAGAACTTCTTCGACCCGCCCACCACGTTGCGCAACAACTACGGCAGCGTAGCCCTGGCGCGCTACCCGGACGGCCGCCTACCGGTCACCCGCTACGGCCTGGAAGACTTTGCCGTCACCGGTGGCCTGCGCTTCGAGGACCAGGCCCTGGGCAAATTCGACCTGGCGCTGAACTACGGCAATAACCGCGTCGACTCCACCGACCGCGACGCCATCAACCCCAGCTGGGGCACCGCCAGCCCGTCGACCATCTACACTGGTCGCCGCGAAGCCGACCAGACCAGCCTGACCCTGGACTGGACCCGCGACTTCGCCAACGACTGGCTGTTCAAGCCGCTGACCGTTTCCGCCGGGCTGGCTTGGCGCCAGGAAAACTACGACCTCAGCGAAGGTGACGCCGCCGGCTGGTCAAACGGGCCGCTGTTCAACACCATCGACCCTGTCTCCGGCAGGCGCATACCCGGCTACTACTCGGGCATCACCCAGGTCGATGCCGTGTCGCTGGACCGCCGCGTGATCGGTGCCTACTTTGATGTCGAAGCCCAGCTGAGCGAAAAGTTGCAGGCCGGCGTGGCCGTGCGCAGCGAGCACTATTCGGACTTCGGCGACACCACCAATGGCAAGTTGTCGATGCGCTACGACTTCACCCCGCAGATTGCCGCGCGAGCCAGCGCCAGTACCGGCTACCGTGCGCCTTCGCTGGTGCAGAGCGGGTTGTCGTCGTTTAGCGTACAGGTGGTGGAACAGCCCCCAGGCAGTGGCAACTGGGTCGAGGTGCAGCAGCGCACCCTGCGTGCCGATAGCCCGGAAGCGGCCCTGCTTGGCGGCAAGGCGCTGAAACCTGAAGAATCGACCAACTTCTCCGTGGGCCTGGTCTGGCGCCCATTGCCCAACGCCTCGGTCACACTCGACGCCTATCGTATCGACATCGACAACCGCATCACCCTGTCCGACCAATTGCCTGCATCGGTGGTGGGGCCGATCTTCGCCGGTACCCCTTACGCCAACATCCAGAGCGCGGCGTTCTACACCAACATTGCCGACACACGCACCGATGGCTTCGAATTGGCCGGCCATTACCAGCTGGATGCAGGCCGCTGGGGGCGCGTGGACTTCAACGGTGGCTACGCGCGCAACAACACCCGTATAACCGGGCTGGATGATGTGGGCGGCATCCCTGGCAGCCAGATCATCGGCCGCAACACCCAGGGGCTGATCGAAGACGGCACCCCCGAGGACAAGCTGACCCTCAGTGCCAACTGGCTGTATGACGGCTGGAGCGTCACCGTCGCCCAGCGCCGGTATGGGGAATGGAAGAACCGCAACGCCGCCAACCCGACGCTGGACCAGACCTTCAGCCCGCAATGGGTGACCGACCTGGACGTGTCGTACCGTTTCGACCTGGGCCTGACCTTGTCGGCGGGCGCGATCAACCTGTTCGACAGCCACCCAGACAAAGCGAAGGGTGCACAGCTGTATGGCGTGCCCAAGTACTCCATCACCAGCCCGGAAGGGGCGCAAGGGGCGTTCTACTACACCAGCGTGAGTTACGACTTCTAAGCTGAAACCGGGTTGGCTTCTTCGCGGGCTTGCCCGCTCCCACAGGTCCTGCACAGGTTCGCAGACGGGTGCCATCCTGTGGGAGCGGGCATGCCCGCGAAGAATCCAGCACCGATGCTGCTGACTGACTGCTGCTCTAGCAGCACCTCGCTGCTGCTCAAGCATCACCCTCACCCTCCAGCCCCGCAATCCGGGGCTTGCGCCCCCTGGCACAGCTCTTGCGATACACCACTACCCTCTGCTTTCCCAAGGCCAGCCATGCGCGTGCTTTCTCGTCTTTCCTGGTTCATCTCCCCCCTGGCCCTGCTTATCTGCTGGGCCGTGGTGGCCTATGTCGGGCTGTTTCCGGCCAACCTGCTTATCCCGCCGCTGGAGGTGTGGCACAGCCTCACCGACCTGCTGGCCACCGGCGAGTTGCAAGAGCACTTGACCGGCAGCCTGTCGCGACTGGCCTTGGGCTTTACCGGCGGCGCACTGGCCGGCCTTGGTTTCGGCGCGGCGCTGGCCTTGTCGAAGACCGTGGAGGCCTACTGCGCCCCGCTGTTCCACACCCTGCGCCAGGTGCCCAGCATCGCGTTGATCCCGATGTTCGTGCTGCTGTTTGGGGTGGATGAAACCTTCAAGGTGATCATCGTCGCCAAGACTGCGTTTTTCCCGGTGGCACTGGCCACCTGCGAAGGTATCCGCGCGATCCCTCCCAGCCATTTCGAAGTGGCGGCGGTTTACCGCCTGCGCTGGCCCACGCTGGTGGGGCGGATTGCCCTGCCCGCCGCGGTGCCGGCGATCGTCACCGGTATCCGCGTGGCCCTGACCCGCGCCTGGGTAGTGCTGGTGGCTTGCGAGCTGCTGGCGGCCGACAGCGGCCTGGGGCAGATGATCGAGATGGGCCGGCAGATGCTGCGCATCGATGTAGTGATGGTCGGCGTTGTATTGACCGGGCTTATCGGCTTCAGCTTGGACTTCACCCTGCGCCGCGTGGAACGACGCCTGTCCGCCTGGCAAAGCCACTGAGGAGGCTGTGATGAAACGACTTGATTTGCGTGGCCTGGTACTGCCGCTGTTGCTGCTCGGCGCCTGGGAGTACGCCTCGCGCCAAGGTGCAGCCGGGGCCTACGCCTTCGTGCCGCTGGCGCAGGTGGGCACAGCATTGGCCGAACTGCTGGGCAGCGGCGAACTGCTGGTCAACCTGTGGGCGAGCCTGTTACGTACCTGCAGCGGCCTTGCCATCGGCATTGTCGGCGGTGTCGGGCTGGGTGCGTTAATGGCCCTGTCCTCCCCCGCCAACCGCCTGATCGCGCCGCTGTTCCATGCCTTGCGCCAGGTGCCGATGCTGGGCTGGATCCCGCTGATCGCCTTGTGGCTGGGTAACGGCGAAGGCGCCAAGCTGCTGATCGTCAGCCTGGCAGCGTTGTACCCGATGGTGCTCAACACCTTCGAGAGCCTGCGCCAGGTCGCCGGCCAGCACCGCGAAGCGGCACGGGTGCTGATGCTCGGCCGCTGGCAGCAGCTTTGGCTGATCCTGTTGCCCGCCGCACTGCCCGGCATTGCCGCCGGGGTACTGCAAGCCTTGGCCTTCGCCTGGGTGACCTCGGTGGGCAGCGAGCTGTTCCTGTCTGCCGGGGCCGGCCTTGGCAGCCTGATGATGAACGCCGAAGCTGCGGCGCGCATGGAGATCATCGTGGTCTGCGTGCTGTGCATCGGCCTGAGTGGCTACCTGATGTCCTGGCTGTGCACCCTGCTCACCCGCCGCCTGCTGCGCTGGCGCACCAACCATTGAAAGGCCCGACCATGAACGCCATCGCCCACGTTTTACCCACCACCGCCAGCACCGGCGCGCTGACCATTCGCGGCCTGAACAAGGCGTACCCGCTCAAGGGCAAGCATGTGCCAGTGCTCGAAGGCATCGACCTGGATATCCGCCCGGGCGAATTCGTCAGCATTCTCGGCGCCAGCGGCTGTGGCAAGTCTACCCTGCTGCGGCTGATCGTCGGCCTCGACCAGGACTACCAGGGCCAGATCCTGCTGGACCGGCAACCCGTGCGCGGGCCCGGCCTGGAGCGCGGTATCGTGTTCCAGGACCATCGTCTGTTCCCGTGGATGACCCTGCAGCAGAACATTGCCTTGGCCTTGAAAAACCATGCGTTACCCGCAGCCGAGAAAAACAGGTTGGTGGCCGAGCACATCGAACTGGTACGCCTGAGTGGTTACGAGCAGGCCTACCCGCACCAGCTGTCCGGCGGCATGGCCCAGCGCGCGGCAATTGCCCGGGCGCTGGTGAACAAACCCAAGGTGTTGTTGCTGGACGAACCGCTCGGCGCACTGGACGCCCTGACCCGGGTACGGTTGCAGCAGGAGTTGCAGCGCATATGGGTGCAGGAGCGTTGCACGGTAATCATGGTGACCCATGACATCGAGGAAGCGCTGTACCTGGGGGACCGGGTGATCGTGATGGACGCGCACCCTGGGCGGATTCGCGAGGATTTGCGCATTGACCTGCCGCACCCGCGCCAGCGGGACAGCCAGGTGTTGCAGGGGTACAAGCAGCGGTTGCTGGGGGAGCTGGTGGGGCATTGAGAGGCGGTGAACGCGGGCATCTGGTGGCCCAGGCGGCCGCCTTCAAGAAAACCAGCGACGGCGTTCGCGCGCCCGCGCCAGTCGAGCAGGTGATTGCCAAAGTGCGGGGTATCGCCGTGGAGACGGGCGCCTCACCGGAGGTGGTGGAGCGGGTTTACAGGGCAATGATTGCGGCGTTTATCGATGAAGAGTTGCAGGTGCATGCGGGGTTGGCCGGCAAGTAAACCAGGGGCTGCTGCGCAGCCCCTGTATTTCAAGGCAACGGCCTGTTCCTCAGCTGCTCAACCTGCCAGGATGAAGTCCGCTATAGTCACCGTGGTCGCATCCGCCACCCCCGCCAGGCGGATGGAGTCGGCAGCGCCGATGTGAACCAGCGTATCAGCCCCAACATCGGCGATGGTGACACTGGCGGCGAAGGTCGCTGCGGTAATGTTCAGGGCGGTGATATCCAGCCGGTCCTGGCCACCCGCCGCAATGGCATCGAAGTTGATGATCAGGTCGTTGCCGAAACCGGCCGCGAACTGGAACACGTCATTGCCGTCAGTGGCCATCATCGTGTCGTTGCCGGCACCACCCACCACCGTATCGTTGCCCGCCGCACCGTTGAGGAAGTCGTTGCCAGCGCCCCCAATCAAGGTGTCGGTGCCGACGTCACCAAACAGCGTGTCGTTGCCATCGCCACCTTGCAGTGTGTCGTTGCCGTTGCCGCCGTCCAGGCTGTCATCACCAATGCCGCCCAGCAGGGTGTCGTTGCGCATCCCCCAACAGCGTGTCATTGCCGTCGCCGCCATCGAGGCTGTCATCGCCACCCCCACCGTTCAGGCGATCGGCACCCAGGCCGCCGAACAACTGGTCGTTACCGGCGTCGCCATTGAGGGTGTCGTTGCCGGCGTTGCCGTTGAGGATGTCGTTGCCGCCGTCACCGGCAAGCGTGTCATTGCCCGCCGCGCCGTTGATGATGTTGGCCAGGCCATTACCGGTGCCGGTGAAGTTGCCTACACCGGTATACGTCAGGTTCTCGACGTTGGCGGCCATGGTGTAGCTGGCCAGCGTGGTACTCACCAGATCAGTTCCTGCGCCAGTGGCCTCGACCACAGTGTCCCCGGCATCATCCACCACATAGGTGTCGTTGCCCACGCCCCCCACCAGGCGGTCGGCACCCGCACCGCCGCTTAGCAGGTCGTTGCCGGCGCCGCCGGTGATGGTGTTGGCCAACGCGTTACCCGTACCGGTAAAGCTGCTGCTGCCGGTGTAGGTCAGGTTTTCGACGTTGGCACCCAGGGTGTAGGTGGCCAGGCTGGTCTGCACCAGATCGGTGCCACCGTTCAGCGCCTCTGTCACCGTGTCACCGGCGTTGTCGACCACGAAGGTATCGTTGCCGGCACCGCCATTCATGGCATCCGCGCCAAGCCCGCCGTTGAGGGTATCGTTGCCATCGTCGCCATTGAGGATGTCAGGGTCGTCCCCGCCGTTGAGGATGTCGTTGCCAAGCCCGCCGAACAACTGGTCAGCGCCGCCCAGGCCATTGAGCGTGTCGTTGCCGCCCAAGCCCGAGATCACATCATTGCCCGCCGTGCCGGTCAGGGTGTTGGCCGCGTTGGTGCCCACCAGTGTCACGCCTGGCGGCACCACCACTGCGGCCGTCGCGGCGGAGGTCAGCGACTCCAGGGTGCCGAAGCCGTCGGTGTAACGCACGATCACCCGCAACTGCTGGTTGCCCTGGGCAAAGCCCGGAGTGAAGGTGGCGGCCGTAGCCCCGACAATGTTGCTGAAGATGCCGCCCGTGCCCTGCTGCCACTGGAAGCTGAAGGCACCGAGCCCGTCCAGGTCGGCGATGCCGCCCGTCAGCGCGGTCAGCGTCTGGCCCTGGTCTGGCGTGGTGTCGCTGATCGACACTGCACCGGTCGGTGCATCGTTGACGTTGGCCACCGGGTCGAGGATGTCGGAGGCGACGCTTTCTTGCACGCCAAAGTCATCCACATAGCTGACCACAACCCGCATGTTCTGCCCCACTTGCGCCTGGGTCAGGACAAAGGTGCTGCTGATGGCGCCAACAATGTTGACCCAGCCCACACCCCGGTTGGACTGCCACTGGAAGGTGAACTGCGGGTTGCTCAGGCCGTCGGCATCGACGATGGTTGCCGGGTTGGCAGTGAGCGTCTGGTTCTGCACCAGCAGCCCGGTCACGGTCGGCCCGGCACTCGGTGCGCTGTTCACCGACGAATCGACGATTTCCAGCGTGCCCTTGGCGTCCTGGTACACCGCACGTACGCGGATGCTCAGGCCAGCCACATCGTCCGTGACCCGGTAGGTGGCGCCCGTCGCCCGCTGGACCTCGCCTGCGGCGACAAAGGTGATGTCTTCATAGACACCCGAACCCGGCAGGGTCTCGACTTGCCAGTAATAGGCCACAGGGCTGTTGACCGCACCGGTCGTGTTGGCCGCGCTGACGTTGTCCGCATCATGTACCGCGAGGGGTGTCACGCGCAGCAGTTGGCCGCTCACCGGTGTATCGTCACGCACCCCGGTGGCAGCGTCGAGAATCACCAGGTGACCCGTGGGGCCAGCGTTGACGGCGGTTCCCACGCCAGAGGCTTGCGAGCTATCAGAGAACTGCAGCCGCTCGATGCCGGTCAGGTGGTCGACACCATCGCGCCCGGCCACCAGGTCGGTGACGATCACCGCATTGCCATCGACCACCACGCTGTAATCGGTGGCCACCCCCGAGAACACCGCCGTGTCGTAGTTGTCGGTGCCGTTGAGGATCTCCCGCACGATCACCAGCTGGCCTGGGTTGTAGGTGCCGTTGAGCATCAGCGGCACCATCGGCTCCATGCTGTCGTAGCTGGCGATTTCCGGGCCGGTGCCATCGTGGTTGGCGCGCACGCTGATGCGCACGTTCAGCCACTTGTCACCGTCGAGGATGTCGTCGCCGCCACGGCCTTCGATCAGGTCGCTGCCACTGCCGCCGAGGATGATGTTGCCGCCATCGTAGAACGTTGCACCGGCGGCCAGCAGGCTGGACAGGCCGTTGATCAGGCTGATGTTGGTGAGCACACTGCCAGTGGCGCCATTGGTCGGCAAGCTCGCGGCGTCTTCATTGTCGCCGCGCAGGAAGTCGCCATGGGCCGAGCCCGACAGGCCTTCCATGATGTCGAAGCGGACCAGCGCCGAAGCGCCAGAGCCCGGCACTGGCGGCACGTCGAAGAAGCGGTCGCTGTAGTCGATGGTCACCCCCTGGGCCAGGCCCTTGAAGGTTGCCCAGTCGTAGCCCGAACCACCGATGTAGCGGTCGCCAAAGCCCAGGCTGCCGACCATGATGTCGTCGCCGCCTTCACCGTTGAACTTGTCGTTCTCATTGCCGCCGATGAACACGTCGTGGCCGATGATGGGGTCGTTGCCGAGCGGGTCGAAGTTGTCGCCAGGCGCACCGTCCGAGGTGCCCTTCTCGATCCAGTCGTCACCTTCGTTACCCATGTCCTGCTCGTTGGCCTTGCTGCCCAGGATAAAGTCGTTGCCCTGGCCGCCTATGGCCTCGGAGGCATCTTCACCGGTGACGATGAAGTCGTTGCCGAAACCGCCGATGATCAGGTTGACGCCATTGCCGCCGTGCAGCACGTCGTTGCCGTCGCCGCCCTGGATGTTGTCGTCACCGCCCATGTCGCTGATGATGTCGTCGCCGGCACCACCACGCAGCTGGTCGTTGCCGTCACCCCCCTCGATGCGGTCGTTGCCGCCATCGCCCCAGACCGTGTCGTCACCCTCGCTGGACACCAGGATATCGTCACCGTTGGTGCCGCCCAGCACGATGTGCTCGGCACCGGCATAGCGGATGTAGTTGGTGTCCGGGCCAGCCGTCAGCGGGCTGTCGCGGAACACCACCTGCTGGCCGTTTTCGCCCAGCGGGTCGGCGTTGCCCAGGCCATCGTTGTACTGCTTGCTCTGGTCCAGCTCCAGATAGAAGCCCGGGTCGGAGAACACCAGGCCCGGCAGGTGGGTGGCGGAGGTGTTGGCCATGGTCAGCTTGGCGAAGGAGTTGCTTTCCAGCTCGGCGTTCATCGACAGGCCGGAAGTGCGCTCCAGATAGTAGAAGCGGTCGCCGTCCTGCAATTTCTCCATCTGGTTTTCGAACACGAAGTTGAAGGTACTGCCGAGCATGCCGCCGAACGGGGTCTTCTCTTCAGCCAGGCCGCCGATCCACAGATCAATGGCATCGACACCGGTGATGGTCACCGCCTTCAGGTCATCGGCGGTGCCCAGCACACCATCCTTGCCGGGCAGGGTTACATTCGCCCAGGTACCGCTGCTGTTGAGGAAGTCCAGGCGGTCGGCCGGCGCGCCATCGCCACCGAACACCAGGGCCATGGCTGCGTCGCGTTTTTCCAGCAGTGTGGTGGCCCCGGTGATGGTGCTGTGGGTGCCATAGGCCGCAATGAAGTTGATCAGCGACTCGGGGTGCTTCAGGTGCTGCACCAGGTCGACCCAGCTGGTGTACGGCTTGAGCTGGGTATCACCGGTTTGCCCGTAGATGTCGCGGCGCACGGCGTTCAGTGAAGGGATGCCAACGTCGCGGCCACGGGCAATGTTGATCGCCGGCAAGTCCAGCGGCAGGCCGAGCAAATTGTTGCGCAACGCCTCGGTGACGAACTCGTCGATTTCGTTGCCACCCTGACGGGTGACCCCGCGGACGATGGCGCTGGTGGCATCCTCGGGGGTAACGCCACTGGCGGCATAGGCCAACGGGTTGAGGAATGCCGCGATCAGGCCCAGTTGCTGGTCAGGGTTGGCGCTGGCGGGGTCCTTGATGACGTTGAAGTCGATGTCGTAACGATCAACAGTCTCGGTCAGCATCGAGTGGCCGAAGCGGTACACGGTGTGGGCGAACTCGGCCACGATCGACGCATCGAGGTCGACGTCGTACACCTGGGTCGGGGCAAAGAACAGGTCGACCCGTGGTTGCACGGTACGGGCGAACTCCTCGAACACCAGGTGCTGGTACTGCATCTCGGTACCGAACTTGGCCGCCTGGAACAACCGCTCGCCGTTCCATAGCAACGCGCCGATCTCGGCCGGGGTAACCGGCAATGCGGTTACCGGGTTGAGCAGCCATTCGTTGAGGAAGGCCAGGTCGTGCGAGTCGAGCACGGTGTCCATGGTCTGCGCCACCAGCCGGTTGTGCTCGGAGTGGAAGATCGCATGCACGGCTGTCAGGCCGATGTTCTCGTTGACCCGACCGTCGCCGGCGACGTAATGCGCGTCCAGCAGTTCATTGTCGTAGGCCAGGTTGGCCCCGGTCTGTGGGTTGACCGGCACAGCGTTGCCGGCAACGTTGTCGGCATCCGGCGCCAACACGCCGCCACTGAACACGGGTACCGCGTTATGGGCAATGTCGGCGAGGAACTGGTGCCCCGTGCGCACGGCGTTGGTCAGGTCGAGCGGCGCCAGCGGGTTGCCTTCGACCTGTTGGTCATCGGCAGTGCCGGCAATGCCGTCGAGGCCCTTCATCACCACCATCGGGTAGCCGTTCGGCCCCTTGATGAAGTTGCCGTAGGCGTCGGTTGCCAGCAACGGCACGTTGTCGACGTCGGCATCGGTCAGGTTGATGCCAAGCACGTCGCGGGCCTGGGCCTTGAGTACTTTCCAGGTGGCCATGCCACCGATCTCGGTGTCGTCGGCAGTGCCAAACTTGCCATCGGCGCCCAGGTCACGGTTGGTGATCAGCCGGCCAGTGGCAACAGGGCCGTCGTCGGTCAACATGTAGGCACGCAGGAACACCTGGTGCGACGGGTGCGAGCTGTAGGTCTGGTTCTGGTCCACGAACGGCGTGGTGGTGTTGGTGTGTTCGTGAACGTCATCGGCGTTGCCGAGGATGCCATCCGGCCCTGGCAGGTTGGTGGCACGGGTCACCACCATGAAGTTGGTGAAACCACCCTCCACGTAGAGCGGGTCATCGGGTTGCAGCGGGATGTAGATAGTCCCCGAACCACCCTTGGTGACCAGGTCCAGGCCATGGTCGAAGAACTGCCCGAAGAACGTCATCCAGGCGTTGAACGGCGCAGACAGGCCGGCATCGGCAGCCGTGTTTTCGAACAGGTACACATCGTGGTCGTCCGTGGTGCCGAACTGGCCATCCATGCCCGGGCTGGCGACGATGCGCACGCCGTCCTTGAGCACGTCGTCGTTACCGGGCGTGCCGAAGTTGAGTACGCCATCGGCACCTGGGTCATACGCGGTGGCATAGGCTGCCGGGTTGTTGGAGGTCTGGTCGACGATCAGGTTACTGATGGTGCGCGGCTGCGAGTCGAACACCGGGCCGCTGGTCTGCTGGTACGACGAGCCCGGAATGGCCGGGGAGCCAGGGCCGAAGAAGCCGGCCGGTGCACCTTCTGCCGGGTTGAACACCGGGTCGGTCAGGCGCGGGAAGACATTGTCGGCAGCACCGAACTGGGTGTTGTTGTTGCCGTTGAGGTTCATCAGGTTGTTGTTCGAGCCATCGACTGCACGCAGGCCCAAGGGCGCGCGGATGTTGGGGATCAGCGAGAGGATGTCCTGCCCGGCGGCATCGGCCTCGGCGATCTTGATCTGGTCGAGGATGAAGTTGAGGTCAGAGCGCACCATGTGCAGCCCCTCGCCCCCTGCCGTGGCATCCACGACCGGAGTGACCGGCGTTGGCACCACCGGTGCGCCCGGCTGCACCACCGCCGTGGGTGCGGAATACAACACCTCGGTTGTGCCATGGGCGTCCTGGTAGATCGCCTTGACCCGCAGGCTCAGCCCGGCCAGGTCTGGCGACACCTTGAACGCGGTGCCATCGGCGCTCTGGAACGCCAGGTCACCGGCCGGTAGCAGGATGATGTCCTCGAACACACCACTGCCCGGGTCGGCCTCGAATTGCCAGTAGTACGACACTGAGCGGTCGGCAAGCGTGCCTGCCGGGTTGCCCGCACTGATATTGTCGGCATCGAGCACGCCCGCCACGCTCACCGTCAGCATATCGCCCACCGTGATAGCACCGCCGTTGCCATCGGTGACGGTCGGGCTGCCCGTGGGCTGCGCGTTCACGCCTGTCACCAGCACGCGTTGGCTGTCGGAGAACTGCAGGCGTTCGATGTGCAACAGCGTATCGACGCCATCGCGGCCAGCCACGGTATCAGTCACCGTCCACACATCATCCGCGACATCGGCCGTGCCTTTGGTGTTCTGGGTTACCACGTACTCGCTCTGCACCCCCGCATACACGGCCGTGTCAAAGGCCGCGCCGCCAGTGGAGGTACCCGGCAGGATTTCGCGCACGGCTTTCAGCTGGCCAGGGTTGTAGGTGCGGTCGAGCATGAACGGGATCATGTCGACCATGCTGTCGAAGCTGGCGATCTCGGGCCCGGTGTGGTCGACGTCGCCAGGGGCGTACACGGCGATGCGCACGTTCAGCCATTTGTCGCCGTCGATCAGGTCATCGCCGCCACGGCCCTCGATCAGGTCGCTGCCATTGCCGCCGAGCATGATGTTGCCGGTGGCAAAGCCCGTGGTCGGCAACCCGGCATCCGCCAGGAACTGCTGCAGCCCACGGATCAGCGCCACGTTGGTAAGCGCACTGCCAGTGGCGCCGCCATGGTTGAGGATGGTCACTGCATCGACGTCATCGCCTTTGAGCACATCGGCGTAGTCCGAACCGGACACCCCTTCGACCTCGGCAAAGCGGTCGAGGATGCTGGCCGGCGAGGCGCCGACCGGGTTGAATACCCCGGCGTTCTGGTTTGGCGCATTGCCGTGGGGCTGGGCCAGCGCTGCCAGGCTCAGGTCAACGGTGACGCCGACCTTGTCGTTCTTGTTGGTGATCCAGTCGAAGCCGGACATGCCGTCCATCTTGTCTTGGGCATCGCTGCCGACAAAGATGTCGTCACCGCCCTCGCCGATCATTTCGTCAAAGCCACCGCCACCGACGAAGATGTCGTTGCCAACCACTTCGTCACCCAGCAGCGGCGCAAAGTTGTCACCAGGCGCACCGTCCTGGGTACCCTTCTCGATCCAGTCATCGCCCTCGTTGCCGGTGGGTGGCAGGTTGGTCTTGGCGCCGAGGATGAAGTCATCGCCCTGGCCACCGAAGGTGGTGGAAATGTCCTCGGTGGTGATGATGAAGTCCTGGCCGTCGCCCCCCAGGATCAGGTTCCCGGCCACCAGCATGCTGCCGGCGACGATCACGTCGTTACCGGCGTTACCCTCCAGGCGGTTGTCGCCGAACGAGTCGGTGATGATGTCGTCGCCTGCCCCACCCAGCACTGCGTCGTTGCCGGCGCCACCTTCGAGCACGTCGTCGCCGGCATCGCCGTAAACGGTATCGTCGCCTTCGCCCGAGATGATGATGTCGTTGCCGGCCGTGCCGCCCAGCACCACATGGTCTTCACCGGTGTAGTGCAGGTAGTTGGCGTCAGGGCCCACGGTGTCGGGGTTGTCGCGAATCACCAGCGGGAGGATTTCAACCCCGTTTATCTCGATGCCCCCGGTCGGGTCGGCCTTGCCGTCGGCACCCAGCCCGGTGAACTGGTTGGCCTGGTTCACTTCCAGGGTGAAGGTAGGCGTGAGGAACACGGTGTTGGACAGGTGGGTGACGTCGGAGTTGAGCATGATCAGCTTGGCAAAGGAGTTGTTCTCCAGTTCCGTACCGAAGTTCATGCCCGCCGTACGCGAGAGGTAGTAGAAACGGTCGCCGTTCTGCAGCGCTTCCAGCTGGGTCTCGAAGACGAAGTTGAAGCTGGACCCGAGCATGCCGCCGAAGGGCATTTTCTTCTCGGCCAGGCCACCGACCCAGAAGTCGATGGCATCCACCCCGGTTACGGTCACGCCGGTAATGTCGTCGGCCGTGCCGGCGATGCCGTCTTTGCCCGCCAGCGTCACGTTGGCATAGGCGCCGGTGCCGTTGAGGAAGTCCAGGCGGTCGAGTGGTGAGCCGCTACCGCCAAGCACCAGCGCCACTGCGGCGGCGCGCTTGTCCGCTTCGGTGGTGGCCCCGGTGATGGTGGCGTGAGTGCCGTAGGCAGCGATGAAGTTGATCAGCGATGCCGGGTGCTTGAGGTGGTCGGCAAAGTCGGCCCAGCTGATGTAGGGCTTGAGCTGGCTGTCGCCTGTTGCCGCATAGAACTCGCGACGCGCCTCGTTCAGGCTGGGGATGCCGGTATCACGACCACGGGCTATGTTCAGCGCGGGCAGGTCCAGCGGCAGGCCGAGCAGGTTGTTGCGCAGAGCTTCGGTGACGAACTCGTCGATTTCGTTGCCCAGCTGGCGGGTAACACCGCGGATGATCGCACCGGCCGCTTCGTCGGCGGTGGCACCGCTGCCAGCGAACGCCAGCGGGTTGAGGAAGGCGGCAATCAGGCCCAGTTGCTGGTCAGGGTTGTCGGGGTCGGCAGACACCGGGTTGAACGACGGGTCGAAGCGGTCGACGGTTTCGGTCAGCATCGAGTGGCCGAAGCGGTACACCACATGGGCGAACTCGGCGAGGATGGCCGGGTTGATCGAGGTGTCGTAGCCATTAGGGGCGAGGAACTCGTCGATCTGCGGCTGGATGGTGCGAGCGAACTCTTCGAACACCAGGTGCTGGTACTGCATCTCGGTGCCGAACTTGGCAGCCTGGAACAGCCGCTCGCCATCCCACACCAGCGCGGCGATGCCGGCAGGCGTGGTGGGGATGGCAGTGACGTCGTCGATCAACCACTCATTGAGGAACGCCAGGTCGCCCGCGGCCAGCAGGGTGTCCTTGGTCTGCTGCACCAGGCGGTTGTGCTCGGAGTGGAACACATGGTGCACGGCAGTCAGGCCGATGTTCTCGTTCACCCGGCCGTCACCGGCGATGTAGTGCGCATCGAGCAATTCGTTGTCGTAGGTCAGGTTGTTGCCACCCTGCCCGACCGGCTGTGCGTTGCCCACCAGGGTGTCGGCGTCAGCCTGCAGCACACCCCCAACCACCACGGGCGCGGCATTGTGGGCGATGTCGTCAAGGAAGCCATGCCCGGTGCTCACGGCATTGGCCAGGCTGATCGGCGCATTGCGGTCGCCCTCGACCAGCTGGGTGACGTCATCGGCGGTGCCAGCGATGCCATCGGCGCCGTTGTTCACGCGCATGACCACCTGCGGCATGCCGTTGGGTCCGCGCAGGAAGTTGCCGTAGGCATCGGTGGCCAGCAACGGCACGCTGTGCACGTCGGCATCGGTCAGGTTGATACCCAGCAGGTCACGGGCCTGGGCCTTGACCACCGCCCAGGTGGCCATGCCGCCGTTTCCGCTGTCGCCATCGTCGGCGGTGCCGAATTTGCCATCCGCGCCAAGGTCGCGGTTGGTGATCAGCCGGCCTGTGGCCACCGGGTCACCGGCGCCATCGAGCATGTACTCGCGCAAAAATACCTGGTGCGAGGGGTGCGAGCTGTAGGTCTGGCTCTGGTCAACGAACGGCGAGGTGGTGTTGGGCTGACTATCGTCGGCGGTGCCCACCACGCCATCGGCGCCGGCGGTGCGTACGGCGCGTGACAGCACCATGAAGTTGGTCGGGCTGCCGGCCACGTACAGCGGGTCATCCGGGCGCAGCGGTATGAACACGATGTCGGTACTGCTCTTGCTGACCAGGTCCAGCCCGTGGTCGAAGAACTGTCCGAAGAAGGTCATCCAGGCGTTGAAGCCCGCCGTCAGGCCAGCGTCCGGCGAGACGTTGGGGATCAAGAACACCGGCTTGTCGTCGGCGGTGCCGAACACCCCGTCGATACCGGGGCTTATCACCGGGGCTGCGCCACCATTGGCTTCGACCGCCGCCGGGTTGTTGGCGGTCTGGTCGACGATCAGGTTGCTGATGGTGCGCGGTTGCGAATCGACGACGTTGCCGGTGCCCACGTAGTTGGCACGGTAGGAGGCATCGAGCAGGCGCAGGAACGAATTGTCGGCAGCGCCGAACTCGCTTTGCCCGGCCACCAGGTTGTTGAAGCTGCCATCGACGGTGCGCAGGCCGAACGGGACCTGGCTGTTGGGCAGCAGGTCACTCAGGCTGGCGCCGTCAGCATGGGCTTCGGCGATGAAGATTTGTTTGAGAATGAATTCCAGGTCCGACTTGCTGAAATTGGCCATTGCAGTTGCCCTCGATCTGTCCGGAGATGACACAGGGCAACAGGGTCCTTCCCGCGCCCAGTCAGTGTTGACGTGCGCAGAAACTGGTTGGGTGTACCGGGCTCAGTAGCCCAGCAGTCGTGTGCTGAAACCTCTGGCCTCTTCTTGGCAAGCTGGCACCCCCGTTGCGGGAGGGGCCCTGTAAACCGTGCGCAACAGGTGTAACGCACTTGCATCGATCCCAGCTCGCACAGGGCCCGAATACTTCAGACTAAAGTCGTAGGTCAAAAGCTTGTCAATATTTCGTCAAAAAAATCTCCTCCGATGATAATGCGATGCAACTCACTGTTTTCATGTGACTTATAAAAAGTTCAAAGTATTTATAGAGCAAAATGATATTACCGAATGTTTCGTTGCAACCTACGCTGCTGCATATGGGAGCAACGCAGCGTTTTGGCCAATATCGCCATCAGAGCGACCCGCCTGCGAGCCGACCAAGAAGCCACAACTACCGTTTTACGGGGCGCCGCAAGGGCTTCCCGCTTTGTGAATGAAGGGAGGCCCCGATGGCTAAGCCACCACGCACCCGCTCCGAGCTGGCCGACGTGCTATTTCGCTTGCACCGCAGCTTCTACGCCCTAGCCGCCTTCAGCTGCGTGATAAACGTCATGATGTTGACGCCAGCCATCTATATGTTGCAGGTGTACGACCGCGCCCTGGTCAGCCGCAACGTCACGACGTTGGGAATGCTCACCTTGCTGGTGGTCGGGTTGTTCCTGCTGATGTCGGCGCTGGAAATGACCCGTACCCGCGTGCTGATCCGGGTCGGCAACTGCCTGGACATGGCGCTCAACCGACGCATCTTCAGCGCCGCCTTCGAGCGCAACCTGAGCCGCGCCGGCGGTAACCCGGCCCAGGCCCTGCAAGACCTGGCGCAGGTGCGGCAGTTTCTGACCGGCAACGGCCTGTTCGCCTTCTTCGATGCCCCCTGGACACCCATCTATCTGGTGGTCTGCTACCTGATCCACCCCTGGCTCGGGCTGGTCACGACAATCGGCTCGTTGACCCTGGTGGGCCTGGCCTACCTCACTGAAAAGGCCACGCAAAAGCCACTGGCCGAAGCCAACCAGGCGTCGATGTCGTCGGCCAGCTACGCCAACAACAACCTGCGCAACGCCGAAGTGATCGAGGCCATGGGCATGCTGCCGTCAATCGGCAAGCGCTGGTACCAGGGCCACTTGCGTATTCTGCAGATGCAGACCCTGGCCTCCGACCGCGCGGCGCTGATCAGCAGCACCGGGCGCTTCGTGCGCATCACCTTGCAGTCGGTGATCCTGGGGACCGGCGCACTGCTGGCAATCGAAGGCAAGATCACCCCTGGCATGATGATCGCCTGCTCGATCCTGACCGGCCGGGCCCTGGGCCCGGTGGAACAGGTGATCGCCTCATGGAAACAGCTGCTGGGCTGCCGTCTGGCCTGGGGCCGGCTCAACGACCTGCTGCAGGACTACCCGCAACGGCCACCGAGCATGTCGCTGCAACGGCCGATGGGCATGCTGGCGGTGGAAAACGTGATTGCCGGCGCACCCGGCACCAATACCAGCATCGTGCGCGGGGTGAGCTTCAGCCTGGTCCCGGGTGAGAGCCTGGGCATCATCGGCCCTTCGGCCTCGGGCAAGTCCACCCTCGCCCGCCTGCTGGTGGGTGTGTGGCCGGCCCAGGCCGGCAAGGTGCGCCTGGACGGGGCCGACATCTTCACCTGGAACAAGGCCGAACTGGGCCCGTGGCTGGGCTACCTGCCGCAGGACGTGGAGCTGTTCGAGGGCACCATCGCCGAAAACATCGCGCGCTTTGCCGAAGTGGACAGCGATGCAGTGATCCGCGCCGCCCGCAGCAGCGGCGTGCACGACATGATCCTGCACTTCCCGCAGGGCTACGACACCCGGCTGGCAGCCGATGGCACCCCGCTGTCCGGCGGCCAGAAGCAACGCATCGCCCTGGCCCGCGCGCTGTACGGCGAGCCCAACCTGGTGGTGCTGGACGAGCCCAACGCCAACCTCGATGACGTCGGCGAGAAGGCTTTGGTCGATGCGCTGGCCGAGTTGAAAACGCGCGGTGCCACGGTGATCCTGATTTCCCACCGGCCCAATGTGCTGTGCGCCGTAGACAAGATACTGATGCTGCGCGACGGCACCGTGCACATGCTCGGCAGCCGTGACGAAGTGTTCGCGGCGCTGCGCAAGGCCAGCGTGATTCCAGCGGCCAATACGGCCCCGCTGGCTTCGGTAAAAGTACGGGAGTAACCCATCATGCAAATGGCTCAAAACTCCGAACTGATTGCCGCCGAAGCCAAAGACCTGATCGACCTGGACGCCGGCCGGCCGGCACGCTGGGGTGTATGGATGGTGATCGCCGGTTTTGGTGGTTTCCTGCTGTGGTCTTGCCTGGCGCCACTGGACGCGGGTGTGGTTGCCACCGGCACGGTCAAGGTCACCAGCAACCGCAAGGCGGTGCAGCATCTGAGCGGCGGCACGGTCGAGGCGATCCTGGTGCGCGAAGGCGATGTGGTTAAAAAAGGCCAGGAGGTGGTACGCCTGGACGCATTGCGCGCCGCGGCCGAGCAAGGTGCACTCAGTGCCCAGTACATCGTCAGCAAGACCGTGGAAAACCGCCTGGAAGCCGAACGCGATGGCCGCGATACGGTCACCTTCGACCCTGCCCTGCTCAAGCACTACGACAATGACCCACGGCTGCTGGCGGCCATGGACCTGCAACAGCGCCTGCTCGACACCCGCCGCGCCGGCCTTGCCGGTGAATTGAGCATCCTTGAAGAAAACCTCGCGGCCTCGGCAGTGCAGCTCAAGGGCCTGCAGCAGGTGTACGGCGCCCGCGCCTCGCAGATCGGCTTCCTCAGCCAGGAGCTGCAAGGCACCCGGGTGCTGGCCGCAGAGGGCTATGTACCGCGCAACCGCTTGCTGGAACTGGAGCGCAGCAATGCCGACCTGTCCGCCGGCCAGGCCGAAAACCTCAACAACATTGCCCGGGCACGCAGCCAGGCTACCGAAATCAAGCTGCGCATGCTGCAGCGCCAGCACGACTACCTGAAGGAAGTGGAATCTCAACTGACCGACACCGCCAAGGAAAACACCACCCTGGCCGACCGTTTGCGTGCGCTGGACTACGAAGTGACCCACACGGTGATCCGCTCGCCGATCGACGGCATGGTCCAGGGCCTGAGCATCGCCACGGTCGGCGGCATCATCCAGCCGGGCGCCAAGATCATGGAGGTGGTGCCGCTCGACCAACCGCTGCAGGTGGACGCGATGATCCCGGTGCAGGCCATCGACAAGATGGTCCCGGACCTGGCCGTGGACATCGCCTTCCCGGCCTTCAACCACGCCCAGACGCCAAACATTCCGGGGCGGGTGAAAACCATTTCCGCCGACCGCCTGCTCGACGAAGAAAGCAAACAGCCTTTCTACCTGGCCCAGGTGGAAGTGACGCCGGCCGGCATGGGCCTGCTGGGCAGCAACCACATCCGCCCCGGCATGCCCGCCACCGTCACCATCAAGACCGGCGAGCGCAACCTGCTCAGCTACCTGCTCAAGCCCATGCTCGAACGCGTCGACGCCGCGTTCAAGGAGCAATGACATGAAACGCTCGTGCCTGATGTTGTGCCTGCTGGGGGTGGCCGTACAGGCAAGTGCCATGGACCTGAAGCAAGCCTGGGACTTGCTGCAATACCAAGGCCCGATCTACCGCGCAGCGGTGCACGAAAAAGAAGCCGGCAGCGAAAACCGCGCCATCGGCGAGGCCGGCCTACTGCCGCAGATCAACGCGTCGGCCTACTTCAACAGGGTCAATGGCAGCCAGCGGCAGAACGGCCTGGACAACGATCTGGACTATGACTCCAAGGGCGCCAATGTGCGCCTGCGCCAACCGCTGTTCAACAAACAGAAGATGGCCGAGTACCGCCAGGGTCAGCAGCGGGCCGACTACAGCGTGGCGGTATTCGACGCCAAGAGCCAGGACGCTGCGGTACGCCTGGCTGACGCCTACTTCGACGTGCTGCTGGCCAGCGAAACCATCACCTTGGCCAAGGCCAAGCTGAACGCCTTCGAAGAGCAGCAGGCTTCGGCGAAACGGCGCAAGGAGCTGGGCGCCGGTACCATCACCGACGTCGATGAGTCGGTGGCCCGGCGCGACCTGGCCGAGGCCGACCTGATCGAGGCCCAGGACAACCTGGTCAACGCCCGCCGCAAGCTGGAGGAATACATCGGTGAAACCCCAGAGTCGCTGACCACCTTGCAGCCGGGCTTCAGTACGCCACCGCTGATGCCGGGCAACCTGCAGGACTGGCTGGTCAAAGCCCAGGCCGACAGCCCGCTGATTCACGCGCGCCGGCACAGCTACGAGCTGGCCGAAGAAGAAGTGAAACGTGCCCGCGCCGGGCACTACCCCACCCTGGATTTCGTGGCGGGCTATAACGCCGGCAGCAGCCAGTCGATTTCCGAGCTCAACCAGCGCAACCACTACAGCTCGATCGGCCTGGAGCTGAACATTCCGCTGTACAGCGGTGGCAGCACAAGCGCCCTGACCCGCCAGGCCAGCGCCAACAGTTCCAAGGCCCTGGATGAGCTGGATGCTACCCGTCAGGAGGTAATTTCCGGCACCACCCGCGAGTACCGCGGCGTGCAGAGCGGCGCCTTGCGCATTCAAGCGCTGGAAAAGGCCGTGGCCTCCAACGAGCGTTCGCTGATCTCGACCCGCAAAGGCTTCAAGGAAGGCGGCACCAGCACCAACTCGGACGTGCTCAATGCCGAGGAACTGCTGTACGACGCCCGCCACGACCTGTTCGAGGCGAAGCTGAACTACCTGATGTCGCGGCTGCGCCTGGCCTCGTCAGTGGGTAGCCTGGGGGATGATGATATCCAGCAGGTCAACGATTACCTGGGGCCGGAGCTGATGGTGAGCAACTGATGAATACCTGAATGCATGCTCCTGCAGAGTACCGAGGTGGGCGCGATCATCAGTGTCAGGACCACAAGTCTACGATAGATGCGACGCATTTCTTCGCGCTATGATCGGTCACCTTGCCACGGACGTCCTGCCCATGCCCGTAGACCTTCAAGCCTTGTACCCCAGGTTGATCCACCTGATGCTGGACACCGTGTTCGTGGTAGACAGGGACAACCAGATCGCCTTCGTCAGCGATGCCTGCGAGGCCCTGCTGGGTTACAAGCCCTGCGAAATGATCGGCACGCCGATCACCGACTACATGCACCCCGACGACCTGGCGGCCACGCGCGCGTCGATTGTGCGGGTGATGAACGGCCACCCCCATTACGATTTCCGTAACCGCTATGTGCGCAAGGATGGCGGTATCGTGCACATCCTGTGGGCAGCCAGCTGGTCCGAAGAGGCTCAAGCGCGTATCGGTGTGGCGCGGGATGTGACGGCCCTGCGCCAGGCTGAAGAGGAACTGCGCTTCCTTGCCCATCACGACCCGCTGACCCGGCTGGCCAACCGGGCCATGTTCAATGAACGGCTGGACAGTGCCCTTGCCACAGCGCGGCAGCACGATGGCACGCTGGGGTTGCTGTTTCTGGATATCAATGACTTCAAGGAAATCAACGATGTGCACGGGCATGCTGTGGGTGACCGGGTGCTGTGCACGCTTGCGCGGCGGCTGGAAGGCTGCGTACGCGCAACCGACACGGTGGCGCGCATGGGCGGTGACGAGTTCACCGTGCTGTTGAACGATTGCCCCTCGCCAGTGGCCATTGCCGAGCAGGTAGCCCGCATTTTGGCGGTCATGGCCGAGCCACTCGGTATGGAGTTGTCCGGCATCGACACGCCGTCCTGCA
>Ga0256410_1000684_pt1 | contig 30314 bp, 28 predicted proteins | sample PhyWR1_FD_185983 | JGI IMG/M metagenome (GOLD analysis project Ga0256410, IMG submission 185983) | Leaf surface microbial communities from wheat plants in UC Gill Tract Community Farm, Albany, California, United States - DLSL W.R1 | ecosystem: Host-associated > Plants > Phyllosphere >... | reverse complement strand
CCTCAACAAAAACGTACGAAAGAGCATAAAAAACTGATGGACTCTATCTCTAAAGGGGATGAAGTTCTGACGAATGGTGGTCTGGTTGGTCGTGTAACTAAAGTTGCTGAAACTGGTTACATTGCTATCGCGCTGAATGACACCAATGAAGTTGTCATCAAACGTGATTTCGTAGCTGCCGTTCTGCCGAAAGGCACCATGAAGGCGCTGTAATTTTTCGTTTTCCCTAAGGGAACTAAACGTGTTAAACCGTTATCCTTTGTGGAAGTACATCATGCTGATCGTCGTTCTTATCGTCGGTACAGTTTATGCACTTCCCAACCTGTATGGTGAGGATCCGGCTGTTCAATTAACTGGCGCGCGCGGTGCCGCCGCCAGTGAACAAACGCTGATCCAGGTCCATGACATCTTAAAGAAAGACGACATTTCCGCTAAATCTATTGCGCTGGAAGAGGGGTCTATCCTCGCACGCTTTGATACAACAGAAACTCAGCTACGCGCACGTGAAGTGTTGATGAGTCAGTTAGGCGATAACTACGTCGTCGCACTGAACCTCGCGCCTGCAACGCCTCGCTGGTTATCTGCTATTCATGCTGATCCGATGAAACTGGGGCTTGATTTGCGCGGTGGTGTGCACTTCCTGATGGAAGTGGATATGGATACGGCGCTGGGTAAACTTCAGGAACAAACCATCGATAATTTGCGTAGTTCACTGCGTGAGCAAAATATTGCTTACTCTAGTGTACGCAAAGCCAGTAACTACGGTGTAGAAATTGCTTTTCCTGATGCGGAAGTGCGCGATCGGGCGATTTCTTATTTAAGTTCGCGTAACCGTGACCTGGTCTTCTCTCGTCTCAGCAATAACGCATTACGTGCGGTTATGACTGATGCTCGTCTCAGCGAAGCACGTGAATATGCTGTACAGCAGAACATCACTATTCTCCGTAACCGTGTGAATCAGCTGGGTGTTGCTGAACCACTGGTACAACGTCAGGGTGCAGACCGTATTGTGGTCGAACTGCCGGGTATCCAGGATACAGCACGTGCGAAAGAGATCCTTGGCGCGACAGCGACTCTCGAATTCCGTCTGGTCAATACTAACGTTGATACCAGTGCAGCGGCTTCAGGACGTGTTCCGGGTGATTCAGAAGTGAAGCAAACCCGTGATGGCCAGCCTGTAGTGCTGTACAAACGTATTATTCTGACCGGGGACCATATCACTGACTCGACCTCCAGCGTTGATGAATATAACCAGTCACAGGTTAATATTTCACTGGATAGTGCTGGCGGTAATACCATGTCTAACTTCACCAAGGATAACATCGGCAAGCCGATGGCGACCCTGTTCGTGGAGTATAAAGACAGCGGTAAGAAAGATGCGAATGGTCGCTCCATTCTTGTCAAGCAAGAAGAAGTTATCAACGTCGCTAATATTCAGTCGCGTTTAGGTAGCAGCTTCCGTATTACCGGTATCAATAACTCAGCTGAAGCTCGCCAGCTTTCCTTGCTGTTACGTGCTGGTGCGTTGATTGCGCCGATTCAGATTGTTGAAGAACGTACCATTGGCCCGACCTTAGGTCTGGAAAATATTAAGCAAGGTCTGGAAGCTTGTCTGGCAGGACTGTTGGTTTCTATCATCTTTATGCTGTTCTTCTATAAGAAGTTTGGCTTGATAGCAACGACTGCGCTGGTGGCTAACTTAGTGCTGATTGTCGGCATCATGTCGCTGTTACCAGGGGCTACGTTAACGATGCCAGGGATTGCCGGGGTGGTACTGACACTGGCGGTAGCGGTAGATGCTAACGTTCTGATAAACGAACGTATTAAAGAAGAACTGAGTAACGGTCGCTCTGTTCAACAGGCGATTGATGAAGGTTACAGAGGGGCATTTAGCTCAATCTTTGATGCCAACGTCACTACGCTGATTAAAGTTATTATCCTGTACGCCGTAGGCACCGGAGCCATTAAAGGGTTTGCAATTACCACTGGTATCGGTGTTGCAACATCTATGTTCACGGCAATTATCGGTACCCGCGCGATTGTAAACCTGCTGTATGGCCGCAAGCGCATTAACAAGCTGTCTATCTAAGGAGTGCGTTGTGGCACAGGAATATACTGTTGAACAATTGAACCACGGGCGTAAAGTCTATGACTTTATGCGCTGGGACTACTGGGCTTTCGCCGTCTCCGGTCTTTTGCTTATTGTTTCCATCGCGATTATCGGGGTGAAAGGCTTTAACTGGGGACTCGATTTTACCGGTGGTACAGTAATTGAAATTTCACTGGAAAAACCGGCTGAACTTGATGTTATTCGTGGTGCGCTGGAAAAAGCGGGCTTCCAGGATCCTCTGGTACAAAACTTTGGCAGCAGCCGTGACATCATGGTGCGTATGCCGCCTGTCAGTGGTGAAGTTGGCGGACAAACACTGGGCAGCTCGGTTGTTAAAGTGATTGATGAGTCAACCAACCAGCACAGTGCGGTAAAACGTATTGAGTTTGTCGGGCCGAGCGTCGGTGCGGACTTGGCGCAAAGTGGTGCGATGGCACTGCTGGTCGCTTTAGTCTCCATCCTGGTCTATGTTGGATTCCGCTTTGAGTGGCGTCTGGCAGCCGGTGTTGTTCTGGCACTTGCGCACGACGTCATCATTACCATGGGCGTCTTGTCGTTGTTCCAGATTGAAGTGGACCTGACTATCGTCGCTTCATTGATGTCGGTTATCGGCTACTCACTAAACGACAGTATCGTGGTATCAGACCGTATTCGTGAGAACTTCCGCAAAATTCGTCGCGGTACGCCTTATGAAATCTTTAACGTGTCTCTGACCCAGACCCTGAAGAGAACCTTGATAACGTCCGGGACCACCTTAGTGGTTATCCTGATGCTTTATCTCTTCGGTGGTTCGATGCTGAAAGGCTTCTCACTGACCATGCTTATCGGGATAACTATCGGTACAGCATCTTCTATCTATGTAGCTTCAGCCTTAGCGCTGAAAATGGGTATGAAGCGTGAGCATATGTTGCAGCAGAAAGTGGAAAAAGAAGGGGCCGATCAGCCTTCTATCTTGCCTTAATCTGACGCAAGCCTGATAAAAACCGCAGTCGTTTAAATCGACTGCGGTTTTTTTTCGCCTCAAGATAAAGCTTACTGACAGCAGGGCGATAAAGTAATGGCTTCTGAGGCATTCAACTAACCCGAAAGACGAGGACAATGAAGACGTGCGAACGACGCTAAAAGTTATTGTCAGTTAAAGTGCGATGATTGCTCTGTAGATGGGAAGAGCTGGAGGCCTGGTGTGAGGCGGGTAACGTCTAGCGTTGCTGTCAGTTTGAGGGTTGTGGTGTTATCAGACCGCAAATAAAAAAGCCGACCAGATGGTCGGCTCTTCAGGCGTCTTCAGCGATTAGAAGTTATAACCTGCTACCAGGTAGTAACCAAAACCGTTGGACTGAATTTTGTCATCCATAAATACTGGACGATCGCCATTTTTCCACTGTCCGCCGTTATTAAAGTAACGGGCAACGAATGAATAATGGAAGTGATTGTAGTTCAGCGCCAGAACATGGCTGGAAGCGATTGAGTTGCTAGTACGATACTGTGAATCGCCCAGGTCTGAACCGAAGTCAAAGTTAGTAAAGCCGATATAAGCTAAATCGCCGCCCAGAACCTGAGTCAATGGTACGAAGTATTTAACTTTAACGCGGTAGCCATCCCACTCATTCTGGTTAGCTGCGCCATAGTTCTGCCACTGGTATTTAGCATAGACGTTCAATGCCAGGCTCATTGGCAGGCCGGTATCAATATCAGTACCCAGACCCATGTACCAGGTGCTCTGACGGCCATCTTTATTGCGACCCATATCGTAGATATAGTTGTTAGCAATAAAGAACTCTTTGAATGGGCCGAAGCTCAAATCAGTGTTGGTCAGTTTATCGATAGAGAAGCGAGGTTCAATTTCCATAAACAGTGGGGAACCTTTGTTCCAGATACCACGCGCATCGGTATTACCACCGAAAAATACTGGCGCATCAACGTAGCCATAAAAATCCAGCCAGTCTTTACGCGCAAATGCTTCATATTCCAGGTAGGTATCGTTACGCAGCTGTGGTCCGAAACGGGTGTGATAGCTGCCGACTACGTTAACACTCTGCTGCCACCAGTCTGAAAGATATTCAGAGCGATCAACCTTGACCTCTTCGGCACTGACAGAGAACGAGCTAGCAAGTGCAATAGCAGCGCCAGCTGCCAGGATTATTTTTTTCATATTTTCGCCACTGTTTATTTCATGTTGAGAAATTGTGAAACAACTTTCTGCGGAACGTCATCCGACAGGCTTCTCACGATGTGACTATTATAGATGCCACCACTCACAAAAATATGTTCTGTTTCACACTTTCATCATGTACGTAATCGATTGCGTTCACGTTTTTATCTATTCTATCGAATTTAATTCCCTTTTGCCTGTCTGATTGCAAAATTTATCCAGTTAGTAACTCAAGGTTACTATTTCAGGGTTGAATATCGTGAATGCGTATCCAGCGTAGGTTTTCAGGAGCCAAGTGGGGTATCAGCAGAGTAAGGGTTACCTCGCCAGGTGTCGCTGGCTGGGCTGCAGCAGTAAAAGGCTGCTGTCCGTCATTGGCTGTAGATGTAGACTGGGCATCGGTTTTATCTGTACCCGCTTTCCACGCCATCATCCCTGAAAAATCGGGCAGCAACTGTTGCTTATTTTCCTGAATTAACAGCGTTACTTGTGTTCCGCTGGCCATTCCAGTGATATCCGTAAGTGATATCTTCAACATGCCGATTTGGCTTTCCAGTAAGACAGGTGCTCCTGCATCCGGTAGCAAATAAACGCCTTGAGTCGACTGGGCATTCAGGGCATTTTGCTCACTCAAGATAACGGCTTGCTGGCTCAAATCCACCATATCCTGATTCAGGGTTTTAATTTCGTGCTGGATCTGATGCAGGCTGGATTGTTGTGCGCAGGCGGTCAGGCTCAAAATGCTAAACGCCAGCAGGGTTCTCAGGGAAAGCAGAGACATAGCTGGATATCCCTCCGGAAGGGTAAAGTAAGGCGATTGATTACTAAAGATAGCACTTTATTTCATTACCGATATGGCGAGCCATCTTTGTACTCCTGCAACTTCGCGGTAGACTGTCAGTCATTTTTATTATCTGTGAAGGAAACTCTATGCATTGCCCATTCTGTTTCGCCGTGGATACTAAAGTTATTGACTCGCGTCTGGTGGGCGAAGGTTCTTCAGTCCGCCGTCGGCGGCAGTGTCTGGTGTGCCATGAACGATTCACTACTTTTGAGGTGGCTGAGTTAGTCATGCCCCGGATAGTTAAGAGCAATGATATACGTGAGCCTTTTAACGAAGATAAATTGCGCAGTGGAATACTGAAAGCGCTTGAGAAGCGCCCGGTTAATTCCGATGATGTTGAAATGGCTATCAACCATATTAAATCTCATCTGCGGGCCACCGGGGAGCGAGAAGTACAGAGCCAGATGGTGGGTAACCTGGTCATGGAGCAGCTGAAAAAGCTGGATAAAGTGGCCTATATTCGTTTTGCTTCGGTATACCGTAGCTTCGAAGATATTAAAGAATTTGGCGAAGAAATCGCTCGCTTACAGGATTAGAGATATGTCAGGTGATGAGCTGTTTATGGCACGTGCGTTTGAGCTCGCGAAACGCGGACGTTTTACCACCATGCCAAATCCGAATGTGGGTTGCGTACTGGTAAAAGAGGGGGAAATTGTTGGCGAGGGGTATCATCACCGCGCCGGTGAGCCTCATGCTGAAGTGCATGCTCTGCGGATGGCGGGTGAAAAGGCGCGTGGTGCTACCGCTTATGTGACACTTGAACCTTGTAGTCATCATGGACGGACACCGCCTTGCTGCGATGCATTAATTGCCGCCGGTGTCACTCGTGTGGTTGCTGCCATGCAAGATCCCAATCCACAAGTTGCCGGACGCGGACTCTACCGCTTACAACAGGCGGGCATTGATGTCAGTCATGGCCTGATGATGGCCGAAGCGGAAGCGCTTAATCGTGGTTTTCTGAAACGTATGCGTACTGGGTTCCCGTATCTGCAACTTAAATTAGGTGCATCTCTGGATGGCCGCACGGCGATGGCCAGCGGTGAAAGTCAGTGGATAACCTCACCTCAGGCTCGCCGCGACGTACAGCGAATGCGTGCCCAGAGTGCCGGGATTCTTTCCAGTAGTGCCACGGTTCTGGCGGATGACCCATCGCTAACTGTTCGCTGGGACGAACTGGATGAAACGACACGTTCACTGTTGGATGAACCACAAACGCGCCAGCCAGTACGGATTATTATCGATAGCCAAAACCGAGTCACTCCGCAGCATAAGATTATTCAGCAGCCAGGCCAGACCTGGCTTGCACGTTGTAGCGCCGATAGTCAATCCTGGCCTGAGGATGTCGAGCAGCTTATCATCGCGCCACATCAAGGACACCTCGACCTGGTGGTACTGATGATGCAGTTAGGTAAACGCCAGATTAACAATATCTGGGTGGAAGCAGGCCCGACACTGGCAGGCGCATTATTACAGGCCGGACTGGTTGATGAATTAATTGTTTATCTGGCACCGAAGCTGCTGGGTACCGATGCACGTGGTCTGTGCACGCTCCCGGGGCTTGAAAAACTCGCCGATGCGCCAGAGTTTGCCTTCAGTCAAATTCGCCAGGTTGGCCCTGATTTATGTCTACACTTAATCCCAAAGCACGCGTACTTGTAAAACGTAAGCAGTCGCGAAAAGATTATGGTAAAATCCGCCCCCCTTTGGGGCTAAACAGAACCCGTAAAGGAAGATTATGAACATTATTGAAGCAGCTGTTGCTACTCCTGACGCTCGTATTGCCATCACGATTGCGCGTTTCAACAACTTTATCAATGACAGCCTGCTGGATGGTGCCGTAGATGCACTGAAACGTATCGGCCAGGTTGCAGATAACAATATTACCGTTGTATGGGTACCAGGGGCTTATGAACTGCCACTGGCTGCTGATGCATTAGCAAAAACCGGTAAGTATGACGCGATTATCGCGCTGGGTACTGTCATCCGTGGCGGTACTGCGCATTTTGAATATGTTGCGGGTGGCGCAAGCAATGGTCTGGCTCATGTCTCTCATGACAGCGGTGTGCCAGTTGCTTTTGGCGTGCTGACTACTGAAAGTATCGAACAAGCTATTGAACGTGCGGGTACCAAAGCGGGTAATAAAGGTGCCGAAGCGGCATTGACCGCACTGGAAATGATTAATGTATTGAAGGCTATTAAAGCCTGATTTTTGTAAGGGGAAATCCGTGAAACCTGCTGCTCGTCGCCGCGCCCGTGAGTGTGCTGTCCAGGCGCTCTACTCCTGGCAGTTGTCTAAAAACGACATCGCTGATGTTGAATACCAGTTCCTGTCGGAACAGGACGTCAAAGACGTTGACGTGAACTATTTCCGTGAGTTGCTGAGTGGAGTGGCTACTAACAGCGGGTATCTGGATGGGCTGATGAAGCCTTATCTGTCTCGCCAGCTGGAAGAACTGGGGCAAGTCGAAAAAGCGGTACTGCGTATTTCGCTGTTTGAATTATCCAAACGCGATGACGTACCGTATAAAGTTGCCATTAACGAAGGCATTGAATTAGCCAAAACCTTCGGCGCTGAAGACAGCCACAAATTTGTCAATGGCGTGCTTGATAAAGTCGCTCCAGTTATTCGTCCCCGCAAAAAGTAATCTTCAGGCCGGCATTGCCCGGCCTGCTTCTTTCTACTCTCTTGAGGTATCACCCATGGCATGTGGTGAGTTTTCCCTTATTGCCCGTTACTTCGACAGGACCAGAAGTTCTCGCCCTGAAGTCGACACTGGTATTGGCGATGACTGCGCTTTAATGACGCTACCCGAAAAACAACTGTTAGCCATCAGTACTGATACTCTGGTTTCAGGCATTCATTTTCTGGCTGATATTTCTCCGGGCGATCTTGCTTATAAAGCGCTGGCGGTTAATTTAAGTGACCTGGCGGCTATGGGCGCCGATCCGGCCTGGCTGACTCTGGCAATCACGTTGCCCGAGGTTGATGAGTCCTGGCTTGCGGCTTTCAGCGACAGTTTATTCGAGCAGCTGGATTATTATGGTGTTCAGCTGATTGGCGGCGATACCACCCGGGGTCCACTGTCGATGACGCTGGGCATTCACGGTATGGTCCCAGAGGGGCGGGCGCTTAAACGCAATGGCGCCAAGCCTGGTGACTGGATTTATGTCACCGGAACGCCGGGCGACAGTGCTGCCGGACTGGCTATTTTGCAAGACAGATTGCAGGTTAGCGATAAACAGCATGCCGATTACTTGATAGGACGTCATTTACGGCCTACACCACGTATCCTGCATGGACAAGCGCTCAGAGGTCTGGCAAACAGCGCGATCGATCTTTCCGATGGGCTGGTTTCTGATTTAGGTCATATACTGAAAGCCAGTGACTGTGGGGCGCGTATCAATCTTGACGCTTTTCCTTTCTCCGATGCGCTACTGGCGCAAGTGTCACTTGAGCAGGCTATGCTCTGGGGGCTGGCAGGAGGAGAAGATTATGAATTATGCTTTACTGTACCGGAGATTAATCGAGGAGCACTGGAAGTGGCTATCGCTAATCTCGGCGTGCCTTATTCCTGTATCGGTCAGGTAGCTGCGGCATCAGAAGGATTGCAGTTCCTGCAAAACGGTGACCCGGTGTCTCTGGACTTAAAGGGCTATGACCACTTTGCTAAAGCGTAATGTTATTGCTGAGGTTTAAACGGGCATCATCCGCTCCCGATTCGCGGATACGGTAAGAATATTTAGGGCGGTATCTGGTGTCGGTGAAGTGATACTGATTGATGCCAGGTGCTGTCTTTGACGGGGAAGCGTCCTTGCTATCCCTGTAGTTCCTGGTACAGATTAACTGAGCCAGTGACGGATCTGTTGCTCAATACCCGCAGCATCAAGACCGATATCAGCGCGCGCTTCTTCCTGAGTGCCTTGCGGGATAAAGAAATCAGGTAAGCCGATATTGAGGACTGGCACCGGTTTACGGTGAGCCATTAAGACTTCATTTACTCCGCTACCGGCCCCACCCATAATCGCGTTTTCTTCCAGCGTAATAAGCGATTCATGTTGTTCAGCCATTTGCAGGATCAGCGTCTGATCCAGTGGTTTAACAAAACGCATATCAACCAGAGTGGCATTAAGATTTTCAGCCACGATCTGTGCATCCTGAAGCAGGGTACCGAAGTTAAGAATAGCCAGTTTTTCACCCTGACGTTTGATAATACCTTTACCGAGAGGCAGCGACTCTAGTGGTGCCAGTTCAGCACCAGTACCGGTACCTCGCGGGTAACGAACCGCACTTGGGCCGTCCTGATGATGGTAGCCGGTATATAACATCTGGCGACATTCGTTTTCATCGCTCGGTGTCATAATCACCATATCCGGGATACAGCGCAGGAAAGAGAGATCAAAAGCGCCCTGGTGTGTCTGCCCGTCAGCGCCAACGATACCGGCTCTATCGATAGCAAATAACACCGGTAGTTTTTGAATGGCCACGTCATGGATCAGCTGATCATAAGCGCGCTGCAAAAATGTTGAGTAAATGGCAACGACCGGTTTATAGCCGCCGATCGCCAGACCCGCCGCGAAGGTAACGGCATGCTGCTCGGCAATCGCGACATCAAAGTACTGATCCGGGAACTGACGAGAAAACTCCACCATGCCGGAACCTTCACGCATCGCCGGGGTAATTGCCATCAGCTTGTCATCATGGGCCGCGGTTTCACACAGCCAGTTACCGAATATTTTTGAATAGCTCGGCAGACTGCCCGCACTTTTCGGCAGGGTATTGCTCTGCGGATCAAACTTAGGAACCGCGTGATAGCTGATAGGATCTTTTTCCGCAGGCGCATAACCACGACCTTTCTTGGTCATTACATGCAAGAACTGTGGTCCCTTCAGAGTGCGCATATTCTTCAGGGTATTAACCAGACCAATCACATCATGGCCGTCAACCGGGCCAATATAGTTAAAACCGAGTTCTTCAAACAGTGTGCCCGGAACGACCATACCCTTGATATGCTCTTCGGTACGTTTGAGCAGTTCTTTGATAGGTGGAACACCGGAGAAAACCTTTTTACCCCCTTCACGCAAGGTAGAATACAGCTTGCCAGAAAGTAACTGCGCCAGATGGTTATTCAGGGCGCCGACATTCTCAGAGATAGACATCTCATTATCATTCAGCACCACCAGCATATCAGGATGAATATCACCCGCATGATTCATCGCTTCAAACGCCATACCAGCGGTAATTGCGCCATCGCCGATAATGCAGACAGTTTTACGATCCTTTCCTTCTTTTCCCGCGGCAACCGCCACACCGATCCCGGCACTGATCGAGGTCGAAGAGTGACCGACACTCAGTACGTCATATTCACTTTCAGCTCGCCATGGGAAAGGATGCAGGCCGCCTTTTTGACGAATAGTGCCTATTTTGTCACGACGACCGGTCAGGATCTTATGCGGATAAGCCTGATGTCCCACATCCCAGATAACTTGATCGAAGGGGGTATTATAGATGTAGTGCAGCGCTACAGTCAGCTCAACGGTACCCAGACCGGAAGCAAAATGTCCGCTGGAACGGCTGACGCTGTCCAACAGGTAACGACGTAGCTCATCACATAGCTTCGGCAGGCTATCTTTCGGCAACAGGCGTAACTCCAGGGTGGAGTCAACCAGTGCCAGGGTAGGGTATTTGGCGATATCAAAACTCATCAGCAATCTAAACTCATGGTTGTTATACGTTATTTATCACGATGGATAATGTAGTTTGCCAACGCTTCCAGGGCTGTAGTATCCAGCGACTGTTCAGAAAGGGTTGTCAGGGCTTGTAGTGCTTCCTGATATAGCTCTTGTGCTTTTGCCTGGGCTTGCTCAAGGCCAAGCAAAGCAGGATAAGTACTTTTGCCAAGTTGCTGATCGGCTCCCTGGCGTTTACCGAGCGTAGCGGTATCACCAATCACATCCAGAATGTCATCCTGAACCTGAAACGCGAGGCCAATACTCTGTGCAAAACTATCAAGCTGTGGGAGTGCTCGACGACCAGCTTCACCCGCACTTAATGCACCAAGGCGAACGGCTGCGCGAATTAATGCGCCTGTTTTATGGCGGTGAATGCGTTCCAGACTTTCTAGACTGATATGTTTACCTTCAGCCGCTAAGTCCAGTGCCTGACCACCGCACATCCCTGCTACACCACTGGCGGTCGCCAGTTCTGCCACCATCGCCAGCCGGTCTGTGACGCTCACACCTGGCATAGGTGCCTGACTCAGTATAGTAAATGCCAGAGTCTGCAGAGCATCTCCTGCTAGAATAGCATTCTCTTCACCAAATTTTATATGACAAGTCGGCTGACCGCGGCGTAAATCATCATTATCCATCGCCGGCAGGTCATCATGAATCAATGAATAGGCATGAATACATTCTATCGCGGCTGCGGGTGCATCCAGCGCTTCTGGACTGACACCAAATATTTCACCCGTGGCGTAAACCAGAAAAGGGCGTAATCGCTTTCCACCCAATAATGCACCGTAGTGCATGGCTTCGACCATCGGACTGTCCTGAAAGGGTAACGGTGCCAGAAAATCGACTATGGCCTGGTTCACTCTGTCAGTGTGGGTCTGGAGTTGACGAGTAAAATCCATATTATTCAGTATCCGGGGTAAAAGGAGTCAGTGGAGAGTCAGGATTATCACTCAGCAGGATCTGGACTCGCTGTTCTGCTTGCTGCAATTTGACTTGTCCCTGCCGCGCCAGTTGTATACCGCATTCAAATTCATTTAAAGCCTCTTCCAGCGGAAGAGAACCTCCTTCCAGGCGGCTAACGATTTGCTCCAGTTCAACCAGTGCAGTTTCAAAACTGGTTTGGGATTCATTTTTTTTCGGCATAGTGAATGTCTGACTCTTTTTTAATTCGACGCCGATATGGTAACGGAGTCAAAATGATTATCAAGCAAGCTCGAACGTCTGGTTAAGATACGCAGTCTTCCCGGGATGGTGGTATACTGCCGCCACTCGGATGCAGAGGCCATACGCCACTGCTGTACTTTTATTTAAGCTTTTATGTTTAATCGCATAAATGGCTCACTAACGAACTCTTACCGCCATGAAGTTTATCATCAAATTGTTCCCGGAAATCACCATCAAGAGCCAATCTGTGCGATTGCGCTTCATTAAGATACTTACCACGAACATTCGTAATGTCTTAAAGCCTTATGATGAGAGTCTGGCGGTAGTCCGCCACTGGGATCATATTGAAGTCCGTACCAAAGATGAAAGCAAAAGTCAGGTCATTCGTGACGGCTTAACACGTATCCCTGGTATTCATCATATTCTCGACGTCGAAGATGTGCCATTTACCGATATGCATAATATCTTTGAGCAGGCGCTGGAACTCTATCGCGAGACGCTTATCGATAAGAGCTTCTGCGTACGCGTTAAGCGTCGCGGTAAACATGAATTTAGTTCTATTGAAGTTGAACGTTATGTTGGTGGCGGCCTGAACCAGCATATTGAGTCTGCTCGCGTTAAACTGAATAACCCGGATGTCACTGTCAACCTGGAGATTGAAAACGATCGCCTGCTGCTGGTTAAGAGCCGCACTGAAGGGATCGGCGGTTTCCCAGTAGGGACTCAGGAAGATGTTATGTCACTGATTTCCGGTGGCTTTGACTCCGGTGTTTCCAGCTATATGCTGATACGTCGCGGATGCCGGGTGCACTACTGCTTCTTTAATCTTGGCGGTGCGGCTCATGAAATTGGCGTAAAACAGGTGGCTCACTATCTGTGGAACCGCTTTGGTAGCTCTCACAAGGTGAGATTTGTTGCCGTTAACTTCGAACCGGTAGTTGGCGAGATCCTGGAGAAAATAGAAGACGGACAGATGGGCGTGGTCTTAAAGCGTATGTTCGTCCGTGCAGCCTCGCAGATTGCTGAACGTTACGGTGTACAAGCGCTGGTAACGGGTGAAGCTCTGGGACAGGTTTCCAGTCAGACACTGACCAATTTGCGCTTGATTGATAATGTTTCCGATACGCTTATCCTGCGCCCACTGATTTCACACGATAAAGAACATATCATCGACTTGGCGCGTGAAATCGGTACCGCTGACTTTGCCCGTACCATACCTGAGTACTGTGGTGTTATTTCAAAAAGTCCTACCGTGAAGGCGGTAAAAGCGAAAATTGAAGCAGAAGAGCAAAACTTCGATTACTCCATTCTCGAGCGAGTGATCGCTGAAGCCACGAATATTGATATTCGTGAAATAGCGAAACAAAGCAAAGAAGAGATAGTCGAAATAGAGACTGTGACTGAATTTGGTGCGAATGACGTGCTGCTGGATATTCGCTCTAATGATGAAGTTGAAGCGAAGCCGATGAAACTGGATGGTGTAACCGTGACTGCACTGCCGTTTTATAAATTGAGCACCGCATTTAGCACTCTCGATCAGAGCAAAACTTACTTACTGTGGTGCGATCGCGGCGTAATGAGCCGTCTGCAAGCCTTGTATCTGAACGAGCTTGGCTTTAAAAACGTCAAAGTCTATCGTCAGTAATGGCGACGCTTCCCCTTCTCAGACCAGAGAAGGGGAAGCGGTTCTACGTGTAATCCCTGAAGCTATAAATACCGGCAGCCAGAACTAGCTGCCCGGCGACTTCATGTGCCTTTTCCCGGCTGACCAGCAAATCAATGATCTTCAGGGCAAAATCAATTGCAGTTCCAGGCCCCTGACTGGTCAGAAGATTGACCCTGGGATCCCAGACGACACGCTTATCCTGCCATTGCCCCTCTGGTATCGTCTCTTTCAGCCCGGGAAAGCCCGTCATATTACCAATGGGAAATAATCCGTGGGGAACCAGTACTGTTCCGGCAGCCGCGCAAATAGCCGCGACAATACGTCCGGAAAGGTGGAACTGTCTTACGGTCTCTACCAGTAATGGGCTGTCACGCAGACACTCCGCACCCTTAATGCCACCTGGTAAGATAATAATATTAAACTCATCGTCTGCGACTTCTACTAATGCCACATCAGCGACCAGTTTGACGCCACGTGAACAGACAATCGTCAACGCACCATGGGTTTCAACGCTTGCTGTAGTCACGGATATTCCCGCTCTGACGAGTAAATCGATAGTGGTGACCACTTCGGTTTCTTCAGCCCCAGGAGCCAGGCAAACCAGAGCTCGAACGCTCATATTCATCTTCCTTACGTTTAATCAGCTCATAAAGGCGTGCATTTAACGGAACAGGGGTGCCGTTGGCACGTGCCCGACGTATTAAATAGCCAGTAATATAATCAATTTCGGTGTGGCGCTGCTCTCTGACATCCTGAAGCATTGAAGAGATATTCTCTGCGGTACATTCAATGACCTGTTTGACATGTGAAAACAGGTTTTCTGTGGAGATATGATATCCTTCACGTTCCATAACATGGGCGATTTCATCACAAATATCGAAGACTTCCTCATCATGGGCCGCCAAGTCTCCGTTACGGCAATTGTAGATCGCAGTAAGTGGATTAATCACGCAGTTCACCGCGAGTTTATTCCAGCTCGCTGAGTCAATATTGTTATGCCACGCCACATCAGGTAGTGCCTGGTGCAGGGTATCGGCAAGATAGCTGTATCCCGTCGCCTGAAAATTTCCCGGGCCGATATGGGTAAGGCCATTGGCAACATGAACAATTACATTACCGTCACGTCTCGCTGCTTGAGTGGTGAACCCTTGTAATATTGGGTGTTGCAGACGGCTAAGTTCTTCAATTGTCCCGATACCGTTGTGAAGCAATAAAATGGGGCTGCTTTCCGGAAGCTTTTGCGCCAGAACTTTGACTGCATCAGAGACTTGCCAGGCTTTGAGCGTTACCAGGAGTAAGTCGCTCTGGGCAAGAAACTGTGGGTCATTGGCAATAAATGACCGATTAAAGATCTCGCCAGTACTGTCCAGTAGATTTACATGACAATAGGGTTGTGGCACACGCAGCCAGCCCTGTAGTTCATGTCCTTGCTTATAAAGTGCAGTTAGCCAAAGTTGACCCAGAGCACCGCAACCCAGTACGGTGATTTGCATTTTTTTCTCCCAGCTGAATCCTGAACATATTCTATTATAGCGTTATACGCTTTCTGATTCTTTAACGGGTTGTTTTGCTCAGCCCAGCGGGTATCATGCAACGCATATACTAAAGGGAGAAAAATATGCCATCGTTTGATATTGTTTCTGAAATCGATATGCAAGAAGTCCGTAACGCAATAGAGAATGCCGAGCGTGAATTAGCTACGCGATTTGATTTTCGTAATGTCCCGGCAAGCTTTGAGTTAAATGAGAAAGATCAAAGCATTAAAGTGTCGAGCGAGTCAGATTTCCAGGTGAACCAGTTGCTGGATATTCTGCGTGCCAAACTCCTGAAACGCGGTATTGAAGGGAGTTCAATTGACGTGCCCGATGAGTTTGACCATAGCGGTAAAACCTGGAGCGTTAATGCCAAGTTAAAGCAAGGTATTGAAGCGGCTATCGCGAAAAAAATTGTTAAGCTGATTAAAGACAATAAACTTAAAGTACAAACACAAATTCAGGGCGAAGAAATTCGTGTTACTGGTAAGTCACGTGATGACTTGCAGGGTGCGATGGCTTTGATTCGTGGTGGTGATTTGGGTCAGCCGTTCCAGTTCAAAAACTTCCGCGACTAATAGCCTTCATAATTCACGTTGCCTGGGTGTTGCATTCGTCCGGAGAGTCGAATCACATAGTTATCTATGCTCATCGATTCTTCGAACTCTGCGCCTACAGGCAATGCGAATTCAGGTAGGGATGAAGGGTACGGCGCTCTCCCTGCGACGCTGAAATATTGCTGGCCGACGAACATTAAAGTTAAAAAGAAAAGCCACCGTTCAGGTGGCTTTTTTCATTTTTATTGGGCCTGCTGTAGTGGCCAGTTCTCTTTTATCAACGCTTCTATAGCGGCACGTTTAGTCACTTTGCTGTCAATTTTGATATAAACGCTGCGCTCTTCGGCGATGATACTCACCTCACTGACACCCGGCTGAGCCAGCAACAGGGTTTCTAAACGTTCTGCATCTTTAATCTGCTGTTCAAGTTCAATGCGCAGGCTGGTGACATAGTGCGGTTCTTGCATGGTGTAGCTGACCAGCAGCCAGATAGTTGCCAGCAAGGCTCCGAGCAGAAACACGGTTTGTGAGTCAAACAAACCATTTATCCAGCCACCGACTGCACCACCAATCGCCACGCCTAAGAACTGACTGGTGGAATAGATACCCATTGCCGTGCCTTTATAGCCGGCAGGGGACTCTTTGCTGATAAGAGAAGGGAGAATGGCTTCCATTAAGTTAAAGGCCAGGAAGAATATCTGTACGCCAATAACCAGCTCCCAGAAATGTGGGCCGGATCCCCATAAGACAATTTGTGCAATAAGCAGTAGGGCAACGCAGCCAATAAAGACGCGTTTCATACGGCGTTTGACTTCAGCGTAGATTATCAGTGGCAGCACGGCAACGAAGGAGATAAGCATCGTGGCCAGATACACTTTCCAGTGCTCTGCCGCCGGAAAACCCGCTTGTTCCAGTATGCCTGGCAGAGCAATAAAGGTAGACATCAGCATGATATGTAAACACATAATGCCAAAGTTGAGTTTCAGTAGCCTCGGTTCCGCCAGTACTTTACGAAAACAGCCTTTGACCATGCCTGACTCACGATTTAATACGTGAGTCTTGCTATCCGGAACCACCCAGATAGTCACGGCAATACCAAGCGTTGCCAGTACGGCAATCATCCAGAATAGCGCTTGCAGGCCAAGAGCCTGAGTAATAATGGGACCCAGCACCATGGCTATAGCAAAGGTGACACCAAAACTGATACCAATAAAAGCCATCGCTTTGGTGCGGTTCTGTTCACGGGTCAGGTCAGATAACAAAGCCATTACGGCTGCGGCAATCGCCCCGGAACCCTGAAGCGCTCGGCCTAATATCACACCCCAGATTGAGTCAGTCATGGCAGCAATAATGCTACCTATGGCGAAAATGGTCAGTCCACCAATAATCAGTGGTTTGCGGCCGACGCGATCGGACAGCAGGCCAAAAGGAATTTGGAATACGGCCTGAGTCAGACCATAAATACCAATCGCCAGGCCGATTAACGCCTCGCTGGCACCTTGTAAAGCCATACCCCAGGTTGTCAGAACCGGTAGCACCATAAACATACCGAGCATGCGTAGCGAAAATACGGTGCCTAAACCCCATGTTGCTCGCAATTCGCCGGGGGTCATTTTGTAGTCGTTCATTACTACCTCAGATAGAAAGTCGGCATCAGTGTAGTGTGTGATTGGGGGAGGGTAAATGACTCGTTTTTTAAAAATTGTAACACCGAATTGTAGGTGCTTTATCCAATAAAAAAGGGCACTTATGTGCCCTTTTAAGCTATTTTTTACTTACCGAAGGTAAGTTAACAGCTGGTGTTGTGACTCAGGAACCATAAAGTCTACTGACATCATAATACTTAGCGAGGTAATGGCGACGATGGAAAAGATGAACAGTTTACGTGCCCAGACTTTATCATCTTCCACTTTATACCCACGCAATGCCATTCCCAGCCACCAAACGCTGACTGCTGCGGCAACTATCAGGTATTTATAACCGGCATAGCCCCCCAGCGACAACATCAGTGTGGCAACAGCAAAAGCAATGATGTAGAGCGTAATATGGTTCTTAGCGACCGAGATCCCTTTTACTACTGGCAATACAGGAATATTCGCTGCCTGATAATCTTTGAAGCGGAAGATAGCAATCGCATAGGAATGCGGCATCTGCCAGAGACTAAAGATAGCTAACAGGATAGCGGCTCCTGCATCAAAGTCATTGGTTACTGCACAGTAACCAATAACCGGCGGTGCGGCACCCGACAGGCTACCGATTAACGTGCCATAGACTGAGTGGCGTTTCATGTACAGGCTATAAACCCCGACATAAACCACAAAGCCCATCACAGCTAACCACATAGCCAGAGGATTAGCACCAAACCACAGCAGCATAAAGCCAGCAATACCTAACAAGGTGGCATATACCAGCGAGGCTTTCGGTGAAATCAGGCCTTTTACCAGTACCCGATTTTTCGTTCTCTCCATCTTCTGATCGATATCACGGTCGATAAAGTTGTTATAAACACAACCCGAGGCGACCACTAAAGAGACACCAATCAGCGTGGCGAGAAACAAGGGGTAATCAATACTGCCCTTTGAGGCCAGTAAAAATCCCCCAATCACAGAAATTAAATTGCCGAAAATAATTCCTGGTTTCGTAACTTGCAGGTATTGCTTAATCATACAGACCGCTCTTAGCCAACCATCATGTTCAGATTGAGGTTCCACATAATCCAAATAGAACCGACAACCAGAATAGCGATAATCAACACCGTAAAGGCGAGCGCCACGACGTTCCAGCGCTCACTCGATGAAGTGTTCATATGCAAGAAACAAACAAGATGAACCATAATCTGCACAACAGCACTGACCAGAATCACACCCAGAATCATGGAGTGAGAAGCGCTACCTTCCATCACCATCCAGAACGGAATACCGGTCAGGATGATAGACAGGATGAAGCCAACCATATAGGTTTTAACGCTGCCGTGCTGGGCGCCGCCTAGTTCGTTTGAATGACTCATTACATCGCCCCCATCAAGTAAACAACTGAGAACACACAGATCCAGACGATATCCAGGAAGTGCCAGAACAGGCTCAGGCACATCAGACGCGTACGGTTAGCGCTGTTCAGGCCACGACGATAAACGTGGAACATCATCAGAGCCATCCAGACCAGACCTGAGGTGACGTGCAGACCGTGAGTACCTACCAGCGCAAAGAAGGCTGACAGGAAACCACTACGGTCAGGACCCGCACCGATATGGATCAGGTGATTGAACTCATAGATTTCCATTCCTACGAATCCAGCACCGAACAAGAAGGTGATAGCTAACCAGCCGATAACCTGGTTCTTAGCCCCTTTACCCATAGCAATAATAGCGAAGCCATAAGTAATGGAACTGAACAGCAGCAGGGCGGTTTCAACCATAACGAACGGTAGTTCAAAGAGATCTTTGCCGGTCGGGCCGCCTGCTGTGCCGTTCACCAGAACAGCATAGGTAGCAAATAAGCAACAGAAAAGAATCAAGTCGCTCATCAGGTAGATCCAGAAACCAAAGACTTTATTGGCTCCTGCATCGTGGTGCCCATGCTCCTCAGCGTGGGCGTTAGTCTGAGTCAGAGTTTCAGTTGACATTTTTCAGTCCTGCTTTCTTGAGTTCGTCGAAATGTTCATTTTCCAGTTTCTCGATTTCTGCAACCGGAACGTAGTAGTCCACATCTTCGTCGAAGCTTTTCACAATCCAGGCAATAATGGTGCCTGCAAACGTTGCAATCGCCAGCCACCAAATATGCCAAATCATGGCAAAACCAAATACAGTAAGCAGGGCAGAAATCACAATACCGGCAGCACTGTTACGTGGCATATGAATCTCTTCATAGCTTGCTGGTTGCTTATACGCTTCACCTTTCTCTTTCATTTCCCAGAATGCGTCACGTTCGTGAACGTGTGGCAAATGAGCAAAGTTATAGAACGGTGGAGGTGAAGAGGTTGCCCACTCCAGAGTACGGCCACCCCACGGGTCTCCAGTCAGGTCACGATTCTGCTCACGGTCACGAATAGAGACGTAGAACTGAATCAGCTGGCAAAGAATACCCAGAGCAATCAATCCTGCACCAACCGCTGCTACAGTCAGCATGGTATGGAACATTGGGTCAATATCCTGGCTCAGACGACGGGTCATACCCATGAAGCCAAGGACGTACAGCGGCATAAATGCCACGAAGAAGCCGATGATCCAGAACCAGAATGCGCGTTTACCCCAAGTTTCGTTCAGAGTAAAGCCGAATGCTTTTGGCCACCAGTAAGTCATACCCGCGAAGCAACCGAAGACCACACCACCGATAATCACGTTATGGAAGTGAGCAATCAGGAACAGACTGTTGTGCAGTACGAAGTCAGCACCTGGCACCGCCAGCAGAACACCAGTCATACCACCGATAGAGAAGGTGATGATAAAGCCGATAGTCCACATCATTGCTGAGTTAAAGACGATACGGCCCTGGTACATGGTGAACAGCCAGTTGAAGATCTTCACCCCAGTTGGGATGGCGATAATCATGGTTGCAATACCGAAGAAGGCGTTAACGTTCGCGCCGCTGCCCATGGTGTAGAAGTGGTGCAGCCAAACGATAAACGACAGAACAGTAATAGCAATGGTTGCCCACACCAGAGAGGTGTAACCAAACAGACGTTTTCTGGAGAAGGTAGAAACCACTTCAGAGAACACACCGAATACTGGCAGCACCAGAATATAAACTTCCGGATGACCCCATGCCCAGATAAGGTTGACATACATCATCATGTTGCCACCCATATCATTGGTAAAGAAATGGGTGCCCAGATAACGGTCTAAGGTCAGTAGTGCGACGGTCACGGTAAAAATAGGGAACGCAGCAATAATCAGAACGTTGGTACACAGCGATGCCCAGGTAAACACAGGCATCTTGAACAGTGTCATACCTGGGGTACGCATGTTCAGGATCGTCACAAAGAAGTTAATCCCTGTGAGCGTCGTACCAATACCGGATATCTGTAGACTCCATATCCAGTAATCGACCCCGACCCCCGGACTGTACTCAATCCCCGATAACGGTGGATAAGCTACCCAACCGGTCTGAGCGAATTCACCCACTCCGAGAGAGATGTTAACCAGGATTACACCCGCGAAAGTCAGCCAGAAACTCAGGTTGTTCAGGAACGGGAAGGCTACGTCACGCGCACCAATCTGTAACGGAACGACGATGTTCATCAGACCGACAACGAATGGCATCGCCACGAAGAAGATCATAATAACGCCGTGGGCGGTAAAGATCTGGTCGTAGTGGTGAGCGTTGAGGAAGCCTGCTTCCCCGGCGGAGGCCAGGACTTGTTGACTACGCATCATGATTGCGTCAGCAAAACCGCGCAGTAACATGACGATAGCAACAATAATGTACATTACGCCAAGGCGTTTATGGTCAATGGAGGTAAACCATTCTTTCCATAAATATTCCCACTTACCGAAATAAGTGATTGCTGCAACTAATGCCAGTCCCCCGACAATAATTGCTGCCACCGTAACCATGATAATCGGTTCATGGTACGGGACTGCATCAAGTGATAATTTTCCGAACATCGTATTATTCCTCGGCCCCTTAGTGAGAGGTTTCCCCGTGATTCATGTCCATGCCCTGATGGTCACCGTGATTCATGTCCATACTTTGCTGGTCACCATGCTCAGCTGCTTGAGCTGGATGGCTCATGCTTGCGCCATGGCCGTGTCCACCGCCAGGTCCCATCAGTTTATTGATAACGTCAACAAATAAACCAGGTTTGACACTAGAGAAGTACTCGACTTTGTTATTCTCGCTAGGTGCAGCGAGTTTCTCGTAGGCGGCCATATCATTCATCACCTGAGGTGATGCTTTGACTTTAGCGACCCATTGGTCAAAGGCTTCAGCATCTGGCGTAGCAATCGCTTTAAACTTCATGCCAGAGAACCCTTTACCACTGTAACTTGCAGAGATACCGTCGTAGGTACCCGCTTCGTTAGCAATCAGGTGCAGTTTGGTTTGCATACCTGCCATTGCATAAAGCTGGCTGCCGAGGCGTGGGATAAAGAAGGAGTTCATCACCGAGTTAGAGGTAATTTTGAATTCCACTGGCGTGTTGGCCGGGAATGCAATTTCATTAACAGTTGCAATGCCTTGCTCTGGATAAATGAAGAACCATTTCCAGTCCATAGAAATAACTTCGATGGTCAGTGGCTTCTCATCGTGAACCAGCGGTTTGCTTGGCTCAAGAGCATGAGTGGTTTTCCAAGTCAGCACGGCAAGGAAAATGATGATAAGGATAGGGATAGTCCAGACAACGGCTTCAACTTTATTAGAGTGTGACCAGTTTGGGCTATATTTGGCTTCTTTGTTGGAAGCCCGATATTTCCAGGCAAAACCCACAGCCATTAGAATTGCAGGGATAACGACAATCAACATCAGCCCGAAAGCGGTCAGTATCAAAGAACGTTGTTCCAGTCCAATTTGTCCTTTCGGATCAAGCAGCGCAGAATCACAACCACTGAGTAGCACAGTGCCTGCAATTAATGACAGCCATTTCAAACTATTATTGTATTTCCTGATTATCATTTAACGACCTCAATTTCAGGGAACTCTTCAGGGAACTCTATTGTCGTTTAAAGTGTGGCGGCATTTTACGGGAAGGTTACATGAGTGTAAACCTGAATGGCGTAGTGTTATTGGGGATAGTTTGTTTATGACGGCAGCATCACGACTGATAGCCTCAGTGAGAAAACTTGCCAGTAGTACAGTTAGTTGACTTGTTATAACAAAAAGGCCGCCATTCTAGAGCCATACAGTCTTAATGGCTATAACTAGTAGGGGAATAAAACAATTGATTAACAATAAAGACTCTTTTTAAGAACAACTCATGACATTATTTTGTCAATTTTAGCTGAATCGATAAAGTTAAATATTTAATTAATTAGCAGCACGAAATAATAAAATAAACAGCGATAAGTGATTTTCTAAAATAATCATATGCATAATTTTTATCAGTGGCTGCCTTTTTTTACATAAATAATACCGTATGGAGATTATTTGTTATTTTTATGATTACCAAGTGAACAAAATGTATTTTTTGTTTGTTTTTTGATCATGTAAAAGGCGGTTTTTTGTACAGGATGAGTGACAGGTTCGGTGAGAGTAACATCATGTTTATTCACCGAACCTGTTACTGCGAACTGATGAGTCTGGAATCACTTTAGCGCTGTTTCTGGTGTCTTTCGTAACGCTAAAAAGTCCAGCAAACCTCCGAACAAGATACCGGATATCGCCAGCAGTCCTCCCCACTCCAGCAGGGTTATGCCTATTGTCCAGTCGGTAAAACTCAGGGAATTGCTAATAAGAATGAGTAGCCACGCAGCCAGTAACAGACAGCCAGCTGTTAACATTCTCAGTGCCAGACGGTAGGCCGAGGCATATTGAGAGCGAGGCATAAAGCTTTCTGTACGCTGGGTATACTCCAGCGTGTTTTTACAGATTAATAGCAGCAAAATACCCGGCACTGAGACAACAACGGAAAACAGATAGAAGGTCGACCAGCCATGAGCCTCAACAAACCAGCCTGCTATCGGACCGACATAAACCCGACCAACGGCTGACAGAGCAGAAAGCAGGGCGAATTGTGTTGCTGAAAAAGAACGGTTACACAGCGTCATCAGCAGGGCGACAAAGGCTGCGGTTCCCATCCCTCCGCAGATATTCTCAAAAAAGACAATGCCGCCCATACTCAGAATATTTTTATCCGTCACCGCCAGCACCCAGTAACCGATATTGGAAACACCCTGAAGAACACCAAAAATCAACAGCGCGCGGAACAGTGTTAGGCGCTGCATCAGGACGCCACCAAATAAAGCGCCAAGGATAGTTGCCAGCAGGCCCAGGGTTTTATTCACCATACCGACATCACCGGCATCAAATCCGACACCGCGGATCAGAAACGTGGTGGTGAGTGTCATCGCAAAAGCATCACCCAGCTTATAAAGTACGATTAGCAGCAGGATAAGCCAGGCATTGTTACGACCGAAGAAATCACGTAGCGGTGCGACGACGGCTTGTTCCAGCGTTCGTGGGACCGGAATGGTATCCGTAGGTTCTGGTGCCATAAAGGTGGCAATAATGCAGGGGATCAGCAGCGCTGCCATCAACCAGTAAACTGCCTGCCAGCCTAAATAACGATCGGCAAGCCACAGTGCCAGTCCACCTGATACTAACATTGCCAGGCGATAACCGAGTACGCTAACGGCGGCGCCTGTTCCTCGTTCGGGAGCCGACAAAACGTCGGTCTTCCAGGCATCAAAAACAATATCCTGAGAGGCTGAACAGAAAGCGATAATCACTGCCAGGGCAGCCATCCAGCGTAGATCGGAAGCAGGGTTCAAAAATCCCATACCGGCGATAGCCACCAATAAGAGGATTTGGGTTATCAGTAACCAGCCACGTCGTCTTCCTAAAAAAGGCGGCGTGTAGCGATCCATCACCGGAGACCAGAGAAATTTAAACACATAGGCCTGACCTACCAGTGAGAAGAAGCCGATGGTTTTTAAATCGACGTTTTCAACGGTCATCCAGGCCTGTAAGGTCCCGGAGGTTAGCGCAAGCGGCAGCCCTGAAGCAAAACCCAGGATCAGTAGCAGGGCTAGTTTAGGTTGCTTAAAGATACGTAGGTAGTCATTTGGCATAAGGAAAGGATACCGAGGACAGGTGATCCGCTATACCCGTCATACTTCAAGTTGCTTGGGTGTTGCTTTCATCAATCCTGGCGAATCACATAGCGTATCTATGCTCATCGCCAGGATTGACTCAGCGCCTACAAGCACCTTGAATTATTTAGGGTATATACCGTCATACTTCAAGTTGCTTGGGTGTTGCTTTCATCAATCCTGGCGAATCACATAGCGTATCTATGCTCATCGCCAGGATTGACTCAGCGCCTACAAGCACCTTGAATTATTTAGGGTATATACCGTCATACTTCAAGTTGCTTGGGTGTTGCTTTCATCAATTCTGGCGAATCACATAGCGTATCTATGCTCATCGCCAGGATTGACTCAGCGCCTACAAGCACCTTGAATTATTTAGGGTGTATACCGTCATACTTCAAGTTGCTCAGGGTATAGCAGACCACCAGGGTAAAAATTAACGCGCGTTTTGCTTAATGAAATCGTTCACGCTGGTATCCTGAGCCATATCTGCAATGGTATCAGTCAGCACAGAATTCACCGCATTGGCAATTTCCTTATTGGAAGCCTGGAATGCGCCTTCGACGTTGTAGCTGGCACGATAATTTTTGGTCAACTTATTGCCATTTTTCGCCGTAGCAATAATAGAAATATCTGCGCGAGTGGCAATATTGTAACGCACACTTCCCTGAGAGACGTCAGCAAACAGGTTATTGACAATAATCTGTAAATCAACCGAGCTGTTCGCGCCAATCATATAACCGCGTGCAGTCAGCTGTTTTTCCAGCACTTCTTGCAGTAAAAAGCGTAAGTCACGAGAAGGTGTCAGTGTTACCAGCTGATTATCACGGGTCACTTTTGCCAGTGCCTGGCTACTGCGTTGGTCAGCACCATTAATACTGACAGTGATTCCCATCAAGCTTGGGTCCGGGCTTGGTAAAGTAACTCTTGGCGCAACATCAATAGTTGTAGGAGGTGTTGCGCAACTGGCCAGCATAAAGAGTGCTACCAGCGGGAAAAATATTTTTTTTAACATGTTTGATATTCTCAATATACTCAATAGGCAGGCTGATAAAACCTCGTCATCATATCATTGCCGAAGCGCAGGGGAAGTAGGTAATGTCCGGAAATACATCGCATTGCCTTTTTTTTCGCCTGTTGCTACCTGTTGTTACCATCCTGTCTGACATTTAGCCTCTTATTAGCCCCTTTTTTATGCCAGGATGCATCATCAGAGGATAGCGTCTTCAATCTCCAGAACTGAGGCTGAGGACGGTTCCTGTTTTTCGAGATGCTCCATCTCAGTAATTGAGGAAAGTGTTAATGACGATGCGTGAACATATAGAGGCTGAACTGCGCTCCTCATTCAGCCCGGAATATCTGGATGTGGTCGATGAGAGCCACCGCCACAATGTCCCGCCAGGCGCAGAAAGTCATTTCAAAGTGACTCTGGTGAGTGAGAAATTTTCAGGACAGCGCTTAATTAGCCGTCATCGCCAGATTTATTCCGTACTGAGTGATGCCCTGGCCGGTAGTGTTCATGCCCTGGCATTACACACCTATACTGCACAAGAATGGGACGACTTACAGGATAAGCAGCCCGCATCTCCGCCTTGTATGGGGGGAGGTAAGTAGATTTAAACAAGGGTTAACCATTTGCACTCAATAGAAGTTTTCCGTTATGTTGCAGTGTTTTTTGTTTTAGCCTATTTGAAAAAAACGGCCAGAGTGCGGTTTTATTTTGCCTGAATTCCTCTATTTATGAGGTCAGACGAACAGCTGATAGGGATAAAATGTGAAAAAGACCACGGCTGTGCGCTGTTGCTGTTCTCGACTCACCCCAGTGATGCCGCTATAATGCTGCGTCTTATTTTTCGGAATGTCTTCGGGATGATTCTGACAAGACAGGGAATGTACTGCTGATTTAGAGAACATCCCAGTTCTGTGAAGCTAATCTAAGCTTTTTGAGTTGACCGAGCACTGTGATTTTTTTGAGGTAACAAGATGCAAGTTTCAGTTGAAACCACCCAGGGCCTTGGCCGCCGTCTCACGATTACTATCGCTGCAGACAGCATCGAAACCGCTGTAAAAAGCGAGCTGGTCAACGTGTCAAAAAAAGTACGTATTGACGGCTTCCGTAAAGGTAAAGTACCGATGACCGTTGTTGCTCAGCGTTATGGTGCCTCTGTGCGTCAGGACGTATTGGGCGAGCTGATGAGCCGCAACTTTATTGATGCGATCATTCAGGAAAAAATTAATCCAGCTGGCGCGCCTAACTATATTCCAGGTGAATACAAGCTGGGTGAAGACTTTACTTACTCTGTAGAGTTTGAAGTTTACCCAGAAGTTGAGTTGCAAGGTCTGGAGTCTATCGAAGTTGAAAAACCGGTTGTAGACGTGACTGATGAAGATGTTGATACCATGCTGGATACCCTGCGTAAGCAGCAAGCCACTTGGAAAGATACTGATGCAGCTGCAACTGCAGAAGATCGTGTGACCATCGACTTTACCGGTTCTGTAGACGGTGAAGTTTTCGAGGGCGGTAAAGCGACTGACTTCGTACTGGCAATGGGCCAGGGTCGTATGATCCCAGGTTTTGAAGATGGCGTAGTTGGCCACAAAGCGGGCGAAGAGTTTGTTCTGGAAGTCACTTTCCCGGAAGACTACCACGCTGAAAACCTGAAAGGTAAAGCGGCTAAGTTCGATATCGTTCTGAAGAAAGTTGAAGAGCGTGAACTGCCAGAATTTACTGAAGAATTCATCAAGCGTTTCGGCGTTGAAGATGGTTCTATTACAGGTCTGCGCACTGAAGTTCGTAAAAATATGGAACGTGAGCTGAAAGGCGCAGTACGTAACCGTATTAAGTCTCAGGCTATCGACGGACTGGTTAACGCCAACAATATCGACGTTCCTGCTGCTCTGATTGACGGTGAAATTGATGTTCTGCGTCGTCAGGCTGCACAACGTTTCGGTGGCAACGAGAACCAGGCTCTGGAATTACCTCGTGAACTGTTCGAAGAGCAAGCTAAACGCCGTGTTGTTGTTGGCCTGTTACTGGGCGAAGTGATTCGTACCCAGGAGCTGAAAGCTGACGAAGACCGCGTTAAAGCGCTGATCGAAGAGATGGCATCTGCTTACGAAGATCCTAGCGAAGTTATTGAGTTCTACGGCAAAAATAAAGAACTGATGGACAACATGCGTAATGTTGCTCTGGAAGAACAAGCTGTTGAAGCACTGCTTGAAAAAGCAAAAGTGACTGAGAAAGCGACAAACTTCAATGCGCTGATGAACCAACCTCAGGCTTAATGCTCGTTTTTTAAACGTTAGCATTCAATTGTCTGTTAATAGGCCCGTCACCTTATCGTGGCGGGTTTTTTTTTATCATCAATGAAAGATAAAACCGATTATCAGGTTAGCGTATCGAAAAAAGATTGTTATGCTTGAAATAGGGCAGAAGAATCCCCATAACTAAGGTCAAGTTTTATTAATCATTTCCTGACTGACTCCGTCAAAAAGTGACGCAGGATACATAGTCAATACTCTGCGGCTCAAGTAGAATCAGGACAGTTAGCTTAATTACACCAGGAGACGGTAATGTCATACAGTGGCGAAAAAAATCAGTTAGCACCCCACATGGCGCTGGTGCCGATGGTTGTTGAGCAAACATCCCGTGGTGAGCGTTCATACGATATTTATTCCCGTCTGCTCAAGGAACGCGTTATTTTCCTGACCGGACAGGTCGAAGATCACATGGCTAACCTGATTGTGGCGCAAATGCTCTTTCTGGAAGCTGAAAACCCGGAAAAAGATATTTATCTGTACATTAACTCACCGGGTGGTGTAATTACTGCCGGGATGTCTATTTATGACACCATGAAATTTATCAAACCAGACGTCAGCACTATTTGTATGGGGCAAGCGGCTTCTATGGGCGCTTTCCTGCTGACTGCTGGTGCTAAAGGTAAGCGTTTTTGCCTGCCAAATTCACGGGTCATGATTCACCAGCCACTGGGCGGTTACCAGGGGCAGGCTACAGATATAGAAATTCATGCCCGTGAGATCCTGAAAATTAAGGCACGCATGAATGAACTGATGGCTGAACATACCGGTCAGCCTATCGAAAAAATCGAGAAAGATACTGAGCGCGATCGTTTCCTATCTGCCAGCGAGGCGGTAGAGTATGGTTTAGTTGACTCAATTCTTACCGAACGTATTTAATGCTACAAATAGTGAGCTGCGTATCTTACAGGTAGCAGCTCGCCTTTAAGCCCCACCATTAAGCTGGGCCCTGGAATGGCACTTGTGTTATCGGTGATAGCACAAAGAAATAGATAAGAGGTTTTACTGATGACAGAGAAACGCAAAGACAGTTCAGGCAAACTGCTGTACTGCTCTTTTTGCGGCAAAAGCCAGCACGAAGTGCGCAAGTTAATTGCCGGGCCGTCAGTGTATATCTGCGATGAGTGTGTCGATTTATGTAACGACATCATTCGCGAAGAAATTAAAGAAATCGCACCACATCGTGAGCGTAGTTCTCTCCCGACCCCGCATGAAATTCGTCATCACCTTGACGACTACGTGATAGGTCAGGAACAGGCTAAAAAAGTTCTGGCCGTTGCGGTTTATAACCATTACAAGCGTCTGCGTAATGGTGACAACAGTCAGGGTATTGAACTGGGTAAAAGTAATATCCTGCTCATCGGTCCAACGGGAAGCGGTAAAACATTACTGGCAGAAACCCTGGCGCGCCTGCTGGATGTGCCTTTCACTATGGCCGATGCAACAACGCTGACCGAAGCCGGTTACGTTGGTGAAGACGTAGAGAATATTATTCAGAAACTGTTGCAGAAATGTGATTACGATGTGCAGAAAGCACAGCGTGGGATTGTCTATATTGATGAAATTGACAAAATTTCTCGTAAATCAGATAACCCTTCCATCACCCGTGACGTTTCTGGTGAAGGTGTACAGCAAGCGCTGCTGAAACTTATCGAAGGAACGGTTGCTGCCGTACCTCCGCAGGGTGGAAGAAAGCATCCGCAGCAGGAGTTCTTGCAGGTTGATACCTCTAAGATCCTCTTTATCTGTGGCGGTGCTTTTGCCGGTCTGGATAAAGTGATTTCTAATCGTATTGAAACCGGCTCTGGTATTGGTTTTGCTGCGACAGTGAAAGCTAAATCGGAAAAAGCCAGCGAAGGTCAGTTACTGGGACAAGTTGAACCGGAAGATCTGATTAAGTTTGGATTGATCCCTGAGTTCATCGGCCGTCTTCCTGTTGTGGCAACGCTGAGTGAATTAAGCGAAGAAGCGTTAATCCAGATCCTTAAAGAGCCGAAGAATGCACTGACTAAACAGTATCAGGCATTGTTTAATCTGGAAGGTGTTGATCTTGAGTTCCGTGATGATGCTCTGGATGCTATCGCTAAAAAAGCCATGATCCGTAAAACCGGTGCTCGTGGTTTACGTTCTATCGTTGAAGGCGCGCTGCTGGATACAATGTACGATCTTCCTTCTCTGGATGATGTCGAAAAAGTGGTTGTTGATGAGTCGGTAATATCCGGGCAGTCGAAGCCATTGCTGATTTACAGTAAACCAGAAGCGCAACAAGCTTCCGGTGAGTAATTCATAAATTCGCCAGTCATTTAACAATAAGTGGGAGATTTCATCTCCCACTTATTTTTCCTTAATACCTGCCGTTGAATGTGCCAGAATCATCCCCATATACTTATCTACTTAATTGGTGGAACGCATTATGCACATTACCACCTCATTACCTGGCGGAAATTAAACTAAGAGAGAGCTCTATGAATCCTGAGCGTTCTGAACGCATTGAA
>Ga0256410_1000680_pt1 | contig 30392 bp, 28 predicted proteins | sample PhyWR1_FD_185983 | JGI IMG/M metagenome (GOLD analysis project Ga0256410, IMG submission 185983) | Leaf surface microbial communities from wheat plants in UC Gill Tract Community Farm, Albany, California, United States - DLSL W.R1 | ecosystem: Host-associated > Plants > Phyllosphere >... | reverse complement strand
ACCGCTCCGACGTGGAAAAAATCGCACATTTGGCCCGTCTTGGCCTCAATGATGCCGATATTCCACGCACCACCGAAGCCCTTAACAGCATTTTGGGGCTGATTGATCAGATGCAGGCCGTCGACACGACCGGTATCGAGCCTCTGGCCCACCCACTGGAAGCCAGCCAGCGCCTGCGTGCAGACGTCGTGACTGAGAGCAATCATCGCGAGGCGTATCAGTCCATCGCACCGGCGGTCGAAAACGGCCTCTATCTGGTTCCGAAAGTCATCGAGTAAAGGGAAAGCGCCTGCATGCATCAATTGACTCTGGCCGAGATCGCCCGCGGACTCGCCGATAAAAAGTTTTCTTCCGAAGAGCTGACCAAGACCCTGCTGGCGCGTATCGCCCAGCTCGATCCTCAGCTCAACAGTTTTATCACCCTCACCGAAGACCTTGCCCTGGAGCAGGCCAAGGCCGCTGACGCACGCCGCGCCAACGGTGAAAGCGGTGCCCTGCTGGGCGCCCCGATCGCTCACAAGGACCTGTTCTGCACCCTGGGCGTACGCACCAGCTGCGCCTCGAAGATGCTCGACAACTTCAAGGCACCGTACGACGCCACAGTGGTAGCCAAGCTGGCCGCTGCCGGCGCCGTAAGCCTGGGCAAGACCAACATGGACGAGTTCGCCATGGGTTCGGCCAACGAATCGAGCTACTACGGCGCGGTCAAAAACCCGTGGAACCTTGACCACGTACCCGGCGGTTCGTCGGGTGGTTCGGCCGCCGCCGTTGCCGCCCGCCTGTTGCCTGCCGCGACGGGGACCGACACTGGCGGATCTATCCGACAGCCGGCAGCCCTGACCAACCTCACAGGCCTGAAACCGACGTACGGTCGCGTTTCGCGCTGGGGCATGATCGCCTACGCCTCCAGCCTCGACCAGGCCGGCCCGCTGGCTCGCACGGCCGAAGACTGCGCCATCCTGCTGCAAGGCATGGCCGGTTTCGACCCGCAAGACTCCACCAGCATTGACGAACCCGTACCGGACTTCAGCGCCAACCTCAATGGTTCGCTGAAAGGCCTGCGTATCGGCGTGCCTAAAGAGTTCTTCAGCGAAGGCCTCGACACGCGTATCGCCGAGCTGATCCACAACAGCATCAAGGAACTGGAAAAACTCGGCGCCGTGATCAAGCCGATCAGCCTGCCGAACATGCAGCACGCGATTCCTGCGTACTACGTCATCGCACCTGCCGAGGCCTCGTCCAACCTGTCGCGTTTTGACGGTGTGCGCTTCGGCCATCGCTGCGAAAACCCCAAGGACCTCACTGACCTGTACAAGCGCTCGCGCGCCGAGGGCTTTGGCCCGGAAGTACAGCGCCGGATCCTGGTGGGGGCCTACGCCCTGTCGGCGGGCTACTACGACGCTTACTACCTGCAGGCGCAAAAAATCCGTCGCCTGATCAAAAACGACTTCATGGCGGCATTCAACGAAGTCGACATCATCCTCGGCCCGACCACGCCTAACCCGGCCTGGAAAATCGGCGCTAAAAACAGCGACCCGATTTCCGCCTACCTGGAAGACGTCTACACCATCACCGCCAACCTCGCGGGCCTGCCGGGCCTGTCGATGCCAGCCGGTTTTGTCGATGGCTTGCCAGTGGGCGTGCAGTTGCTTGCACCTTATTTCCAGGAAGGTCGCCTGCTCAACGTCGCCCACCAGTATCAGTTGAACACTGACTGGCACACGCGCTCACCTGCCGGCTTCTGAGGAGAAACATATGCAATGGGAAGTTGTGATCGGGCTGGAAATTCACTCCCAGCTCGCCACCCAATCGAAGATTTTCTCCGGTAGTGCCACCACCTTTGGTGCAGAACCGAACACCCAGGCCAGCCTGGTAGACCTGGGCATGCCCGGCGTATTGCCGGTACTGAACCAGGAGGCCGTGCGCATGGCCGTCATGTTCGGCGTGGCAGTAGATGCCGAGATCGGTCAGCACAACGTGTTTGCCCGCAAGAACTATTTCTACCCCGACCTGCCCAAGGGCTACCAGATCAGCCAGATGGAGTTGCCGATCGTCGGCAAGGGTCACCTGGACATCACTCTGGAAGACGGCACCGTCAAGCGGGTCGGCATTACCCGCGCGCACCTTGAAGAAGACGCCGGCAAAAGCCTGCACGAAGACTTCAGCGGCTCCACCGGCATCGACCTGAACCGCGCGGGCACACCGCTGCTGGAAATCGTTTCCGAACCGGACATGCGCAGCGCCAAAGAGGCCGTGGCCTACGTCAAAGCCATGCACGCCCTGGTACGTTACCTGGGTATCTGCGACGGCAACATGGCCGAAGGCTCGCTGCGTTGCGACTGCAACGTATCGGTGCGCCCGGTGGGTCAGGCCGAGTTCGGCACCCGCTGCGAGATCAAGAACGTCAACTCGTTCCGTTTTATCGAGAAGGCGATCAACAGCGAAATCCAGCGCCAGATCGAGCTGATCGAAGACGGCGGCAAGGTTATCCAGCAAACCCGCCTGTATGACCCGAACAAGGACGAAACCCGCGCCATGCGCAGCAAGGAGGAAGCCAACGACTACCGTTACTTCCCCGATCCCGACCTGCTGCCGGTGGTGATCGAAGATGCGTTTATCGAACAGGTTCGCGCCACCCTGCCAGAACTGCCACCGCAAAAGCGCGAGCGCTTCCAGTCGCAGTTCGGCCTGTCGGCCTACGACGCCAGCGTTTTGGCCTCCAGCCGCGAACAGGCGGACTACTTCGAAAAAGTCGTGAGCATCAGCGGCGACGCCAAGCTGGCGGCCAACTGGGTCATGGTTGAGCTGGGCAGCCTGCTTAACAAGCAAGGCCTAGACATCGACCAGTCACCGGTAAGCGCCGAACAGCTGGGCGGCATGCTGCAGCGCATCAAGGACAACACCATCTCCGGCAAGATTGCCAAAGTGGTGCTTGAAGCAATGGCCACTGGCGAGGGCAGCGCTGACGAGGTCATCGAAAAGCGCGGTCTCAAGCAAGTCACCGACAGCGGCGCCATTGAAAAGGTGCTGGACGAAATGCTGGCGGCCAACGCAGAGCAGGTCGAGCAATACCGTGCGGCAGACGAAGCCAAGCGCGGCAAGATGTTCGGTTTCTTTGTCGGCCAGGCGATGAAAGCGTCCAAAGGCAAAGCTAACCCGCAACAGGTCAACGAGCTGCTGAAAAGCAAACTCGAAGGCTAAGCCACTCAACTGTGGGAGCGGGCTTGCCCGCTCCCACAGATTTTTGTGGTTATTTCCCGCAGCAGAAGGATTCCCCCATGAAGCAGCTACTCGGCGCCTGCGCCCTGCTCAGCTTGCTCGCCGGCTGTGCCAGCCATGACATAGACCCCCGCGGCTATGACAAAACCGGCATTGCCTCCTATTACGGTGCTCGCCACCACGGCAAGCGAACCGCCAGCGGTGAACCTTTCGACCAAAATGCCCTTACCGCTGCCCATCCCGCCCTGCCTTTCGGGACGCGGGTACTGGTCACCAACTTGAGCAACGACAAATCCGTCGTGGTACGCATCAATGACCGCGGCCCGCATACGCGCAGCCGCTTGATCGATCTTTCACGCCAGGCCGCCAGGCAGTTGGATATGCTGCGCAGTGGCACGGCTAAAGTCCGGGTCCAGGGCTTGAGCAACTAAGCGAGGGGGTCACTATTTTCGGCTTGAACGCATTATCTGCGTGGAGCGTGCTGCAACTGTTCGGCGGCCTGGTGCTGTTGATTGCAGGTGCGCAGCTGTTGGTGCGCTGCGCAGAGCACATTGCGAGCAAATTGAAGGTACGGCCACTTCTGGTCGGCTTGACCGTGGTAGCAATGGGCAGCAGCGCACCCCAGATGACGGTCAGCCTGCAGGCCGCGCTCAATGACACCGCGGACATTGCCGTGGGCAGTGTCATTGGCAGCAATATTTTTAACATCCTCGTCACCCTCGGGCTTTCGGCGCTGATTATTCCACTGCGGGTGTCGCGACAGCTGGTGCGCCTGGACATCCCGTTGATGATTCTCGCCAGCATCATGGTGTTTGCACTGGCCCTGAACCATCAACTCGACCGCCTGGACGGCGCACTGTTGCTGGTCGGCTTGCTGGTGTACCTGTTCTTGCTGCTGCACCAATCCCGCCACAGCGGTCACCACCACCCCGGCCGCGACACCCCTCACGCTTCATGGCTACGCACACTCACGCAGATGGGCTGCGCCTTGCTCCTCCTCGGCTTTGCCGGCCACCTGCTGCTGGGCGCTGCCGTCGAGGTGGCGTCAGAGCTGGGCCTGTCCGAACGCATCATCGGCCTGACCATCATCGCCGTGAGTACCTCACTGCCCGAGCTGGCCACTTCCCTGATTGCTGCATTTCGCGGCCAGCGTGAAATTGCGGTGGGCAACGTCATTGGCAGCAACGTGTTTAACCTGCTGGGCGTATTGGGGCTCACCGCCCTGCTGGCGCCCGCGCCACTGTCGGTGTCGCCCAATGCACTGGCCTTCGACCTGCCGGTAATGCTGGGCGTCGCAGCGCTGTGCCTGCCGGTGTTCTATAGCGGCTATCGGGTGACACGGGTGGAAGGCTTGCTGTTTCTCGGTTTGTATCTGGCGTACGGCCTGCACGTAGTGTCATTCACCACCGGCATGCCGCTGGCAGGCAAGCTCGAGCATCTGATGCTGTTTTACATTCTGCCGGCTTTGTTGCTGTTTCTGCTGTTCAGCACTTTGCGTGCATGGCGCCGACAACATTGAGGCGTGGTGACTACCACTTAATGCAGGAACAAAACTTACAACAAAGACAGGTACATCCTGCTGAAGTATTTAGATAACTCCCGTAAACATGGAGGATGCCGCGCGATACATGCGCCTCTGGTATTTACGGGCCTGCCATGAACTCACTTCGCTCCCTCGTTTTACTCGCCCTCACCCTGCTGACAAGCGGTTGCAGTTACGCATCGGATGCCGCGATGACCTGCTTCATCAACAACGGTCAAGATTTCAGTAAAGTATTGGGCTGCTACAAACAGGCTCAAGCTGATCAGGCGCTGACGCACAAGTTCATCGGCTCAACATTGTTTCCCGGGGTGGAAAGACGTCGCTTCGAGCTTCAATCCCAGCGCTGGACAGGGCATGACTTCGCTCGCCCGACCGACTGGGTTCACACTGTCGATATCTATATTCCGCAAGCTGCATTGAATAGCCAGGCACTATTGATCGCCAATAACGGGATCAATATCCCTGCAACCGACAAACCCCTGCAACCTTCAACAGACTTTACCGAAGAAATGGCACTCGGCATTGCCCGGCAAACGCAAACCATTGTGGTCTCTGTCAGCAATATCCCGAATCAGTACCTGACCTATACCGATGATGACCTGGCGCGTCGCGAAGATGACAGCGTGGCCCATAGCTGGTCTCTGTTTCTAAAAAACCCTGAGACCCGGCCATTTCTTTCGCTGCACATTCCCATGATGCTCACACTGGTCAAAGCCATGGACCTTGCCCAACAGGAGCTCAAGCCATGGCAAATAGATCGTTTTATTGCTAGCGGCGCGTCCAAACGGGGGTGGGCGGTATGGATGACGGCGCTGACAGACTCGCGGGTGAGCGCAATAGCTCCCTTTGTTATCGATATTCTCAACACCAAAGCGGTTCTGAAACACACCTATGGTGCTTATGGTAAAAGCTGGCCGATTGCTTTCAATGCCTATCACCACGAAGGCATTACGCAACAGTTAGAAACGGCTGATTTCGACAAACTGATGCAGATAGAAGACCCTCTGCTCTATGTCAAATCATCAACCGACAGGATGACAATCCCCAAGTACATCGTGAATGCCAGCAGCGATGACTTTTTTCTCCCGGACAACGCACGGTTTTATTTTGACGCGTTGCCTGGAACAAAAATGCTCCGTGTCGCACCCAACGCAAGCCATTACGGGATCAAGGCATTTATCGAGAGTTCGTTGATTGCTTTTACCAACCGACTGCAACAGAAACGTCCATTACCGACCCTGACAACCATCGAAAAAACCGAATCGGCAAGTTCAAAAATGCAACTTGGGTTTTCTGAACGCCCCACCAAACTGGTTCAATGGCGCGCGTTCAATCTCAATGATCGTGATTTCCGACTGGCCTGCGGTATCAGGTACGAAGCCACCCCGATTGTCATGACCGAAAACAACACGCTTACCGTTGAGTTGAACTCACCCGAAGAGGGCTGGAGCGCCAACTACATAGAGGCCACGATGGCCGACGGCCTGGTCATCAGTACGCCTGTACTGGTTTTGCCGCACACCTATCCGACCTGGACACCCAAACAAATCGGGCCTGCATGCAGAAACTTGAACGATCCAGCCTGAGATTAAATCCAGCCGCCCCACTGCAACACAAAAATCCCGATATTGGTGGTGATAGCCGCCATCAAGGTGGTGATCACGATAATCGCTGCTGCCAGCTCGTGATTACCATTGGCTGCCCGCGCCATGACATAACTGGCAGCCGCCGTAGGGCTGGCGAAGTACAGGAACAAAATCCCCAGTTCCGGCCCGCGAAAACCGCAGATCCAGGCGCCGAGGGTTGCCAGCAGCGGCATGCTGACCATTTTCACCAGGCTGGCGCTCAGCGCCATGTCGCCACTTTTGCGCAGGCTCGCCAATGACAGCGTGCCACCGATGCAAATCAGCGCCAGCGGCAAGGTCATCGCCGCCAGATACTCACCCGATGCCTGCAACCAGCCAGGCAAGCTGATCTTGAACAGCGCAAAGGGCACTGCAGCCAGAACACTGATGATCAGCGGGTTCTTGACCACACTTTTGCAGATACTCCACGGATCGGACTTGATGACCGGGCTGTAAACCGCCAATACGATGGTCGACAGGGTGTTGTAGAGCAGGATCACCAGGCCGGCGAGCACTGCCCCCAGTGAAATCCCGTAGTCGCCGTACATGCTGGCCGCCAGAGCCAGGCCGATAACCCCGTTATTACCGCGAAAAGCGCCCTGGGTGTAGATGCCGCGATCTTCCCGCGGGCAGCGCCAGATTGACCAGCCCCACGCCAGGGCAAAGCTGAACAGGGTCGCCGCGACAAAATACGCCAGCACCTTGGGCTGCAAGGCAGCCCTGAGGTCGGCGTGCAAAATACCCAAAAACAACAACGCCGGCATGGTGACGTTAAACACCAATGCCGACGCCGTATGGATAAAGTTGTCATTGATCCAGCCCACGCGCTTGAGCACCACGCCTAAAAACAGCATGGCAAACACGGGAGCCGTAATGGAGAGCGTCTGAAGGAATATAGCCAGCATGTCGGCGCTCTCGTGAAGACAGGACAGGTTGAAGCCTTCCAGGGGTCAGCTTCAACGACCTTTATTACATACCTTTGACGGCATAAATGCCGGCAGCATTACGCCAGTAGCCTTTGTAGTCCATACCATAGCCAAACACGTAACGGTCAATGCAAGGCAAGCCCGTGTAGTCGGCCTTCAGGTCAGGACGCGCCTTGCGGTCATGTTCCTTGTCGATCAATACCGCGGTATGCACCTGACGGGCACCGGCGTGTTTGCAGAAATCAACGATCGCGCTCAGGGTGTGACCTTCATCGAGGATGTCATCGATGATCAGTACATGACGGTCTATAAACGAGACTTCAGGCTTGGCTTTCCAGAACAGGTCACCACCCGTGGTTTCATTGCGATAGCGTGTCGCATGCAAATACGACGCTTCAAGCGGAAATTGCAGATGGGTAAGCAGCTTGCCGGAAAAAATCAGGCCGCCGTTCATCACACAAAATACCACTGGATTGGTCTCGGCCATTTCAGCCGTGATTTGCGCGCCAACGCGGGCAATGGCTGCCTCGACTTCAGCTTCGGTGTACAGGCAGTCAGCCTCTCGCATGATTTGACGGATATGCTCGAGATCAGCAGACATGACGCTCTCCAGGGGGTGTTGTGCAAGAAAAGCGGGCAAAGGTACGCATCCGCTTGGCTCAGATCAAGCATTTATGGACTAACGTGCAGTAATGTCTGTAGGACATCACCCCGGATTAGATTAATCTAGGCCGGTTTTTTTGCCTGCCCCCGGAGTTTTTCCCTATGCCTATCCGTGAGATACGCCATCCGCTAATCCGTCACAAACTCGGCCTGATGCGTCGTGCTGACATTAGCACGAAGAATTTCCGCGAGCTCGCTCAGGAAGTCGGCGCGTTGCTGACCTATGAAGCCACCAGTGACCTGACCCTCGAAACCTACGATATCGACGGCTGGTGTGGCACTGTTCAAGTTGAAAAAATCGCCGGTAAGAAAATTACCGTCGTCCCGATCCTGCGTGCAGGTATCGGCATGCTTGAAGGCGTCCTTAGCCTGATCCCGGGCGCCAAGGTCAGTGCTGTCGGCATTGCCCGCAATGAAGAAACCCTCCAGGCCCACACTTACCTGGAAAAACTGGTACCGGAAATCAACGAGCGTCTGGCGATGATTATCGACCCGATGCTGGCCACCGGTTCCTCGATGGTTGCCACCATTGATCTGCTGAAAAAAGCAGGCTGCAAGGAAATCCGCGCCATGGTGCTGGTTGCTGCGCCTGAAGGGATTGCAGCTGTTGAAGCCGCTCACCCGGACGTAACCATCTACACCGCCTCCATTGATGAGCGTTTGAACGAGCACGGCTACATCATTCCGGGCTTGGGTGATGCCGGCGACAAGATCTTCGGCACCAAGCAAAAGGACATTTAACATGCAGGACGAGTTCAACGACCCGCTCTGGCGCCAGATCATATCTGGCGCGCAGATGCTCTTCGTGGCCTTTGGCGCGTTGGTGTTGATGCCTTTGATTACAGGCCTGGACCCTAACGTTGCGCTGTTCACGGCGGGTCTCGGGACTCTGCTGTTCCAGATCGTGACCCGGCGCCAGGTGCCGGTCTTTCTGGCTTCGAGTTTCGCTTTCATTACTCCGATCATTCTCGCCAAGGGTCAGTTCGGCCTGGCCGCGACCATGGGCGGCGTGATGGCAGCCGGTTTCGTGTACACCTTTCTCGGTTTCGCGGTAAAGCTCAAGGGCACCGGTTTTATTGACCGCCTGCTGCCACCTGTGGTGATTGGCCCGGTGATTATCTCGATCGGCCTCGCGATGGCACCCATTGCTGCACACATGGCCATGGGTCGCGCTGAAGATGGCACCGAGCTGATTCACTATCAGACGGCCATGCTGATCTCGATGCCAGCACTGCTGACCACCTTGATCGTGGCCGTATTCGGCAAAGGGATTTTCCGTCTGGTGCCGATCATTGCCGGCGTGCTGGTAGGTTTTGGCATGGCGTTCTACTTCGGTGTTGTCGACACCGCCAAGATCGCTGCCGCCCCCTGGTTTGCGCTACCGCACTTCACCGCGCCCGAATTCAACTGGCAGGCGATTCTGTTTATCGTCCCCGTGGCACTTGCCCCGGCCATTGAACATATCGGCGGTGTCATTGCCGTAGGCAGCGTAACCGGTCGCGACTACCTGAAAAAACCGGGCCTGCACCGCACACTGTTCGGTGACGGCATTGCCACCACTGCAGCCGGCTTGCTGGGTGGCCCACCCAACACCACGTACGCCGAAGTGACAGGCGCGGTGATGCTGACCAAGAACTACAACCCGAAAATCATGACCTGGGCGGCGATCTTCGCCATCAGCCTGGCATTTATCGGCAAGTTCGGCGCACTGCTGCAAAGCATTCCAGTGCCGGTGATGGGCGGGATTCTGTGCCTGCTGTTCGGTTCGATTGCGGCGGTGGGCATGAACACCCTGATCCGCCATCAAGTCGACCTGAGCGAAGCACGCAACCTGGTAATCGTCTCGGTGACCCTGGTATTCGGGATTGGCGGCGTACTGATCGGTACGGGGATGGGGCCTGAGGACTTCGGTCTCAAAGGCATCGCGCTGTGCGCCATTGTGGCGATTGCGCTGAACCTGATCCTGCCGGGCAATGACAGCTGGAAGCACAAGAAAAAAGGTGACGGCCCCGTCATCTGACCTGTAATCCTTGTAGGAGCGGGCTTGCTCGCGATGGCATCACCTCTATCCAACAGATAGACCGCGTTGACTGCATCGCGAGCAAGCCCGCTCCCACAGGGGTTTTCTACAGGGCCAGCGGCGCCCTCTCACACAACGTGTTCAACGCCTGCGCCCACTGCGGGTGGTCATTGAGACACGGCACCAGCACCAACTCCTCGCCCCCCGCCTCGATAAACTGCTCGCGTCCGCGATCGCCAATCTCTTCCAGGGTTTCAATGCAATCGGCCACAAACGCCGGGCACATCACCAGAATCTTCTTTACCCCTTGCTTGGCCAACGCATCCAGACGCGCCTCAGTGTAGGGTTCAATCCACTTGGCCCGGCCCAGACGGGACTGGAACGCCACCGACCACTTCCCTTCAGGCAAGCCCATGCGCTCGGCAAAGGCCTGTGCGGTGCGCAGACACTGCGCCCGATAACAGGTGGCAAGTACCGCAGGCGATGCATTCTTGCAGCAGTCATCATTTTTGAAGCAGTGGTTGCCGGTCGGATCCAGCTTGTGTAAATGCCGCTCGGGCAAGCCGTGAAAGCTCAGCAGCAAGTGATCGTAATCCTGCTCCAGATGCGGTTGGGCACTTGCCACGAGAGCATCGAGGTATTCGGGCTGATCATAGAACGGTTGCAGGATGGAGAACTGGACAGGCAGCTTTTTGGCCTTTACCACCCGCTTGGCCTCTTCAATCACCGTGGTCACGGTGCTGTCGGCGAACTGCGGGTAAAGCGGCGCCAGAGTGACCTTTTTGATGCCCTGCGCAGCAATACGGGTCAACACGGTTTCAATCGATGGCTCGCCGTAACGCATTGCCAGCTCGACCGGGCCCTGGCTCCACTCTTTGGTCATGGCCTGTTGCAAACGGCGGCTCAGTTCCACCAGCGGCGAACCTTCCTTCCACCAGATCGAGGCATAGGCATGGGCCGATTGCTCGGGCCGCTTGATCAGAATCAGCGACACCAGCAAGCGTCGCACCGGCCACGGCAGATCGATGACGTACGGGTCCATTAAAAACTGATTCAAGTAGCTGCGTACATCCGCTACCGAAGTAGACGCCGGCGAACCCAGGTTAACCAGCAACAGCGCGTGATCGGTCATGCAACTTCCTATTTCAGGGGCGGGCGGCGACATCTTCGAGCGCCGCACGCAAATCGGTGAACTGAAAAGTAAAACCCGCTGCCAGCAGTTTTGCCGGTTGAGCCCGCTGGCCACCCAGCAACAAACCGGCCATCTCGCCGAGCAGCACACGTAACACAAAGGCAGGCATGGGCATAAAGGCCGGGCGGTGCAACACGCGACCCAGCACCTGAGCAAATTCGCCATTGCGTACCGGATGCGGCGCGCAGGCATTATAAGGACCGCTTGCGGCATTCTCATGCACAAGAAAATCAATCAGGGCGATTTGGTCATTGATATGAATCCACGGCATCCATTGCCGACCATTGCCTATCGGCCCGCCCAGCGCCAGCTTGAACGGCAACAACAGGCGCGACAAAAAGCCGTCTTCGGCCGCCAGCACCAGCCCCGTGCGCACCAGGACCACGCGCACCCCCAAAACCTGTGCCCGCTGAGCGGTCTCTTCCCAGGCAATACACAAGTGGCTGGCGAAATCCTCACTCACCGTCGGCGACTCTTCTGTCAGCTCGCGCTCACCACCGTCGCCATACCAGCCCACGGCCGAACCCGATACCAGCACTGAAGGCTTTTGCGCACGACTTTGCAACCAACCCACAAGGGTCTCGGTCAAGGTGATGCGGCTGCTCCACAACAAAGCCTTGCGCTTGCGGGTCCAGGGCCGATCGGCAATCGGCGCGCCGGCCAGGTTGATCACCGCATCAATCGGCTCCTCACCAAGCTCTTCAAGCAGGGCAATCCCTTTGACCTGGGCACCGCATAATTGAGCCACCTGTTCGGGGCGCCGGCTCCACACACTGAGGCGATGGCCTTGCGCCAGCCAGTGACGACAGAGCTGACGCCCTATCAAGCCTGTACCGCCGGTCAGCAAAATGTGCATGAGTTGATCCTCACAAGGAGTTTTATCGGGAGCACTGGTCTATTTTTATATAAAGACCTTTTATCGGTCGTTGAGCTGATTTAAGAATAGGCCACATGGATCTGGAACAAACACTAAAACCTATACTAAAAAACATAATTGTACAGGTATTGCCGACGGCGTAGTCTGTGCAAACAGAGATCGGGGGCCACAATGACTGTACCCATCGCAATTATCGGTGCCGGCATAGCCGGGCTGTCAGCCGCAAATGCCCTGCACAAGGCGGGGCATGCAATTCAACTGTTCGATAAAAGCCGGGGCAGCGGTGGACGCATGTCGAGCAAGCGCAGTGATGTCGGGGTACTGGACCTGGGGGCTCAGTATTTCACCGCACGCGACCGCCGTTTTGTCGATGAAGTCCAGCAATGGCAAGCCGAAGGCTGGGCCGCCGAGTGGGAACCGCACCTGTACCACTATAAAAATGGCCTGTTAAGCCCCTCACCCGACGAGCAAACCCGCTGGGTGGGCACGCCGCGCATGAGCGCCATTACCCGAGGCCTGCTGGGCCATTTGCCCGTGAGTTTCTCCTGCCAGATCACCGACCTTATACGCGGCGAAAAACGCTGGCACTTGCTGGATGCCGAAGGTGAGGAACACGGCCCGTTCAGCCACGTCATCATCGCCACTCCGGCACCACAAGCCACGTCCCTGCTGGCCAGCGCACCCAAGCTCGCAAGCGCTGCTGCCGGTGTGAAAATGGAACCGGCCTGGGCCGTGGCACTGGCGTTCGAATCCCCCCTCGACACGCCCATGGAAGGCTGCTTCGTGCAAGGCAGCCCGCTGGACTGGCTGGCCCGTAACCGCAGCAAACCCGGGCGCGACAGCCAGCCTGACACCTGGGTCCTGCACGCCACCAGTGCCTGGAGCAAACAGAACCTCGACCTGCCCAAAGAGTCAGTGATCGAACATCTGCACGGCGCATTTGCCGAGTTGATGCACTTCCCTACTCCCGCACCGATTTTCAGCCTGGCCCACCGCTGGCTCTACGCCCGCCCTGCTGCGGCGCATGAATGGGGCGCGCTGGCCGACTCCGATCTGGGCCTGTATGCCTGTGGTGACTGGTGCTTGTCAGGTCGCGTGGAAGGCGCCTGGCTCAGCGGCCAGGAAGCAGCGCGACGGCTGATCGAGCATCTGGATTGAAGCCACAACACGCGCCGCAGCAGCTGCCGCAGGAACGAGCAGCTGCTACGCGGGATTAACAACGCTCCAAATACCTGTACAAGAAATTTGACTTGTACAACATCTGGCATATGATGAACTCAAGTTGTACATCACCAAAAAGATGTACAAGTAATTCTTGGAGGTTCGTCACATGCCCAGCCCCGCATCTGCCCGGCACAAACCCAAAATAGCCATCAGCGCCTGCTTGTTGGGGGCTGAAGTGCGGTTCAACGGCGGGCATAAAGAGTCACGCCTGTGCAGCCAGGCCCTGACCCAACACTTCGAATTTGTCCCGCTTTGCCCCGAGGTCGCCATCGGTCTGGGTATTCCGCGCCAGCCGGTGCGATTGGTGGGCAACCCCTTACAACCCCAGGCTGTCGGCACGGTCGACAGCACGCTGGACGTGACCCGGCCCCTGCACGACTACGGCGTGGAAATGGCCGCGGCGCACACCGATATCTGCGGCTACATCTTCATGCAGAAGTCACCGTCCTGTGGCCTGGAGCGGGTCAAGGTGTATCAGGACGGCGGACGCCCTGCCGAACTGAGCGGGCGCGGCATCTACGCCCGGGCATTCTGTGACGCTCAACCCGATTTACCCGTGGAAGAAGACGGCCGTTTGAACGACCCGGTGCTGCGGGAAAACTTCATGACCCGGGTGTACGCCTACAGCGCCTGGCAGGCACTGCTCAAACAGGGCGTTACCCGCCGCTCACTGACCGAGTTTCATGCCCGCTACAAATATCTGCTGATGGCCCATCATCCGGTGCAGTACAAAACCCTCGGCAACCTGCTCGGCAGCCTTGGCAAGCAAGACCCTATGGGCATTGCACCGCAGTACTTCAGCGAACTGATGAAAGCCCTGAAAAAATGCGCCACCCGCCGCACCCACACCAATGTGCTGCAACATATCAGCGGCTACCTCAAGCAAGCCATCAGCGCCGAAGACAAGCAGGAAGTCCAGCAACTGATTGGCCAGTACCTGCATGGCATCGTGCCACTGGTGGTCCCGCTGACCCTGCTCAAGCATCACTTTCGCCTGCACCCCCACCCGTACATCTCGCGCCAGGTTTACCTGCAGCCGCATCCGGAAGACCTCAGCCTGCGTAATGCCATCTGACCATGAATGATGACCTGATCATGTCCAACACCCCTGGTACGGACTACAGCCAGGCACTGGCCGAAGGCTGGTTGCCCATCCGCGAAGTGTCGCGCATCACCGGTGTGAATGCCGTGACCCTGCGTGCCTGGGAACGCCGCTACGGCTTGATCGTGCCGCACCGCACGGCCAAGGGCCATCGCCTGTTCTCGACCGAGCATATCCAGCGCATCCAGCAGATTTTGTTGTGGCTCAACCGTGGCGTGTCGGTCAGCCAGATCAAGCCGCTACTCAACGCGCCGCCGACTCTCGCCCCGGCACCTGACAGCGACTGGCAGGCGTGGCGGCAAACCATGATTGAAGCCATCAGTGAGCTGGCCGAACGCCGCCTCGACGACTGCTTTAACCAGGCAATGTCGCTCTACCCTGCCCGCCCGCTCTGTGAACAACTGCTGCTGCCTCTTTTGAACGAGCTGGAACAACGCTGGCAAGGGCAGTTCGGTGCGCAATTGGAGCGGGTGTTTTTCCACTCCTGGCTGCGCAGCAAGCTGGGGGCACGGATTTATCACAACAACCGTTCGCTCAAGGGCGCGCCGGTACTGCTGATCAATCATTCCGACCTGCCCTTCGAGCCGCAACTGTGGCTGACCGCCTTGCTGGTCAGCAGCAGCCACTGCCCGGTCGAAGTCTTCGACGCACCTGTGCCCGGCGGCGAACTGGGCCTGGCTGTCGAGCATTTGAAGCCCCGCGCCGTGGTGCTGTACTCCAGCAAAACCCTCAATACCCATCAACTGCCCCGACTGCTGCAGGGTATCGACTGCCCGATCCTGATCGCCGGACCGACGGTATGCATCCACTTCGACCAGTTGTCCGTAAGTACAACCGAGATCGCAGGATTGTATCTGGCCCACAACCCGGTAGAGGCCCATCAACGCCTCAGCCAACTCGGCCTTTATCGCTAGGAAATGATATGCAACTGATCTGGCTGCGCACCGACTTGCGCCACGACGACAACACCGCCCTGAGCGCCGCTGCCAAACGCGGCCCCACCCTGGCCGTATACCTGATCAGCCCCGAGCAATGGCTGGCCCATGACGATGCGCCAAGCAAAGTAGACTTCTGGCTGCGCAATCTGCGCACGCTGAGCAACAGCCTACAACAGCTCAATATTCCTTTGCTTATTCGTACTGCGCCCAGCTGGGACCAGGCGCCTGCGGTGCTCCTTGAGCTGTGCCAGCAGCACGGAGTTGAGGCGGTACACACCAACCAGGAATATGGCATCCATGAAACCCGCCGCGACCAGGCAGTTGCCCGGGCCCTTGAAGCTCAGGGCATCGAGTTTCACGGTTACCTCGACCAACTGTTGTTCCAGCCGGGCAGCATCCTCACGCAGTCGGGCTCGTACTTTCAGGTCTTCAGCCAGTTTCGCCGCATCTGCTACAACCGCCTGCACATGGCCTTGCCCAAGCTGGTTGCCAGGCCTGAAAAACAATCACCGCTGAATATCCAGAGCGACGTCATACCCAAGTCTGTCAGCGGTTTCGCCGTACCCAGCGATTCGCTGCGCGCATTGTGGCCAGCAGGCGAGGATCAGGCTCGCCAACGCCTGGCACAGTTTGCCGATGAGCAGATCCACTACTATCAGGACGAACGCGACCTGCCCGCCAAACCCGGTACCAGCCAGCTGTCGGCCTACCTCGCGGCAGGCGTGATCTCACCCCGCCAATGCCTGCACGCCGCATTGCAAAGCAACAACGGCGAGTTTGAAAGCGGCAGCCCGGGGGTATTTACCTGGATCACCGAGCTGCTGTGGCGCGAGTTCTACAAACATATTCTGGTGGGCTACCCAAGGGTCTCACGTCACCGCGCCTTTCGTCCGGAAACCGAATACCTGCCCTGGCGCCACGCGCCGGATGAACTGGCCGCCTGGAAACAGGGCCGCACTGGCTTCCCGATTATCGACGCGGCCATCAGGCAACTGCTGGAAACCGGCTGGATGCACAACCGCCTGCGCATGGTAGTGGCTATGTTCCTGACCAAAAATCTGCTGATCGACTGGCGCGAGGGCGAGCGCTTTTTTATGCAGCATCTGATCGACGGTGATCTGGCCGCCAACAATGGCGGCTGGCAGTGGAGCTCATCCACGGGAACCGACTCGGTGCCGTATTTCCGTATTTTCAACCCGATCACCCAGTCCGAACGCTTCGACCCCGAGGGTAAATTTATCAAGCACTGGCTGCCCGAACTGGCCGAGCTGAACAAAAAACAGGTGCACAACCCCGCATCGGTGGGCGGGTTGTTTGGCGTGGCCAATTACCCGGCGCCCATCGTCAACTTGAGCCAAAGCCGCGACCGCGCCTTGAGCGCGTTCAAAAATCTGCCCTCCCGGCAAATGCTGGAGGCCAGCCATGGCTGATCGGCGGCGGATCTGGCTCACGGGCGCGAGCAGCGGCATTGGTGCGCAAATGGCCGAAGAGTTGCTCAGTAGCGGCGCCCGGCTGGCATTGACAGCCCGCACGCTGGCGCCTTTGAAAGCCTTGTCCGACCGTTACCCCGGACAGGTCTTGCTGGTGCCCGGCGACCTGACCGACAGCCTGCAGGTACGCGAAATTGGCAAGCGCATCATCCAGGCCTGGGGCGCGCTGGACACCGTAATCCTCAATGCAGGCACCTGTGAGTATGTTGATGCCCGCCACTTCGACGCCGCACTGGTCGAGCGCGTGGTGCGCACCAACCTGCTGGCCAACAGCTATTGCCTGGAAAGCGCACTGCCACTGCTGCGCGCAGGCTCGCGCCCGCATCTGGTGGGAGTGGTCAGCTCGGTCACCTTATGGCCATTGCCACGGGCCGGGGCCTACGGTGCGTCAAAAGCCGGCCTGCGCTACTTGCTCGAATCGTTGCGCATCGATCTGGCCCAGGAACAGATCGATGTCACCCTGGTCAGCCCCGGCTTTGTCGATACCCCGCTCACTGAACACAATGACTTCCCGATGCCCATGCGCTGGCCTGCACACAAGGCGGCACGGCATATTTGCCAGCGCCTGGAAAAACGCCCGCTGGAGATCGCCTTCCCGACACTGTTCATTGCCTCCTTGCGGCTGCTGGCAAACCTGCCAAAGCGCCTGCAAGTGGCGTTAGGCAAGCGTCTGGCACGTACATCCGACGGAAAGCCATCATGAAAATAGCGATCATTGGCAGCGGGATTTCAGGGCTTACCTGCGGCTACCTGCTGCATAAAGAACATGATGTCAGCGTGTTCGAGGCCAGCGACTGGATCGGCGGGCACACCCATACCGTCAATGTGAGCGTCAAAGGCCAAACCTATGCCGTGGACACCGGCTTTATTGTGTTCAACGATTGGACTTACCCTAATTTCATCAAATTGATGGAGCAATTGGGTGTTGGCTCCAAAGCCACTGAAATGAGTTTTTCAGTCCACGACACCGACAGCAACCTCGAATACAACGGCAATACCCTCAACAGCCTGTTCGCCCAGCGCAGCAACCTGTTGTCGCCCAGGTTCTGGGGCATGTTGCGCGATATTTTGCGTTTCAATCGCGAGGCCATTCGCGACCTGGACGAACAACGTATTGCCAGCAACACCCGGTTGGGCGACTACTTGCGACTGCGGGGTTATGGCTCGCGCTTTATCGAACACTATATCGTGCCGATGGGGGCTGCGATCTGGTCGATGTCCCTGGTCGAGATGCAAGCCTTTCCATTGCAGTTCTTTGTGCGCTTTTTCAAGAATCACGGCCTGCTCAGCGTCAGCAATCGCCCGCAATGGCGTGTGATTGAAGGCGGTTCCAGTAGCTACCTAAAACCCTTGAGCGCAGGATTTGCCGACAGGATTCGCCGCAACTGCCCGGTTATCCAGGTTGAACGCAATGCCGAAAGCGTTCTGGTGCACAGCGTTGGCGGTACTGAATCTTTCGACAAGGTGATCTTTGCCTGTCACAGCGACCAGGCCCTGAAGCTGCTGGCCAAGCCCTCGGTTGCCGAACAACAGATTCTGGGAGCCATGCCATACGCCGACAACGAGGTCGTGCTGCACACCGATACCCGATTACTACCCGACCGAAAGCTGGCTTGGGCTAGCTGGAATTATCGCCTGGGCGGTGCAGGGCAAAAACGTGCAGCCGTAACCTACGATATGAACATCCTGCAAGGGATTCAGAGCGAGACCACTTTTTGCGTCAGTCTCAACCAAACCGCAGCAATTGACCCGCTCAAAGTGCTGGCCAGCTACACCTATGCCCACCCGCAATACAGTCTGGACGCCGTCGCCGCGCAAGCGCGCTGGCAAGAACTGCTGGGCGCACAGCACAGCTACTTTTGTGGCGCTTATTGGGCCAACGGCTTCCATGAAGACGGCGTGGTCAGCGCCTTGCGCGTGGCCCAGGCCTTTGGTCAGCAATTATGAACAGCGCCCTGTACAGCGGCTGGATCGGCCATCGGCGCTTTGCTCCAAAGCCCCATGCCTTTCGCTATCAGATCGGCCTGTTGTATCTGGATCTGGATGAGCAAGACGCTGTACTGGGGCTTTCACCACTGGCAGGCAAAAGTCGCTTTGCGCCCTTCTCGTTTCGTGAAACCGATTACCTGAAAACCTTCACCGCAACCGGCATGCGCCTGATTGATGCGGTACGCCAGCAAGTTTCCAGCGCTTTGGGTTATGCGCCGCAAGGCCCGATATGCGTGCTCACACAAGCCCGCAGTTGGGGGCTGTCCTTCAACCCGGTGAGCTTCTTCTATTGTTACGAAGCTGACGGAAAACTGGCCGCCCTCCTGTGTGAAGTCACCAATACGCCTTGGCGCGAACGTTATCACTATGTGCTTCCCGCCAATGGAGACGGTTTTTCCCACGTTGCCGTGGCCAAAGCCTTCCACGTATCACCTTTTCTGCCACGGGATCTGGAATACCACATGAGCTTCAGCCCGCCCCAGGCCCGGCTCGGGGTGCATATGGCCGACTGGCAAGGTGATCTGAAACTGTTTGATGCCACCCTCAACCTGCAACGCACTCCCCTGGACCGCCCGGGCCTGCACCGCTATCTGCGGCAGTTCCCGTGGATGACCGCCAAAACCTGCCTGGCCATTTACTGGCAAGCGTTGCGCCTGTTTCTTAAACGCACACCGATTTTTTCCCACCAGGCCGCCGACGGCGCCTTTCGCATTGCCGCCCTGCAACCCAAGGATCAACGCCATGAAGAGCCCTAGCCTGGTGAGCAAAACCTCACTGTCGACTACCCATAACCTGACCAGCGCACTACTGCGTCGCGGGGTGCTGCGCCAGCTCAGTCAATTGAAAAGCGGGCATCTGGTGGTCACCGAAAACGGTGAACGCCTGATCTTCGGTGACAGCGGCGCGGGCCTGGTCGGCGAGGTGCAGATTCACGATACAAGTGTCTGGGGCATGATCGCCAGCAACGGCTCGATTGGCGCCGGCGAAGCCTTTATTCATGGCTACTGGAGTTCACCTGACCTGACCAAAGTGATCCGCGTACTGGTCAGCAACATGGACGTGCTTGATGCCATGGAAGGTGGCCTGGCCCGCCTGGGTCGCCCGCTGATACGCGGCTTGCACTGGATCAATCGCAACACCCGCAAGGGCTCGCAAAAAAACATTGCTGCGCATTACGACCTGGGTAATGACATGTTCGAGCAATTCCTCGACCCGACCATGATGTATTCCGCCGCGCAGTTCTTAACGGCTGACGACACCCTGGAGCAAGCCCAGCTTAACAAGCTGCAGCGCATCTGCCAGAAGCTCGACCTCAAGCCCGCAGACCATTTGCTGGAAATCGGTACCGGCTGGGGCAGCATGGCGCTGTATGCAGCGCAACATTACGGCTGCAAGGTGACGACGACTACATTGTCCAAAGAGCAATTCGACTACACCCAAACCCGCATCGAGGCGCTGGGCTTACAAGAGCAAGTAACGTTACTGCTGGAGGATTACCGCGACCTGACCGGGCAATACGACAAGCTGGTGTCGATCGAGATGATCGAAGCAGTCGGCCATCACTTCTTGCCCAGTTACTTCAAGCAATGCGCCCGCTTGCTCAAGCCCCACGGCCTGATGCTGCTGCAAGCCATCACCATTCGCGAGCAGCGTTACGAGCAGGCAAAAAGTAGCGTGGACTTTATCCAGCGCTACATCTTTCCCGGTGGTGCACTGCCCAGCGTGCAAAAAATGCTCGAAATTGTCGGCAAGGACACCGATATGAATCTGATGCATATGGAGGATTTTGGCCTGCACTACGCCAAAACCCTGCGCCTGTGGCATGAGAACTTTCGCCGCGCCCACGGTCGCCTTACGGAGCTGGGTTACGACGAATACTTTCTGCGCCTGTGGGAGTTTTACCTGTGCTACTGCGAGGGCGGCTTTCTCGAGCGCAGCATCGGCACCGCACAATTGTTGCTGGCCAAGCCGGCGGCCATGCCCGAACCATTGCTTGGTCGCTTCAATGCTTAAAAACCTGGTAAATGCCGGGCTGTTCCAGCTCGGCTGGTTTGCCTGTGTATTGGGAGGCAACAGCCTGTGGTTGCTGCTGGCCGCGGGCGCCCTGCTGGTGCATCTGCTGTTTATCAGCCGCTCATTGGCAGAAGTGCGCCTGGTAGTGGTCGTGTGCGTGCTCGGCAGTACGGTGGACAGCCTGTTGCTCAATGCCGATGTTTTCGCCTTCAAGCAGCCCGGCATAGTGATTCCGTTCTGGCTGATGTTGCTTTGGGCCCTGCTGGCCATCACCTTGAACCACTGCCTGGCGTGGACTGCCAAGCCCTGGTGGCGTGCTGTTTTGCTGGGAGCCATCGGTGGACCGCTGTCGTATTACGCCGGGCAACGTCTGGGCGCGGTGCAATTCCCTCTGGGCCTGTGGCCGACGCTGGCCGGGTTGAGCCTGTTGTGGGCTGGGTTGTTTGCGGTCCTTGTAGCGATTGCCGACAGGCTACGTCCGGTTGCGCAGCAAGTGTAAATCCCGAGAGCGAGTTTCATCTGGCAAACCGCAATGGCTGACTTTACGACGGCTGCGGCAGCTGCAAGGTCTGAAGGAAATTTTAACTGTGGGAGCGAGCCTGCTCGCGAAAGTCGTTCGCGAGCAGGCTCGCTCCCACAGTGAGGGTTGACCGGCAACAGAGTATCTACGGGGGGTTATACATCTGCGTTCATCAGCACATTCACACCTGATGCCAGCACTGCCTTACACTGCACGCCTATGACCAACATCCCCCTGACCGAAATTACCGAACCCGCCGTTACCTGTTCAACGTGCGCGGCATGCTGCTGCCAGCTGGAAGTGATGCTGATCACCGACACCGGTGTGCCCGAGCGTTTTATTGCAGAGGATGACTGGGGCGGCGAAGTAATGCTGCGCCTGGATGATGGTTGGTGTGCGGCTTTGGACCGCAACACCATGATGTGCACCATCTATGAGCTTCGACCACTGATTTGCCGCGAGTTCGAAATGGGCGAAGTCGAATGCCTCAATGAACGCCAGGGCATTGCCACGGCGTATCGCTAAATACCTGCCCCTACAGCGGCATGGTGTAGTGCAGCGCATAGCTTTCTACGCCGTCATTGGTGCTGGAGATCCCGGCATTGGAATAGTGGGTCGCACGAATCCCGACCTCATGACCACCGGCAAAGCGCAGGCCAAACCCCAAACGGTCTTCAAACTGGAAAGCTGTTCCCAGACGGTTGCCCTCCACTTCAGTGTGCGAGAACAACGCCACCCCGATCCCGGCTTCGAGATAGGGCTTTACGCTTCCACCGGCAAATTCGTACACCAGCACGGGCGAGAACGACAGGCTATTACTCGCGGATGACTTGTCACCTTCCCAGTAGGTATAAGCCCCATCCCAATAGCCGGTCAGACGCCCCACATCACTTTGTAGCCAGCTTTTGTCCCAATCAGATTTCAAGCCCAGACGGTAGGTCATGGTCGATTCGCTGGTGTGCCCCACCGCAAATTCAAGCCCGGCAGCCTGTGCAGTAAAACTTTGCCCCAGTGCAGCGGCTGCAAGCGCAGCCAAACAAAACAGTCGCTTCATAAGAAAATCCTATTTTCATATGCCCATGTCAGTGGTTATGCGCTTCATCAGGCAGGTGTCATGAAGCATAAGTTCTGTTTTTTTACAGACCGAAGCTTCGCACAACGCCAGATTTATTCCACAACACAGGCAGGATATTTCCTAAGTGTTCAGGAGAAGCGCTGGTCCAGAACTGCGTTTCAGCAGGCGGGCCAGCTGCCAGCAAGCCGCGCTCAGCCAACAATCGCTTGAGCTGGCGCGCCACGGCGGCACCGGTGTCGATCAGGGTAATCGAACCAGGAAGCATCTGGCTTAGCAGAGGCTTGAGGAAGGGGTAATGCGTACAGCCAAGAATAATGGTGTCACAGCCCGCGGCCAGCAACGGTTCGACATAACCGCGCAACAAAGTACGCAAGGTATCGCTGTGCAGGTCGCCGGTTTCGATCAGCTCCACCAGGCCCGGGCATGGCTGAGTGACAACCCGCACATCGCTGGCAAAACGATCGAGCAAGGCAGCAAATTTGGCGCTCTGCAATGTGCCGGTCGTGGCGAGTACGCCTACCACTCCACTGCGGGTGGCCGCTGCCGCCGGTTTGACCGCTGGCTCCATACCGACCATGGGCCAGGTCGGGTAACGCTGACGCAAATCCGCCACCGCAGCCACCGTTGCAGTATTACAGGCCAGCACCAGCGCCTTGGCGCCTTGCTGCTGGAAAAATTCAGCCATTACCGCGCAGCGCTGACGAATGAATTCGGGGCTTTTTTCGCCATAGGGGATATGCCCGCAGTCCGCCACATATAGCAGCGACTCGTTGGGCAATAGCGCGTGGATCTCCTTGAGTACCGACAAGCCACCGACGCCGGAGTCGAAAACGCCAATCGGCGCCTCACTCATGGCCAGTACCGCATACGCTGCAGGCCGGGTCGCGCTTGACCCGCAATTCGCGAAAACGCGTGCTCGAGGCATCGACCAGCAACAGCCGGCCCACCAGTGGCTCACCAAATCCGGCCAACACCTTGAGCGCTTCAAGGGCCTGCAAGCTGCCGATCACCCCCACCAGGGGGCCAATGACGCCGGCTTCGCTGCAGGTCAGCTCCTCTTCGCTGCCATGCCCGTACAGGCAGTGATAGCAAGGGCTGGCACTCTGGCGCGAGTCAAACACCGACAGCTGCCCCTCAAGGCGAATCGCCGCGCCACTGACCAACGGCTTGCGCGCCGCAACACAGGCCTTGTTCACCGCCTCACGGGTGGCAAAGTTGTCGCAGCAGTCGAGCACCAGATCCACCGCGGCAACGGCGTCGGCCAGCGAATCGGCATCCAGCGCCGAGCGGTGGGCAACCAGCTTGAGATGCGGATTGATCAGGCGCAGTCGGCGCAACGCCGAGTCCACCTTGCTCTCGCCAACATTGGCAGTGTCATGAATGATCTGACGCTGCAGATTGGTCAGGTCAACGCTGTCAAAGTCAGCCAGATGCAGCTCGCCGACACCGGCGGCGGCCAGGTACAGCGCGACGGGCGAGCCCAGCCCACCCAGCCCGACAATCAGCACACGGCTGTTTTTCAGCTTCAGCTGGCCATCGATATCAACCTGTTGCAACAGGATCTGTCGGCTATAGCGCAACAGCTCCTCGTCGGTCAGCACGGCAGGCGGCCCAATGTAATGCGTTCGTGGCCGCCCAGGTCCGTGCGGCTTTCAACCTCGGCAAAACCTGCGTCCTGCAACAGTTGGCGCACAGCTGCAGCCTGATCGTAACCGTGCTCCAGCATCAACCAGCCACCTGCATTCAAGTGCTGCGCAGAAGCGGTAATGATCTGGCGGATATCGTCCAGGCCATCGGCACCGGCAACCAGAGCGCTTTCAGGTTCGAAACGCACATCGCCTTGCGCCAGGTGAACATCACCGGCAGCAATATAGGGCGGGTTGCTGATAATCAGGTCAAAACGCTGGTCGTCCAGCGCGCTGAACCAATGGCTGGTAAACACATTGACGTTGTCGAGCTGCAAACGCTGGCGATTGCGCTCGGCCAGAGCCACGGCCTCAAGCACGCGGTCAACTGCCGTAACGTGCCAGGCGGCACGTTCACTGGCCAAAGCCAGGGCGATTGCGCCGCTGCCAGTGCCCAGGTCCAGCACTTTGGCCGGGGTTGCGGGCAGCAGGGCCAGCGCGGTTTCCACCAGCAGTTCGGTGTCCGGGCGCGGGATCAGCGTATGCGGCGCCACTTCCAGATCAAGGTTCCAGAAACCCTGCTGCCCCAGAATATAGGCCACCGGCTCACCGGCACGGCGGCGCAGCAAGTACTCGGCGAAGGTCAAGGCGGCTTCGCTGCTGACGATTTTTTCGGGCCATGTGTGCAGATAGCTGCGCGACTTGCCCAGGGCAGCGGCCAGCAGCAGCTCCGCATCAAGACGGGCCGTAGGTGAATCAGGCAGTTCAGCAGCACGCAACAAGCTGGCAATAATAGTCATTTATTCACCCAGGGCTGTCAGTTGATCAGCCTGAAACTCCGCCAATAAAGGCTCGATAACGGCATCAACGCCGCCAGCCAGTACGTCATCCAGGGAATACAGGGTCAGGTTGACACGATGGTCAGTCACTCGCCCCTGCGCGAAATTGTAAGTGCGGATGCGCTCGGAACGATCCCCCGAGCCCACCAGCGACTTGCGCTCGCTGGCAATGGCATTGGCCGCGGCGCTGGTTTGCTGGTCATTCAATTTGGCCGAGAGCCAGGACATCGCCCGCGCCCGGTTTTTATGCTGGGAACGCTCTTCCTGACACTCCACCACAATGCCCGAGGGCAAGTGAGTAATGCGGATAGCCGAGTCGGTCTTGTTGACGTGCTGGCCACCGGCTCCGGAGGAACGGTAGGTATCCACACGCAAATCGGCCGGGTTGATCTCGATGGCTTCCTGCTCATCGGGCTCTGGCAGCACCGCCACGGTACAGGCCGAGGTATGGATACGACCCTGGGATTCGGTTGCAGGTACACGCTGCACGCGGTGTACACCGGACTCGAACTTCAGCTTGGCGTAAACATTCTCACCTTCGACACGGGCAATGACTTCTTTATAGCCACCATGCTCGCCGATGCTTTCGGACAGGATTTCAACCCGCCAGCCACGGCGCTCGGCGTAGCGCGAGTACATGCGAAACAGGTCACCGGCAAAAATCGCCGCTTCATCGCCACCGGTGCCGGCGCGAATTTCCAGAAACACGTTGCGCCCGTCATTCGGATCCTTGGGCAGCAGCATGCGTTGCAGGTCTTTTTCCAGTTCGATCAATCGCTCTTTGGCTTCACGAACTTCCTCGACCGCCATTTCGCGCATGTCCGGGTCGTTGTCCTTGAGCAACGCCTGGGCGCCTTCAAGGTCGGCCTGCACTTTGAGCCACTGCGCGTAAGCGGCAACAATGGGTTCAACTTCCGAGTATTCCTTGGAATAGGCGCGGAATTTGGTTTGATCGGAAATGACTTCGCCATCGCCAAGCAATGCGGTCAGTTCTTCAAAACGGTCCTGGAGGATGTCCAGTTTATTAAGCAGTGACGCTTTCATTACTATTTTTTATCCGCAGAGCTATGCGATGAGCCCTCACCGAGGGCAAAAAGTTCTTGGGCCATGGCCAGCGCATCGAGGCGGCCTTCGGCGGAAAGTTTTTTCAGTTGTACGCTGGGGGCATGAAGCAATTTGTTGGTCAGCCCGCGCGCCAGTTGTACCAGCACATCTTCCGGATTGCTGCCGTTGGCGAGCATGCGCTGGGCCTTTTGCAGCTCTTCGTCACGCAGGCGTTCGCTTTGCTGGCGGTAGGCCTTGAGCACATCCACAGCCGCCAGTTCACGCAGGCGCACCATAAAATCGTCAGCGCCGATGCTCACCAGCTCTTCTGCCGCCTGGGCCGCGCCCTGACGGCTCTTGAGGTTTTCCGCAACCACTTCATGCAAGTCATCGACGGTATAGAGGTACACGTCGTCCAGCTCACCGACTTCAGGCTCGATATCCCGGGGAACGGCAATATCGACCATAAAGATCGGTTTGTGCTTGCGCAGCTTCAGGGCGCTTTCGACCGCGCCCTTGCCCAAAATCGGCAATTGGCTGGCCGTGGAGCTGATCACGATGTCGCTGTGTACCAGCTCCTGGGGAATATCCGACAGCAGTACCGCGTGGGCGCCAAACTGCTCAGCCAGGGTACTGGCGCGTTCCAGGGTACGGTTGGCCACCACGATACGCTTTACTCCCAGGTCATGCAGGTGGCGGGCGACCAGGGTAATCGTCTCGCCCGCACCGATCAGCAAGGCCTGGCTGCGCTGCAGATCGCTGAAGATCTGCTTGGCCAGGCTCACCGCGGCAAAGGCCACCGAAACCGGGTTTTCACCGATGGCGGTGTCGGTGCGCACCTGTTTGGCCGAGTTGAACGTGGCCTGGAACAAGCGCCCCAACAACGGCCCGACCGTGCCCGCCTCACGCGCCACGGCATAGGCAGACTTCATCTGGCCGAGAATCTGCGGTTCGCCCAACACCAGCGAATCCAGGCCTGAAGCCACGCGCATCATGTGACGAACGGCTGCGTCGTCTTCATGGATATAGGCGCAGGCACGCAGTTCATCGAGGCTCAGGTCATGATAGTCCGCCAGCCATTGCAGCACACGGTCTGCCGAAAGGTGGTCCTGCTCTATATAGAGCTCGCTGCGATTGCAGGTGGAGAGGATCGCAGCTTCGCGACTGTCGGTTAGGCGGCAGAGCTGCTGCAAGGCCTCAACCAACTGCTCCGGAGTAAAAGCCACGCGCTCGCGGACGTCTACTGAAGCAGTCTTGTGGTTAATACCGAGTGCGAGGAAGGCCATTCAAGATCGCTGATGATGACGAGAAGCCGACAATTGTCCTACTTCGCCAGATTCAGAACAACCATTGCTGACTATTGTCTCTATAGTTAACGTCTGTTGAACCCATCATCAGCCCCGGATATCGATAGTCGCACCTGTTATGGTTTGCACCATTGCATGTGTCATGATGCCCAGACCGCAGGTAAGTCGCCCATCTCTTATATGAATAGATCCTCCGCGTTGCTCCTCGCTCTCGTCCTTCTCAGTGGCTGCCAGGCTCTGGCCCCCACGTCCCCGGATGACTCATCCGCGGCAGAAGACGTTTCCTCCACCCCGGAAAAACCCACGGTCTACAGTTCGTTCAGCGAAGACACGCTGTACAGCCTGTTGAGCGCCGAGCTGGCCGGCCAGCGCAATCGTCTGGATATCGCCCTCGATAACTACGTGACGCAAGCGATCAACACGCAGGATCCGGGAGTTTCCGAACGCGCTTTCCGTATCGCCGAGTATCTGGGCGCCGACCAGGCCGCACTGGATACCTCGCTGATCTGGGTGAAAAACGCCCCGGACGATATCGAGGCGCAACGTGCTGCGGCCATTCAGCTGGCGCGCAACGGCCGTTATGACGAATCCCTGGTCTACATGGAAAAAGTCCTGCAGGCCAAGGGTGATACTCACTTCGATTTCCTGGCCCTGGCGGCCATAGAAACCGATGCGGATACCCGGGCAGGTCTGCAAAAAAGTTTTGACAGCCTGCTGGCCAAGCACCCGGACAACGGTCAGCTGATTTTCGGCAAGGCCTTGTTGATGCAACAGGACGGTGATGCCGAAGGCGCGCTGAAGCTACTGGAAAAGAACCCGCCGCAAAACGGCGAAGTCGCCCCGATTCTGTTGCGCGCCCGTTTGTTGCAAAGCCTCAACCGCGGCGATGAAGCGTTGCCCCTGCTGAAAAAAAGCGTCAGCCAGTACCCCGATGACAAGCGCCTGGGCCTGACCTATGCGCGCACCCTGGTCGAGCAGAACCGCATGACCGAGGCAAAAGTGCAGTTTGCCAGCCTGGTGGAGCAATACCCCGAAGACGATGAGCTGCGATTCTCGCTGGCACTGGTTTGCCTGGAAGGCAAATCCTGGGACGAAGCCGAAGGCTATCTGCAAGAGCTGATCGAGCGCGACAGCCATGTCGACTCGGCGCATCTGAACCTGGGCCGCATCGCCGAAGAACGCAATGATCCCGAGGGCGCACTGGTTGAGTACGCATTGGTAGGTCCCGGCAGCGAATACCTGCCCGCACAACTGCGCCAGGCGGACATCCTGATCAGCCATGGTCGCGGCGCCGAAGCCTCGAAAAAACTGGCCTCGGCCCGTGGTGCACAGCCCGACTACGCCATCCAGCTGTACTTGATAGAAGCCGAAACCCTGGCGGCGAACAACCAGAGCGATCGCGCCGGGAACACGCTGCAACAAGCACTCAAGCAATACCCGGACGATCTCAACCTGCTGTATTCACGCGCCATGCTGGCCGAGAAACGTAACGATCTTGATCAGATGGAGCGCGATTTACGCGCCATCATCAAGCGTGAACCTGACAACGCCATGGCATTGAACGCCCTGGGCTATACGCTTTCGGATCGAACCACTCGCTACACGGAAGCCAAGGCGCTGATCCAGCAAGCCTACGATCTGAACCCGGACGACCCTGCTGTGCTCGACAGCCTGGGCTGGGTAAATTATCGCCTTGGCAATCTGGATGAGGCCGAACGCTTGCTGCGCCAGGCACTGGAGCGTTTCCCTGATCAGGAAGTAGCCGCTCATCTGGGCGAAGTGCTGTGGGCCAATGGCAAGCAGCGTGAAGCGAAAAAAATCTGGGGCACTTTTCTTAAAGAAAATCCTGACAGCCCTATTCTGCGCAAAACCATTTTGCGCCTGACCGGATCAGAGACTCTTTAACTCATGTTTTATCGTCACTTGCGCCATCTCGTGGTTTTCAGCCTGATTGCCGTGCTCGCCGGTTGCGCGGGCTTCGGCGCCCGCGAATCCGTAGAAGGCCACGGCAGCCCTGCCCTGTGGTCAGCCCACAAACAGCAATTGACCCGGCTCGACGGCTGGCAAATCAGCGGCAAAGTCGGCATTCGCGCCCCTAAAGAATCGGGCAGCGCCACGCTGTTCTGGCTGCAGCGCCAGGACTATTACGACATACGCCTTTCCGGTCCGCTGGGCCGCGGAGCCGCTCGCCTGACCGGGCGCCCGGGCAACGTGCTTCTGGAAGTGGCCAATCAGGGCCGCTATGAAGCACCGACCCCTGAAGCGCTTTTGGGCGAACAATTGGGCTGGAGCCTGCCAGTGTCACATCTGGTCTGGTGGGTACGCGGCTTGCCTGCGCCCGGCAGCAAAAGCCGGGTAACATTGAATGGTGACAGCCGCCTGGCCAACCTGGAACAGGACGGCTGGAAAATCGAATATTTGAGCTATGTCGAGCAAAACGGCTTCTGGCTGCCTGAGCGGGTCAAGCTGCACGGCCCGGATCTGGATGTCACGCTCGTGGTTAAAGATTGGCAACCTCGCTTGTTGGGTCAATAAGATGCAAGACCGTCTGAATCGAAACACTCTGGTTTTGCCCTCCCCGGCAAAGCTTAATCTGATGCTGCACATTCTCGGTCGTCGCGAAGATGGCTATCACGAACTGCAAACGCTGTTTCAATTTCTCGACTACGGCGATGAAATGACCTTTGCCGTGCGTGACGACGGAATCATTTGCCTGCACACCGAATTCCCCGGTGTTGCTCATGACGACAATTTGATCGTCAAGGCCGCAAAAAAGCTTCAGGCACAATCCGCTTGCCCGCTGGGGATCGATATCTGGATCAAAAAAGTGTTGCCCATGGGCGGCGGCATCGGTGGCGGCAGTTCCAATGCCGCCACAACACTGCTCGCGCTCAACCATCTTTGGCAACTGGCCTGGGATGAAGACCGGCTGGCAGCGCTGGGCCTGACTCTTGGGGCCGACGTCCCGGTTTTCGTTCGTGGCCACGCCGCATTTGCTGAAGGTGTCGGCGAAATTCTTACGCCTGCCGAGCCAGAAGAACCCTGGTATCTGGTGCTTGTCCCGCAAGTATCTGTAAGTACTGCAGAAATATTTTCAGATCCGTTGTTGACACGTGACTCTTTGCCCATTAAAGTGCGCCCCGTTCCCAAGGGAAACAGCC